>JAEEGG010000379.1_pt1 | contig 162044 bp, 126 predicted proteins | sample 9134161 | NCBI WGS metagenome assembly JAEEGG01 (sample SAMN16246543, study PRJNA631951) | gut metagenome | biome: gut microbiome; feature: rumen; material: CR-attached | host: Bos | place: Iran: Karaj | collected 2018-10 | reverse complement strand
CGGGACAGTCAGTAATTCCAAAAATAATAACAGGTAAATTCAGCAGAAGAGCAAACAAAATTTATTAAAGGAGAAAATAAATCATGGGAAGATCATTTTCATACTCAGGTCGCGGTTACAGCTCTCACGGTCATTCCACCGGCCGCAGCTCCGGACACTCTCATTCATATTCCGGAACCACACGCTATTCCAGCGGTCAGACCAGAAGCTATCACGGCACAGTGAATTTCCACAGCAACGGAACATACTCCTGCAACACTCACTACAGTGACGGCAGTTTCAAAAGTCACAGCGGGACAGTCAGTAATTCCAAAAATAATAACAGGTAAATTCAGCAGAAAAGCAAACAAAATTTATTAAAGGAGAAAAAAAATCATGGGAAGATCATTTTCATACTCAGAACGTGACTAAGATCTCAAGCTCATTCCGCCAGCCGCAATTCCGGACACTCTCATTCATATTCCGAAACAACATAATTTTTAGCGGTCACTCCAAAAGAAATACGGCATCATAAAATTCCACCGCGACGTCACTTAAAATCTGCAAAACTCTATGCAGAGACAGAAATTCAGGATTACATCCAGTCTCTTTTTTTCTTACGACATCTGGTGCATACACCCAGCCTTTCTGAGAAAGCTGTTTCTGTACTTTGTAAAACTAACTTCAATTCTGTCACAAACTCTTCCAAATATCGAATTAATGCCAAAATGAAATTCCCGTCCAGTCCAAACCACATTTTTAACTGACAGACTCAGATCGCGCTGAGTTCAAGAATTAATTTACTTATCTGCAAGAAAATAAGTGCAAAAGGAAGCTTTACATTTGGCAAGTTAAAAATTCTATGCAGATGAGCCAAGAATTCTCAAAGAAAAAGAAAACGTTAATCAATTCGAGGGAAAAGGATGAAAAAGAAACGTGGTGGAGGTGGCGGGAATTGAACCCGCGTCCAGAAAGGATCAATCTTCGGTACTACATGCTTAGTTTATCTTTGATCTCGCAAATGAACTGCGGGTAAACACGCCATCCAAGTGCCAGTCTGATAAAAATTTAACACTTCAAACTCAGACGGGAAATCCGTGCGATCCAGTGAAAGTATCTTCCGTACACTGAGTCACTGGCAAGCCAGCGCGGGAAGGCTAACTACAGGTTATTAAGCTGCGATAGCGAAAGTTTCGTCGTTTGCGACTATTTTTTTGAAGTAGTTTTACAAGTTACCTCAGCTTGGCATGCACCTAGGACCTCACTCTTCCTGTCGAAGCCAGGTCACCCCCAGGTCTCTGAACGAAACGAAAACTTACAACGTCCCGACAGACATTTACTTTGAAAAGTCTATTATACACATAATTCTGAAAGTTGCAACATTTTTATAAATTAAATTTAAGTAAATTTCAGACAATTCGGAAAAAAATATGACTCTGTTCCACAAAGGGTTTCTATGGCATCTACATTTCTGTTGAACAAACAAAAAATAAAAGGGACAAAGGAAAATCCTCTGTCCCGAAAAAAAATAACACGAATTTCGGTCCGTTACGTATAACCTCCGTGATCAACACGAAAAATCCGATTTAATATATCTCCGCGACGTCTCCGAAATTCTAACCGTCGCCCTAGGCAACAAAATCAGCAGCGTACTGCGATTACAGTTTTTCTGCAATTTCGTCAGAAATTGTTCCGTTATGATAAACCTGCTGAACATCATCAAGATCTTCAAGAGCATCAATCAGATTAAGGAACTTCTGAGCATGAGCCTCATCAAGCTCTGCCTCGGTTGAAGGTATCATTGAAACCTTGGCTGAAGACGGCTTAAGACCTGCTTTTTCAACAGCATCAAGCACATCACCGAAAGCATTAGGATCAGTATAGATTTCTATTGAACCGTCATCGTTGGCAACAACATCATCAGCACCAGCCTCAAGAGCAAGATCCATCAACTGCTCTTCGTCTCCTGATTCAAATTCAATCAGTCCCTTTTTAGAGAAAAGGTATGATACGGATCCTGATGTACCCAGATTGCCGCCAGCTCTTGTAAATGCGTGACGAACATCTGCCACAGTTCTGTTCTTGTTGTCAGTAAGGCACTCAACCAGAACAGCTGTACCGCATGGACCGTAACCCTCATAAATGGATGACTCCAGCTGTGCTCCGTCATCCTCTCCGCCGGCACCTCTCTTGATTGCACGATCAACAGTATCTCTGGTCATGTTATTGGAAAGAGCCTCAGCTACAGCAGCACGCAGACGAGGATTGCCGCTTGGATCGCCACCTCCCAGTCTTGCTGCAGTTGTGATCTCTCGAATCAGCTTAGTAAAAATCTTACCGCGCTTAGCATCCTGCAATCCCTTGCGATGCTGTATATTATGCCACTTGCTATGTCCGGACATATCAACTCCTAAAATTTAAAATTACTCAAACTTTTTGATAAAAAAACGATGTACTCACTTTTACCATGCTAGCACTGAGCGTGAAAACCTAACTAAATGGTACACCGTCCTATCAGAAAACTAAAAAACTATTCTTCTCTATCGGTTGTCTGAATTGCGAGTTCCCTAAGAGCATCCTCATTGCCGTATGCAGGTGCATCAGTCATCAGGCAGGCTGCTGCCGTGGTCTTTGGAAATGCGATAACATCACGAATGTTATCAGTTCCGGTAAGAAGCATCGTAAGACGGTCAAGACCGAATGCCAATCCGGCATGAGGAGGAGTTCCGTACTTGAGTGCATCAAGCAGAAATCCGAATTTATCCTGCTGTTCCTGCTCACTTATACCAAGAACTCTGAATACAGCCTGCTGCACGTCATTGCGGTGAATACGGACAGATCCTCCGCCGACCTCATATCCGTTTATTACCATATCATATGCATCAGCGTATACAGACATAGGATCCTTTTCAAGCTGTGCGGCATCACAGTTCTTTGGTGAAGTAAACGGATGATGCATAGCAGTTATCCCTGCCTCCGGAGTGTCTTCAAACATAGGAAAATCAACAACCCACAGCGGACTCCATTCCTTGTCATAAAGATTCAAATCCTTAGCCACCCTTAGTCTGAGAGCTCCCAGAGAGTCACAGACCACCTTGAATGAACCTGCACCGAAAAAGAGAATGTCACCGGAAACTGCACCAGTGCGCTCAAGTATTGCACCTACAGTATCAGCATCAAGGAACTTGGCAACCGGGGACTGGACACCTTCAAGTTTTGCAGCCGGATCATTAACCTTCATCCAGGCCAGACCTTTGGAGCCGAAAATCTTCACATATTCACCGTATTGATCAATCTGCTTGCGGGTAAAGACAGAACCACCAGGAACCCTGATAGCAGCAACTCTGCACTTTGGAGTATTTGCAGGTTCCCTGAACACGCTGAAGCCGCAGTCTTTGACCAGATCCGCTATTTCAACAATTTCCACAGGAATACGCAGATCCGGTTTATCAGATCCGTAGCGGTTCATTGCCTCGTCCCATGTCATTACAGGAAAATCCGGAAGATCCACATTAATGATTTCCTTCCACACCTGCTTTACCATTGTTTCGACAAGCTTCTGAATTGATGCAGGTGTCATAAAGGATGTTTCTATATCAATCTGGGTAAATTCAGGCTGACGATCCGCTCTTAAATCCTCATCGCGGAAACACTTTACGATTTGATAGTAACGATCGTATCCTGCCATCATGAGCAGCTGCTTGTACAGCTGCGGAGACTGAGGAAGTGCATAAAACTTCCCGTGATGAACGCGACTTGGAACCAGATAATCCCTGGCTCCTTCAGGAGTCGGCTTTCCCAGCATAGGGGTTTCAATATCAAGAAAACCGTTTTCATCAAGATAGCGGCGAACCATACCGGTAATCTTTGCCCTGGTAACCAGTTTCTGAACCATTTCAGGACGGCGCAGATCAAGATAGCGATATTTAAGTCTCAGATCTTCTGAGTTATTAGACTGATTCAGATCAAGAGGCAGAGGAGCAGAACGATTTACAATGGTAAGCTCGCTGGCATAAACCTCTATTTCACCTGTAGGACGATCCTTCTTAACCTGATCCTCTGGTCTAGCTCTTACCACACCCTTTACTATAATGCAGTACTCATTTCTCAGTTCTGTTGCACACTGGTGAGCATCCTTCTGATCAGGATCAAACACCACCTGTACCATACCTTCACGATCACGCATATCTATAAAAATCAAACCGCCCAGATCACGACGTTTATTGACCCAGCCGCACAATGTAACAGTTTCACCTAGATTAGCTTTGGTAACCTGTCCGCAATATATACTACGCATTAAAATAGTCCTGTTTAACCGAATAGCACGCACCGGCCCTTTTCGAATTCAAAATCCGATCTTTCATTACTTCATGAAAAATCCATATACCTGCAGGAATACGAAAACATTGAATTCCCAAAAAACACACAAAGCCGTGCAGATAAGTATTATTCAAAAACTTACAAGTGGAAAGAAAAGTCGACATGCCAGAATACAGCACACGCGTTCTAAACCATAGGATAAATTTTATGATGCATATTTTATCAATCTATGTGATACGGTGCAAATTTCAAAAGCTTACACAATACAGATAATCTTTCGTAAAGACTTAAAAACGGAGTTATAAAAAAACGTGCTTTCAGGTGAAACTGAATTCAATTTGCATCATGGTACAGACACATAAATGAACAGAAAAACGGAAAAGAGAAAAAAACAATTCGACCAAGAAAAGACTGATATGAAAGAGAAAGTGGCGGATGGACTGAGATTCGAACTCAGGAAGGATTGCTCCTCGCCGGTTTTCAAGACCGGTGCATTCAACCGCTCTGCCATCCATCCGCTTAAGAAACGTGCATATAATATCTGACAACCTGCTTTTTGTAAATACCTTTTTATCAGTTGCAATTATCAAATGAGCAAAAAAGAACCCGATTTTACAAATTGACAGTGACTGCCCGTCTGCATAAGCATCAAACAGGAGCTGCACTGAACAGCTATGCAGCAATTAAAAGACACATGCTAAACGCGGCAGTCAAAATCCTACATTTCATCAGACTTCGTTACACGCAAAAAAAATGTTTGCCAAAAGATTCACGTAGGATCAGAATAGCGTAATGGATATCAGCAGTTCTGTTTCGGTAGAAAGATGTGAACCAAAAGAGACTGCGATTAAACAGTAGAAAATACCCCCGAAATCAAAGGAGAATTATATGCTCGAAAAACTTGAACGGGATAATGAAGGATATCTCAGAGACTTTTCCCAGTGGAACTGGGATATCGCTGAAGAAATAGCAAAAGAGGAAAAGATTGAGCTCAGTGACGAACACAGGGAACTTATTACATTTGTCCAGAATTTTTATCGTGAGTTCAACACAACTCCCGCCATGCGCATGCTGGTCAAGGCAGTAAAAAACAAATACGGAGAGGAAAAAGGAAACAGCATCTATCTGCACCGTCTTTTTCCCGGAGGACCTGCCAAACAGATATCAAAAATAGGCGGACTTCCCAAACCGGTAAAATGCATCTGAACAAAAACATTACAGATCTTTGGTAAGATCTGCCCAAGCCTTGCTTAAATACTGACACATGGAGAATATTGTAAGGATCACAGCCACATAAAAAAGCGCCGTTGAGGCATAAATCATCCATTCAGCCTGGCGCCAGATAAGACCGGCAATGGCAAACATCTGAAAAGTTGTTTTCCATTTGCCAATCCATTTAACTCCGACGGTATCACGCTTGGCCATTTCCGCCATCCATTCTCTCAGTGCAGAGATTATAATCTCCCTGCAGATCACTATGACTGCCGGTATGGTTATTACCGACGGATAACTTATAAATTCGTGATGCTCTCCGAAATGCTGAACAATAAGAACCAAAGCGGTACACACAATGAGTTTGTCGGCAACAGGATCTAAAAATGCTCCAAAACGTGTATTCTCATGAAGGCGCCTTGCCAGATAACCGTCTATCAAATCTGTGATACAAGCTAAAGTGAAAACTGCCCATGCATAGATATTAGAATGTGTCGGATCTGAACTTTCAAGAGCAAAATAAACAATAACAAATACTGGAATAAGTATAATTCTAAAAATCGTCAGAATATTAGGAATATGCATCTAATCACCGCACCGGATCTGTCTGTAAGGACAACCGATACAGCCTCCAATAAAATACTGATACGGACAAAAAACTGCTCACTGAAAGCGGGACACACATCCCGTCAAACTATCACTATGTTACCACATTGCACCGGTTCATTTTTTAAATTATTAAAAAAAATTCTCAGTTTCCGTGCTGATGTGGTATTTTACTGTAAACTTTCTTGAATTAAAGACTGCTCAAACAGGATCGCTTCAGGGAAAATATCAGACAAAACTGGTTTAATTCTTCTGTTCGGCGCTGATATTATGAAGCCACTGACGGAAGTTCGACAGTTGATCTAGTGAAAATTGCCAGAAACCCAATGGTGGCTTGCTTTTTGTTTAAAAAAATATTAAAAACACTTTCGTAACATTCGTAATATGTTATAATATAATAAATCTGTTGAACTAACCTTCCACTATTACTATGAGACTAAGCCATACCGGAAAGCCGGACAACTATTACTATTTTGTTATTGAAGACTGCCGAACAGAAACTGGCAGGAGAACATCGAGGACGATTGAAAAGTTAGGCTGTGCCCGTGCCATAAGAGAGAAGTATAAGGTTGATGACGCAGAAGCCTGGTGCAGGAACTATGTTAATTCACTGAATGCCAAGGCCTTGAAGGAGAAGTCGGAAACTCAGCGCGAGATTGTAATCAAACTCAGGGAGGATCGTCTGAAGGATGAGAAAAGCAACATTTTCAATGCTGGCTACCTGATCCTGGAGAAACTGTACTACGAGTATGGAATAAGCCGGATATGCGAAGAACTGCAGGACAAACATCCTCACATTACCGGATATGACCTTACAGAAGTTCTCAAGATATTGCTTTTCGGACGGCTCTTGTTCCCATCGTCAAAGCTGGCACTGGTTAATGACATCCAGCACAGGTTCATCGAAAAGTATGAAATCGAGCTGCAGCACGTCTACAGAGCCATGGATGTTCTAAATGAAAACGTCAGTCTGGTTCAGGACAGACTGTATCAGTACACAGAGAATGTCTGTGAACGTGATGTGAACCATCTCTACTACGACTGCACCAATTTCTATTGTGAAAAGGAACTGGAAGACTGTGACAGGGATGATAAGTCGGATGAATGGAAGAAAGACCATACGCTGAGAAAATACGGCAAATCAAAAGAGAATCGTCCAAATCCAATCGTCCAAATGGGATTGTTCATGGACGGGAACGGTATTCCTCTTGGTTTCTGTATCAACCCTGGCAATACCAACGAGCAGACGACCATAGTTCCTCTCGAAAAAGAGCTTATAAAGAACTTCAAAACAACTGATATCACTGTCTGCACCGATGCGGGGCTTTCGGGTGATACCAACAGAGCTTTCAATAATGTTGGGGAAAATGACCTGCTGGTAAAAATGGGATTCTGCGGGCAGCGGCACTTCATATGCACCCAGTCAATCAGGAAACTGAAACTCTATCTGAAAGAATGGTCTGTCGAGAAGACCGGATGGTCTTATTTTTCTCTAGATACAGCAGGAAAGCGGGTGACTAAAACAAATTTTGATCTAAGCAAACTGACTGATCCGGCATGCTATGCAGAGCATTATCACACAATTTTTTTTAAGGAGCGGACAACATCTGAAGGCATGGATGCCAGACTGATTGTCACATTCTCCATCAAGTACTACGAATTTTTGAAGTCTCTGAGAGAACGAAAAATTAAAAGAGCAACAAAAATGATTGAGAATGGAACTTTTGACCGTGAAAGTGACCGCAGCCCAAAATCACTCATTGAAAAGACGTATTCAACAGGAGATGGTGAAATAGCTGTCAATGCCTCTGCTTCCATTAACACACAGAAGATAGAAGAAGATGCAAGGTTTGACGGCTTTTATGCTGTAACTACAAATATTTTTGCCGACAAAATGTCTGCCGAGCAGATTGCTGCAATCAGTGCCAGGCGGTGGGAGATTGAGGAATGTTTCCGGATTATGAAAACTGATTTGGAATCACGGCCTTTCTACCATAGCAAGGATCAGAGAATAACGGCTCATTTTCTTATTTGCTTTATGGCTCTGGTACTGCTTCGGGGGATTGAACAGAAAATTGCTTTATTAAACGAGAATAAACTGAAGTACCCAGACGGGAAATACTCAATTGAACAGATACTTCAGGCCTTGAAAGGTATAAATGTGACAGAGGTTGATAACGGCAATGGATATCAGCCTGACTTCAACAACTCAGAACTCATTTCTGAACTTTTGGAATGTTGTGAACTCACAGAACTGACCCATGAGGTAGTGATGAAAGACACAATGAAAAAAATTTTGAAAAAAATTTCAGTTGCCCCTAAAAAGCTAAAACAGCCTAAAAATACATAACACTGCAAAAAGTCTTATCTGGTAAGGATTGGCAGAACTCTATGTTACGCAAACTGCCGAACTCCGGCTATTTACACGACACATACAAGGCAACTTGTTTTAACTCGCATCTAAATTTCGTCAATAATTATGCTTTGCGTCGTGCAATGAGACATACCGACAGGGTTGATATGGTATGGAAGACTCCGGAAATTCTTGACACTCAATTCCGATGATTCTTGACAACAATGCTTATTATCACAATTCTTTCTTACTTGATGGCCTGTTAAGTCGTTTATCCAGCTTTTCAATCAAGCACTGGTGATCTTTGGTCTTAGTGCTGTAATTTATTCCGACAATTATGATATTTCTGTATTGTCCGGTATAACGTTTAAAGTATTCCAGCGTTTTAATCTGTGCAATTGCCTCTTCTGCAGAGCCGTCATACTTAAACTCAATCAGGATCAGCGGCTGTTTTCCTGTTATCGGCTCATACACTAAATCAACCGTCCTTTTCCCGCCTGATCTTCACGATGACAGCTGTAATCATCAAGAGTTGACCATAAAAGTCCTGTCATCACACAGTGTGTAAGAGACTCCTCATCATTGTAATCAAGAAGTGCAACTGCCGAAGAATTGTGAATATTCTGAATCAGATTGGCGAACGCTACTCCGTCAAGTTCTTTGACGGCTTTGAGCAGACTTTCAGAACGCCTGACGGTTTCCATACGTTCGTACCAGTTCTGCTGCCTGGCAATATCCATCAGTACTGCTTTGATTTCGGTATTAGGAACATAGGCAACTTTTCGATATTTGTTTTTTATTTCTGAGCAACCGAGATATCCCAAACATACCAGGAGACTGAATACATCATTTTTATCTTTTATGTTTACCATGTCATTCTAGAAATTGGCACAGCTGAAAGTAACTTCATCACCTTCAATCAAATTGATAACATCTTCCCTTATACCCTGAAAATCAGTGTTGATGAGGTGCACAAATTCTTCATTGGATGATGTTCCACACCAGTAACTTATACATTCATTTCGGCTGACTGCTTTACTCACTGAGTTTGGGTTGTAAATATCAACACCTTTGATTTTGTACCCCTCGTACCATTCCTTTAAATTCTGATGCGACACTTCGCAGTCTGGTGATCCTACAATATCTGCTACTTCATCTTCAGTAAAGCCGAAGTAGCGAGCATAATCACCAGGTGCAAGCATGTTATATTCGTCAAAGCAGTTCAGCGCCGACTGGGAGTTGTATTTTTTAATAGGAAGAATACCGGTAAGATAAGCAAATGAAAAACAGGCCTGTCCTGATTTTGATTTAAACAAACCTCGCAGAAATTCAATAAATTTTTTCTGTAAAGCCTCTTCATTCCGATAATCTCTGTATATCAGATCCCACTCATCCATAATAAAAATGAACGGTCTGCCGGTATGTTTGCATATAGCTTCCAGCACCGAGGATAACGATTTTTTTCCAACCAGTGGCGCTTTATCTATCTGTTCAGCATAATTACTGTTTTCTTTCAGATCTCGAATAACCAGGTACTGCAAAAAATCTACGATATCATCTACGTCTTCAATATAAAGCGATCTATCGGATTTATACGAGAGATACTTATCATTTGCCGAGTTCATGTCAATATAAATGACATCATACTTATTTAAGTGCTCGGTGTAGTTTTGTTCTTTGGAAATTTTCAGATCATCAAAAATCTTTTGTCCGTCATATTCTTTGGAATAATAGGCCAGAAGCATATCGGCAGTTACGGTTTTCCCGAATCTGCGGGGACGGGTCAGAGACAGTAATTTTCCACCGGTATTAAGGCGTAAATTTGTTTTGCTGATAAAATCAGTTTTATCAACAAATATTCCTGCATCTTTGGATTCCACCAAATCAACAAATGCGTTGCCATCGACAGGATTCAGAATACTTCCCATGACTTAGCATCCCCGAACTCAACATCATCGGCTGTCATTTTATCACAGCACCGATTTTTTTTATCCGTGATTGTAGAGAGCCATTTTTTTGATCATCTCGGAGAGCTTCATAATGATTATCCCCTCACACCTTATAAACAGATCCCAGATCACATGCAGTATGTCTTAAATAACTTCAGCCAGTCAGACTTTACTCGCTGAAATCAGGGATCAAGTTTAGTTCAAACATGAACTCAGTGCGGAAGAAGCCATGAAACAGATAGATTAAGGAAAAGGAATATTTCAGCAGATACCGTGACGGTGATTATCCCAGCGACAAGCTTCTTATATGAATCAACAGCGATCCTAAAACGAAAAAGCATCAATGTCTGACTGAAAAACTAGATTAAACACTCCAATCTATACTAAAATGGAGCATGATCGCCGCCATTTGTAATCAATGGAGTAATTATATGTTCGATTTTTTTGATTTGTTTGATTTTTTCTCATTCAAATTCTGGTTCAGGCTGGCCAGATTTACGCTGGTGTGTTCAGTTCTTGCATTAATCACAGGTTTTGTTACAGACAATCATGAGCTGATCATGTATTCCGGCATAATTCTGCTCGTTTCTCTTATTCTGGTTATTGTCGATGCTGTTTTCCGCTTCAGTGACTGAATGTCACAGAACAGACAAAGTTGTTTTCCTGGAGACAGACCTTTTCAAAATGACCTGAATGGAGGATTTTTTTTAAGACGGCTGACAGGTTCTTATAAGAGTCTTCTTGTTTTCTCTCTGCACCGTTTTTAAGTTTTTTACCATTGCGGCATATCATCCGCCGACACTGTCATACATTCATAATGCGACTCAGTAATCTGGCTACTGCTTCACGACAAGTTTGATACGGAAACTGCTCCGTGAGATGATTCCTGCACCGTCTCTAATGACAGGGTTAATCGTGATCTGATTTCCAACAAGCTGATCCTTAAATAAACCTGTACTAAGTTTAAAGTTCGAATGTACGGCAGTTTTTCAGTCATGCTTCAGCTCATCCGGTATCGGCAGATCCCTTGGCAGAGGTCTGGGTGCGCCGCCCTTTCTTGAACGGTACATTCTCAGCTGAAAAACATAGGCAAGAACCTGTGCAACCGCTGCAAACAGGCCTTCGGGGATCTGATGTCCCTCCTTTGTGTTATAGTAAATCGATCTGGCAAGTGCCGGAGACTCTATAATTTCAATTTTATTTTCCTTTGCAATTTCACGAATTTTAAGAGCCATTTCATCCACACCCTTGGCCACCACCTCGGGAGCGCTGTGTGCCTTTGTCTGATCATACTTGAGTGCAACGGCATAATGCGTCGGATTGGTTACAACCACGTCAGCCTTTGGCACCTCCTGCATCATACGTCTGGTAGCCATCTCATACTGAATTCTTCTGATACGGGATTTTACCTCAGGCTTTCCTTCAGTATCCTTCATTTCATCCTTGATTTCCTGCTTCGTCATTTTCAGCTGTTCAAGGTTGTGCCACTTCTGAAACCACATATCCAGAGCCGCGATTGGAACCATTGCCATAATTATTCCTATGGCCACCTTCAGCATGATGTACATGGTTTCTCTGATTACATCAGGCATCTGATACGAAGGAAGCGTAACAATGGCAGAAAAGGACGCCTTGATGAAAACATACGCAAGGGTTCCGATAAAAGCAACCTTCAGAATTGACTTAATAAGTTCAATCACGCTTTGAACGCCGAATATACGCTTGATGCCGTTGAGCGGATTGATTTTATTAAACTTCGGTGTGGCTGCCTCGATACTGAAATTAAATCCGCCCAGAATGATGTTGCCGATGAAGGCAAAGAAAAATACGAAAAATGCGAGAAGAAAAACCGGAAGCGACACAACAAAAATAGACGACATAAAGGTTTTCATCATATAGGAGGGATCGTAAATCATGCTCCTTTCAACAGAAAACCCCATCTTGAATATCTTATTGAAAGAGTCTGAAAAGATCGGGGAAAAAACCCACAAACCTATGACTCCGCTCAGAAGAACAGAAAGGGTACCCATTTCCCTTGATCTTGGAATCTGACCCTTTTTTCGGGAATCCTCTATTCGTTTACCGGTGGGTTGTTCTGTCTTTTCCTGACCGTCGCTGTTTTCCGCCATAGTCTACAATCCTCCGCGACATTCATATCCTACCGCAGAGCATATCAGATCCACAGTGCGATCAAACTGGTAGATGAAGAATGACATGAAATGAGACACCGTAACCCAGAGAACAAAAATGCCCAGAATAAGAGAGACGGCAAAACCCATGCTGAAAATATTAAGCTGCGGGGCAGCCCTGGTCATTACACCGAACGTGAAGTTAATAATAAGCATTGTGCATATCGAAGCTATGGAAAAATTCACAGCCGTCTGAAACATCACTCCAAGAAAGCTGAACAGATTTCTCCATGTATCCTGGGTAATGAATTCAAGCCCCACCGGCAGGGTATAAAAACTTTTTCTGAGAAGATCAATAAACACCAGATGCCCGTCAATTCCAAAAAACACAAGACCGCAGAGCATGGTAAAAAACTGACCCACCACGGGAGTCTGCGCTCCGTTTACAGGATCTACAACCGATGCGAAACCGAGACCTGTCTGCATGGCAACAACCTGTCCGGCCATGACAAAGCACTGGGAAATCAGTTCTGTGCAGTATCCTATGGTTATTCCTATCAGGATCTGATTCACGGTGATCATGATACCGCTGACACTGAACATATCAATATGAGGATCTGCCGACGGAATAAGGGGGGCTATGGCCCAGGCCACCGCAATACAGACAACCAGCCGGATTTGCGGAGAAAGCAGTGCGGATCCAAGAATAAACATAGTTCCGATCATGGATGCAGTTCTGATAAACGGCCACATATACGAAGCTACGTAGGCCATAATCATATTTTCCAGACCGTTCACTAATTAATTACTCCCGGTATCTGCTCGATGATCATATAAAAAAAACTGGATATTTTCTGAATACCCCAGTTTGTACCGAGAGCAATCGCAACAAGTGTGATCAGAAGACGTGGCAGAAAACTGAGGGTCTGCTCGTTAATGGATGTAGTCGCCTGAAAAACAGCCACGCACAGACCCACCAGAAGACTTGGAATAATAGCTGCCGATACAAGAACAGCAACAAGTCCGAACGTATCTCTGAGAATATCAATAAAACCGGAGGGATCCATTAATTATCCTCCTCCCGTCCCGATTCCGAAACTCGAAATCAGCGTTCCTATAATCATTGACCACCCGTCCACAAGAACAAAGAGCATCAGTTTGAATGGTAGAGCAATCAGAACAGGCGAGAGCATCATCATACCCATTGCCATGAGAATACTTGCAACCACCAGATCTATAACCAGAAACGGAAGAAAGATCATAAAGCCTATCTGGAATGCAGTCTTCAGCTCGCTGACCATAAACGCGGGAATAATTACCTTCATGGACAGATCTTCAGGCTTATCAGCCTTTTCTCCTGAATACTCCATAAAACTGTTAAGATCCTTCACCCTGGTCTGAGACAGCATGAAAGTCTTAAGAGGCTTCTGTGCAAGTTCAAAAGCCTGTCTGCCGCTTATCTGATCTTCATTATACGGTACAATGGCTGTGTCATAAATCTGATTAAAAACCGGAGACATGACGAACATAGTCATAAACAGACTCATACCGACAAGAATCTGATTGGACGGAGCTGACTGCAATCCGATGGCCTGGCGCAGAATAGACATTACGATAATAAAGCGGGTAAATGAAGTCATCATCATAACCAGCGACGGCAGAACAGTCAGAGCAGTCAGAAACAGCAGAACCTGCATGGAAAGACTGTATTCCTGCTCACCCGATGAATTCGTACCAACAGTTACAGCAGGAAGACTGAAATCAGCGGCCGAACACGGCATAACTGATATTATCAGAATAAGCAGGATTGATATCAGACTAGTCCTTTTCATAATTCCCGCCCTTCTCATCTTTAAAACCGCTTTCATGCTCATCCTTCGCGCCCTGCGATATTTTTCCTTTCAGGGCATCGGCAAATTTAGACGCAAACCCGCCGTGATCGGATGACGCAGGAGGTGAAGTGTATTTTTCAATATCCTCGGCAGAAAGTTCAGCAAGACAGGAGATATTCTGAGATGTCACGCCTATCAGAAAATACCGCTCTGCGGTTCTGACGACCATTATTCTTTCATGATTGCTGATCGACATGGCAGAAATCACCTGCATTACACCGTTGCGACCTCCGGGAACAATTCTTGCCTTCTTAAGAAACCACACCATGGCAAACATGAGTCCTATCACAGCAAGACAGCTGAGCAGCCACTGGCCGATGCCGACCGAAACGGCAGGGACACCGGAAGCGGTAGTTTCCTGTTCAAAGCAGAATGCGGGTGCGGCAGCAAGAACCCATAATGATAAAAATCTAAGCATTATTTCAACTTCTTTATACGCTCGGTCTGACTTATTACGTCAGTAAGTCTGATACCGAATTTATCATTTACAACGACAACTTCACCATGAGCAATAAGGGTTCCGTTGACAAGCACATCAAGCGGCTCTCCGGCAACGCGCTCCAGTTCGATAACTGATCCCTGATTGAGCTGAAGAAGATTTCGTATCGGGATCTGTGATCTTCCCACCTCCATGGAAATAACCACAGGTATGTCCAGTATGGCGTCAAGGCGGCGCTTCTCCTCCTTTGAAATTGGAGTGGTTTCACCGAAATCCTCAAGCGGCACCTTTTCTGCGGAAACTGTTCCGCCGTCAATCACCCTTGATTTTTCATCCGCGGACGACGCGGCAGGCTCATCGCTGCTCTGCTCTTTCTCCTTTTCAGCGGAATCCTGTTCTCCAAGGGCGGCGGCCCACTGGGCCATTATGTCATCATCATCTGTACTCATTTAGACTCTCCGTCTTCAGATTCCTCATCAATTTCATCATCAAAAATAAGTTCGTTTCTGGCACCTGTCAGTTCAGCAATCTCATTCTTGATTGATTCAGGTCTTTTCAGTTTCTCGGTAATTTTAAGTGCAACCATATCCTTCACGCGTCCGAGTTTTGCGTGAAATGAAGGAAGATCCTCGATAAACACAAGCAGAGATTCGGGCAGTTCAACCGGTATGATATCTCCCTCCTTCATATTCTGTATTTCTCTCAATGTAAGTGTAGTCTCAAGCAGTCTGGCTGACAGCTCCACATTGACGTCAAGAATTTCATCCCTCAGAGCCTTTGACCAGCGCATATCAGTATCGCCCTTGTCACTCTGCACGCCGGCATCAAGCAGTTCCCTGATAGGCTCAAGCATGGAATAGGGCATGGCTACATGGAAGTCACCGCCTCCGCCGTCAAGTTCAATATGAAATGAATTTATAACAATAACCTCGGTAGGACTTACAATATTGGCCATAGCCGGGTTGACTTCAGAATCCATATATTCAAATTCAACCGACATTACAGGCTGCCATGACTCTGTATAATCTTCAAAAATGATGCGAAGGAGCATCTGTATAATACGTCTTTCAGTAGGAGTGAATTCACGTCCCTCAATCTTGGTATGACGCTTTCCCTCACCTCCGAAAAAATTTTCCACAAGTATGAATACAAGCTGTGCCTCGAGAGTTATCAAAGCAGTACCCTTGAGAGGCTTGAATCTGACCATGTTGAGACTGGTCGGAACAAACAGAGAGTGTACATACTCACTGAATTTGATCATCTTTACACCGTTGATGGAGACTTCAGCGGTACGGCGCATCATATTGAAAAGACTGATCCTCAGATGCCTGGCAAATCTTTCATTCACCAGCTCCAGAGTCGGCATTCGTCCGCGGACAATACGATCCTGTGAGGAAAAATCAAAGGAGACTATGCCATCCTGTTCCTGGGGCTGTTCCTCCTTGGGCAGCTCATCTTCATCGCTACCGCGCAAAAGAGCGTCAATTTCATCCTGCGTTAGAATATCGGTCACAGCAGCTACCTTAAAATTTACTGAATTACAAATCCGTCATAAAGCACGGATTCAACAACCGGCTCCCGCTCAAGAGAGTTCATTTTGCCCTGAATGGCTTTGAGAATGCCGCTCTTGAACTTTTCCTTGCCCCTGCTGTCCACAATACTGGCAAACTGAACATCGGAAACATACTTTGTCACAGCACTCTTTATTGCAGGCAGATGATGAGTTGCAAGATCCCTGTTCTTTTCACCCTTAACCTCAATAACAAGTTTAATCTGCACCAGATGTCCCTTAGGTCTTGCATAGGCGGTAAAAAGAAAAGGCTCCTTAACGGGAATGTAAAAATATACATCCTTGACAACGGTCTCCTCCTCGGCTTCCGGCTCAGATCCGCCCTTGAGAAGAAAAAATCCCGCGGCTCCGGCAACAGCAAGGAGAACAACGGCAATCAGGATTATAAGTTTTTTCTTTCCTGCCTTCCCGCCTTTAGCATCAAGCTTTAATTCTGCGTTTTCCTTTTCATTTTCAGCCATAAACTTAATCCCTAGGCGTAATAATCAACCTCACGATCAGAAACTTCAACCATGCGGACACCGCCGGCGGTAAAATCTGCATCGTCGGCATCACCTCCGGATATTTTATCAGATGTAAACTCCTTTGTTGCGGACGAACCCTCATTTTGCGATCTGCCCCCCCATGAATTCTGCTGTTCCACAGAACTTTCACCAAGGGATATGCCCTGCTGACCCAGGAGAAAACGAAGACGTGAAAGAGAGTCGCTTACCAGCTCCCTGGTTTCACTCTGCTGAACAATCATGCTGACTCTTGCAATCGCATCATCGCTCATATTGACTGTAATCTTCATTTTACCAAGACCTGTCGGATCAAGATTAATTTCCGCCTCCCTTACATTTCTGGAAAGCATAATATTCAGTTTTTCTGCAACCTGCCGGGCATTTTCCTCATAATTTCTGGAAAGATGAACCGTCTTCTGCAGCTGCTGAACAACGTCGCCGCTTTCCTTCTGGTGATGCCCGGAACGGATCCCCGACACCGAATGAAGCTGATAAATCTGCTCTGCTCCGCGATCAGCGCCGCCATGCTCACCGGCGGATGAACTGAAATCCGACGCGGCGGTCTGCCGGACAACACCTGAGGTCGAAAGTTCAGTTCCGATATAGTCGCTCTGCTCACCGGACTTAGAAAAATCCGCGGTTTCCTCCCGTACTGAAGAAGCGGCATATTCAGCTCTGCTCTGAGCCATGGCATGGAGCGTCTCGCTAAAGGTTACTGATGTATCTGCTCCGATACGAATATGTTCAGAAAGAGAATCATCCGCCTGACTGCCAGATCCCTGCACAGCATTGACTGCTGTATTAACCTGATTGGCCGACATCTGCACGGAAACATTTGAAGACACCCTGGCTGATACACCTCTTGAAGTTCTTAATATATCCATCAGCTCTTCATTTTCAGCTGCCCGCTCCAGCGGCACTTCATCCTGTGCATAATAGTTCCACTCCGGATCTTCTGCCTGATCTGATCCTGCATTCAGATTATCCAGACGGTTCTGAAAACGCACAAAGCTGTATTCTGTTTTCAGCTTCCGATCCGGATTCGCTGAGGCTGAAACCAGTCCGCTGTTCACTCCAGAAACGTGAGCATCAAAATCAAAACCTTCACCATCTCCAGACTCATCCGGCACCGGTGCAGCACTGATATCGGCAGCAGAAATGCGCAGATCATTTTTTATGTCCGGGGAACTTGCATGGTCTGAACGAAAACCGGCAGTCCGGACACGACTGACGTGCTGCAAAACTGTCTCACGGACATTTTCTGCCCTGTAAATACGGTTTGAAACACTGCGATCATCCTGTTCGGGAGCTACGAATATTTCACTTTCCTCAGCATCTGCAATCCGCACAGATTGTGCACCGGGGGCTCTCCCGTCTGTATGAGAATCCTGAATATTTTCAGTCCGTACGCTGCGCACAGATTCTGAAATTCTGAGATCTTCTGATTTGTCTGTCCGAACAGCACGCCGGACGGCATCATCCTGCAGTACAGCCGGACCGACCGGTTCTTCACGGCCGGCAGTAAGATTTTCAACCTCCACACCGGCAGATGTCCGGCTCTGCGCATAGGATTCATTCTTCACAAAGACTTCAGAATTACTGCTGTTAACTTCACCTGTTTCAATTCCGGCAGGTACGGATCCTGAAAATTCATTTCCGGTCTGAATTCCGGCGGATGCTGATTCTGAAATTTCTTTTCCGGTCCGAATTCCGGCAGGTACCGATTCTGAAATATCCTTTCCGGTCTGAATTCCGGCGGATGGTGATTCTGAAATTTCTTTTCCGGTCTGAATTCCGGCATCAGTGCTCTGAACGCCGGTATTTTTCAAATAACTGTTTTTTACATTCTCAGCAATTTCCACTGAAGCTTCTGATGACTGAACACGAACAGCACTGCTTACATCAGATTCAGCAGAATTTTCATTTGAATACATTCCATCAGGATAATTTGCTCTGACAAGGTTATGCTCCGCTGAAGCATACCCGGCATTTCCGCCCGCAATACCGGATTTTGGCTCCTCCGGCGGAACGGACTCACTGTCAGACGAACGAACACCGTCATCCGCACTGAGAGAACCGGCAGGCTGTACCTGGATATATTCAGGATCTAAATCAGAAGAGAGATTACTTTCCCCGCCGTCTGAAACGGAGATTTGATTATCCGGAGCCGGCGCTTCGACAGAACCGTCAGAATGCTGTTCACTGCCGGAGCTGCAGCGGATCCGGCTTTCTGAAACACCGGCTGATTCTGAAAACTCTGATAAATTCAGACTGTCAGGATTTTCCCGGGAACCGGTTGACAGTTCATCTTTATTCAGTGATGACTCTAAACCTTCATCCATGCTGCCGCAAGCTCCGGCATCAGTTCTTTTAGAAACACCGGAATTGTCAGCCTTTTCAGCTCTGCAGCCGTCTGCGCTGGTTTCATACCTTTGATCTTTTAGATCTGAAGCTTTCTCCGTCACTGCCGCTGATATTTTTCTTTTGTCAGCAGCAACTGCTCCTTCGGCTCCATGTCGCACCCTGCCGCTGCGGCTGCTGACTGATCCCTCGCTTCCTACAGGAGATGCTTTATTTTCTTCAGCAGGATTTCTATCTCTTTTCTGCACAGCTGATTTGGAGTCGCCGGTTTCACTTCGGCGTTTGACACAAATCTTATTTACTGAATCATTAACTCTGGCAGCATCGGTGGCATCAGTTTGCCGCACTGCTGACATTATTTTATCCAGAATATTGTCAAACACTGCCGATGTCTCCGTCGCCAATGAATCTTTTTTGGCAGAGACTCCGTCCGCAAAGTTACGAATCTGCTGATAATTTTCCGAAAGCTGCATAAAAACTCCTGGCAAAAGTATTCCAACCCTTCGGAAAATATGCAAAAATTAAACCAGTTATACAAAAAACAATAAAAAAAGCGGGCAATCCCGCCGTCCCCGCATTTAAAATGATGATCCCTGTGAAGGAACCGTAGGATCATCCGATTCTGAACTACTCAATGGTAAACAATTCATCAAAACTCAGACCTTCAAGCACTGACACCGGTCCTTCATCCTGATTTATCGTAACCGAATGATCAAGAACAGCCAAATCCCCTGTCTGAGCAGATTTTAAAATCACCGAACCATCCTGAATTGTATAATAGACAGAAGAAACATTCTCTATCAGGGAAGAGTCAGGCGCCGGATAGAATCTCTCAAAAATAAATGAACTCCCCGCCTTTTCATCAAGATATCCGTTTATTACAAACTTCGAGTCATCAATATCAACCTTCTTCAGTCTCAAATCACGGTTCAGTTTCAACTGACTGTTTTCATGATAGAGATCGGTAAAATCGCAGAAAAAGGCCGACTCCTGAAAAATTCCTTCCGTCATTTCAGCAACACTGCTGCCTTCCCAAATGGTATTTCCCATGGCAATCTTGCGGCTGAATCTGATTTTGTCCTCCGATCCTCCTTTAATTGTTCCGGAGAAGAAACCAGCATTCTTGAATCCCTGGGGAGTCAGTTCCAGTACTGTTGAATCCTCCTTGAAATCCGACTGAATCACGCTGAAGGCAATAAAGATTTTCCCGTAGGCAAAAATCTGCCAGAAATCAGCCTTGACAACAGGAACAGAAAACTTCTGAGACCAGTGCTTGTCAGAGGCCTCTATAATGATAGACGTTGCATCAAGCTTTAAAAGAAACGGTATCTTTCCCTCTGAAGTTGTCAGAAATCTGGTTTCCGGATCCAGCGGGATCATGTTAAAAGCGGCATCATCAACCACAGTTGTTCCGATCAGTCTCACTGGATGGTAGTTTTTGCTCACAATATCATAACGGTAGACAGTTCCCGAATGCATACCGACAGCATAGGTGGTGGCAAGTTCAAAACCGTCCTTCAACGATTCCCCGGCAAGAATTGTGTAGCAGGACTCTCCGTTGACTTTCACATCGTTTGCTCCGCGGATGAGATTATGAGATCCGCCGTCAATACTGCCATTAATCGCACCGACAGCGTTGAAAGCTTCTTCCTCGGCAATACCGGGAACAGCTTCACATGAATAAGGTCGACTCATGCAGCTTCCATCAGCTGAGTTGTACAGATAACCGGCATCCGCCATAACAGAAGAGCCGGCGGTCAACATTATCAAAGGCAACAGCTTTTTCATAAAAATCCCGAAAACAATACACGCAACCTGCAATGCCGTATAAGACAGTCTGCAGACAACCCCGAAAGAGCTTTTAAACCGGCATCCGGTTAATATAAAATCCGTCAGAACAGAGTATTTTCTGTCAGAAATACTCATAACAGAAACCGGACATCAACCCGGTGCTCACCTCATTTATTTAAAATTGACGGACAATTGTACAAAAAACATCAGATATCTTTGTGTGATTCATTTCTGATTTCAGCAGAGGGGTTCCGAATAAAAAGACTGCACCTGAAAGAGAGTGCTAAAATTAAAGAAAGTTTTGCTCTTAACTCAAACCGGCAGGGAGTAGTCACTGTTAACATGATTTCTTTAACAGAACCATGAAGGCCGGGATGCATTCTGAACTAGAATCCTTCACCCGTTCTTCTAAGATGAGAGTGAAGCGCTGCTTCATCCATCATCTTCTGCTCCGCCTTGGCTGCTGCAATCTGCTTCTCAAGAGCCTCCTTCTCCAGAAGCTTTTCTAGTCCCTTTCTTTTGGTCTGCAGAAGCTGATATTCATCCCTGCACCTTTGAACAAGCCCCTCAGCCTGTTTAAGATTTTTTGCCTGATCAGCAGAAGCCTGATCAAGACGGTTGATAAACCCGTTATATTGAGTAAGAGTCGATGTCTGCATAACACTTTTGCCGGCTTCATTCAGTTCAGATGAGTAAACCTCCCGGTAATCATTGATGGCATCAAGATTCTTCTGACAGATATTCATATCAGAAACAGCCTTCTGATATCGGAGTCTTGCATTCTCCTCCTGCTGCTTTACCGAATCAAGCAGCAGACTTATGGCTCTGCTCATTTCTTACCTCCTAGCGCCGTCCCTTGGACAGCTCTATATACCTTTTCGCAAGCTGCTGCAGATGTGTCATACACTGCTCAAAAGGTACAACCTCCTTCATCTTCTGCTGAAGAAATCCGTCAAGATACGGTTTTATGGCAATAGCCGTGTCAAGCCGCGGATCTGCCCCCTGCTGATACGCTCCTATAGTAATCAGATCCTTGTTCTGCTCGTAAAGATCACAGCACTGTCTCATAGTTCTTGCCATCATAATATGTTCTTCGGATGTGATCATCGGCATAACACGACTTATGGATTTTCTTATGTCTATGGCCGGATAGTGGCCGCCATCGGCAAGCGCACGGTTTAGAACAATGTGACCGTCAAGTATGGCACGGGCGGAATCTGCTATAGGATCCTGAAGATCATCTCCTTCAGTCAGAACAGTAAAGAATGCAGTGATGGATCCCTGGGATCCTCCTCCGTTTCCTGCCCGCTCAACCAGAGCCGGAAGTTTTGCAAATACAGAAGGAGGATACCCCTTTGTAGCCGGCGGTTCACCTATGGCCAGGGCTATTTCTCTCTGCGCCTGGGCATAACGGGTCAGAGAATCCATGAGAAGAAGAACATCCTTGCCCTGATCCCTGAAATATTCAGCCACGGTAAGTGCAGTTTCACATCCCTTAAGACGCATGAGAGGAGAGGCATCAGCAGGTGCGGCAATAACCACAGATCTTGCTCTGCCCTCGGGACCGAGAATATCCTCTATGAATTCCTTGACCTCTCTGCCGCGCTCGCCGATAAGACCAACTACCGTAACATCCGCCACACTGCCTCTGGTCATCATACCGAGCAGAACAGACTTGCCTACACCGGAACCGGCAAAAAGTCCCATACGCTGACCCTTTCCCACGGTTATTATGCCGTTGATAGCCTTTACTCCGACATCAAGATACTCCGTTATTTTCCTTCTTGCCAGAGGGTTGAGACGCTTTGGAATATATGAAAGTCCTGACGGTGTAATAATTTCTCCAAGACCGTCAAGCGGAGTTCCGATACCGTCTATGACCCGGCCGAGAAGATGCGGCCCCAGAGGGATCTGAGTAACCTCCCCTAGCGGAATAACGCGAGCCCCCGGAATAACACCTGTCATCTGTTCAGACGGCATCAGATAGAGCTTGTCACCTGCAAAACCGATGACCTCGGCATCAAGAGAACCTGTAACGGATTCAACTCTGCACAGTGATCCCACCGCAGCTCTGCATCCGACAGCTTCAAGAGTAAGTCCCACCACCCTGGTCAGACGTCCTGCCACCATGGGAATAACCGAGTGAACATCAGTTTTCAAACCATCAAGATATTCGCAGAAATCCATATAGCCCAGCCTGAAAGATAAAATTCCGAAACGAAATTAAACTGATAAAAACAAAAAGTCCGAAAACCTGTATTGCACTCATTCAGATTTTCGGACTCTTCTATCAGAAAAACTTAATAATCGTATTATCTGACCAGTGAAATGGTTTTAATCCATACCACAAGCGCCCAAATTCTGACAGCTAATGCATATAACAGCACCGCTACGAGACCGATACTTGCAACCCCGAGGAAACCCACTGCAGCCTGATCAGAAACCTGACCATTAGCAGCGGCACCGGCAGTCACCGCACCGACAATAACAACCAAAATATAAACAAATATAAGAACCTGTGAAAGAATGTAGTTCACCATCAACGCAGAAAACGAACGGTTTCCAAATTCTCGGTGCATATTGAAGTAATTGTTAGCCTTCGACATACCAATCAGAACACACGCAATCTCCGCTATACCCGTGAACAGTCCTACCGCAGGAATAAAATTCGCGAATGAGTTCAAAACCGCCAGCACAAGACCAACGATCATCCATGTCTTGAGACTGCTGCCCTCCGGTGAAAGAAGCAGAGGTTGCTGAACATTGCCTCCGTAGTTTGGCTGCATTCCCGCAGGATTCTGCTGCACTGAATTATTGCTCATCTGAACAGGATTCTCTGAATTCTGATTTTTTTCTAAATCAACCATATTTATGCTACCTTCAATATTACAAAAAGCCGCCCGTAGTTTCACACGACTAAAAAACATACAATGACAGACCGGCATCTGAACCGCCTGCACACCATTCCGCATGATTTTAACACATCGGCAAAAATAATTATCCGGCTTTACCTAAAAAGTTTGCATACGAAAAACATAATCAGTATCGAAACAGCACATCTGTAAATTTTAAAATGCAACAGGAAACACGAACATTCCTCACTGATCAGGTAAAATTGGCTCTTATAAATTCCCTTATAAGACTGTCTATCTGCCCCTGCATAGTCATGGAAATAGTTGAATCTCTGGATGTAACATGAATATCACCGTCACTCTGCTCCTTGTTCACCACTATCCTCCATCCCTTTTCGGTCCTGAATTCTTCAGAAAAATGCTTTCTGACAATATCGGCATCATGCTCACTCAGAGTAATCTCCACACCCTCGCTGAAAACAGGAAGCTGCTCCACAGCCTGTCTTACAGCATTAGTCACAAACTGCGTGGAGTTTTTAGCAAGTTCGGGAATAAGCTGACGGGTAAGTCTTATACTCAGCTCAACCAGAGATGAAGCTATCTTCTCATCAAGAAGATCAAGCGGTTTTGCCAGTTTTTCTGCGGACTGACTGAAAAATGCAACGCTGTCCGCCATTTCGGCCTCTATTTTTTCCTGACCGTCAGCGTAACCCTCCTTGTAGCCCTGACTCTGCCCCTGGGCTATACCGGTTTTCATTCCGTCGTCATAGCCTTTTTGGCTTCCTTCGTCATATCCGGCCTTATACCCCTCATCATGAGCATTTTTCTTTATCTGTTCAATTTCCTCCTGGGTTATATGCGGTGCTTCCTCATTCTCCCTTTTCTTCGCCTCCTCCTCGGCAAGCCGTCTTTCAAACCAGTCTACCGGAATTCCAAGAGCATTTGTGGGAACATCCTCGGATAAGGGACGGCTGTGAAAACGAAGTGTTTCCGCCTGATCCTGAGGAATGCCGGATCTCTTTTCAGCCCAGTCAACCGGAAGTCCGAGTGCATTGGTTGGTACATCAGAGGAGGAATAATCCGAGGCGGAGGCAAGCTGATTTTCTTCAGAAGCACCTAAAGAGGAAGCTTCCGCAGCTTCATCTCTCGGAGGCCACTCGCGCTTGAGTGCGGCAGAAGGAGGCATTTTTTTCGGAATTCCCAGAGCATTTGTCTCCCGGTAGGCAGCGTCAACATCCCAGGAATCATCGATTTCAACGGATGGGTTTCTTATAACAGGATTTAGAACTTTTTTGGACGATTCGTCTTCATTTTTAGGACTGAAAGAACTGAGATCACTTAAATTAGCCATTCTTGCATTGCCGCGTTTCTGATGCTCTTCAAAACGGCTGTCCATTGTTGAGACTGAATCCAGAGCACGCTTTCTGGCCGCCTCCTGCTCCTTTGTTTTACTAGATCTCTCGCCTATGTTCATCTACTATCCGGATTTTAGTTTAAGATACTGCCTGCAACGAATATTTATCGGTTCTTTTAAATCTGATCAGATCTGATTTCCTGCTACACATAATTATCATTGCCTGCTGACAGCATAATCTCACCGGTATCGGCAAGTCTTCTGGCAATAGTCAGAATTTCCTTCTGTGCGGCCTCCACATCGCTGATACGGATAGGTCCCATGGCCTGCAAATCATCCTTGAGCATCTCGGCGGAACGCTTGGACATATTCTTGAAGAATTTCTCCTTGAGAGCATCCTCACAGCCTTTAAGCGCCTTGCGAAGCAGCTCAGGGTTAACGTCGCGAAGCAGAGTCTGCACACCGCGATCATCAACATCAATAAGATTTTCAAATACAAACATAAGATCCTGAATCTGCTGTGATATTTCCTCGTCAGTATCACGGATGGCATCCATAAGAGGACCTTCAATATTCGTATCCAGATAGTTCATTATGGAAGCGGCAGCCTTCAGACCGCCCATTTTTGCAGCCTGGGCTCCGGCGGAACCGGCAAACTGTTTTTCCATAATTTCATTTAATTCCTGCAGCGCCGCCGGCTGAACCTCCTCAAGATCTGCAATTCTCATTATAAGATCCAGTCTTACAGGCTCAGGAAACTGACTGAGTATCTCGGCAGACTGTTCAGGTTCAAGATATGACAGCACTATGGTCTGAATCTGCGGATGCTCATTCTGAATAATACTTGCAACCTGACGCGCATCCATCCACTTGAGAGAATCAAGACCGTGAGCTCCGGATCCCATGATAATCTGCTCAACCAGGTTGCTCGCCTTATCCTCTCCGAGCGCCTGAACCAGAACATCCTTGATGAAGCCCGAGGCATCCAGACCGATGCTTGAATGTTTCTGAATATCATTGATAAAACAGCGGTGTACGGCATTGACCCTTTCATGCGAAAAATCGGATATCTGGGCCATTGTCATGCCAAGCTTCTGAACCTCCTTCGGCTCAAGATGGCGGAATACCTTGGCGGCATCCTCTTCATTGAGGCTGAGCATAAGAACGGCAGCCTTTTCATAACCGGTCATGGACTCAAGAAGTCTTTTCTGCTCTTCCGTAAGTTCTGTATCAGCCATTACTTAACCTCCGATTCAAGCCAATCCTTGACAACCTTTGCTGTAAGATTTGGTTCATTTGCCACCAGGGCGCGCACAGCCCTGAGAACATCCTCATCCTTGTGAATATCCGGCAGCACAACCTGACCGTTTTTGACATCGTAAATAGAATCTCCATGCTCGACAGACTGGGCAATAAGATGAAGATCGTCATCTCCCTCAAGTGCAAGCGAATCATCCAGATCCACAGCCGAATCCTCTGCACTCTTGTCCTGGCTGCTCAGAAGTTTCATCACCATAGGTCTTATAACCATCATTATAATGACTACAGCCAGAATCACGGATGCAACAATCTTGAGAATGCGCCAGAACCAGTCCTGCTCATATACCTTGACCGTATCCTCGGCCTGCGGGATCACAACCTCATTGAACGGAACACTTACTACCTCGATGTTGTCTCCTCTTGTAACATCAATACCGAGTCCGCCTTCCAGAAGTTTGCGTATTTTATGGAGTTCTGTGTCACTGAGAGGAACCTTCTCTCCCCCATCCTTGGCAACATAGTCTATGCCTACAGATACGGAAAGTTTTGCTACTCCTCCGTAATTTTTAGACTTGTGGCTGATTACGGTGTCAATCTCATAATTTCTCGTCGCTTCGCGGCTCATATGTCCTGATACACCGGAAGAGCCGGCACCGCCGGTATTATTAACCGCCTTGATATCCTCGGGTATCTGGGAAGAGGCAGGAGGCTGATTGCTTAAAGAGCCGGGAACACCGCCCGGAGCTCCGGTGCTGTTGAGATCCTCCCTTGTAACCTCCGAACGCACAGTCGCGGCATCGGGATTATAGGTTTTTGCAGTATGCTCCTCTTTTGTCAGATCCAGGACAACGTCCACCTCCGCCGTATATTTTCCTATACCGAGAACAGGAATGAGAATGGAATCTATTTTCTGCTTGTACTCCTGCTCCTTTCTCTGCTGAAGCTCAAACTCCTTCCTTGACGCCATGGCGGAAATATCCTGTGAACCAGAATTCAGGAGCCTGCCAAACTGATCAGTTACAGTAACCCGGGAAGGAGAAAGATCATGAACCGCGGAGGCCACTATATTTACAACAGAATCAACATTCTCCTGTGTAAGAGTCGCTCCTCCCTTTACATTGAGCATGACTGTAGCAGAAGGTGATCTCTTATCCCTGGCGAACACATTGTCTTTGGGTATTGCAAGAAGCACGGTTGCCTTGGAAATTTTCTGATTTTCCTCTATAAGAGAGGCTAGCTGCTGCTCGCGGCTAAGCTTGAGTCTCTCAGTCTCAAGGCGCTGACTTACACCGAAACCTGAATCTTTGAGAATGAGTTCATTTCCGTTTTTGGTACTGCCGGATGTATCGACTCCCTCGCGGTTAAGGGTCAGAAGGATATCCTGATATGAATCAATGGGAACGTATATAGTTCCGCCGTTTCTGGTATTGTCCACCGTGTATTCAATCTTGTTTGAATCAAGAACATCAAGAACCTTGACAAGATCTGAAGGACTGTACTGTCCAAGAGGTCTCATTTCAGGAGCCTTGCTGAGAAAAAACACATAGACGATTACAACAAGACTGATAGCGAGAGATAAAACGATGATTATTTGACGGAACACATCCTTGCTTATGGACGGTTTGGACGTCAAACTTTCGACACTATCACTGGCGGCCAAATCATCGGCTGCAACCAGATCATGATTCTCTGCCATAAAAACAACCCTGTATTAAAATTTACACCTGCATCTGCATTATCGATTTATATGCCTCAACGCATTTATTTCTGATCTGCACTGTAGCCTCAAACGCCATGGAAGCCTTCTGGGAAGCTATCATAACATCGGATAGGCTTACGGAATCATCCCCAGTATCAAATCTGGTTCTCAGATTATCCGCATCAACAATCGTATTATTGACATTATTCAGAGCATCCGTCAGCATGGATCCGAAATCACCGTGATGTACAGCATTCACATTATGACTCTGCTCTTTCAAACCCGCAGCCTCGGCCTGCAATGCCTGAAGCTCTCTTAAGATAGAATTTCCGCCCTGTAAACTAGTTATCATTTTAAGCACCTCAGAATCAACTTTCTGAGACTTGTTCTGCAACTATGATGCCAAGTTAAAAAACAGACTGCGTGATCCAAGTCTGTACGGGATTTTTAAAACACCTGCGCAAATGCGCGATCAGACAGATTTCAAACTGAAATTATTTTCTGATCCGGATATGACAGTGCAGATCAGCATGAACTGAGCTTCTATTCACCTGCGGACCGGTGCAACGGCGCCCCGAGTTTTCCGCAGGCATACAGGTTAAAACTGTCTCTTTAATCTGATCCGCCGCCGCTCGTATGCACCGTCTTCCAACTAAAACCTGTGAAACCGTCACTGAAAATTTAAATTCAGACCTGCGCCGGAGACTACTTCAGATTACGATATTTGCGTACTGTTTCCCAAGCCTTTCCGATCTTCTGACTGAGTTCCGTGTACTTTTTAACCCCGTCTTCACCCAGCCCCTGCGCTATAGCCTTGTCCGGGTGATACCTTGACATAAGCTTCTTGTAGGCACGGCGGGCATCATTATCGGATGTTGAAGAATCAATGCCGAGTACGCTGTACGCATCCTCCAGTTCCTTCTGACTGCTGTATGTGCCGCCGTACCCGCTGTATCCGCTGTACCCGTTCTGCTGCTCATATTCCCCGCCGCTTCTCCGTCCGTAAGGAGAATAACTGTCACTATCCGGATCATAGGTGAAATGCTTTAGACTTATGATCCTGTCGAGGATATCCTGGGCTTCAGCCCTGGTATAGTCATACCAGTCGGCAACTTCAAAAAAAAGACTGATTTCATCTCTCGTAAGAAGGTTGTCATAAAACAGAACGGATATCTGAGATAGAAATATCCTTCTTCTTGCTGAAGGATTCTCCCAATACTGGCGGTATTTCGAAATTATTCCCCTTACCTCTGCAGCTGACGTTCTGCTTCCCTGCAGAATAAACTCGCGGGCCTTCTGATAGCGGTCAGGTCTGATATCAAAATCGTGAAGCACGCTGTCAACATACATATACTGAAGATCACTGGCTGAAGATGATTTTGCCGTGATATAACCGAGAGGTATAAAAGTAAGGGAGAGATAGTCATCCGTCGAACGCCTGATCCTTCCCAGATATCTGTACAGTTTTCTGAGGACGTAAAAAAGAATTCCGCCGACAATAAGCACCGGCAGAATGTAAATAATGAATACGTACAGCAGAACACCCAGTATTGCCAGTACGGCAACGGCTCCTATGACTTTATAGATGACTTTTTCCATGTGTATCCAGGGTACATTGAATTACGTAGCAGTTCACAATTCTAGCACATTTTCCATGATTTTGTTCCTTCGCATCAAAGATGTTCAGCCGGATACAGACGCCCCTCACTCATGATGATTGAATCACTGGGGGAACCAAACATCAGCAGCGGCGTCTGTTTCAAAACTGCGGCTGAAAATTTATCTGTCTACTTGTCAAGATCCAGATCTATTTTTACGCTGTTCTTCTCCTTCTCTTCGACATGAAAATATTCAGCAGGATGAATATTCATTGAAGCGGCAAACATCACATATGGTATTTTCTCAATTGTCTGATTGAGTTCCCGTACACTTGCATTGTACTTGTCACGCGCATATGCTATACGGTTTTCGGTACCGGCAAGCTCGTCCATAAGGCCGACATATACCTTGTCAGATTTCAGTTCCGGATAATTTTCCGCAACGGCCAGAAGCCTTGAAAGAGAGCCTGACAGTTCAGCCGACGCCACCGATTTTTCCGACATGGTCCCTGCAGACATCATTCTCTCCCTTGCATCGGTTACAGATTTGAATACTTCATTTTCATGCTTTGCAAATCCCTTGACGGTTACGACAAGATTAGGAATAAGATCTGTCCGGCGCTTGAGCTGGGAATCAATGGCAGCCTCCTTTTCCTGCACGGAATGCTTCAGGGTTATCAGAGTATTGTAGGAAGTGAACAAGAATCCCCCGGCAAGCACGATAATTGCCAAAAAAACAGCAAGAAATCCCTTCATAATGGATTAAAATCTCCTAAAAAATAAAAAAAACACACACCACCCGATCACATTCTTTGTCCATTGATGATCCGTGACGGAACCGCGGTGATAACCGTTTCCAGAGAGATAATATCAAAAAATTGAAATAGATATCAGAATATGATCTTAAAAACATTCTTTTCTTTGCTATTGATTCATAATGAATATAACAGAGTGAGGGAGTGTTTCCCTGCTTTTTCTGCAGATTATCATAAATCAGATGGAGGTGGAGGCTATCATGGGTTTTTTTGACAACTTTGCACGATCTATTGGTCTGAGAGACGAAAGTACCATTACATATTCCGATTGTGAACAGTTGTACAAGAACGGAAACTATAAAAAAGCTTTCGAAAGATGTCTTAAATTCACCATGGAGAACGAGGATCCGAGAATCTGGACCATGCTGGGGGATATGTACAAGACGGGAAAAGGCTGCATGGTCAACCCTGCCGAATCTTTCAACTGGATGTTCAAGGCGGCGTCAGCCGGAATACCGGAGGCCGAATACCAGATAGGAAAAATGTTTGAGGGCGGTTTCGGCACCAACAGAGATCCGACAGAGGCTCTGATGTGGATAACAAAGGCTGCAAACCACAACTATCCTGAAGCTGCCTTTGAGCTTGGCGACATGTACGCCACGGGAGACAGAATAAAGGAGGATCAGAAAAAGGCCTATCACTACTATCTCATAGCCGCCAAGGCCGGCAATCCGCAGGCCGAGTGTGCGCTGGGACTGATATACTACACGGAAAACGCCAGTGCAGCAAACTACTATCAGGCGATAAAATGGTTCAAAAAGGCAGCGCAGCACGGCATGACCGATGCGAACTACAATCTTGCCCAGGCCTATATTCAGAACAGATTTCCAGGCAGAAATCTTGACGAATACATAAAGAATATAACCATCGCAGCAAATGCCGGAATTGATGCGGCTGTAATGGAGCTCGGATGCGCATACTTTGACGGTTTCGGTGTTCCAAGAAACTACGCCAAGGCTCTTGAGTGGCTTGAAAATCCTATACTCAGCAATAATGTGGAGGCTCTCAAAAAGCTCGGGTTCATGTACGAAATGGGTCTTGGAACAGAGGTTAACCGCGACAAGGCGTACGAAAAGTATGTCCAGGCGGCAAATCTTGGTTCATCCTTTGCAAAATACAAACTGGGCTCATTCATGTACAGCAGCGGCAACAAGGCCGAAGCTTTCAAGTGGTACAGAGAGTCAGCTGATCACGCATTTCCTCTTGCCCAGGCAAGACTTGCTGAAATGTACTATCTGGGAGACGGAATAGCGGTGGATCATCAGCAGTCATATCTCTACGCGTATTTCGCCGCTAGACTTGGCGTTCCTGGTTTCACCGACAGCATTGACAAATACAAGCTGGGTCTTAGCGAAATAGATATAAGCAACATCGAAAAGAAGGTAAACAAACTCCTTGCTCCGGCTGTGGAAAGTGATATGACAGAAAGCAGTTAATCTGCAGAACAGGATTATTGAAAATGCCGGTTTTATGCCGGCTTTTTCATTTATGACAGAATTGAAAGAAGCTCCTCACGGGACATATTCATCAAAGACTTCTGCTCTCCTTCAAGAATTGAATCAGCCAGATCCTTCTTGCCTTCCTGCAGTTTCATTATTTTTTCTTCAATCGTTCCCTTCAGAATAAGACGGTACACGGTAACATTTCTTTTTTGACCCATGCGGTATGCCCGGTCTGTTGCCTGATTCTGTGCAGCAAGATTCCACCACGGATCATAATGAATGACGGTATCGGCTCCGGTCAGGTTAAGACCGGTTCCTCCGGCCTTCAGAGAAATCAGAAAAACGGGGGTGGAGTCACCGTTAAACTGCTCTACAAGCTGTATTCTCTTTTCCTTAGGGGTGCTCCCGGTAATGATGTAGTAGGATATATGCCTGTCATTAAGCTCCTTCTCTATAATGGACAGCATGGAAGTGAACTGTGAAAAAATCAGCATACGGTGCCCCGCCTCCATGGCTGATTCAACAAGTTCAATGCATATGTCAGTCTTTGCACTGTTTTTGGAATATCCAGGATATACAAGAGAAGGATGACAGCAAAGCTGTCTCATTCTCAAAAGTTCGGAAAGTACAACAAAGGTATCAAAATTTTTCTGGGAGGATGAATTCAGAATCCTTTTGAGATTCAGAACCTGGGCATCATACAGTTTCTGCTGTTCACCGTCTATTTCTGCATAAACCACGTCTTCAATTTTTTCCGGAAGTTCCTTGAGAACATCCGCCTTTCTTCTGCGGAGTATAAACGGTGAAACCATATTTTTTAAATTGTCGGCAACATTCTTATCCTCAAGCATGGCTATAGGATATTCAAAATCATGAGTAAAATCCTCCACGGAATAGAGATATGACGGCATGATAAAATCAAAAATACTCCACAGTTCGGCAAGTCTGTTCTCTATCGGTGTACCGGTCATTGCAACCCTGTAGTCTGAATTGAGAAGCTTTACGGATTTCGCAGTCAGAGATTTGTAATTTTTTATCTTCTGTGCTTCATCAAGCACTACAAGACTAAAGTTCATCTCGCGAAGAAACGGAACATCCTTGACAAGAAGTTCATAGGAAATGACAAATACATCAGTGTCCGAACTTTTGTCTCTGAGCCGCTGTCTGGAGGCTACATTTCCCACCATCGGAAAAACCCTTACATCAGGTGCGAAACGGTTGAATTCCTGTATCCACTGATAAACAAGAGATGAGGGGGATACAACCAGAGCGAGAAAATTATTCTGTCCATCAGCCTCACTCTTCTTGCGATCTTCGATTTCCGACCAGATAAGACTTATCATCTGAAGAGTTTTTCCAAGTCCCATGTCATCGGCGAGAACGGCACCGAAACCGGAATGAAGCATTGTCTTAAGCCATTTGAAACCGTATGTCTGATATTCACGCATAATTCCGTCAAGACCTGCCGGCACCGGGTAATCGGCGTTTCTTACATCAGCAAAGCGGGATATCAGGGCATCAAAATCCCTGTCCTTAGAAAAAACGATTTCATCACGGGCATTTATGAGCCGGTCAAGATACAGGGATCTGAATACAGGGATCTTTGCTCCGTTAAAGATTGCATCAGCCGGAAGAATGTCTAGTTTCTCAAGAAGGGAAAAGGCCTGATTTAAACCGGGATCATCAAACAGTGATACATACTCACCGCTTGAAAGACGGTACCACTTCTTGTTCTCTCTGTAGCTTTGAAATATATCATTGAGTTCATTGACATCCACATTGCTTGAGGTAAGCCTTAGATCAAGGAGATTCTGAGATTTTACTATATCAAAATCCAGAGAAACCCTCCTGCGTGTTCTTAGACGGTTGAATTCTGCTGAACCGTTAACCTGACCGAACACATGAAAACATTCCAGCTTTACAGTTAGAAAATCCTCAAGATCCTTGGACGGATCCAAATCCCATTTCCACATAGCTCCGTCTGTCTTTACACCGCCGCACTGTTCCTCAATAACCCTGATTACCCTGTTTTCATATGTCCTGTTGCCTGTATATATATCATCTCTTGTCTCATCTCCAAGATAATATTTTAATGAACCGTATGTTATCTCGCATTTAAGACTGATGGTTAAAGATTTGCGGGTTCTCTCAAGAACATCAAGGAAAAAGGTGAACAGTCCGTTGACTCCGGCTATTTTCTCAATATCATCGGAACTGATGTCGGTTGAAATATGAAAAAGAGGATCAGCAATAATAGCCGGATAGATATGGTAGAAAAATTCATAGGAGCCGGTTTCAGAAAAAGTCAGAGAAAAATCTCCGACTGCTGGTATCGCATTGACAAGTTTTTCAAGCGTTGCTATCTCATCGGCATTTTTTCTAACCAGTGAATTTCTGGTTAAAAGATAGCGGTTTGCCCCTTCTCCCTTTAAAATGACAGGCATATAACCGGAAAACTCTACATACATCAGAGTTTTTCTTCCGTTTCTTTTCGTCTGTCTGTTCAATGAAAATTCAAGAACCAGTTCCTCCGAACCGCCGACTCTGAAACTTCCGGTCTTATCCCTGGCAAAGTTCTCGGAATCTGTACTGAATTCAACGTTTGAATTAACGGCAGTATCGTAAAAATAATCAAGATTGTTGCCATTAAGGAGAATGCGCTCGAAAAATCCTGCAAAATCCTCATAATTTCTTCCGGAAGAGGAAATTGTAAAAATCTGCTTATGGAAGTCTGTTAAATACTTCATAAACTCCATAGCACCGTTTCCGACTCTTCCGATAAGTGTCATATAGCGCATTGTCCTCTCATCAGGAACAGACCTGGAAAAGTCCACTACCTGATTTCTGGGAAAATACATACAGCCTTCATTTTCGAATTTAGTTACAAACTGAATAGGATCATAAAGAGGTATTTTTTTACCTGCGTCGGTCAGAATATTAAAGGACAGGAACAGCGAGATTTTTTCATTTTCGGAAGTACAGTTCAGAATAATTTTCGGCAAAAGTGAAACTTTCGTTTTCTTATTATCCTGTGCGTCATTGAAAAGAAAGTTCAGTTCACTGTTTTTTACATACCAGTCATATCTTTCCTTTTCAATGGCACTCTGCATTTTATCGACAAACCTGACACCGAGAAGAGATGCCTTGATCTCAGAATAGGAGTTTGAACTGTACCACCGCCACAGAAGTTCAATGGCGGCAATTTGATATTCATTCACAAACGTCTTATCCACCCACCTGAAATTCGGGTATGGAACCTCCACCGGAACAGCAACCTGGGGATCCAGGTCCTTACAATTTTCATTTTCCCAAACAACAGAATCTGAATTAAGCAGAATCCTGAATGAATGCTTTTTTTCAAACAAATCATAAAAGGTAACATCAGATGCAATACAGACTCTGTTGCTGTCATCAACCATGTACTCTGTATTCTCTAGCTCCATTGCTCCGTAATTCAGAATCTCTCTGACCCTGTTCTCTGTAGTTGGAAGGCTGACAAATTTTTTAATCAGACGGGGAAAATTGATAACATCATCTCCGTCCGGATACGTATGAGAGGAAAAAATATTAAATTCCGCAATACAGTGGATATCAAACGTTACACCTCTTTCCTTGTTAATTTTATCGAGAACTCTCTGAATCTGCTGCTGCTTGAGTCTTTCGCTGTACTGCTCTTCATTCTCCCGGATTGTAATTACACCGTTGACTCTTTCATACTTAAGGAGAAGGGCTGCCACATGGGGGCAGAATTTTTTTGATGATTCTGAATGGTTACAGGAACATTTAAAATTCGATGAACTGAAATCCATATTCTGCATGTTAGGAAATCTCTCTATCGAAGTACTGTATTCGACTCCCTCGGATGAGACTTTACCCTGCATTGATGCAACAATCTTCAAATGTTCATCATCATATTCAACCGTCAGATCATCAACTGAACAGCGGTGTGCTATCAGCATTTCATCAGAGGAAAAAAATTTCCTCCAGTGAAGCACGGTGAAGAGTTTTGATGACGATGAACTTGAATTATTCATAAAAAAATAAACCCTGGATCGAACGATTTAAAAACACGGATCAAACTACAATTATCGGCACAATCTGGACAATTTTCAAGACGGCAAAACATTTCTACCGCAGCACCGGCATAATTTAAGCAGACAGATTTAATGAATAAAGTCAGGATTGTTTTACATCCTGAGAAACAGGGACCTCGCTGTCGGGATCATAATGTCTGATACCATAAACAATAAATCCGATTCCGATCATGATAAACGGAATACTCAAAAGCATCCCTACAGAAACCGTAAACGGAAGAGATACGTACTGGGACAGATAATTATTAAGCTCAACTTCATACTCAGCCTGGCCGGATTTTACGACCTCGAGCAGCATTCTTAATGTAAATGCCATCGCAATATATGTTCCGAAAATAAACCCCGGCCTGTTACCGAATCTGAATCTGTACAGGATCAGTGCAAGCAGACTGCACATGAGATAAGAAAAGGATTCATACAGCATGACCGGATGAAGCGGCTGACTGCCCAGTCTGTCAAAAACAATGCCATAAGTTCCGTCGGTAGGAATTCCGACAATTTCTGAATTCATAAAATTGCCAAGTCTGATACACGCGGCCCCTACACCGAAAGCAATAGACATGTGATCAAGCATCCACAAAGGACTGAATTCCCTGTTTTTATAACAGAACCATGCAAATGCCAGCGCCGCTCCTACAACTCCGCCGTGACTGGCCAGTCCGCCCTGCCAGATATAAAGGATTTCAACAGGGTGCTCTAAAAAATACTGGGGCTGGTAGAATACAACATGACAAATGCGGGCGCCGAGAACCGTACCTGTAAACATTACAAGAAGCAGGGTATCGAGCTTATCAACCGGATAACCTTTTTTTCTGCAAAGAACTCGACTTATAAGATAGGCAAGAAAAAAACCTGTAGCAAAACATATTCCGTACCAGTGAATATGAACATTAAGAAAATCGATACTTAAAGCAACAGGATCCGGATTCCAGTGAATAATCATAGCAGAACTTTCAACAACCAAAAAACAAGAGAGTCCCTGAAGGACCTTCAATAAAAATAATAAAAAAGGAGACACGAATGATTTTTCGCTGTGTCTTCAAATACACACGAAAATAAAATCTACTCACTGCCTGCCGCATTGTCAATGTATTTTCACATTTTGTTGAAAGTCATCCGCCGGCAGGCAGGGACAGGTGTGATAACCAATCATGAATGAGCGAAGGTGCTAAAATTGTGACTGATAGAATTTTTACGACAGACTGATTCCCGTGGATCCGGAACTCTTTCTGACACTTTTGTCCATACTCACTTGGAAACACCTGATGAACTCTCTTTCACATCTTCCGCCGCGATTTCATCATGGAATGCCTTCATTTCACTGACAAAACTCTCCAAAAACTCATCAAAACCATCAGGCGGAATACTCCCTTTAACTGAATACTCTCTTCTGTCACTAAAATAAATGTGAATTGAAATATATCCGGAATTACTGTTTTTACTGTCATTTACCGAATATCCGTTCCAGCGTTCGGCATGATAACGGGACATAATGTCGAGAAAACGTTTAAACGGCAAAGCTGCCGGGGAAATATCTCTTTTGAAATTTACAAATTCTGAGTTCTTTTCAAAATATTTTCCTTCAGGATCTTTAATTTCCACAAGCCAGCGGGGAAAATTTCCGGAAATCAGTTCAAGTCTGAACGATGTTTTTCCTAAGAAATCACCTGTAACGGAGAAATTTAGAAACAGACACTCCGCATCATTGAAATTCACCATTTCATAACGGCTGTAGTCCTTGTGCTCACTGAACAGATCAGCCACCTGCTTCAGCATATTTTCAAAACCTGCAGGCTGGGAATTATAACCGTCAACCTTAACTGTACTTCCGTCAGAAAATTCCATAAAAAGCCGATAGCTGGTACCGGCATCGCTCACTCCCCTCATTGCCAGGCGTTTGCTGAAGCCGTTCCATTTTACTGCACCGTTTTCTTCGATTATCTGTTCCAGTTTTTCAAGAACTTTCAGATCCTCAATTTTTACCAGACTTGCCTTTTCACAATCAAGGACACGATCACCGTAGGCATTAGGGACTGACTCTCTTGGAATTTCAGGTATTTCCCTTATTACAAAATCATCCAGAAACCTCGGATCCCTGTCTGATATTTTAAAAAAGATTCCCTTATCAGTGGTGGTAACCATATAGTACGGCTCCATAGCCATCCCCTGGCGTGTTATCAGAAAATTTACCAGATGAGAATTTTCAGGTATTTTGACACTGCTATCATGATTATTATCCAGACTTATTGCATTACCGCCTGAAATCAATGCAAACGACACAGCGGCAAACCTCAGCAGCAGAGAAAGACATTTAGACATAGCATTAACCATCAACAAAAAAAATCCAATGCAGCTTTCACATTGGACAAAATTAAAAAACAAATCACCACAACCGGCAGACTCAAAAAATCAGACCGGAATAACCCGAACTGTCAGCAGCCGTCGGTAACAAGTTCGTATATAGGGGTTCCCCCGGTATAAGCCTCTGCGGAAGTATACTTCAGATAGCAATTGCCGTTATATCCATAGCCCCTCGGTATAAACCGTTCCCCATCCCACTGATTACCGCTTATATTTTTTTTATCTCTGCACTGGCAGAAATCATGACCCTCACAGATCTTTCCCCTGACATCACTGTTGGTGCATTCCGTGTTGGAACCTCCTTTAATAGTTCTGTTAGGAACAATAATCATCTGCTGTGTTGCTTTGTTCTTTATCGACTTAGTCTCCTTGCCCCGTATATCAGCATCAACAGCAAATGCAACACAGTTACGATCAAGATAAGCGAGTTTGAAATAGAGCCACACACCGCCGACTTCAACGCAGTTGTTCACCGAACAGTCCTCCTGCCATGAGCCGCCATTACCATGCTCAGTGTACTTCGTATTTATGCCCTTGAATATTGCCTTCGCATACACCATGTTGTTGGTGGATTTAAAACCGCCCTGAAGAGTTTTCAAGGATACAATAACGGCATCAGTCTTCAAATCAAGAAACTTAGGAGCTGCTGAAACAGCAAGAACCCCCAGGATAACAATAGTAACCACCAGTTCAACCAAGGTAAATCCTTTAGACTTCACTGACCAATTACATCCTATCATGTCAAAACATCCACCAATCTCATTTATGCGTGATGCAGTAATTTTAACAAAAACAGCGTCAGTCGACACTCCCTCAATCTAAAGTTTGATTGGATTCCAGCTTCAACTACCGCGGTTATTGTCACATGAAACTCCCATCATACTTTCTTATCGGCAGATACATTAATTGCTTAACCGGCAATTTTCATAAGACCCATTCTCTCAATACAGTTCCTCACCATGGTGAACGTTATTTTTTCTGTTCTGCAAGTTTTTTAACCGTAAACTGCAGCAGACGGCTGTACTCATCATTTTCCAGAGACACACTGTCTTTTGCATTATCAAGCCATAAATACGCTGATTCAAAATCTTCCTTTCCTATATAGTATCTGATCAGTTCCATGCAGGCATCATTAACACAGCCATTCTCTGCTGCAGCCTGCAGATATCCGACACCGTTAAGTTCATCGGCAAAACCGAACTCTCCCCTGATTAAAGCCTTGCCCAGTTCAAATGAGGCATCCGCATTTCCCTCACCGGCACTCGCTGATAGCGCTTCATACGCGGCTTTGAGATCCTTTTCCCCGGCGTACCCTTTAAGATAGATCATTCCAAGCCAGTACATTCCGCTGCTGTTTCCCTCCCTCGCAAGCTGCTCTGCAAAACTTAACGCCAGAACAGGATTCGGCTTTACATACCTTGCCCCGCTTATAAGAAAGGGGATACACCTCAGTTTACCATCTGAGTTTCCGTGATTTGCTGCCGTCAGATACCACCGCATCATTTCTCCGGGATTCTGTTTACTGTAAAGATCACCGATAGCTATCATTGCATCAGTGTTCCCTTGTGCCGCAGCCTTGTGATACCACTTGGCAGCGTAATCTATATTGCTGTTAACCGAGTACTGAAATATGCGGCCGAGGGCATACTGGGCTCTGGGTTCGCCCAGTTTTGCTGCTTTTGTATAGTACTCTCTTGCTTTATCTTCATTCTGATCGGTACCCTGTCCGTATTCATACATTTGTGCCAGATAGTACATGCCGATTGGGCTTTGCTGCTGGGCTGCCTTGCTAATCCACTCGAATGCAAGATTGTAATCAATAGGAACGTCAAGTCCGGTTGAATAAGCTCTCCCCAAGGAAAGCTGGGCTCCAATCACATTGTTTCTTGCCGCTGTCTTGTAGTAATCCATGGCAAGAGGAACATTCTTCTGAACTCCCCATCCATTGATGTAAAGCAACGCAAGATTTGTCAATCCTTCAAAATTATGATGCTCAATACCGGAAATTCTGCACCAGGTGAATGCACGTTCATAATCCGGTTCTATATTCGTTCCAAAAAGATATATGGAACAAAGTCTGAATGCGGCATCAACACTTCCGCGCGAGTTTTTATTCGTGGCCAGTTTAGACAGCCAGTAGATAGCATTTTTCATGTCTATTTTCTGCTTAACACCGCCGCCGGTCAGATAATATTCCGCAAGCTCCGACTGTGCTGAAGCAAGACCGCTTTCCCCGGCTTTTTTCAGCCAACCGATTCCTTCCTCAAGATTGGCTTTGGCGCCGATTGAATTTAGCTGCATATATCCAATAAAATACCACACAAGAGGATTATCGCTCCTGGCAGCCTTCAAACAAGTGGAAAAGGTTCCTGTTCTGTCTACATCCGATCTATTTTCTGCAACTATGGCAGTAGCGTTTTCTATGCATTTTTTTTCATTCAGCTCATCTTTTGTCTCGGCTGCGCAAATATCGCACAGACAAAGAAAAGCTAAAAGACATATAATCAAAACTTGTTGATTTCTTTTCATCGGACTGAACTGAACCTGAAACAATTAAACAGCGAAACAGAAACCTGGGAATTTATAACTTTACGCCGGCTGGCGATCAAAACTCCTTACATTATAAAACTTAAGCAGTCATGCGGATCATCGGAACATCAAATTATCAGCAAAGGGCTCAATCCTGATTCAAAAAAAACGTAATGCGGATGCATACCTTGAAGAAACTCTTGTTTTAGCTCCAAATTCATCACATACGCAAAAATAGGAACCAAAGGTAATAATTTTGCGAGAAAAAATAAAACGGATGCTGATAAAATTAGATAAAGAGGAAACTTATGAATCTTTATATCTGCGAAAAACCCAGTCAGGGAAGAGATCTGGCAAGAATTATTGGCTGTACGTCTAAAGGAAACGGCTGCATGTCCGGCGGTGAAAATACAGTAACATGGTGCGTAGGCCATTTATTGGAGCTAAAGGAGCCTTCCGAATATGATCCGCGGTACAAAAAATGGAATCTTGACGATTTGCCTATAGTACCGGACAAATTCGCCTATAACGTTAAGAAAACCGCGTCAGATCAATATAAGATAATCAGAGATCTGGTTAAAAAAGCCTCCGCAGTATATATAGCAACTGACTACGACCGTGAAGGTGAAGCTATTGCAAGATCTCTTCTTGAAAGATTCAGATATACAGGACAGATAAAAAGAGTATGCCTTACCGCACTGGATGATGTAAGCATAAGACGGGCGCTCGGTTCTATAAAAAACGGCAGCGAAACAGAGCCGCTCTATCAATCCGCACTCGGCCGATCCAGAGCAGACTGGCTGGTCGGCATGAATCTTAGCAGACTGTTCTCTATCCTGGGACGCCAGATGGGGTTCAGCGAGCCGATTCAGATAGGAAGAGTCATAACCCCGACAGTAACACTTGTTGTTAACAGGGATCTAGAAATCGAAAACTTTGTGCCTGTTCCGTACTACGAATTATGGATAACAGCCTGTACAGAAAAAGGAAACTTTAAAGCCAAATGGCAGACTCCAGACGAATATGCAGATGAATCAGGAAGATGCCTAAATTATGAAAAAACTTTAGAAACAGCTGACAGAATCAATAATCAAACGGGTACAGTCACAAAGGCAGAAACCAAAAGACAAAAAGAAGCTCCGCCACTGCCGTTTGATCTGACATCTCTGCAGCAGTATGCATCAAAGCACTGGGGATATACAGCTCAGAAGACTCTCAGCATAGCACAAAGTCTTTACGAAGTTCACAAGCTACTACCTACCCGCGCACCGATTCCCGTTATCTTCCGGAAAGCCAGCTGGCTGACGTCCCTGCAGTTTTAAATGCCGTCAGTTCATCAGATCCTTCAATGCAGCCGTTTCTTGAGGGACTATCCGTCAGAAACCGGAAACCAAGATGCTTCTGTACGGCAAAGGTTGAAGCCCACCACGCCATAATACCAACCACCAAAGCCGTCAGTCTGGCAAATCTGTCCAGGGAGGAGCAGAACATCTACAGAGCAGTTGTCTGCTTTTATGTGATTCAGTTTCTTGACGATGCTGTCTATGATAAAACCGTTATAGAACTGTCTGTCTGCGGCGAGAAATTTACAGCAGGCGGAAGAACTGCAATAGACATAGGATACAAAAAACTACTCATTGCTTTTAACCTGCTTAAAGACGACGGAGACAAAGGCGGCAGTGATCAAAAGGACGAACTTCAGCAGAGTCTGCCACCAGTAAAGGAAGGTGAAAAAGCACAGGCAGCAAATCCTGAAATCAGCAATAAAATGACTTCTCCCCCAGCTCATTTCACAGAAGCAACTCTGCTGGCGGCTATGGAGCACATAGCAAAATACGTCACCGAAGAAAAATTCAAAAAAATACTGAAGGAAACCGCGGGAATAGGTACACCGGCAACACGGGCCGCAATCCTTGAATCAGCAATTAATCATAAATATCTCACGAGAAAAGGAAAAAACATTCTTTCAACCGACAAGGCCAAAACAGTGATACCGTCTCTGCCCGGAGGTATAAAATCAGCCGGTCTTACGGCGGCATGGGAGCAGGAACTGGATAAAATTGCACACAGCCAGTCAGATCTCAATGAATTCATACTCAACATTGAAAAATGGATAAGAAGCATCATACAGAAATATGTTCAGGATGGTGTTTTTAAACTGAACGGTTATTCAAAAATTCCGGAGCCGACTTCAGTGCAGCCGGTATCATGCAATATGAGCAAACCGGTACGCAGCGCTTCTGAAAACCTGTCCAGTGATGTACCCAAGTGCCCTAAATGCCAAAGAGCTATGGTTCGAAGAAAATCGTCAAAAACAGGCAATGAATTCTGGGGATGTTCAGGTTTTCCTAAATGCCGTGAAATCATAAACATAGCATCAGATGAATCCGCAGGAAACAGAGCGGTAGAGAAAAGGTCAAAAAGACCGTCGAAATGACAGAAAAAACTGTAAACGCTTCCAGTCATCAGCTTTTTAAAAATCAGAGTTCATGTCAATACTGTTTCTGCAGCAGTATCCGCCGCAGCAGAACAGTCGAAATGTTCACCGCCGGAGCGCTTCATGACTCCTGAAAGTCTCTTTTCCGGAGGGAGTTATCTTCACACTCTATGCACCACATGAAACAGATCTTTACATACTCCTCTGCCTATAGGCTTGGGATTCCTGCCAGTTCCCGCAGCAAGCTTCGGCGGCTTTCTCTGCTGACCGACAATACGGTTCACTTCACACGTTCCGCGGCTATTTGCCGTAACTGAGAAAACCGAAGTCTATCTCTGTTAAAGGAAAATTATGCCTTATATCCCCTGCGGCGCACACAGGATCCGAAACAAATCAAAAACGGGGGAATCAATTATTTTGCAGCAGAGCATCGGTTGTAAAAGTCACGTGCTTAAGCAGGACATCAAACTTCCTTCACGTTTTTATACAGAAGATACTTTTCTGCGGCATAGACTTTAATATAATGATCACGATGCAGGAATAGGGCATCATGATACATAATCATCAGATCTCATAAATTTTTGAAATTAACTGAACATGAGCAATATAGCTATTATACCTGCCCGCGGAGGCTCAAAAAGAATTCCTCACAAAAATATAAAATTGTTTCTCGGCAAGCCTATGATTAGTTATGCCATAGAAGCAGCAAAGGAATCTGGTATTTTTGAACATATCATAGTATCAACAGATGATCAGAAAATAGCAGATACAGCCAAGTCGTTCGGAGCGGAAATATACAGACTGCGCCCGAAGGAGCTGGCTGACGACTTTACGGGAACATTCCAGGTAATCAGTAGCGAAACAATCTTTCTTAACAGTATCGGAATAAAAAGTGACTACGTATGCACTATCTACGCAACTGTACCGCTAATCAAATCGGAAGATATCAAATCATGCTTTGAACAAATGAAATCAAGCGGAATGGAGCATGCATACACAATGTGCAGTTATCCTTTCCCGATATGGAGAAGCTGCTACATAAAAGATCAGCATCCGACACCGATCTGGCCGGAAAACATGCCAAAACGCAGTCAGGATCTGCCTGAAGCCTTTCACGACGCAGGGCAGTTCTACTGGGATAATCATGAATCTGTAATAACAGGAAAACAGGACTCGGACGGACAAAAAACTCTGGCCTATGTACTATCACGCAAATGCGTAATAGATATCGATACAGTTGAGGACTGGGAAACAGCTGAGGTTATGTACAAAGTTTTAAATCATGTCTAAGATATTTTTTATTCTCAGAGCTGACAGTCATATCGGTTCTGGTCACCTGATGAGATGCAGCAGACTTGCCGCTCTTTTCAAACACGATGATATTACTTTTGTAACTCCTGCTCTCTCAGAAATACTTGGAAATACAATATCTGATTTCAGCAGGATAGAAATAGCAGACTGGAATGAAGCTGTACAATCAGTTTCAGAATTAAAGCCGGATCTGGTAGTCGTCGACTGCTATGAACTTGACAGAGATTTTGAAACCCTGTGTATTCCTGCATGCAGAAAACTTGCAGTGATTGATGATTTACATAACAGAGTTCATAACTGCCACATTCTGATAGACGGGAACATAACATCCAGACCCGAAGATTACAAAAACCTGGTACCTGAGACCTGCAAACTTCTGGTTGGTCAGCAGTACAACATGACGGACAAAAGATTTCTGAATTACAGAAAGAATCATATCAGAGACTGTTTTGCAACCGGGCTGATCTGTTTCGGAGGAGCCGATCCTGTTCATGCGACTCTGAAGACAGTTAAAACCATAGCCCAATCCGAATATCTCAAAAAAATGCACTATACTGTTATAACCGGTGCCGCCAATCCAGATTACGATAAAATCAAATTTTTTCTAGATAATTCGGAAATCAGACACAGTCTCCTACGCCACAGCACAGAAATCCCAAAACTTATGAATGAACATGATTTTGCCATCGGTGCATGCGGTGTGATGGGCAATGAAAGGCTCTGCATCGGGATCCCGTCGGTTAATGTATTAATAGCTGATAATCAGAAATCCATGATTGAGCTGTCACAGAAATACAACATTGGCAGACTTCTCAGCCATGACAATCTGAATAATAAAAAACTGCTTGAAGAAGCAGTAGCCTACGCACAGCAGCATGGCGATGAAATCAGAAGAAACGGGCAGAAACTGATTGACGGAAAAGGTAACGAAAGGATCACGGTCGAACTTAAAAATATGCTTGAGTAATGCAAAAAAAATGCAGACAGAAATCTGACAACTTCAATCTGCACTAGGCTGTACACAATATTTTTTCAACAATGAATTCAAAGAATTCAGCACCACTAATCTTTCACACTGTACTCGCACTCACTTGCCGGACAGGTCCTTGTCGTTCTTAAAATGATCTGTCTCAACAGACTTCTTCTCACCTGCAGCGCAGACACCGTCAAGAGCATCATCGGAAAGTTCACGAATACCATTGCCGATCTCATCCCTGGTCTTAACCAGCTTATTCCAGACATCAGACCAGAATCCCTTCTTGGTTTCTGCAGCTTCATCCTTTATAGATGAAAAATCAGGGCAAGGCGGAGCTTTAACATTACAAAAGGCTTTTCTGACCAGTAAATCAATTTCATCTAATTCAATATCATTCTTTTTCATAGTAATCAACCTCACGTTCTTTACTAGGATAACGTGAAAAACAGGAACAGGTTACAAAAAAAATAAAATTATAAGTTTTCCTTAAGGTAGGCAAGAGAAACTTTCAGTTTTTCCTTTGCCCTGTGAATTCTGACTTTAACTAGCGACTCAGAAATATTAAGAGAAGCACTTATATCCTTAATGGACATCTGACCGAGATTGAACATGGTATAACAAACCCTAAGATCCTCTGGAAGTTCACCCAGGGCCTTTACTATACAGTTTCTTATATACTGCTCATCCTGATCAGAATCAAGATTATCCTCAACAGTCGGAACAGTTGAATCTTCATACTCATCAACCAATACTTCTCGTTTATTCTTACGAAATGCATCAATACGAAGATTCTTTGCTATACGAAAAACAAGTCCGGAAACACTGTCCTCTTCAGTCAGCTGATCCCGCATTTTCCACAGTCTTACAAAGGTTTCCTGCACAATATCCGAAGCCTGATCATATCCGCACCCGTTCGCCAGCAAAAAGCTGGTAAGTTTAGGGGCTATATCTTCGTAATATGAAGTCATTTCCTTTTGTGTAATCATTTAGCAAACCCTGTAAAATTAAACACGCGAGACTGCGCAGTACAATTTTTGAAATTTGAACCTACGCTCTTAATATCTTATCAGATCCGGCATTGACACTCCACACGACTAAAGTCGCGGAATTACAGCTTCACAGATAGCTGCACGGCTGATTCTTAACATGCGGATCCTTATCTCCGCACTTTGATTATATTTTTCCGTACCGGTGCGCTTTGTATTCAAAAGTATCGAAGAACTTCGACCACGAAACACTGATATGTGAAAACCTTTCTGCAAAATTTAAAGCGCCATGAAAATTCGATGGCGCTTTCAGGACATAAACAGAAAAAACTACTTTGTGGTTCTGGTTTCTGTAAACGTCCTCACAAATGCATCACTGCTCTCCTGAGGTTCAAGTTCGCCGGCATAACCTTGAGCTATCGTCTGCTCTGCTACATTATTGTTTCCCGATACAATTATGGCATGTACAATACCGCAAATCACAGCACAGGCTATAAAAGCTATAGAAAAGTCACTTAATGCACTGGTCTGAGCTTCATTAAGAATAAAGTGATATACTCCGCCGCCTATTGCTGTTAAAAGAATAGTAAAGAGACCCCAGCTGATACCTACCTTGGTGTAATCAACCGGCACGCTTCCTACAAACTTACCAGTCTGACCGTTCATGGCAAAAACATAAGATTTGTTATTCCAGGATGTTTCCTGTATCCAGACTGGGAACAACGCGTACTTGATCACATTATTAGAGTAGGTATACCGAGCCTGCTTAACTTCTTTATGCTCATAATCTCTTAAAGTACTGAACACTGTATCAACTACAGAATTTTCCATACGTTTTCTGACGCGGCCAGTATTATCCTCCGCTCCCACATCATAAAGCAAAGCACCGTAACCGGAAAGATAGGCTGAATTATAATTCTGTGCTTCATCGAGATTAAACGGCTCAAGAGAATCCATAAGCGCGTCATCCATATCCTTGGAACCGTCAGCAGGAACATTTTCAAAGTCCATCTGAACATGACGATAGAGTTCATAAACATCATGCTTTATTTTTTCAACGTTGCCTGCACGGCTGCGGGTTACAATTTCACCGGATATCGTAAGTTCGGCATCAGTCTTACAACTGTAGAGCCAGAACGGGACGTATGTAGGTTTAATCGAATCGACATGAGCAGATGACTTAAAATCTGAAGGAACAAAATGACACTTGTTAACAAAATTAACATAAGTATTTTTGACATCCTTCTTATCAAGTTTAAACGGTATCATAAGATCCGGAACCATCTGATCCTTAATTTTATCTGTTAGCACTATCGGTGCATCACAGAACGGACATTTTGTTGATGCAGATGTAAAACTCGGAGTAATTTCACCGCCGCAGGAATTACAAACGTACTTGGCAGCGGCTCCAGCCTCAGCCTCAGGATCCTCAAGTCTTTGAGCACCGGCCTTTATATCAACATTATTTGCGGCCTTCTGATCTGCCATATTCTGATATTCGTCAAGTGCCATTTCTGTATCACAGAAAGGACACTTAAGATTCTGCGATTTGGCGTTAAATTCCATTGTTCCGCCACAGGACGGACACTTGTAACGATCGGTCTCACTCATTTTACTTATATTCCTTTTAAAAGACTTGTAGATCAATTTATGGATACTTCACTCTTGTATGACAAACGAAGCGGGCGACTGAAATTATAAGCTTATATCTGTATCAGAGAGCCTCACCGAAAAATCTTCCGGCATCCAATAAACAGGCAAAAACAATACCCCATATCAACAAGATCCCTTCAAAGCAGCAGCCAAGAAAGGATCTCTAATCAATAACATTTAATTGTTCAGCACAAAACAATCATGAACGTGGTTTACCGCAGTTATTGCAGAAATTACCCTGATTAACGGTACCGCAGGCACATGTCCAGCCTGCTACCGGCTGAGGCTTGCCGCAGTTGGAACAGAATTTTCCTGAATTCTGTGTACCGCATTCACAGGTCCAGGCACCTGCAGGAGCCGGCTGTGGTTTGCCGCAATTTGCACAGAACTTGCCCTGATTCACAGATCCGCATGCACAGGTCCAGCCTGCAGCTGCCTGAGGAGCAGCTCCGAATCCTGCAGCCTGCTGTTGCTGCTGACCAGCGGCAAAGAGGTTACCGATCTGAGCGCCGCCCATAGCGTTAGCCATACCCATTCCAACAAAGCCGCCCATTGCTCCATTAGGATTGCTTGCCGCAGCCTGCATTGCTGCACCAGTCTGACCAGCCATAAAGCCGCCGGCCAGCATCGGATTGCTAAGAGCAGCAGCTCTCTGAACTTCCTTAAGCATCTGAGATTCTTCTTCAGGAAGCGTAACGCTGTTGATTGCAATGGAAGCAACACTTATTCCTCGAGCCTCTCCCCACTTCTTGGACAGAACCTCGTTCATGCTTTCAGTAAGTTCATCAACGTGCTGTGGAAGGGCATAAGGTCTGATATTCAGATTGGATAACTTTCCGAAACCGCCGTTCAAAGCACTTACAAACTCTTGACGCATGGTGCTGATCAGGGTTTCCTTTTCATAGTCGCCCTGCACATTGCCGCAAATCTTTGTATAGAAAGTAACCGGATCCGTAATTCTGAAGGTATACATACCGTTGCAGCGAACAGAAAAATCCATATCCATACCGATTCTCTGATCAACAATATGGAAAGGAATCGGATTCGCTGTACCGAATTTATTATCAAGAATTTCCTTCATATTGATATAGTAGACTCTCTGGTCTCTGCCAGTATCACCACCATATTTGAATCGTTCCCAAGAAGTCTTTATGAGATCCTTGACACCCTGACCAAGACTTTCTGCAAACATAGAAGGCGAAGATCCCTTGTCATAGGTAAACAGTCCTGGTTCGGTAACAACATCACGAACCTCACCCTGATCTATAATCAGAACACACTGTCCGTCGGCTACCGCAATACCGGATCCATTGGAAATAACATTATCATGACCGTTAGTGTTAGATGAACGCGACGAGGTCTGTTTTCTTCCCCTTGCCATCAAAGTATCATTATCCAGTGCATCACAGGTAAAAAATTCCTTCCACTGATCTGCCATGGTTCCTAAGGTTGCACCCAAAGCCGCCTTAATCAAGCCCATAATTTTCTCTCCATAACTTATACAGAAATACCCCAAACGGACAAACCCGCACTCTTTAGCAGTAAACAAACATCATGCCGATACCAGATATTATCACACAAAGGGCGCGATCTCACATTGACATCCTCCTCCGCCTAAATGCAGAGGACTCCTACCAGCTCCAGCAGAAAGCTGCAGGATACTCTCGGTGGGTTCTTGCTGCTGACCGACAATACGGTTCACTTCACAAGCTCTACGGCTATGCCCTAGCCTGATTTGCCGTCATTGAGAAAGCCGAAGTCTGTCTCTGTTAGCAAGAAAGATTATACCTAATTTTATGCCTCATATCCACGCCCTAAAGGACGCGGTTTTACGGCACAGCCAGATAAAATTCAAAGTAAATCCATCAAATTTAAAAAAAAGTGAAAGCGATCACATTGACCTCCACACGACTAAAGTCGCATGATTCCGGCTTCACAGACAACTCATTGAGAAATACATCTACGATCTCCAGGAGAAACTTCTTACACCCGCCTTTTCATTCAGTACAACAAAATACCTGTCTGGTATAGCTCTTCATACTGTAACGTTATTGATATCTCCGACTTTCTCTGACAGTTTTATTTTCACAAACCCGGTTTCTTGAGTCCAATCTGTGCGTATTGAATTTTCTGATTTGCTGTTCTGTAACTCAGGCGGCATGGTTGTCTACTCCTGAGTACGGAATATTTTGAAAGTTTCTCAAAGAATCGAACAAAACGTTCTCTATGCCTCTAAGAGACTGTTGTAAAGCTATTGAATCAACTCCACCGAGAAAAGAGTATTTTTTCTCTTTCATCACGGAATTTTTCTCGCCCGCGGTATCTATAAAAGTAAGGTGTCCGCGGCTGCATACCTAAACAATGAAGATCGCAGATTTCTTGAACAAGAAAAGTCATCTGAATAAGGAAAAAGGAGGAAGGGAAAAGTGGCGGAGACGGTGGGATTCGAACCCACGTGACCCGGAGGTCAAACTGATTTCGAGTCAGCCCCGTTATGACCGCTTCGATACGTCTCCGAAAAATCAAATATAAATCGGCACTCCGCACGACCAAAGCCGCGGGATTCCTGCTTCACAGACCACTGCGCAGCAAACTGCGTCTTACACGGTCTCGGAAGAATTGCTTACTCCATCTCTTCAGAGCAGGCTTATATTTCCGTATGCCCTGCGGTATTAGTCAGTTCAGACTGCTGACGAGGATTTATGTTATCAAATTTGCAGGTGTTCGTCCATACTTTATCTGAAAACACTAAAAGCAGAACAGTTGAAACCGCAGGTTTACCTCCTGCATTGATTGCAAATCACTTTAAGTATCAGCAAATACGAAGAAAACAAGGGTTCAGACGAAAAATTTCTATTCAGAAAGGCTCTATATCCATCTGTCCCATACAAAAAAAATGCCGATGAAAAATTCAGTCATCTCATCGGCACACAAAACTCTAATCCGTCTTATTTGAACTTTATGAAATCATCAGCATCCGCTTGTCTCTATCTTATAAAGCGGCACCTTACCCGTAGTTATCTCCGCACTGGTATATTTAAGATAGCATTTAGAATTTTTATACGGCATACCCCGCGGGATCAGGAACTGCGAATCTGTGCAGATTTCTAGATTTTTTTCTTGTCCATTCACAACTACCTTCACTTTTTTACAAGGCTCGTCTTTCTTCTCACTCCGGCACTGACAGAAATCATGTCCTGTGCAAACTGCGCTGGCATTATAGCTATTGCACGTTTTATTAAGACAGCCTTCACGCGTGCAACGATTAGGAATAGTTCTGCCGTTTTTGTCCTTCGCGGTCGTTTTACCGGATATATCACCATCCAAAACAAAAGCAATGGAGTTTCGATCAAGATAGGCATACTTGAAATATACCCACACGCCATTTACTTCGACACAATTGTTTTCTTTGCATTCCTCCGACCAGTCAGTTCCAAGCTCTTTTTCTGAATAATTAGTATTTGCTCCATTGAACAATGCTTTGGCGTATACCATATTGTTTGCAGATTTAAGGCTACCCTTCATGCTGTTAAGCGTAGCAACTCTTGCATCGGACTGCATTCCCACAAATTTAGGCACGGCAGAGACAGCCAAAATGCCAAGAACTACAATAACAATAACAAGTTCTATGAGAGAAAAACCACCAAATCTATTATTCATTCTTATACCTCCCATTTCCCTATGCCCTTACTCATGCACAGAGGCTGACAGTTAGGCTGTGACCTGCATTCTGCAGCCATATACAGAACGTTAACCGGATACTCAACCAACGCGATAACAGTACTAAACTGTTAAGAATACGCACCGTTACCAACACAATGCAACTTTTTTTCTTATCTGCTAAAAATACACCATTTAAACGCAAAAAAGAAAACGATTTTTCAATACTCCATATTCATTGATTCTACCAATAATCTCATAAATCCGCATTTCCTTTAACTGAGTTAATTCATCTCTGACCTACACCAGTCTGAGATCCAACAAACTCAAATCTGCATAAAAGAACAATCAAAGCATAAACAGCTTTAGCAGCAGCCAAGCCTTCAGGCGGCACGTACCTGAAAAAAGCATCTAAAAGAAAGATGACAGAATACTCAGTCCTTTAAAACCTCAGACTTAAGACCTGCACCGCACACACTTCTGTCAAGTTTAAAAAGGTTAACCGGTGTTACTTTGTCCGAACCTGTAACGATAAAATCAACCTTTTGAATAAAATCAAAGGGACGGAAAAAAACATCACACATAGTAGCTGAAGTAGCAGGAGGAAGTTGATCCGGTCCATACACAGAAACCTTAGAATCTGCATTAAGTTCTGCCGGACTCCATACGTTAACTTCCATATGATCTGCACTGACAGCCTTACAATTTTGGAAATTCCACAAACTGTTCGAACTTCCAAGAAAGGCCTCTCTTATAACACCGCATGCATCAGCCACCCTCACAGCACCGTCTTTGGATACCGTACTTTTCACATCTTCGGTTTCCCGAAGAGTATGATTATTCCATACCTTTACAATACACAGAACAAGAAGTACAACTGCAATCAGTACAAAGAAATTTAAATAAATTTTATTCATAACCAAAAAAAACACTACATACAGACATTGCGGGTGACATGAATCTTCTGTCTGGACTTCTTACCTACCCGTATATTCAAATCAAGACTATTTATCCGCACATGATCAAAAAACTCTGCACAGTAGTAGTCAAGCTGCGTTGACGAAAGTTCATCCTCTGTAACATCAGGATCGGCATCATCAAAATAGTTTTCCATACCTTTCTTCACATCAAGCACGAGATAAATTGAGTCATCATTTTCAAGGCGGCAGCTCGAAAAGTCAAATGTATCGTTCATTTTGAAACTTTTTCCAAGTTCTGAACAAACATTTTCCGGACGTCCGTCAACAATTTTAAAAAACGTCCACACAATAACAAAACCCAGCACTGCACATACAAACGAATAACAGAACAACTTAAGCAAGTCAACAAAACCAAATTTTCCAGATCCGTTATTTTTCTTATTCATTTTCATCCAATCAAACTGCAAGATAAATACAGAACAAACTTCCGTTGCTTTATAGATGACAAAACATAGCTCTGCAGGCTTTTACGGTTTGTACTGTAGAAACGAAAGTCTGCCGCATCCTCATCTATTGTATTTACCTTTTCTTAAAATTCCATAAAAAAACAGACAAATTGAGGCTTTTTCCCTTACAGAAAACAAAAAAACTCTATTGTAAGAAACGAAACAGCCGGCGGAAAGATACAATCCTGCACATCAGCAGGATTTGAAATACACCATGCTCATACTGCCATGTATTATCGGCTATCTGAAGATTTTTTGAAGTACAGATAAATTCTCAGACAGACATTGAGGAATTTTATGATGAATGAGCCATGATTTAGGATTGCGGATGAGCAGAAATTTTTTGAGCATTACCCCGTCGTATTCAAAAGGAAGGAACAGCACTGTTTCAACATTCTTAAAAACATTCTTTTCCAGCAGTTCATTACTTAAAAATGATTTCATAATAATCTTGTTGGGAATTATTAAACAGTTATGATTCTTCATAGAATCAAGACATTTCTGCACATCGCTGCAGCTTAGGATAATAGGAGTCTCGCAATTATCCTTTTCAGAAAAATAAGAATATTCCGGATTTGCCGTTTTACCATCTTCAGAAATAGAATATTCGATTACAGTTGAATCCGTCTCCTTAGCGATCAAATCAACGATCTCACTAAACTTCGGCTGCTGCTTCTTGCCGTTTGCATCAACAGCAAATTCAGAAAGTTTCTGGATAAAATCAAAACCTTCCGTGTAATACTGCACAATTTCCTGAAGATTCTCAACTTTCTTCTCCGTATTTTTTTCATCCGTGTTTTCTATCATTGATCCATACAGCCACAGACGATCCTGTTTATCATGGGTAACATAGAGCCAGTCTCTCACAGCAACAACTGTTCCGTCATTTCGCTTGACAGAAAAATCAACAGCAACTCTCTTTCCCGTAGTCAGAGCCCGGCTGAACCCGGTATTGAATATTTTCACATCCTCGGGTGTGGCTAGAATACTCTGAAAAACACCGTCAAAGTTAATCTTAAGATCTGTCGCATCATACCCTGTCAAAACAGTGAACTCACGATTGACATATTCAGTAATACTTTTGCCGGCCATCAGACTGCGGTGCACAGCACAGGGAATAGCCTCGGTAAAATCCTTAAGTTCCTTTTTCAGATCCGAAAGAGCCTCTCTGCTGCTCTCAGTCTTACTTTCATCAATAAATATAATCTGAATGAATTTTCTGCCGTCGTCACTTATACATAATTCCGCTTCGCCACCTATGGTAACAACATAGCCGGATCTGTTTATGACATGAAGATGAACATCTGAACGTTCTCCAATCTCGTTGAGACGCGAAACGAGATCTATAAAATTAGCAATATCATAAGGTGCTATGAGATCAATCTGCTGAGTTCTCATGCCCTCATAAAATTCATCGTGAGTGTAGCCGAAAATTCTAAGAGCTTCGTCGTTGACATTCAGATAGGAAAATCTTTTCCAGCGGTTAAGACCGTCCGTATTTACAGCAAACTGCATGACTCCAAATAAGCTGCTTCTAAAATATCTCTGCTCACGCATCAGAACAGAACCGTTGATCTTCTCCTGAACAATCATTACCCTTTGAGGAATGCCCAGGTTGTCACTTTCAAGCAGCACTACCTGAAGTTTCTGCCAGCACTCGCTGCTTGGAAGTTTTCTGTTGCGGTATGAAACAGAAATTGAAAAATGATGATCGTTCAGTGACTGCTTGATATTTTCAGGACTGAGCATCCACTTCATTCTTGACTGCTCGGGCAGTTCAATTTCTGTTTCGACAAAGATCTGCAGCCAGTCGGCATACGTCTCCTTTTCAGAAGGATCTTCCAGTGATGTATCCTCCATAGCTCTAAGACCGCAGCAGTAGCAGGAGCCATTCACCAAATCTACAACCATGCAGTTACGGTACTTCTGGGTAATTCTGCTGGCAAAGTTTGCTATATCCTCACTCTGCTGTACTTGAAGACTCACATCCATTTCTACCCCCTGAAAGAAAGTTCAAAAAACACATTCGTGAACTGTCCGTCACAACAAAAAGCAACGTACTTCTAGCCGTGCGGCACTATTTGAGAAATCTGACACTCTGTTTCCACCTAAATATCAGGCAATTCCATTCCTGCAGGCGTGTCCACTCCGCCGCCGCTACCGTAAAGAAACACTTACATAAACAGCACTGCTTTTATGCATGACGCCAATTGTGTTCGCATCCAACACATCATCACCCAGGAGCAGTAAAGAATAGAATCCCTATTTATGAAAGCGACTTCAAAGCATTGCAGTTCTGCTCTGATATTTTCACTGTGTAACGAAGAATATTTTCCTGATAAAAAAGATAGTCAACCTCATTTATGCCCAAGTTTCTGTGAATTTTTTCAAGTCCGTCACTGCACAGAGACTGGGCAAGAAAATCCTTGCCTAAATTCTTTACATCAAGAGGTGTCATTTCACCCTTAAAAACAGAATCAGCGTTTCTGATTGAAAATGAAACAAGAAATCTGTCATCGACAAACTTGAAATCTATTACTGAATTGCTCGATGAGGAGGAAGTTTCACCATTTCTTTTAAGAGCATACTTCTTTTCAAAATAATTCAGATAAAGTTTCCTGTTTTTTTCTGTCATTTCGGAAACATTTCCGTCATCCAGACTTGACGAAACAGAAAAAAACAAAGAAATAAAAACAACAACAGCAGTAACCGTTATGAGAATGACTGACTTTGCAATTCCGGATTTTCTCGCATCATCATCAATCATAAGATAACGATCCATCTCGATCTGTCTCTCTGCTTCCTTTACTTTTATCTCATGCAGTTCCTCCTCTGTCAGAGGAACTTCAACATTGTTCTTCTGATCCAGAGAATCAGCATCATTGCCTGACTTATCCATATCCGCCACAACCGCACTCCCGACAAAAATTCCAATCAAAAAAAATCAAAAAATTTTATTCAAAGACACTATCAAGACTGATCAAGTTTACATGATAAAAACTAATCAAAACAGAAAACATCGAGATTTTTTTTTGAAAATTAGACTGAAAGCATAACTGCGGAAACTTCGACAGAATCCAAGGAAATCAGAAATTAAAATCGACCAGCAAAAACGTTCAAAATAAATTTGATTTAAATCACACAAATCAAACTATTTTTCAAAAATGCAATTAATTTCAAAAAAACGTACTGCCTATATGATTTCAAAAAAGAATAAAGGTAGAATTAGGGAATCTAAAAAACTCTCTTGATTAAGGAATCTTATGACAGCACAAATCGAGCCCACAAGTCGCAGCATTATCCTGAACGCAGCGCATGAAGTAACGTCCGAAGTTACAGCAAGGCTTGTGAACAATGATCTGGACACTCTGTTTCTGAATTATGATTTGGAACCGACTCAGTTCGTGGATAATCAAACCCAGTCGAACAGTCCGTTCTTCGGTCTTGGATTTCACCACGTAAATTTCAGAATAGTACTGGGCCCTACTGTTACAAAGCTTTTCGGTATGTTCCAGCAATGCACAGCACTTGAAGATCTGCCTTCATTCAATACAGACAAGATCACCGACTTCAGAAATATGTTTAAGGACTGTTCTTCACTAAAAAGAGCACCAAAACTTGACGGTACATCAGCTATTAACATGCAGTCAATGTTTCATGGTTGCCAGGTTCTGACGGAAGTTCCAAAAATGAACACTCCTAAGGCTGCTGTAATGCAGGAGATGTTTGCCGGATGCTACAGTCTAACTTCATTTGCCCTGCAGGACAGCTCGCAGGTCAAAAATATGCAGGGTATGTTTAACGGCTGTGCCGCAATCAAGCAGATAAAAAACCTGCAGATGAACAGTGTGACCACTGCACAGAATATGTTCCACGGCTGCATAGCTTTAGAGGAGGTAGGCGACTTAGATACTGAAAACGTCACCAATATGCAGGAAATGTTCAGAGGCTGCCGCAATCTGAAAACCCTGGGAGAGCTGAACACAGAAAACGTGACAAATATGAACGGAATGTTCTTCGGTTGCATGGAACTGACAACTGCTCCGCTTTTTGATACATCTTCCGTTGAAACCATGAGTTCCATGTTTGAGAACTGCCGTAATCTATCCTTTGTACCTCTCTACGACACCATAAATGTAACATCAATGGAATCAATGTTTAACGGATGCTTTCACCTGACTTCAGTTCCTTTTTTTGACACCCGCAACGTAACCAACATGCAGCAGATGTTTGAAGGATGCTCCAACCTTGCAACCGTACCCCACTTTAACACCGCAAGTCTGAAAAAATCCCAGGATATGTTCAGAGGTTGTCTGAAGCTGTCATCAATGCCTGCCTACTATGAAAGATAGGCAAATCCTAATCAAACTGACGCGGATTCACAAAATGTTTTAGAAAAATCGTGTAGGCGGATAAAGCCGCCTACCGCATACCCGAACAAACAGATCAGTATTCGGATGTTCCCAACAAGTAGCCCCTGCCCTGCAGTATGTCAGGATTCCAACACAGAGAGCCAAATCCACCCTTCACTCTCCAGTTTGACGCTGGAGGTTCTCTCCTGTCATAGACATTCTGTTAAGTTATTCAATCATAACCCTTAAACTCAATCCGAATAGTATCATCAGATTCAACCATTACAGACAGACTGCTTCATCATTGCAGTGTGCTTACAATCAATGGCGACAGTTACAGATTGCTCACTGCCAAGAAGGCAAATTTATTGGCAAAGAATGAAAGTTAAGTTAAAACCGGAGTGGTCAACTTCCGATCGTTTTGGTGGTAAACTTTTTCGATCGTTCTACACCGGTTAAATTACAGCTCAGAGATTGCAAAATTAAAGAGAAAAACACGAAAGAATAAACTCTGATCGTCGTTATATTCTTAGTGATGATTACACCAACTTTGCAGCCAGATCAGAGTTCGGGACTTTCAGCATTTAGAAAATGGTACATGCCAGAAACACAAGAACCGGTAAAATTCTTCTAAACTTTACCGGTTCTGTTATTTTTCAGTAAACAATACGCCGGCACCGGCGTCTTTACATTCAATCAGGATTACTTGCTGAAAGAAACTGCAGTTTCAGCTGTATTACTGAGCTCCTACAGCAAAATGAAACTGAATATCATTTCCCCTTCGGCTGAAACAACATCAGTTGCTCCATATAACTTGTATAGGTTTTAAGTTCAGCCCGGTACTGCTCCATTTCCTTTCGGCAAGATGCAAATGAATCCTTATCTTCCTTTCCATCCTGGAGATCTGAATCATTATTTACAAGTTTCATGTTGAATACCTGCATATCCTCAACAGGACCGTCAAATTTTATCTGCCCCATGTTATATCTGATATTGCATGTAAATTTGCCTATACCACCGCTTGGAACTGAAACAGGAGTAAAACACCGAACAAAATTAGCTCCGTCATATTTTCTCTCATAATCAGGAGCTCCAAAAATTTCAATATCAAGATCAAACTGAAGAGCCGGGATTGTATAATTTGAACCATTAAACAAATCAAAGGAGAGTTCAACTCTGTTTTCCGGATCTATGGAACTGTTCTTCAGACGTTTGTTTCTGAATTCCAGTCCGTTTTCATAACTTTTGTAGCAAGCAGCAGAGGTCTGCATCGCCTTTGATGTGTCATTGACCTTTTCCTCGACCCATTTTTTGCAATCATCAACCAGCTGATCGACAGTTTTTCCGGAAAATATTTTGATGCGCATCTGATCCCTACTTGCAGTATCGGGAATTTCATTTATCTTTTCTCGAGCTTTATGAAATGCAAGATCAAAGGCTGTTCCATTTCTTTCAGAAAGTCCATTCTTCAGCTCTATATATGATTTCATTAAAGCTTCATCACTTGATCCGTCAAGAACCGGATCTCCACAACCTGTCAGACTCATAGAAAGAGCCAAAAAGATTCCACAAGAGCGAATATTCGACATGAAGTATTTCATAAAACAACCAAACTAAAAATACAAATTATACGAGGATACAAACACCCTCTATATCATAACAACACAAAAAAATAATTATTAGGCTATGCTGACACTCTAACGACTGAAGCCGAAGGATTCATGCTTCAAAGAACGATGCACAGCGAACTGCGTCTTACACGATCTCCTTGATAATTGCTTACTCCTGCTTTTCACGGCAGGCTTATATTTCCGTATACCCCTCGGTATGTCAGTTCAGTCTTCAGACAAACCTTTATTCAGGATATTCACACCGGTATTCATATCTGTTACGGCCTGTCTTCCCCTTTTTGCATAACTCACTTTCTGATTGCCGGACCTTTGTTACAGACAAGGCATGAACATCCGGGAGTTTGCTGATAAACTGCTGCGGCGATTCATTCGGATATGCTCGAAATATTACGCCTTTATTCATACTGATAGCATCGGTCTTTTTTTGTATCTACGTAACTTTCTATCGTTTCAGAACTGACACCGCCCGCTGTACTTATAAAACATTTATGAGTCCTAAGAGCCGGCATTGCTCTAAACTGAAGGAATGCTTCTCTTAACGCCAATCAACAATGATGAGCAACCTTTGATTAATCTGCCTCATTATATTTGGGATACTCACGGCAGGCGTACACTTACATAAATATGTACATGATCAATATTACATCCGAGAGCAGGAATTTAAATACCCTGTTTACTGAATTCAATGTCAGTAAGCTCTTTACCCTGTATTCAACCTGCAATGATGAATATTTTTCTGCGGTTTCCCGGAAAACACAAAATGACAGTTAACCAACAATGCTATTGTATGTATTGGTATGCCCTTACTCATTTTTCATGAATATATACTATCATATTTGCTGTGTTAGTCTACACTTTATCTGCACACTGAAAAAACAACAGCCACTCCTGCGGTTAAAACCGCGTGTTTCACGCCTGCAGGGATTACAAAAAGATAACCTCATTTCCTGCAGAAATACTACAGTTTGCCATCATGATTTTTGGTGAATGAAGTTTTATTCAAATCAAGAATTGGTTTATACGGCGGATCAGAATAGTCCCCCGTTGAAGAACTGTTTTCCGTAATTACAACTGTCTGATCTTTAAAAACAGGAAAACTCTCAAGGCTGTCGCAACCGTTGAATGCTCCGTTTATGTGCTTAATCCCGTTAAAATTAAAATCAGGAAGTCTGCGCAAAGATCTGCAGCCTTCGAACATTCCACAGAGATTTAAAACTCTTGATGTATCAAAATACGGTATTTTTTCCAGTAGACTGCAGCCGGAAAACATTCTGTCAACTACGCTGATTTTACGGGAATTGCAGATCTCACATACGGTAAGTGCCGAACAGTTCTTAAATAATGCTGCAGCAGTCTCAAGTTCAGGAACATTAAAGAACATTGCCTGTTTGAGACTGACACAGTTCATAAACACCCCGTCGGCATACGCAACCTTCGGTATGTTATAAAAAACAGCACGTTCAAGGGATGTACAGTTGCTGAACATAAACTGTATATTTTCAGCATCCTGCATACCTACAAGGTTTGCTTCTGCCAGCGAGGTGCATCCGTCAAATGTTTTAGTAAAAATCTTAACTCTGGATGTATCAAGTTCCGGAAGTTCTTTCAGTGCGGAGCAGTTCTGAAACATTCCCTCAACATTAAATGTCATTGAAGTATTAAACCGGGGGATCCTGCAAAGACTGACACAGTCGGCAAACATATAATCCATGGATACAACATTTTCCGTGTTGAAGTCTGGAACGTGCTGCAGTTTCCTGCACCCTTTAAACATTTCAGATGTAGATTTAACCTTTGAAATGTCAAAAAGTGAAACATTTCTGAGATTTTCACAATTAAAAAACAAGGCTCTGTTCTGGAAAAGTGTTGATGCCGAAAAGTGAACACGGTATCTATGACATAAAAAGTCCTCTCAAATTTTGATGCTCCATGTTTGATGTCATGTTTCAAGATTTGAGAGGATGTTAAATTTTATCAATATCACATAAGTTATCATTGTCATGATTTCTATCATTCTTTAATCAATCTAACATAATTATCAGATTTCAATTGAAGTATATTGTTCACAAATGTATCATTTGTATATTGTATAAATAGTGATACGTAATTCTAAATATTGAGATATGCTATGACAGATAAAGATTATATTAAAAACCTTTTAGTGATAATGGGTTTGGCTAAAAATAATGTGTTACCAAATAATGAAAATCAATATGATATTCAACATGAAATATATGAAGATGCTATTAATAATTATAAGATAAGGGTTAATCTTACAGATGAGGAAATAGATTATCCAAATGATATTAACGGTTGGGAACGTAATAACAATTTTAATCAACCAGAAAATTTTGTGGTTTTAGAATGTGTTCACAGATTGTTAAAAAAGGGTTATAGAGCAACTGATATTGAATTAGAAAAAGAATGGCACTTAGGGCATGATTCTAAAAGTGGAAGATGCGATATAATTGTTTACGAACCTATTCATTCTGAAAATAATCAAGAAACAAAAAAAGTTTTATGCATTATTGAATGCAAAACATTTGGAAATGAATTTAATAAAGAATTAAATAATTTAAAAAATGATGGAGGTCAGTTATTTTCTTATTTACAACAAGAAAGATCATGTAAATGGCTAATTCTTTATGCATCAAAATATGATGATACAGATAAAGAAATGAAATATCAAATAGCCACAATTAAATCAACTGATGACCAAAATTTGATATTATTATCAGAAAATAATAAAAAATCAGATAAAAATTCAGATATAAAATTATATATAAATGCTGAAACAACAGATGGTTTATTTAATGTTTGGAAAAATACATATGATGGTCAAATTTTAGGTGATGTGATCTTCTGTCAAGATACTAAAGCATATGAAATAGGTATTAAACCTTTATTAAAACGTGAACTTAAAGATTTTGATGATTCCGGGAAAATTATTAATGGATTTGAAGAAATATTAAGACATAATAATGTTTCTGATAAAGAAAATGCTTTTAATCGTTTAATTGCATTATTTATTTGTAAATTAGTTGATGAAATAACGAAAACCGATGATGATGTAGTCGAGTTTCAGTATAAGGTTGGAACTGATACATATGAAACATTGCAAGATAGACTTCAAAGACTTCATAAAGAAGGTATGGATAAATTTATGAAGGAAGAAATTCTTTATATATCAGATGATTATCCTGATAACATAATTCAGCAGTATACAAATAAATCTAATCGGGATGAATTGATAAAAGATTTAAAACAAACTATAAGAATTTTAAAATTTTATACTAATAATGATTTTGCTTTTAAAGATGTGCATAATAAAGAATTATTCTATCAAAATGGTAAACTATTAGTTGAAGTTATTGAATTATTTCAAAATTATAAAATTATTGGTTCCAATAAACTTCAATTATTGGGTGATTTATTTGAAAAATTGTTAGATAAAGGTTTTAAACAGAATGAGGGACAATTTTTTACTCCAACTCCAATAACAAGATTTATTTGGAAATCATTACCATTAGATAAAATTATTTTTGAGAATGGAAAGCATAAATACCCTAAAATTATTGATTATGCCTGCGGAGCAGGACATTTCTTAACTGAAGGTATTGAAGAAATAAAACAATTACTAACTAAAAAAAATATAAAAGAAGAGAATTGGTATAAAGATAATATCTACGGTATAGAAAAAGATTATCGATTATCTAGAGTATCTAAGGTGTCTATGTATATGCATGGTGCTGGTGATTCAAATATTATTTTTGGTGATGGATTAGAAAATGATAAAGGTGTTGAAAATAATTTATTTGATATTTTAGTTGCTAATCCTCCTTATTCAGTTAAAGGATTTAAACCACATTTGAATCTGAAAAATAATAAACTTGATATTATTGACTATATTTCAAATGATGGCTCTGAAATCGAAGTTTGTTTTGTTGAACGTATATCTCAATTATTAAAACCAAAAGGAATCGCATCTGTAATTTTACCAAGTTCATTACTGTCAAATATTAGTAACAGTTATGTCAAAGCAAGAGAGATAATTCTGAAGAATTTTTACATACGAGGAATAACTTCATTTGGAAATTTAACTTTTGGTGCTACTGGTACAAATACAGTAGTTTTATTTCTAGAAAAATTTAATGAACCTCCTAAAAAGATGTATTTACATAAAGATAGTGTAAATGCAATTTTTAATAATGAAAACTTAGATGAATGGGAAGATAAAGAAATTTTAACTAATTATCTTAATCAAATTGATGTTGATATTGATTTTTATAAATCGTTTATTTCACAGAAATTGTTATTGTCTAAACTAAAGAGAAATAAACATTTTAGTATATATGTTCAATCTTATGGGAATTCATCTGATGTTGTAAAATTATTAAATTCAAAATCTTATAAAAAGTTAAATAAAAAAGAACAATATGCTAAATATTTGGAGAATCTTTATAAATACATATCTCCTATTGAAAGGGAGAAGGTTTTTTACTTTTCTTTAATATATAAACAAAAAACTATAATTGTTAAATCACCAACTGATAATAAACCTCAACAGGAATTTTTAGGTTATAAATGGTCAAACAGAAAAGGTGCTGAAGGAATACAAATTATAAAAATGGGTGGAAAACTGTTTGATCCTGCACATAATGATTATGCATCTGATTATATCAGAAATTCTTTTAATTCTGATTATCTCCCTGATTCAGAATATTCTAAATGTGTAAACACAAAGAATATGATTGATTTTTCCAGAGATACGTTTAATAAAGAATTTAATTTATCAAATAACAAGAGTACTAATATTTTTTCTAAATATCTAAAAGTTGAATTAAATACTGTTGCAAGTTTAAAGGGTGGTGATAATTTTGATCCTAATTATCAAGGTAATACAAATAACACTTATATTCCATTTTATAAAGTAGGAGATATGAATATATCTGGTAATGAATATTGGATGAATAATGCTAGTAATTATGTCGATTTTAATACATTAACAAATATATTAAAAGCAACAATATTTGATGTTAATACAATAATATTTCCTAAAGTTGGAATGGCAATACATACTAACAAAAAAAGAATTTTGTCTAGACAATCTGCAATAGACAATAATACTATGGCAGTTTGGTCAAAAGATAATAAAATACTTTTACCTTTGTATTTGTATGAGTATCTCGTTAATTTTGTTGAATTAAAAAATTATTCATCTGAATCAAACCCTCCATCAATATCGCAATCTAACTTTGGAAAATTATTAATTCCTCTACCACCATTACAAATTCAGCAACAAATAGTTGCAGATTGTAATAAAATTGAAAACAATTTTAAAAAAATTAAAAATAAAATTAATAAATGCAATCGTATTATTGAAAAAATATTTAAACTTTTAGACAAACATTCTTCTCAAGGGCAATTATACAGATTAGATAATAATACTTATTTTGACCTTTCCATAGGTAAGAGAGTATTAAATAAACAATTGGTTCAAAATGCTAATATACCTGTTTACAGTGCTAACGTAAAAGAACCTTTTGGATATATTAATCAATTATTATCTAATTTAACAAATTTTACTACTCCATCAATTTTATGGGGTATTGATGGGGATTGGATGACTAATTATATTCCTGCAAATTTAAAATTTTACCCTACAGATCATTGTGGTGTTTTAAGATGTAATACACCAAATATCAACCCATATTATCTTTGTCATATACTTGAAACTGAGGGTACAAAATTGGGATTCAGTCGTAGTTTAAGAGCATCATTAGATAGAGTTAAAAATATAACTTTTAAAGTATGTTCACGAAAATATCAAGATAAGATGATTGCTAGAATTGAAATTTTAAATCAAATGATTTTACAATTATCTAATTCTTTAAAATCATACGATCAGCAAATTAAAAAAGTTTTAGAAAAGTATTTATAATTAAACTTATATTTTGATACAATATAAACAACTATTTTGGTTCGTTTATACTGGAATCGCATCTCTCAAATTCACTTTATACCCTCTGGAATTGCAGAGGGTAGAACATACAAACTCTTTAAGAATCTTTGCTTTTTCAATTATTGATTCTTTAGCGATATTAATAAAGTTGTGGTATACCACATAGTTGTTAAGATATTTGGTAGCCACACCTTTGAAAAGGTCGTTAATCATGCGTTTTAACTCGCTATGATAACTATTTATCTTTTGGATATTAAACATTCCGTTCTTATGTTTACCGTTTTCAATCTTAATATGAGTCAGATTGTTGTCTTCTGCAATCTGATCATAACTGTTTAAACTGTCAGTGACAAAGAATGAACCTTCTTCAATCCTACCTTTAATAAATCCTGATAATTCATCAGTAGTAGGTCTGCCCAGATTAGTTATTTTACCGATAGAAAGACCATCAAGATTAACTGAACATGGAACACAGACTAATTCATCTGATATACCTCTAACGTGGTTAGAGCCACCTCTTTTATGTGGTAATCTGGTGAGTATATCAGGGTTTTTACAGCCTTTAAAACTCAATCCAAAGTAGGTTTCATCAGATTCAATAATACCATTCAGCACAACTTCGTTGTGCATATTCTGGAGAGCATCTAAAATCTTATGTCTCCAATCAAAAGATGAAGATTTAGAAATTCTGCAACAGGTTGCACACTGTCTAATGGTCATTTTATGCATCATACAGTCACAGTATTTTAACAGGGTATCATAAGATATTTTCATTCCATAGAGAATAGTATTATTAGTCCATGTATAAGTATGTTTACAGTCTTTACATATGAATCTCTGTCTACCGTCTTTATGACCGTTTTTAACTACTCTATGAGATTGACAATGAGGGCAATATGGTCTGTCACCTAATGATGTTGCTTTCCTTTTAAGTATTAGTTCTTTGAATGATTTAATTGGATCCACAATAACAGTTTCAGGTTTTGAACCAGTAAGAATCATCATGACTTCAGTCAGTTCATCAACATTAAGGTTTCTAAGCATTTCTACTATCGGCTTTAACTTCATTTTCATATCATTCACCTTTATATTGTCTTCTATATATCATTATATTCAGCAAATATAAATAACATAGGAAATAATATGAATTGTTTATGAAATTATGATCTAAATCACCGACAGTTAGTGTCTTTTATGTCTAATTTGATTTGTTATGGAGTATTTATATAGATAATGTATATAAAATATCATGTGTGTAGAATACGTTGATAAATAATTAGTAACATGACAAATTATATACATTTAATGATTATGACGGTTTATGTCACTTTTCGGCATCAACACTTTTCCAGAACAGAGCCAAAAACAAACCGGATAGGTTTCTCACCTCAGAAGAATTGCAGAGATTTACCATATCAAGAGTCCGGCACCCCGCAAACATCCTCGTTATATTCCTCGCCGACGAAAGATCAATTTCACCGGTATTTTCAATACTCTGGCAGTTCACGTACATTTCTGACAAATCAACCGCATCAGCAGTATTGAACATAGGGACGGATACCAGAGAGGAACATTCCGCAAAAAAACCGGAAAGATTCCTGCATCTCTGCAGATCTAAAGAAGGGACAAACTTTAGACTTTTACAGCCGAGAAACATATGATGCATATCAGTAATCTGATTGGTATCAAACCATTTAACTGATTTCAGTTCTGAACAGTTGAGAAAAAGTCCTGCTGCAGAATGGCATCTCTGACCGAAGGTAATAGCAAAATCGACATGCAGAAAAACATGCCTCTGCCCAAAAGGAAAGAACACATCAGCATTATTCCGATGCTGTTTTCGGAATTCCAGTTCGTAATATGTCCCGACAAAAGGAGAATTTGAATACCATGTATTGCCGATCCTTTTGCATACAACATCGTAGTTGATAACAACTTCCTTTAACTTTCCCTCTATGATTGCTATCTGAATTTCATCTGTAAGATCAAGAATGCTGTTCAGCACAACAACACCATCTTCGGGAACGTTTCTTTTAACATACTCGATTTTAACGCCATCCTCACGATCTATTCTTGCCGAACAGACCGTAAGAACAGGGGCATTGTCTTCAGTTATAGATGTATCGACAACAAAATCTTTGATGTAGCAGACGTTGCTCATTTTAAATTTCGGCAGAGAATGCAGATTTCTGCATTCTTTGAACATACCCTCTGCCGTAATAACATTTTCAAGAAACATATCAGGAATGCACTCAAGTGCGGTGCATCCATGAAACGTATAATTAGCAAAAAGAAGACTTGATGTATCCATATGAGGTACTATTCTGAGATTAGTACAGCCCTCAAACAGATAGCTCATATCCAGAACCATGGATGTATTGAATGCAGGAACTTCAGTAAGAGAACTGCAGCCTGCAAACAAACCTGCCATATTCTCCACTCTGGAGGTATCAAGAAGCGGAACCTCGGTCAATCCGGCACAGTATGCAAATGCATAATTCATACTGCATACATGTCCTGTATCGAATTCTGGCACGCTGATGAGATTGGCACACCAATAGAAAAGATAATCGATGCTGTGACAGTCCGGTCCTATGACTATAGTAAAATCTATACTTTCCATTTCCTCTGTCAGAGAATAAAACGGAGAATCATAAGAACCCTTAAGATCATAATTGATCACAAGTGTAAAATTTCTGAAACTGCTGTTGTACACAGCAATAAAATTACATACATCACCAGGTGAATTCAAAATCACGCAAAGATGATTATCCTTCGATTCAGTTTCCACACTCTATCCAACATTCGACTGCACAAAAAACTCTACAAAATCCGATGAAAAAAGGTTCTTTGCAAAAACCGGCTGGAAATATCCGGGATGATTTATTCCATATAAGCAGAACTCATCGACATGGAATAATTATTTGCTGGAGCTCAGAATTAACCCAGCTGCTGTCGCGCATCCTCTAACCTTTTGTGTCCGTATAGTTAACTGCGTTACCGCTGAAATGCAATTTCTGCTGGAAGGAACACTCCGAGCCGGAGTTCAATAGTCCGGTCAACGTCATTCCAAATGGAATTTGCAAAGACCCTTTTATCTTGAACAAAACAATCTAATTGAGACGGAATTGTGATAGTATCATAACTCATAAATGTAGTTCCTTTGTTGTTTCTAAATCATTTTAAAATTAATTTTTAAAATGGAATCACATTTTTTACCCGTAGATGAAGAGGGAACAGATCTACCGGGAACATGTGCTATCACTATTTCCAGTTTAATTTTGTAAAGAACAAAAAAATGAACAAACAGATTATCCGCGATTTTTCATACGGTCATATGTACACCTGCATTATCAGGATTCTGACGGTATGCATTCTCTTGGTTCTTCCGATAAATTCCAAAGCCGGCATACAGAACAAATGCATTGACAATTCAAAAACAGGAAGTGATCTTTCAGTCCTTAGATACTGCCGTGCTGCTACTGAAAACACCGCATTTCAGAATTCCGATGTATATTTTACCTACGCCGAAATACTGAAAAAATCAATAAACAGAATGCCTCCCAATCAGGAACTTGCCAAGAAATTTTACATAATGGCGGAACTTCATAATCCTGATAATTCAGGTGCATTCTTCAATCACGGTATTCTTCTTCTCCGCCAGCATAGGTACGAGGAGGCTTTGAATATATTTCAGCATGCTGCTCAGCTGAATCATCCTGACGGAACATACCAGCTGGCAATGATGATATCAAAGGGAAGCGAAACACAGAAAAAGTCAAAGGAAGTATTTGATTTGCTTCTTAAGGCGGCAATGCAGGGTGAACCCAGAGCGCAGGTTGCACTTCGAGATTACTACAGTTCAGGAACTCCTGAACTCAATCTGAAGGAAAGTTACTTCTGGGCTCTGGCAGCAAGCACCAACGGAGACTATCTTGCAAAATCAAACATTGAATCAAATGCAAGGAGACTGTCACAGCAGGAGCAGATAAACCAGCAGAACAGACTGAAAGAATGGCTGGATTCCTTTGGAAACAATGAGGAAGAGTGCGTAAGACTGTACAGAATAAAAAGCATGAACGCAGCTTTCGGTTTCTGTATCAGAGCGGCAAGAAGCTCATCATCTCCGTTCATCCACGAAATAATTGGAGATCTCTATATGTCGGAAACTGCAGGAAACTCGCCAGATACTGCTCAGGCATCCCGCTGGTATGAAATATCAGCGTCAGAAGGCAATACCGCGGCAGCGTACAAAATAGGCACAATCTATGACCAGCAGGTCAGAGGTCTTTCCGCATCAGAGAGTCAGAAAAGAGCCTTTGAGTACTTCTCTATGTCGGCAAAAAACGACCATCAAAATGCAACACTTAAACTCGGCATCGCGTATGAATTAGGTCGCGGCACACTAAAGAGCAGAAAAGAAGCAATAAACTGGTTTAAAAAATCTGCGCTGCTGGGAAATGAAGAGGCGGCATACAGGCTCGGATGTGCATTAAATACAGCAGGGGAATACGAAGAGTCAGTATTCTGGCTTTCTGTTGCAGACATATGGGGATACAGAACAGCATCCGCTGCTCTTAAATCAGTGCAGCGAAAACTCAGTTCGTCGAAGCTTAATGAAATTAAAGATAACGTCGATAAATTTATCTCTCGCGACCTCTCCGACTAGCAGAAAATGGCCGTCATTTTCTGATATGGTACAAAAACTGCATAGGATTTAGCAGAAAAAAACAAAACAAGGAACCAGTCATGAAACTTAAAACTCTGATTATAGTTCTGCTGAGTCTTATCAATATGCAGAATGCATGTGAAGCGGGAATGATCATCGGAGGCAGGAATGCCGGAACGTCTGCAATGTCAGCGGCTGCGATGAATAAAATAGACACCGAAAATCGATGCACCAATGCTATATCCAGAACAAGTTCTGAATCAGTCACGGGACTGTTCTGCCGTCTGAACGGCACAACCATGAATATATATCTTGCACTTTCAGATGAAGCTATCATGGAAATAGCCACAGATCCTAATGCGGCAGCAAATCTGTCTGCAGTCCGGCAAAATCTTCTAGCACAGTCATGCCGCAGAAACTCGATGCTGCTTCAGGGTTCCTACACCACTGTCAAATATAATCTCGTGGACAAAAGCAAAAACGAAATAGCAAGCTACACAATCCACCGCACCGAATGCAGATAATCAATGATCAACAGATCTATCTTCTGATGATATCTGATAGAATTGCAGTGTCAGAGGGAGATTGATATGTCCAGTGATTTCACATTAAAAAGAACAGTAAGACTGCTCCTCAGCATTGGAGCAATAATCGCCGGTACTTATTTTGTTATGAACCACTATACCTCACCAGGTTCATCCGAGGGCGGGGTACCTGAACTCACGGCAAACTGCATAAAACTGAAAAAAATTATAGTTGACGAAAATATAACCGATGTAAACTGCAGTCATGAAAATAATACAGACAGATATTTTTTCTCTGTTTCCGACGATTACAAAAGTAAGGCAGAAAAGGAATTTCCTTTCACGAAACTAGTGATAAACTGCTCTACAAGAAAGCCGCTGACAGTGGTAAAAAGAAGCAGCAGTATCAGCGATGAAGAACTGAATACCTTCATATCCGAACGAAATTTCTGTACCAGTCAGAATTTTTTTACCAACAACACTGAATACTGTTATGTGGATAAAAACAACTCACCGTTTATTACCATCAACTTTGTTGTTGATCAAAACTAAAAGTTGAATCAGATTAAACAAATCCTCAACACAAAAGGAGAAAAATGAATTCTAGTATTCTGGCGCTGCCATTATTTATTGCCCTGTCGGCAGCTGTCTTCGCTGGAGAAATTAAAACATCCGAACAATCGGAACTTACAGCAAAAAGAATCAGCTCCATGTGCGAAAAAATGAAACCAACAATCTATACGAAGAATGATGTGGGAACAATAACGCGCAAGGGATGTCGCTTCAAGGATCACTCATATACAATAATTTATGAAGTTGACGGAGATAAAAAATATGTCACAGATATGAGGGAGAGCGGTATTTTAAATCAGAATGCCAAAAACGGCGACATGGAAGAAATGAAAAGATACTGCAAATCATATGCGTGGCTCTACAGAACAGGCAATCTTGCAAAAAAAATAATAGTTGAATACCAGGATACTTCAGGCAAAATTCTGGCTTCAAAATATATAGACTTAAAAGACTGCAAACAGTTTTTAGAATAACTGACACCGATATGATTAGTGCGGCAGAATAAAACAGAGTTATAGTCATCAGACAGGGAGATTGAATTTATGGCTTTACTTGAAACAGGCGAAACTGTTGCAGACTTTAAACTTATGGATCAGGAGGAAAATGAACACTCTCTTTCAGATCTGTGCGAAAAACTGACACTGCTGTACTTCTATCCTAGAGCTATGACTCCGGGATGTACAACTCAGGCATGCATAATCAGAGATTCAAGTGCAGAAATCAGCAAAAGAGGATTGACAGTAATAGGAATAAGTTGCGACGCACCGGCAAAACTGAAGAAGTTTAAAGAAAAAGAGCACCTTGATTTCATGCTGCTTTCTGATCCGGATCATAAAGTATGCAGCTATTTTGGAGTCTGGGGAAAGAAAAAAATGGCCGGCAGAGAATATGAGGGCATATACCGCAGCAGTTTTATTATTGATAAAGGCAGAATTTTGGCATCATTTCCAAAGGTAAGTCCCAAAACCCATCTGACTGAGATCTTCAACTGGCTGGATGCCAACCCGCTTTCTGAACATTAAATTTCAGGAGAGATAAATCACAAAAAATTCATATTCGTGATCATATCCCCAAAACATGCTTCTTATATAAGTTTTTTATACTATCCTCAGTCTTTTTAAATATAACAGAGAGTAGTTGCTGTGAGTGTTTTTTTAAGACATTCACAGAAGATACTCCTTTCGATGTACAGTTGTGCTTAAACGCTGTACATATCCCTAATGGGCGGATTGATCTGACAGCGCAATGTTTTACCTCCTTAGCATCACGCATAACAATGTTGTATCATTCCGCCCTTCTTGATATTTCAGATGTCAAACTGCAGGATTTTTCTGTCTAACAGCCTTCTGCTTTTTTTGAGCGGTCTGTTGCAAGTTTGAAGTTTTTTTTTTGGTAAAAGTAGCGATACGAATAAAACGGTATATAAATATAAGGTATAGAGGGTGTCCGTTAAGACCAGTAAGGAAAGTAGCATGAATTTTAGATTAAAAACAATCCTTATAGCAAGTATGCTGCTTAACATATTGGGTGTTTTCGGATTTCTGTTCGGCATATGCGGAAATCATATAGCTCCGATCGTACTGATAATAGTCGGTGTGTACGTTTACAGAATATACCAGGAGGGTGCTCACCAGCTGGAGGTAAAATCCGATGTTGAAGCAGCAATTCTTTCCGGGAATACATACCGAACAAGAATAATAAGAACGAATCTGAAGGTTTCCGGTGTTGAAAGAAAACTGGTTATAGATCAGGGCAATAAGTTTATTCCCCAGAGACTGATCTACAGTTTTGAAACCATGCAGAAGCATGTGCGAAAATACTGGTCAGTGGACAGTTTTCTTCAAAGAATTAACGAACTGACAGACAGGACAGCCGGTTCTCTTGCGAAGTTGATTTTTCCAGAGAGTCTGAGGATCCGTTTGGTAAAGTATATATCTGGTGCATCGCCGCCGTGATAGTGTGCTGTTGAGTTTTTTTAATTCCTGAGGTGCCGGTTCATCTGGCACTTTTTTTTTACAGTTAAGACAAGGTTTGCACCATGGACTACAGAAATAATGACAAAAGATCAAAACTCGATGTCAGATCTCTCCGACAGGAGGAGTTTGACACGGATCCCAGGTCATTGCCTCTGTGGGAAAAAATCAAATGGCTGTTCCTGTCATCAGCAAATGAAAGTACAAAGGAACAGGATGACGTCGAAAGAAATAATGAAAAAGAAAAAAAGGAAGAGTTATCAGACGAAGAAAAAATAAAACTTGAAGAGGCAAAAAGAAAAAAGAGAAAAATCATTGTCTTCATTTGTCTCTTGTGTTCAGCCGTCCTTTCACTAGGCTCTTACTACTACTATTACACATCAACTCATGTAACACAAAAAGATCTGAACAAATGCAAAACATTCTTCAAGGAAAACAAATTCAGTAAATCCTTCAAATACTGTTATAAAGCAAGAGAAGAGGAGGACCCGGATATTTCATATTACCTTGGATATATGTACGAAACCGGAAGAGGTCTTCCTCCTAAAGATTTTGATTCAGATCAGAACAAAAAAATAGCACTCAAATACTACGAAAATGCCGCTTCAATGGATCTAATGAAGGCCCAGGTTAAACTCGGTAACGATTATATGGACGGAAGCGTACTGACGCCGATTAATGAGGAAAAGGCTATCAAATGGCTCCGGCATGCAGCAAGGCATAATCATGATCCATCCAAGGAAAGACTTGTATCACTGCTGATGAAAAAGAAAAAAATTTCTGAAGCTCTAGAATGGCTCAAGGATCTGGCGGAAGGCAACAACTATGATGCAAACTACCAGCTTGCAATGATTTATTCATCTGGTGAAGACGTAAAACCAGACTATGATCTGGCATTTGAATACTGCAGGAAAGCCGCTGCCGGTGCTCACGGAGAGGCGGAGCATCTGCTTGCTCTTATGTATGAAAGCGGTCTGGGCACCAAACCTGATTTGGAGCAGGCCTACATTTATGAAACAAGAGCAGCATCCCACGGATCTGTAGAAGCCGCGTATCAAAGCGGAATAATGACTGAAAACGGAATCGGAACGGAGCCGAACCTGGAAAAGGCAAAGGAATTCTACGAATCAGCCGCCACCATGGGGCACGACGGAGCAGCTTTTAAAATGGGCTATTTTTACGAAAACGGGATTGGCACAAAGCGGGACAGTTTCCAGGCGATGACATGGTATGCTACATCGGCAAATCACGGCAACACATCAGCAATGATTGCACTCGGCAGGATGCATCAAAACGGCAACGGTACACCGGTAAATCCTGAAGAGGCTTTTTTCTGGTACCAGAAAGCTGCCGAAACACCTAACCTTGAAGCATATTTCAACATGGGGCTTGCATATGTAAAAGGAATCGGAACAGAAATTGACACAAAAAAGGCTATAGAATACTTCTCCATAGTGGCAGCGTCCGGATACGCACCGGCTGAATACGAACTTGGACTTATTTACTTTCAGATGGGCAAATATGATCTGGCGTCAAACTGGTTCAAAAAAGCATTAAACCAAGGACACTCATTCAGTGCCGCATATCTTGGTTTCATGGCAGCCAAGGGACTCGGCGAAAAACCCAGCAACTATATGGCTTACTTCTATTTTTTAATCAGCAATGAACTCTACCCTAGCGATACGACCAAGGACAACATTCAGCTGGTAAAAAGCACATTATCAAAGGATCAGCAGACAGCAGCTGAAATCAGAGCACAAAAATTCTTAAGTCAGATTAAATTCAATCGCCAACCTGCTGAGCAGAATCTAAAGAAATGATGTTTTGCCCGATCCGAGATTAAAGCACCATTCGCAATTGTATACTCTAATCGCAAAAGGATTTAAAATAGCCCTGCATTTGCCACTCTGAGATGCCAATGAAAGCCCTGTGCAAATTGTACCAAAACGCTGAATGTAAAATTTGCTGTCCTTATCAGTTAAATTTGGATCACTCTGATGAAAAAATTATCCATAATTAAAAATTTATGCTCCTTACTAATGATAGCTCCTCTCCCCCTCCATGCTGTTTCTTCAGTCCTTGAATACCGACCAGTAGATTCTCCGGATGGATGGAGCATTGTGAGTCAGAATCCATGTGATTCTTTCATTGTATTTCAAAACAATCAGATAAGAGACAGCAACTTTATATACTATCTCGTTACTGAACATGAAACTATAGCTCTATCAGATATCAGCGATGTAATTACTGAAAAAATGAAGTGCTTGAATCCTGAAACAAAAAAATCAGGTATAGGAGCACTTCAGATTACCTGCTCCAATGACATGATAATAAATGTCTGGGAATCAAATGCAAACTATCAGGGTCAGGATACTTTTATCTATTCCTCGATAATTCTTAAAAATATGAGCAAAGAAATCATTAAGCATGAACTACCAAAACTTGTTCAGACATCCATGATATACCAGGATCTCGTTCTGAAAGCAAACTTCGGAGGATATTGTTCAGATAAGGCAGGATCGGTTACAGAAAACGCTGATAAAAAAGGTTCTGTTGGGAAATAGTGCTGATCCCAGAATCTGCATGGTACATTGTAAATTTATCTGGGCTGAAAATTTTACCTTTATGAGCTCAAAAATAAAGTACTTTATGAAACGTATTGGGTTTCTATTGATATCAACACTTTTGTTGAAAAGCAGAAATTTAAGATCAGCTCTTTATCATAGACAGAATATCAGCTGCATCTGAAAAAGAGTCATCAGGAACAGTGATTTTTGCCCATAAATTCCAATGTCAAAAATCCCATGAAAGTCAGTAGATACAAGGCATCAGTGATTATTATTTGTTAATTTTGCTGCGGAACACTGCCATTAAGATACAGGTATACTTACATTGTATACCCGTATCTCAAAAACTTCCAAACAATCCCATACAAGCGAAAGGAATTTTTATTCTCAAACAGGCAAACTGGATCTGCTGTCAAAAATAAACAGGCTCGGATCTTCTACTTTACTTCCCTGTCATTTACAGTAAAGGTTCCATTTTTGAACACCATATGAAATTCATATACCTGGGCTTCAGGATCGAGTATATAGTCCTTAATCTTTTCAGGCACATCAGCCAGATCGTACTGTTCCTTTGAGAAAATCGATTTATCAAGTTTCAGATCTGCTGTGACTGTTATTCCTGCCATAGCCTTGTTCATGTCTGATCCGTCAAAATCAGGATTAACTGTCAGTACACTGTTGAAGCTGACGGGAGCACCGTTAAGAGTGGTATTGATATTCAGAAAAGCATTAGTGTCCTTCTGAATTGCTGAAATTGAAGGCTTTATCAGAGCACCCGATTCATTTCCTGCAATACACATCATGGACGGAATAATGCTGAGATGATCATTTTCTCCGACATTGCAGAATTTTGACAGACCTACAGTATTGAGATTTTTGAAACCGAGTTCAATACTGTTGCCTGTTATATCAAATTCAGCTCTGTGAAAAAGATAGAACTTATCAATAGATGCCTTGAAGGACATATCCAGATTATCCTTTCTTCCAGACGCATTTGAAACAAATCCGTAATCAATGTTAAGACCCTCAATATTCATCTTGTCCCTGCGATCAACTACCTCAAACTTGTCCAGATGAGTATTCAGTCCGAATTTTTCCTTTGACGTTTCCGTAGCAAACTTCACACCTTTGAGATCAAATACTTCGGTTTCCATAATCCTTGCCAGATTGATATACTCGGACTGAAGGGAAAGTTCATATCCGAGATCTGCGCTCTGCCGGAAGGTAGCCATGACAGGATTGTCTGAAAGAGGATCATAATTCTCGTTGTCACTGTCAGAATTTATACACTTGAAAAATTCAGTAAAGCCGAAGCCGGCCGGCTCCATACCGCATTTTGCAGCAGCATGAGACAGATCAATATTCTTAATATTGAATTTAAACTGTGTGCCGTTAATTCCGAAAGCTTTTCCTGACTCGATATCTGAATACCTGTCGATACCAATCATGAAGCCGAGATCATAATTTGCTGGTTTCATATCTGCTGACGGTACCGAACCGATCTTGTGATAGTAATTGCCGATCTCAAGAGTTCTGTTCTCGGAGGCAAATTTGAAATCCTTTACATTGAAATTGAACACAAAGTTATGTGGGCGTTTTTCCACAAGGGCAAACGTGTCAGACAGAAGCATATTTGCTGAAGGATTTGCCAGTTCAGGGATTTTGAAATTAATCTCAAAATCACTTAAGGTTTTGGAAACGTTGGACAGCTTATAATCAAACTGCACTGGCTTCCACTTAAAGCCGCCAAGTTCTCCCTCCTTCAGTGTGAATACTGATTCAGCAGCATCGGAGGCAATGTTAACGCTGTGCTTTGATGTGTTAAGGAACTCCTTTACAAGAGGAGTGACAGACTCATCCAGTCCAAAATTCTCAAAGAAACCGTCATTTATGGAAAATGATGAATTAACCTTTCCCACCTCATAACTGTTGGTCATGGTGACGGTGTAAAATTCCTCATCATCTTCTTCAATTGCGGAATATTTGAATACATCAGTTGTATCACTAATGTTTTCATCATTATATGATTTCAGAGTAAGGGTCGAGCCGAAACCTGTCAGATTCTCCTGTGTGGCAGCCAGCATTTTATTACGCAGAGCATGATAGTACTGCTTTGTACCATCCAGAGTATTAATTTCAGCAGGATTTACACCGGACAGATACGCAAGCTCCTCATCAGTGACAAGTTTTTCTCTTGCAGTAGAAGCTGCTGCAGTGGATACAGGTTTGTCCTGCTCAGGCTGTATTTCTCCTGTTCCCTGAGATGTATTCTGCTGCTCACCTCCCTGGTTTGAAGCAGTTTCACTTCCGGATTGAGTCGCAACATCTGTTTCAGCTGAAGTCTGGGTATTTGCACCGCCTCCAACTCCGTTAAGAACGGCGGCCAGCTTATCCTTGTCCACTTCAACTCTGGCGTATATATCCAGGTTTCCCTTTTCATTCTTCTGAGAAGATATGACCTGTGTTCCGGAAACATAATCATCGATTTTCAGAATAACAAGATTTCTGATCTCCTTCGTATGCTCCTGCAGGAATTTCTCTCCCTTGATTTCAATCATTGCCATTCTCACGGCATTAATATTCGCCTTTTTTATTGCAATATCCTCTGTTTTTCCCGAGGCGGGAACATCAACACTGACCGCCATGGCACTAGCAGGAAGCAGAACAGAAATCAGAAAAGAAAGGTAAGTTTTCTTAAACATATTTGAAATCCCGGTAAAATTTACGCACTCATACACATATTCTGAAGAAACAGCAGAATCATCAAGAACATTTTTCTGAATACCAGATGAAACATCCGGCACTGCTGCACATATAAAAATCATTACTGCCTGAAAGTTTTTCAAGCCATGGCCCTTTTAGTTCCGGTCCTCGGCATCCGTATTTTCTTTCTAATCAGATCACGCAAAAGCTTCAGAAAATCAGAACATGGCTGAATTTCTGCAACTGATTAAAATACTAATGTGCAAAAAACAAAATCAGGACAGTTTATTTTCCTGTCAGTTTCATTATCAAAAAAAGACATATGAAAAACTGATCGGAAAACCTGAAAAAGCTTCGGCATCGTTAAAAGGTTAGCAAATATTAAGCACTTAAAGTATATTCTACTTCATAAATTCATCAATTTACCTGATTCATCGTCTTAGATGCTAAGAGTTTCATTCATTGAAAAAAAAACTGCACTGTTAAATATATTGCAAAACCTGCAATTTATGAACAATTGTTAAGACTGATTATCGAAGCCTGGTAAGTTACTTTTCTAAAGTCAATTCTTCGAGGTTATCAATAATCAGAGTCTAAACCTTTTTAAATTTAAGTATGATGCAAATCAAAATTAACGCAATTATTTTATAGTTAACAAAAATTTGTTATAAACATAATAATACTATCCTTAATAACACCTGGTATTTTTGCCTCAAATTCAGACTGAATCTGAATTAATCAAATATGGCATATAAACTGCCGTGTTAGATATACACAAAGCAGAGAGGGAACTCAAAAACCGATTAATTTCAGAAATGAAAAGGAGCGAAAAACTACAAAGAATCTTTGATGCTGGGAATTTTACGATTCCTGCATCTTTTTTAACAAAATACAGGATGCAGCAGATCATGACACCAAAGAAAAGAATGTTTCGGACAAGGCGAAAAAAATATTCAGCCCGGAATAAACTATACTAGAGAAACAACAATAACAAAAAATGGAGAATAAAAATGAATTTTACCGAACATGCAAAAAAGAGAATGGTAGAGAGAAATTACACCGTATCAATGATTGAGGATGCCATGGAGCCTTTGATGAAGCAGGGGAAATGGGATCAAAGGTCTGAGAGACTGACTCTTAACACCAACACAGATGAGTTTCACGACTACCTGAAGTCTGTCAATGAAATCTGCTCAAAAGCCAAAAGAGACTATCTGAAGATTAAGAAAACTCTCAAGGGGATCAAAACGGCAACCGCGATTGCAAAGGTTAAAAGATTCAAAAACTTTTACAAACAGTGCAAGAGCAAACTCGCCAATCTTAGAAAACTTGAGCATAAAAGCAGTGTAACACTGGTTCTATCCGGTGACTTTGTTCTTACCATATTCAGGCCGGACTCACGTTTCAAGAGAGACTGTGCAAGAACATAACTTCTGCTGAAAACAGCAGCTTGCCCGAATCAGTAATAACAGATCCGGGCATGAGATTTTCTGCGGATAATGCCGACGGCGACAGACGACTGCCGCCGAAGCTCTCAAATCAAGAGTTTTCCGTCTGAGTTTTAATACAATTTGTGATCCACCTTAAATAATAACACTTCTAAAATTAAAATATATTTTCCAATTTAAAGGTGTAAATAAAATAATTCTATATATTGTGCACGAGCGAAACAGCGTGAGTTTTGGCTGATGTGATGATGTCCGCGGCTGAGTACCGGTTATTGACTGTTGCGTAAATATTTTATGCGATATAGGTGGGGTCAATCTGCGGATCTTTACATTAACAGTACAGGGAGATTCGCCGAAACAGTATGATCAAAGCCTTTTAGGAATCACATCAAGTTTAACTCGTGGATCCGTCAAGGTGTGGTATGTGTCATCTCTTTGAATAAATATGGAGGATTCAGTGTCTTACGTAAACTCGACAAACAGTCCGATTACCATGTTGGATGTATATGCCATGAAATCACAAAGTCAGCAGCAGGCAAAGATGGCTTTGACACTTGTTGACAGTGCTGTTTCTGTCGCGCAGCAGGTAAATCAGGCTGGCGGGGCTTTGCATGCTCCTACTGCAAATATTAATGTAACTTCGCCAGTTCCCGGAGCAAATCCCGGTGACAGACTGGGTGAGAATATAGATATATCAGTTTAACTGTTTGGTTTTACAGGGTTTTGACGGCGGATTTTGATTCGCCGTTTTTTTTTTGTAAAACTAATTTAGATAACCCATAGTTATAAGCTTCACCTGATTCTCTGTCATTTTTCTTTAAAGTCTCACCGGATCTCAGAGATATTTCACCAGTTTGCAGAAAAAATCCGCTTTATCTGCAGATTATTCCCGTAAACGGTTCAAAAAAACAGACAAGAAAAAATACAACAAGAGAGAAGAAGACTGGATTGAATGAACTTAGGAATGGTGCGGAAGAAGGGACTCGAACCCTTACGCCGAAACACCAGAACCTAAATCTGGCGCGTATACCAATTTCGCCACTTCCGCGAATGGGGTGAGAGATGGGGCTCGAACCCACGACAACCGGAATCACAATCCGGGACTCTGCCAACTGAGCTACTCTCACCATAGATAACCAAATGGCGTGCCCTACAGGATTCGAACCTGTGACCTACTGCTTAGAAGGCAGTTGCTCTATCCAGCTGAGCTAAGGGCACACGTGTTAGAGCACTAAACTCACCATCGGTTAACGACGAAGCATATATTAATGATTTTATGCCCGTACGTCAAACACTTTTTTATTAGAAATTTTCAGATGTTCACTTAACAAACAAATGATGATTAATAATCCTCATACTCAATTACGCTGGAACTTGAAGCTGTATGCCCTGTTTTGTCTTTTGAATTCAGATAAGGATCATCATCAATCACATAATCACGTGATGACCGGCCACCATTCCTCAAAGCGAGATCATAGGCCTCACGCGAAATTGGAACAACCTGAGTGTGACCTGATCTTGAAATATTCACCTGAACATAGCCGCCTGATCTGAATTCGCTGCTTCTAGGAACATCAACAGCAAAGTTATCATTTGTCGAGGTAATAAGATTGAGTCTCAAACCTTCTACATTATTTGCAGACTTTATAGCCTCTCCAATAAGCAAACCTACACCCGCACCTACCAGACCGCCGACAATGGCACCGCCGCTTGATCCGGTTCTTCCGTGATAATGACGGCCGTAATAATCGTAGCCGCTGTAATGATGATGATGAGAGTTATAGCCTATTGCCGAGCCTACAACCGCACCTCCGACAACACCAGCTGCTGTAGCGGCATCACCGTCATATTTATTTTCCTTTATCTTAACCGGCGTTACGCTCACAATACGTGCGTATACGATATCATAAGTCGAACCCTCTTCCATAATTCTGCGATTCTGCTCATCATAGTTATAAGTACATCCGTTTAACGCTACAGAAGAAACAGCAATCATAGAAGCCAGTACAGCAGTTTTAAAAAAATTTTTTTTCATTTTTTTCCCGTTAAAACAAATAGAAAAAAGCAAACACGTAAGGTATGACCATCAAAAAACAATAAAGTTCAATTATTAAAACGCACAAGGTATGATTTAAAATGGATTTTCTTTATTTTTTACAAAACAAACAGTAATACAGATTAAAGACACTCTGCCATTAACAAACAAATGGTACATCGGCCAAGGGACAAAACAGAATCAGGGGATCTATACGAATGGTCGGTGATGTAGGATTCGAACCTACGACACCCTGGTCCCAAACCAGGTGCACTACCGGGCTGTGCTAATCACCGAACTTGAATGGTCGGTGATGTAGGATTCGAACCTACGACACCCTGGTCCCAAACCAGGTGCACTACCGGGCTGTGCTAATCACCGAACTTGGATGGTCGGTGATGTAGGATTCGAACCTACGACACCCTGGTCCCAAACCAGGTGCACTACCGAGCTGTGCTAATCACCGACTTGATGTAAATTCATCAAGAAAGCATTATAGATACTAATTTTTTTTCGTCAAGCATTTTATGAATTAACAGTTCAATTATCAGTCGATCAGTGTAAAAACTAATGATTTCACCTGTAAACGATTTCAGTGCACTTCTCATTTTGAAAAAAATCAACAAAACTTTATAATAGGTGCCGTCTTTATCTGATAAGCAAAAGAAACAGGAATTTCTTAATGGAACGAAAAATACTACTGACAGACTGTCCAGATGAAACTGGTCTCATTGCACGTGTAACCGGCATATGCAGCAAATATAAACTCAATATCATAAAGAATACAGAATTTGTTGCCAATCAGCAGCAGAGATTTTTTATGAGAACCGTTCTTGAAGGCGATTTCTGTTCCGGCTTTCTGCAGGAAATCAGGGAAGCTCTTCCAAAGGAGGCATCCATACGGCTGATTACAACATCACGCAAAAAGCTTGTCGTTATGGTAACAAAAGAAATGCACTGCATTGGAGATTTGCTTCTTAAGCACTATGCTCAAACAATGAATTTTGAGATTTCTGCTGTTATAGGAAATTATGATAATCTCAGGGAACTAACAGAAAAATTCGGCATTCCTTTTCATACCGTCAGTCATGAAAATCTGACAAGAGAGGAGCACTGCCGTGAGATCATGAAGGTTATAGACGGTTATTCTCCTGATTATATCGTGCTGGCCAAATATATGAGGATTCTCACACCTGAGTTTATCAATGCATATCCTAACCGCATAATAAATATCCACCACTCTTTTCTTCCTGCATTCATCGGAGCGAAGCCGTATGAGCAGGCATACAACCGCGGTGTAAAGATTATCGGAGCAACAGCACACTTTGTAACAGAGCATCTTGATGAAGGACCTATCATTGATCAGGACGTCATTAAGGTTGATCATAACTTCACCGCTTCCGATATGGCTGAAGCTGGCAGAGATATAGAAAGAATGGTTCTTGATCATGCTCTTAACTATGTTCTCGACGACAAGGTTTTCATTTACGGCAACAAAACAGTAGTTTTCCGCAACTGATCACTGCACCAAACAGATGTCGCGACTCCGCAAAAATGTTCGCAGGAAAAATAAAAGTAGATCCTAATAACAAAACAGTCAAAGGATCATTGAAAACTCCTGCCGCAGAGCATAACATCACTAGTAGTTGTTAGACTGTTCTTTTGTTAATTAATTTTAGATTGATCAGTCTTGTTGCTTTCATTTTTCTACTAGTGGTTTTTCATAAATATCTCCTTATGTTTTCGGGCTCAGTGATGAGCCCTTCATTTTTTTACGCTCACCGGCAAATGAAGATAGCCGAACGAGTGCCAGGATTCAAAACAAGTTTTCAACTCAGAACAGCACTGAAACATTCGCGCAAATCAACAAAAAACAGTCCTTATCATATTGCCGCCGGAGTTTTCATGAAACAGTACTGTCTTCAATAAATTCAAGAATTTCAGGAGTTAGATCAGCACCGACAATACGGGAAAACAGACGATCGCGGGAAATCCACGACAAAGCCTTATCTATTTCCGGAATTCCTCCTGTCCATCCCTCTATAATGCCCTGCTCTCCGAAGAGTTCAACAACCGTGCATTTGTCCGAAGGATTTCTCTCAAGATAACAGCGACACTTGTCATAAAGAATCGCTATGAGTTCGCTGTCAAGATCTGCCCACTTATCAACCAGGATGAACATTTCATTGCAATTGTCATACTGCATAACAAGATCAAAACCGCTGAAACCGGGAACCAATCCCGGAGTTTTTAGATTCTGAAGAAAAGTTTTGATAAAATCGAAACGAAGCTTCTGAAATTCGCCTTCAACAAGGTTATTGTTGCTGTCGTCAAACAAATCAGCAAAGTTTAATGTCACGATACTGTCATCGGGCTCAGACGCATATTTCTTTTTAAGTTTTTCAAACAAATATTCATACTGCCGTATCATATTCCTGAAAAGTTCAAGATCTATAAATTCATCAAGTGTTCCCTTCATTTTTTTATTCCTGTATTCAAAAGGCGGCGTTTAAGAAAAGTATCATCCTAACTTTAAACTTGTAAGAAGCAATCACAACAGATATGTTCTGATTAAAAATTCAGCGCACCATCAATACTGCACCGTATTAGCAGAGCTGCTGACCATGAAATTTTAATTTAATGCAGTTAGAATCAAACAACGTTCAAAGTATATTTAAAGGCCGCTGTCTATGAGTGATTTATATCACATTTTGAGTAAAACTTTCCCAATTGATTGATCTAATATAATTAGTAAAGTTTTAATTAAGACACTTTTCTCATACATTTATACTTTCTGCGTTCGCGGCGGCGATAATAACCAAACAGATAAAACATGACACACGGAAATACCGCATTGCCTGCAGGACTTTATGCCGTGTAGAATAGTAGCAATGTACACCTGCACCTGACAATGCATACAGCAATAAAACATATGTCCAGTTACTTTCTCCATGCAGTCAGAATCCCATTGCTTTTAGCAGTTGGAGTTTCAATGGAGCCATACTTAAGAGAAGAATATGAAAAGAAAGATAATCATTACAGAGCCGCTTCCAGCAGAAAAAATTGAATATCTAGAGAACGAAGCAGAAAAATTGGGATTCAAAATTTTATATACTCCGGGAGAATCAGTTAACGAAGATACACTGAAAGAGGCTGAGATATTCTTCGGTATTTATAATCCGAAACTTGAAATTCCGCAAAATTTAAAATGGATTTGTCTTCCTACGGCGGGAATCAACGGTTACACTCAAATTGACGGGATAAAATCCGGCAGATGCATACTTTCAAGTTCTTCGGGAGCCTATGGAGTAACCATTTCTGAACACATAATTACACTTGTTCTGATAATGATGCGCAGAATTCCTGAATACCTGAATGATCGAAACCTTAACATCTGGCGGAATGATAGAAAACTAAAATCCATATACGGAAGCAGAATTACTGTGCTTGGAACCGGTGACATAGGAACATGCACAGCAGCAAGGCTGAAAAATTTTGAACCAGAGAGAATCATAGGAATTTCCCGGACAGGAATAAAAAAATCAGAATTTTATAACGAGGTCTACCCGGTCACCATGTTGAATTCAGTTCTTCCGGAAACAGATCTCCTTATAATGTCACTGCCCGAAACAAATGAAACAGTCAACATAATAGGAGAAAAAGAGCTGGAGCTACTTCCGGAGGGAGCAATGCTCGTAAACGTCGGCAGAGGCAGTGCCATAAATGAAGCTGCGCTGATCCGCGCTCTACTGAGTCATAAACTTTCAGCGGCTGCTCTGGATGTAATGCAGCATGAACCTCTGCAGAAAGATGATCCTATGCAGAACGTACCCAATCTTATTCTTACTCCTCACATGGCAGGACAGAGAACTCTTAAGCGGACAGTTGATAAAATAGTGGAAATGTTTGCCGCTGATTTGCAAAACTATGCACTGGGCATGGAAATAATCAAGCGCATAAACGTAGAAAAAGGGTACTGAATTCTATAAAAAGACTGCACGCAAAATAGCACAACTCCATTCCGGCAATGTTTTTTCTTTAACTACATTGTATAATTCTCAAGTAAATCAAAGAAAAAACTTAAACTAGGAATTATATGATAACAGAAGACAAAAGAGCCAAATTAACCGCAGAGCTGCACGAGCTTACAAACAATCTTACAAAAGACTATTCTCTGAACCGTGCTATCGACAATACGGAAAATATCTTCCAGCAGCCTGACAGGGAAATTATTTTTGAATGCATACGAAATCTCATGAGACTGCTTTTTCCCGGTTACTACCGTTCAAGCAATTACAAAATTTACGACGAAAAAAGCATAATAGGTCCGATTCTTGAAGATGTCCATTTTCATCTGAGCCGCCAAATCTCAGTGGCATTAAACAACACTTCAAATGAAAAGGATGATGAGAAAAGAAAGGGTAATTATTTAAAAGCCATAGATATAACAACAGAGTTTCTTAAAAGAATTCCTTCAATCAGAGCTAAGCTTGAAATGGATCTGGAAGCTACGTATGAAGGCGATCCTGCAGCCAGCAGTCTTGGTGAAATCATTGTAGCCTATCCGGGATTCTTTGCCATCAGCATCCACAGACTTGCTCATGAGCTCAGTCTGCTGAAAGTTCCTCTTATTCCAAGAGTCATGTCCGAATACGCTCACAGCCGCACGGGCATAGATATTCATCCGGATGCAACAATCGGAAATTACTTTTTTATAGATCACGGTACAGGCATAGTTATAGGTCAATCCTGCGTAATCGGTAACCATGTCAAAATATACCAGGGTGTCACCCTCGGTGCTCTGTCCACCCAGGGCGGCCAGAGTCTTAAAAATGTACGGCGCCATCCTACAATCGAAGATAACGTTACAATATACTCCAATGCATCAATTCTTGGAGGAAATACAGTTATAGGACACGACTCTGTAATCGGAGGCAACGCTTTCATAACAAAATCCATCAAACCGGGATCAAAGGTAAGCGTTAAAATCCATGAACTTCAGATATCCAAAACCGGCAAACCGGATGAAGATGAAAGCTGGTATTACGTAATCTGATTTTTTTTCATTTCCCTTCTGTGCTAATCCTCATCAGAAGGGTTCCTGCTATCCTTGTAGGCTGATATATTATCAATGAAAAATGCCGCCCGCGGATCCATATATCCATATACACGATCAACATCCTTTCGTATTTTTGCCGGCATAAGCACAGGATCATAATTCTCGTGTTCAAGATATGAAACCACAGCGTTCATAAGCCATTGAGCCATAAAACATAAGTCAGGATTATTTTCATCAAGAGGGATCTTGACCGGCAGTTCAATATTTGCCTGCAAATAGTCAGTATTGAAAAACGGAATAAAAATTTTGGTGTTATACATAGCCTTTCTTATCGCCGGAGTATTGATTACCTCGGTTGAATAAACAGGAACGGAAATACCAAGGGCATTATAAACAGCCATAAAATTATCAAAATCAGCTGTTCCTCCCGCATAAAATATCGCATCAAACTGGCGATGGCTCAGAACACTTTTAAGCGCGCTGCTTACAGCAAAATCATTAAAAGGAGTCTGATAGGTGAGACGGTGTATAACAGTAAAACCTCCTATCTGCTGTCCGTAACGCTCAAGAAGCGTGGAATACAAATCACCGTACGTTCCGTTTTCCGGACAAACTATAACAAGTTCATCAATATTAAGTCCTCTCATATGAATCAGCGTTGTATTTACCAGTTCACTCAGAGGAGGAAACACTGTTGCATAACTGTCATTATCAAGACTTCTGAGTTTTTCGGAGTACACAGCGGTAGGAGAAAGAAGAGGAACCGACGAAAAAGTGGTTATTGATCTGGCAGAAACGACGAAATCAGAACTGAACGGACCAATACATACAGCCACATCCTTAGGAGAGCACACTGTCTGTATTTTTGCCAGCACACCGATCTGATCTCCGGAAACAGTCTGAATTTTTAACTCCAGTTTTTTTCCGTTGATCCCTCCGCGGCTGTTTACTGCATCTGCAACCTTCTGAATTGAATCAACAAGAAGCCTGTCTATCCATTCGGACTGATTATAAACCACGGCAATTTTAAAAAATTCAGATGTTTTTACAGCATTAATTCTTTCAGTTCTGTGCAGAGCGGAAAAATTCCGATCCATAATGTTGTCCTGATTTTCAAAAAAAATACTGTGAACAGCAAGGACTGCACAAAAGGACAGGATAACAGAGATGACTATATTCTTAAGCATTTTTACAACCCTTGAACGTCTGCTTTGCCACTAAATTTTTAAAAATACCGGGCTGGGAATTCAATTCATTATATGTTCCGCATTGAACTATTTTTCCGTGATCCATAACGAAGATTCTATCCGCATTAACAACCGTGGAAAGCCGGTGAGCCACAACTATTCTCGTCATTTTAAGTTGTTCCAGATTATTCTGTATCTTCTGCTGAGTAATATTATCCAGTGCACTTGTTGCCTCATCCATTATCAGAATTCTAGGATTACCTATCAGTGCACGGGCAATAAGTATCCTCTGCTGCTGCCCGCCTGACAGATTGTCGGTTGAGACTCTTGTATAAATTCCCATCGGCAGTTCAGATATCAGATCTGAAAGTTCGGCCTGCCCTATGGCCCTTAAAACATCATCCTTTGAATATCCATCTGTGCCGAATGTCACATTCTCAAGAATACTGCCGCTAAAAATTCTTCCTGTCTGCAAAATAACGCCCATCTGACGCCTCAGTGATCCCAGTTCGATTCCGGAAAGATCTCTGTCACCGTAGTACACAACTCCGCTGTCAGGAAACATAAAACCAAGAAGCAGTTTGAGCAGCGTACTTTTTCCTGATCCGGAAGCTCCGACAAAAGCGACAAATTCTCCCGGTTTGATGTCAAAATTTATATCTTCAAGAACAGGAGTTTCATCCTCGGAATAACTAAAATATACATGTGAAACTTCAATGCCGCCGTCAAGTACACCTGCAGGCACTGATGCATCAGAATTCTCCGTATCCGAACAAAGAACCGGTTTTATGCGATTGTACTCAGATCTGAGGAAAGGCAATGTCCACAGCATTTCCACCATGCTGACTACACCGACCTGAAAAATCATAAATGCTGTAAGAAAGGATGCAAACACCGGAAGAGAACGGTGAATACCGAAAAAACCGCCGGCTACGGCACAGAAGAGAGCCAAGGAAACCGGCACATAGATTTTGCGGATAATTTCAGCACTTGAACGGTACAGTCTCATAGAATAGTCTGTCAGAACATAATCCGAAAACATTTTCATAAATTTGCGCAGAACGTTTTCCTCTGCTCCCGACAGTCTGATTTTATCAACACCGTTAAAAAACTGTCTCAGCATACCGTCGAGACGACCCGACAGCGTCATCGTTTCATTGACAAGGGGATAGCGTCTGAAACCTATAATCCATATGGCTGCAAGCATGACTGCGCTGATCCCCAGAGTACAAAGTGTCAAATCCCAATCAATGAAGAACATCACAAGAGAACTTGTAAGAGAAAAGGATATGAACTTGAACAGTCCCATAAAGCATCTGAACAGACTGCTGCGGAGATATTCGGTACTCATAATTCTTGAAACCAAATCTCCGGATTCATATTTTTTAAATTCAGAAACCGGCATGCGAAGCAGTTTATCATAAACAGCACCCTGAAGATTCTCATACAGCGTTCCGTTAAAAATCTGAATTACAAACTCGGGAAATATTCGGACACAGATACTGCATAAACCGAGCATAATCAGAATTACAGTAAAATATGACATCTCCGCGTAATCACCCCTGGGAACGGATGTTCCCATAATGAAATACATCACCCCCGGGGTCATAACGGAAAAAATAAAGGTAATTAGGAGAAAAACTCCTAGAACACTGCGGATCCGGTCAAATCCGAAAAATACAAAACCGGCAAGTTCCTTTAAAGAAGGCTTTCCGCAACCGACCGCCGGATAAAACTGATAGGCGATGTTCTGAAATGAAGCGGCATCACCGGCCTTTACGGTGATTGAATCTCCGGTTACCGGATTGACACATCTGCAGGAATTATGTTCCATTTGAAGAATTACAGGACCGGCACGACCGTCCCTGATCCTGAACGCCAGCAGAGGATTCATGGAGGTGCGGCAGTAGAAATCAGCAGGGAGCATAACCTCACGGATCCTGACTCCTGACATTAGAGCAAAATCAGACAGTGATGAATGATAATCTGACGATTCAGCGGAAAGAACAGACATAACTTCCGAAGAAACCTTTAGGTTGTAGCACTTGAGCAGATATTCAACCGCAGCGGTCAGTGAAGTCTCGCTTTCTGAAATACCCTCCTGCTGATTGGATCCGGTACTCTCAAAACCGCCGTACCTGCCTATTCTTGAAAAAATTGCATCAATATCTGCTCTGTTTTTTAAATCTGATTTAATCCTTACCTGCTGATCTGTCTGAAATGTATTTATTATAACCCTGTAAAAGTATTCAGAAATTTCTTCATCCCTGTACTGCTCGGTATTAGGGTATATAAATCCGAAAACCCTCAGAAGATCGAGTTCTTTGAATTCATCGCAGTCATCTATAATCTCAGCTACCGAAGGTATTTCCGCCACATAACATATTTCAAGTTCCAAACTTCCGTCAATTCTGCAGATATCATGTCCCCGAAACGACATTCCCTTAAGGAGCGTACCCAGATAGAATTTTTTCTCCAGAGATCTCTCCTTTCTCACCTCAAGGTAACAGTTGATCCTTCCGTCAAAAATCCTAAAACATTCAGAAGAGGAGATATTATTTACTGCTGTTCCGGGATAAAAAACCCTTATTTTTTCAGTCATTGCAGGATCCCTCCAGAGTCATCAGTCTGGTAAAATGACCGTTCAGTTTCAAAAGATCTGCAAATGTTCCCCTCTCTGCTATTCTGCCCTGATCCATCACAATAATCTCATCCGCATTTCTGACAGTGCTCAGACGGTGAGCAACAATAAGCACTGAAACACCGCGTCTGGATACAGACATATCTATTTTGCTCTCGGTTATGGCATCAAGCGCGGATGTGGCCTCGTCAAGTATTACAAGCGGTGTGTTTCTGGCAAGCACTCTTGCCAGTTCCATGCGCTGACACTGACCTCCTGAGAAATTCGAACCATGCTCCAGAACAGAAATATTAACCGGATTTCCCCGTTTGAGCAGTTCATTTTCTATATGTGCGTCCTGCATCGCGTTTTTTATATTGCGGGAGTTCATAACCGGTGAAAACATTGCCAGGTTCTCACCCACAGTTCCGGAAAGAAGTATTGATGACTGATCCACCATACCCACAAGGCGATGATACTCATCAGCTGTATATTTTCCTATATCTATGCCGTTGAGAAGAACCTCACCTGAAGAAGGTTTGAGAAGTCCGGCCGCTATTTTGGCAAGAGTTGTCTTACCGGATCCGGATGCTCCTACAATTGCCACCTTTTTTCCCGGCTCCACCGTGACAGATACATTTCTCAGCACCGGTTCACAGTAGATCCCGTAAGAAAAATTAATTCCCTTAAGCTCCAGTCTGACAGAGGAATATTCTGTCAGCAAGCCACAGGAGCTGTCAGAAAAAATATCATCCGGCGGGCAGCGGTAAATCTCATCAATTCTTGAAGTCTGAGCCTGAAGAACTCTGAAACGGGCAAAGCTTTCCATAAAATGAACGCACGGATGCACAAAAAATTCAGCAATCAGGATGAATGCGAAAAGTTCACCCATCGTCATTTCTCCCTGCATGACAAACCGTATGCCGATGCAGAACAGGATAATGCTGCCAAGAAATCCAACCGCCGAGGGGATCCGGCTTGAGAAAACATTAAGAATACCAAACGATGTCTGCCTCAGATTGTAGGCAGCAAGATTGTCGCACCAGTACCTGAATATGAAATTTTCTCTTCCTGCTGTCTTTACGCTTTCAAGATTGTCAACACCGGAGATAACAGAATCCAGCATTTTTGTTCTTAAATCAATCTGACTCTGCTCCATTACGGCAAGCCGTTCTAAAACCATCATCAGAAAAATACACTCAAGAAAGGTAATCACCAGGACTGCAGCCGTCATTACCGGACTGTAAAGCAGCATCAGCACACCGTAAAGTCCTGCAGCAATCAGCCATGTGGCGCAATCTGAAAAATACTGTAAAAAATCGAAACTTATATCACTGCTGATAAACAGGCTGTGCTGCAAATCTCCTGAATTTCTTCGTGAAAAAAAACCGGAAGGGAGACTGAAAATGTGTCTGAACAGAGACACTGTGCGGTTTACCTTCAGAAAAAGCGACAGTTTTCTAAAAATCAGAGAAATAATGATTTTTATTATGGATGAAACAACAATACAGCAGAAAAAAACAGCCATAAGCGGAATCAGCCATTCGTCTCTGTCGATAAGAACGCTGTCGACAAAAACCTGAAACAGAGCCGGTACAATCAAACCGATTACAGACAGAAGGACACCGCCCCAGATCAGCTGAAAAGTAGGAGTTTCGATTCCCCTGGTAATTCTCTTAAAAGTAGGGAAAATTCCGTCGTTTCTTTTTTTCGTTTGGAAATCTTTCCCGGGTTCAAAATCAAGCGCAACCCCGGTATATGAATTTTCAAATGTTGCAAGATCCACTATACGATGGCCTTCAGCCGGATCATTAAGATATATTCTGCTGTGATCCGGACTGCATCCCTCATACACAAGATAATGTTCAAAATTCCAGAATATAATCAGAGGACGGCGAAATTGAAACAGGTCGCTGCATGATATCTGATAACCGCTTGCCTTCAGGCCGTATTTGCGGGCAGCCCTGAGAATATATGATGCCTTGATGCCGTTACGCGTTACCCCGCAGTCATCTCTGAGAGTTTCAAGAGACTCGAACCGGCCGTAGTATCCAAGAATCATGGCAAGGCTTGCTGCTCCGCACTCTGCTGATTCCATCTGCTGAACATACGGAGTTTTAAACCGCGAGCCGGAGAAAAAACTATTCATACGAGCCGTCCGAACTTCCTGCAAACATATACCTGATACCCGGAATAACGTATGAAATAGGCGATCTGTTCTCCACATTGATTATTACAGTGCCGTATATGCCGTTAGTAATCTTGTGTTCATATTCATGGCTGCCGGTCCATGAGTAGCCGCTCGGTGTATTTTCATCAGGCATAAGATCTATTACAACACGTATCATAGCCTCATCTCCCGCAAGCATATCAGTCAGAGTGCCGTTAAGCAGCTCTCTGAGTATTGTTTCCCTGTTTATCGGAGCGTCACTGACATCCCTTACCACTGCCCTGATATAACCGTAACGGTTTGCTGGTGCGACACTCGGTGAAAAAAAGGCCCGCATTCCGTTTTTGATTCTTTTTCCGTTTTTGGCCGGAATATAGGCGACAAGATAGATTCCTTTTTTCAGATCCGAAGCGACAAGCGCGATTTTATCACCCTGGCTGACAAATGAACCGCTGTCCTTCAGCAGTTCTATTACTGTTCCCGATGTCTTTGATCTTATATACATGCTTTCATCACCATGTCTCCTTATTGATTCCAGTTCCTCGCTGAGAATGGCGATATCTGCGTCAATAAGTTTCACGGCTGACGGAGAATTCTCCTGCATCCTGCGCTTCTGATACAGCTTCTTCAGTTCCCCCTCCAGTCTGATCCGCTGCTGCGTGTACTGATAATCTGTATCGGTACTGTATATCTGACCGATAACCTGATTGGCCAGAACCTGCGCCCCCTGATCAACATTTATGTTTGTAATCACCCCCTTTGCCGGAGCTGATACAGAACTTACTCCGCCTGAAAGCAGCGTTATACCGTTTCCCGTTATACTTACGGTAATCCGTCCGTAAACCGCCCAAATCACCGCACTGAGAAAAAGCACGGTTGAGCAGATAAGAAAAACCGTAGACCAGGTTGTTTTTATGGCGGAGAAAACCCTTCTGTCTCCGGAGTTTTTTAATCCGCTGAGAGCGCTGCTGGAATATTCAATATTGTTATTCATAGTCTAAACTGCATTATGTCAGATTAAGAAGTTTCGGATCTGCTTTATACATACTCTGCATCTAACGGAATTTTACCAAAACATTCAGACAGCTGATTAACAAAAAGTGTCAAAGGTTCGGACCAAGTCTCATACACAGTCTGTCAGGCAATGCCGCAGGTTTAAAAACTGCACAGGTACCGGATACGCCGACTGCTCATTATTGATACAGTTTTTGAGGGACAGATCAGGTAAAAACACATCTTATTCAAAAAAACATACCTTTAAACGCATAAAAATGAGAAAATACGAAAAAATCTGTATTAATCTCATATAGAGCAATCATGGAGCTATTAAATGCCAGCAAAAATAATTGACGGTAAAGCATGTGCACAGAAGATCAGAAATCAGATAAAAGAAAAGGTTGCAGCCAGAATAGCAGAAGGAAAAAGAGCTCCCGGTCTGGCAGTAATCCTTGTTGGTGAAAATCCGGCTTCCAAAATCTATGTCGGTTCAAAAAGAAAAGCCTGCGAAGAGGTTGGGTTTGTATCAAAAGCATATAATTTTCCGGAAAGCATCACTGAAAACGAGCTTCTTGAACAGATAGACAGTCTCAACCGGAACGAAACCCTTGACGGCATTCTGGTACAGCTGCCTCTTCCTAAGCATATAGATTCAACAAAGGTTATAGAACGAATAAGACCTGACAAGGATGTTGACGGTTTCCACCCGTACAATGTGGGAAGACTTGCTCAGAGAATACCTGCTCTGCGCTCGTGCACACCGAAGGGAATCATGACTCTGATCAGGGAGGCCGGATTTACGGATCTGAAAGGTAAGAATGCAGTTGTGGTAGGAGCCTCAAACATTGTGGGAAGGCCTATGACACTGGAATTTCTGCTGGCCGGCTGCACAACCATTACAACTCACAGATTCACAATAAATCTTCAGTCATTCATAGAACAGGCCGATATTCTTGTAGTAGCCATAGGCAAGCCTAATTTCATACCAGGCTCATGGATCAAGGAAGGTGCCATAGTCATTGACGTGGGCATCAACAGACTGGAAAACGGCAAACTGTGCGGTGATATCGAATTCGAAACAGCGTCACAGAGAGCCGCCTATATAACACCGGTTCCCGGAGGGGTGGGACCGATGACTGTAGCCAGTCTGATTGAAAACACAATGGAAGCCTGCGAAAAATATCACAGTTGAGGACATATCATGAGTGCCGGAAACTTCAGAAAAAAAGACATACTGCTGATGTCATTTGCAATTTTTGATATTGTGAACATAACACTTTATCTTTATGCCCTGTTCAATATGTCTCTAAACACAATCTCCGTAATCTTTACGGCAGGAATATGCAATATTCTTTTTGCTCTCTGGGTTATGTACAGAAAATCAAAATCTGAATACATAGTCAATCACGGCAACACGGGGGAGAGACAGGCCTCATACTATATAAGATCAGTTTTTATCGGTGCACTGCTCATACTTGTAACGATTGTCACTCTGCCGTTTGCAGGATTTATGATGCTCAAGACAACTCTCGGAAACAAGATAGACGGAGCTATGGTTGAAAAATGCCAGGATTCTATCGGAGCAATTACGGATCTTGATGTAACAAATGCAACCCAGTATGTACTCAACAGCTGTTCATGCTACTTCGGCAACGGACATATGTTCACGCTGGTAGGTCCGTATGATTCAGATTTTCTGATAAGTCTGATGCAGTCTATAATGGAAAAAATGGTTGTTTACCCGTCATGGTACATATATTCAATGTATGCACTCTGTTTTCTGAGCACTCTTCCTTTTATCTGGCTGCTGTACAGAATGTGCCGCGTTGTAAACATGATCAGAAAAGATTCGGCACCTCCTGCCAGATGCGGCGATGAAAACATGATCAAAAATGACGAGGCTTAAAAAGAGCGGAAGGCAGATATGGATGACGACGGCAAAAAAGTTAATTCAACAAAACTCCTGATAGAGCTGAAATATCTGTCCCTGTTCCATGTTATTGTCAACACGGCAGTAATCATTCTGTGGGTGTTTGCCATCATCTTTTATCTTCAAGATATTCTCGCATTTTCAAAAATTGTCAATCCGTTTGAACTGACTCTGTATACTCTGAACATCGTATATCTTTTATTTCTTATCTATCAGATCAACAGGAAAAACATCCACCAGCTGGCAAGAAACCAGCTGGATTCATGCATCGAGTCTGTGCTTCTGTGCCTGGCTGTACTGGTAATATTCTACGCCATGAAGCAGGGTGTCATGAAATCCGCGGATCACATCCTGTACTATCTGACAGATATGAGTCCGGTAAAAATGCTTGAGACAAAACTTCTTGAAGTAGTAATAATCTTTCCAGCTTTTCTGTGCACCTACCTGATTATGATCCTGTATCACGGATATAAAATTTATCGGGCTATATGCATAGTCAATGATCAGCTGAGGGAAGGATCTACTCTGTCTGCTGTGGCCAAAGCTGAAATGTTTGCGGCAGAAGCCAACAAATACTAGCAGAAAACCCAAACAGAAAACAAAGAGGCCCAGGCACTGAGATCTGCCGCCTCCGGGATACTGAAAATACAAAGGGGGTTCACCGGTGAACCCCCTTTTCGCATACATCAGTACAATATCATTACTTGATGTCGACTACCTCAAACTGAACATCAGGATTAACATCAGCTGAATAATCAACATCGTCACATCCAAATCCGAAGAGATTCAGGAACTCCTCCTTATACTGCCTGTAGTCTGTAAGTTCGTTCAGATTCTCGGTGGTAACCTGCGGCCATAAATCACGGCAGCACTGCTGAACATCATCTCTGAGCTCCCAGTCATCCATTCTGATGCGTCCATCAGAATCAGTCTCTATATTTCGCCCCGTAAGCTTGGTGCGGAACAGGCGATCAAGCTGATCAATAGGAACTTCGTGAAGACCCTTTTCACGCATGATCTTGAACACCATGGAAACATAAAGCGGCATAACAGGAATAGCAGACGAAGCCTGTGTTATAACAGATTTCATCACAGCAACGTAGGCCTTGCCGTTTACCGCTGCAAGAACCTTATCATTGCTTCTTGCAGCACGATCAAGATCCTCTTTAGCCTTGCCGAGAGTTCCGTGCCAGTATATAGGCCAGGTAAGATCGGTTCCGATGTAGCTGTATGCCAGCGTCTTGACGCCGTCAGCCAGAACACCTGCATCACTCAGGGCCTTAATCCACAGTTCCCAGTCCTGACCGCCCATTACCTTTACCGTGTTGGCTATTTCGTCTTCTGAAGCTGGCTCGACAGATGCCTCTATAATCGTATCCTTGTTCAAATCAACAGCCTTTGTCGTGTATACCTGACCGATCGGTTTAAGGGATGATCTCACAACTTCACCGGTACCGGGCATTTTTCTGACAGGTGCCGCAAGTGAATACACCACCAGATCGACTTTACCCAGATCCTGCTTGATAATATCTATAACCTGCCTGCGACATTCATCAGAAAATGCATCACCGTTAACATTCTTTACATAAAGTCCTGCGTCTCTGGCGTACCTGTCAAAAGCTGCAGTATTGTACCAGCCGGCTGTACCCGGTTTCTTATCTGTTCCGGGCTTTTCATAAAACACACCGACAGTAGCCGCGCCGGATCCGAAGGCGGCGGCAATTCGTGAGGCGAGACCGTACCCCGTCGATGCACCTATGACCAAAACCTTTTTAGGACCGTTATCTATCGGTCCGTCACGTTTAATTACATCGATCTGCTTTCTGACATTAGAAAAACAACCTTCTGGATGAGTTGTAGTACAGATAAAACCGCGTACCTTAGGTGTAATAATCATAAAAAAATCTCTAATTAAAATATCCCGCACGGGAAAAGCATTATGACAGACCAGGCAATCTGAATACCAAAATCATCGGAATTGACTTTACGAACGCAAAATACCCGGACACCGGAAAACAGCCAGATAACATAAAAAAGACAAGCTATTTGTCGCAATTTTAACATGATTGTCTTTTATATCAAAGACAGACGATCCGCATATCTGATCAGCAGAAACAGGGCCGGATTTTATCCTTAATGACACATACCTCCTCCGCAAAGTACCGGTACCTGCGGACAGAAGTATGTTAAAAAAGAAGTGATCACAAAAAAAATCAGAAAATGAGTCAGTAAGATCCGATTTAAAGACCTTTAATTCTCTCGATCGCCTCCACGCTTTTCTCGTAAGTACCAAAAGCCGTGAGTCTGAAAAATCCCTCCCCGTTTGGACCGAAACCAGAACCTGGAGTACCGACTATTCCGGTCCTGTTAAGAAGCAGATCAAAGAATTCCCAGCTCGATAATCCATGAGGTGTTTTTAACCAGATATAAGGTGCATTTTCGCCGCCGAAAACGGTATATCCGGCATCACCAAGAGCCGTTTTAAGATACAGAGCATTATTCATATAGGTAGCAATCTGTGCTTTTATCTGCTTCGCACCCTCTGATGAATAAACAGCCTCACCTGCTCTTTGAACAATATACGGAGCACCATTATATTTTGTGCCGTGTCTTCTTGACCACATGGCATGAACAGACTTATCGTACAACTTAAGTTTTTTGGATATGACGGTATAGCCCAGTCTCAGGCCTGTAAATCCCGCATTTTTAGAAAATGATCTGAATTCTATGGCGCAGTACTCCGCTCCGCTGCATTCATAGATGCTGTGCGGAAGGTTATCGTCATTTATATAAGCTTCATAGGCGGCATCATACAAAATGACAGCCCGGTTTTTTAATGCATAATCAACCCATTCCTGCAGTCTGTCTCTTGTTATTGCAACACCTGTTGGATTATTAGGAAAACAAAGATAGATCAGATCCGGCTTAACCTTTGGAAAATCCGGTATAAATCCGTTTGCCTCCGTGCACGGCATATATATAAGTTTGCTGTAGAGCCTGTTTTCCTCATTAAAATCCCCTGACCGTCCCGCCATTACATTTGAATCAACATATACAGGATAAACCGGATCACAGACCGCCACTAAATTATTCTGATCGAAAATCTCCTGTATATTGGAACAGTCACTTTTTGTGCCGTCGGAGATAAAAATTTCGTCAGGCTCAATATTGATTCCTCTTTTTTTATACTCGTTTTCGACTATCGCTGTTCTTAGAAATTCATAACCGAGATCCGGAGCATAACCATGAAATGTATCTGCATTTCCCATTTCATCTACAGCTTTGTGCAGGGCTTCTAATATTGCCGGAGCAATAGGCTGGGTAACATCGCCTATGCCGAGCTTTATAAGTTTTACACCGGGATTACCGGCTTCAAATTCACGTACTTTACGTGCAACTGTTTGAAAAAGATAGGATCCCTGTAAATTTAAATAGTTTTCATTTATCGTTGCCATTTTAATACCACCAATTATTTCCAGACAATTACACCGCTATCTCACCTTCAAAGACAAATTCAGCTGCTCCGGTCATATACACAGGATAATCCAGACCTTCCCATTTAATTTTTAAGTCACCGCCCAGCAAATGAACAGTTATTTCATGGTCAGTTAAATTATTTAAGACACCGGCAACTGCTGTTGCACAGGCGCCGGTACCGCACGCAAATGTTTCACCGGTTCCGCGCTCCCATACCCGCATTTTTACATTTTGACGATCTATAATCTGAATAAACTCTGTATTAACCCGTTTTGGAAAAGAAGGATGGTTTTCAAAATATCTGCCCAGTCTTTCCAATGGAAAATTATCCACATCATCAACATAAACGACAGCGTGAGGATTTCCCATCGACACACACGTATGGAAATAAACAATGCCTTCTATTTCGATAGGTTCATTGACAACCGTCTTTTTTTCACTCAGAACGGGGATGTTCTCTGATTCAAGAACAGGCTGCCCCATGTCAACCCGAACGCTGTTTACTTTCCTTGTCGGGCTCTGCTCATCCACATCAAGCCAGATTTTTTTTATCTTTCCGGCGGAAATAATGCAAAACTCTCTTTTATCGGTTAATCCTTTGCAGTAGACATATACAGCCACACAGCGTATCCCGTTGCCGCACATTTCCCCCCGGCTTCCATCTGCATTGTACATTTCCATTTCAAAATCAGCCTGGTCGGAAGGATTGATAAAAATCACTCCGTCACCGCCGATTCCAAAATGTCTGTCCGACAGTTTCTTCGCGATTTCGGTCTTTTTTTCCTGAGAAAAATTTACCTCCGAACCGTTTATATAAACGTAATCGTTTCCGCAACCCTGCATTTTTGTAAATTTCATATTAGTTATCTCTTATCTGACAGTGACTCTGAAGTCATTTCTCGCACGTCTGAAAGTTCTGTTATTCAAAGCATGATGACTTCAAATCACTTCCGAATGCTTATGTTTCTGTTACTTTAACCAAGAACTGTCTCTTACCGCCCTCTGATCGGGAGAGTTCTATAAAACCGTACTCATCCGGAATGTTTTCGGAATCTGCACAAAATCTCCGCAGAACTGATGCGGCAGAATAACTCTCTGCGAAGGCAGCAAAGTGTATGTATGATACTTATCTGCCCGTTATCGCTTTCTGCACCGTTTTCCGGACGAATGACAGTCCCCGGGCATACTCATTCTGGCTGGCTGACCGTCAGCACGGCGCGCTGACTTTTGCATCCGGAAATTCATGACTGTCAGGCCCGGGGTATGTATGCTCCCAAACCCCGCATCCGTATAAAAAGGCCTTCGGCAGTTAACAGTCATGCGGACGAATCAGCCTTTATTTACTGCAGACTTCTCTTACGCCTAACTATAATGTTCGTCTGAAGAGGCTCAAACTGTCACTTGCCGCTATTTCCGTAGTTAGACAGCACTCTGGCGGAAGGATCGTTCACATTGCATCCCTCCCATTCTTTATTAGGCATCCAGAAGTCCTTTATCATTTGCGACTGACCAGGGTAATATTTTTCAAAAATATCCCGATACAGCAGTGATTCCTTGGTAAAAGGCATTGCATGAGCATACCTGCTGCGCTTTTTCTCATACTCCGCATCATCATACTGCTCCTCCGCGTAAGCCTTTAAATGATCAACCATCGAGTGGCCTACAGCATCGGAAAACGCAGCCTTTTCTCTCCACAAAATTTCAGGAGGAAGATAATCAAACCCTTCAAAAGCATGACGCAGAAGATACTTTCCCTTGTTGTAATGATTGCGCTTCATTTCCGGATCAATAGACATCACATAATGCACAAAATCAAGGTCTCCAAAAGGAACGCGCGCCTCTAAAGAATTTGATGAAATGCATCTGTCCGCACGCAGAACATCATACATATGCAGTTCACGAACACGCTTCTCCGCCTCTTTTTGAAATTCAGCGGCAGATGGAGCAAAATCGGTGTATTTGTAACCGAAGAGCTCATCAGAAACTTCTCCTGTCAGGATTACTCTTAAATCTGTTGTTTCATGAATCGCCTTGCAGAGAAGATACATGCCCATGCTGGCGCGAACGGTTGTAATATCGAAGGTGCCGAGAGTGTAAATCACATGTTCAAGTGAATTTATCACATCATCTCTGGTAATAATAATTTCTGTATGATCTGCATTTAAGTACTCGGCTGTCTGTTTTGCGTACTTGAGATCAATTGCATCCTCTCTCATACCGATTGCAAATGTCTTAATCGGAAGTTCGCTCTTTCTTGCAGCTATACTGCAAACCAGGGAGGAATCCAGACCGCCGGAAAGCAAAAAGCCGACCTTTGCATCTGATCTGAGGCGCTTTTCAACACCGGCAATAAGCAGTTCTCTGATTTTTGTGCATACGGTTTCCAGTGACTGATCACGCAGTTTTTCATCCGGTCTGGCAATATCACAGTAACTGATAAATTCACCATTTTCATAATAATGCCCAGGAGGGAAAGGTAAAATTTTTCCTTCCACCAGATCTGTCAGGCACTTCGGCTCACTGGCAAATACTATGTCATTGGCTTTTGTATATCCGTAATATAAAGGTCTAATCCCGATAGGATCACGGGCCGCAATCCATTTGCCGCAGGAATGATCATAAATGACACAGGCAAACTCGGCATCAAGCCTTTCGAACATTTTTGTGCCATACTCTTTGTACATCGGTAAAAGCACTTCACAGTCGCTGCCGCTTACAAATTCATAGCCGCGCTGCTTCAGCTCGCTTTTGATTTTTTCAAACTGATAGATTTCGCCGTTACACGCGCAATAATCTCCGTTCAGCTCGAAGGGCTGCATTCCGTCAGGAGTTAATCCCATTATGGAAAGCCGCTGAAATCCCATTAAGCCATCACCGACTTCCATGACTCTGGAATCATCCGGACCTCTTGAAGTGCTTTTCAGCATTGCGCTTTTTAGTACTTCAAGATCTGCTGACGGACCACAAACTGAAAATATACAACACATATACAATCCTCAAAATATGGGAATTCGACTGCTGTCAAATTCCCGACATTTTTCTAAAAAAGAATTTATTTTACAGAAAACAGAAGTTCACCATAGGACGGTAATGGCCAGTATTCTCTTGAGACGTACATCTCAGCCTTATCTGCCAAACTGCGTAGATCCTGCATTCTAGGAAGAATTTCATCACGGATCCGCTGGCTTTCTGTAATGATGTCTTCAGTGCCGTTAATTTTTTCAGCGGTTTGCTCCAGCTCCTCCGCCTTTTGATAAATCTGATCGGCAAGAGAAGAAAGTATCTCTACAATAGATGTTTCATAGTTGCACTTCAGGGTTCCATTGACAGCCCGTTTTTTCGCAACAGCTCCTGAAAGTTTGTCCGCATAGTCCATAATTGCCGGCAGAATCATACGGCGAGCCATTAACAGCTCCGTATTTACTTCAATCCAGACCTGCTTGCAGTAGTTATCCAGCATAATCTCGCATCTTGAATGAAGTTCTGCTTCGTTGAACACATTGTGCGACGTAAGCATCTTCACATTCTTCTCATCCAGCAGATGAGGCATGCAATCAGGAGTTGTCGGATAATTCAAAAGCTTTCTTACTTCAGTTGCCTCCTTGACCCATGCTGCGTCATAGCCGTTGCCGTTGAATATGATTCTCTTATGATCATGAATGGTCTTTTTAATCATCTCATGAAGAGCCTTTTCAAAATCTTCAGCTTTTTCCAGCCTGTCAGCATATATTCTGAGAGATTCAGCCACGGCGCTGTTGAGCATCATGTTCGCACAGGCAATGCTGTTTGAAGAACCCAGGCTTCTGAATTCGAACTTGTTGCCGGTAAACGCAAACGGCGAGGTGCGGTTTCTGTCAGTTGTATCACGGGCAAATCTTGGCAGCACATCAACTCCAAGCTTGATAAGCTTCTTCTCCTTGTCGTGATACGGAGTATCAGACTCAATGGCTTCAAGAATGCCTGTAAGCTCATCACCAAGGAAAATTGAAATAATTGCAGGCGGTGCCTCGTTTGCTCCCAGTCTGTGATCATTACCCGCGGTAGCAACAGAAAGTCTGAGCAGATCCTGATAATCGTCAACCGCCTTGATTACAGCACAGAGGAACAGCAGAAACTGCGCGTTTTCAGCCGGGGTATCACCAGGTGACAGCAGATTAAAACCGGTATCAGTAGAGATAGACCAGTTGTTATGCTTGCCGCTTCCGTTTACACCTGCAAACGGCTTTTCATGCAGCAGACATACCAGACCATGACGGGCGGCAACCTTCTGCATAATCTCCATCATCAGCTGATTCTGATCGGAAGCAAGATTGGTGGTTGAATATATCGGAGCAAGCTCGTGCTGCGCAGGAGACACCTCGTTATGTTCGGTTTTCGCCAGTATTCCGAGTTTCCAGAGCTCTTCATTAAGCTCAGTCATAAACTCCTTTACCTTCGGCTTGATTACGCCGAAGTAATGATCATCCATCTCCTGACCCTTTGGCGGTTTTGCTCCAAAAAGAGTTCTTCCCGTATACTTCAGGTCAGGTCTCTTATCGTACATTTCCTTTGAAATGAGGAAATATTCCTGCTCGGGACCGACCGAGGTGTGAACATGCTTAACCTGATCATTGCCGAATAATCTTAAAACTCGTAAAGCCTGGCGGTTAAGCGCCTCCATTGAGCGCAGAAGAGGAGTCTTTTTATCTAAAGCCTCGCCTCCGTAGGAGCAAAACGCAGTAGGAATGCAAAGAGTGTGATCCTTAATGAATGCATAAGAGGTAGGATCCCATGTGGTGTAGCCTCTGGCCTCAAATGTCGCTCTTATTCCGCCGGTTGGAAAAGATGAGGCGTCAGGTTCACCCTGGATTAATTCCTTTCCCGAAAATTCCATAATCACACCGCCATCCGGAGACGGTTCAATAAATGAATCATGTTTTTCAGCTGTCACGCCAGTAAGAGGCTGAAACCAGTGTGTAAAGTGGGTTGCACCTTTTTCTATAGCCCAGTCGCGCATTGCCTTTGCAACAGAATCGGCCAAACCAACCTCTAATTTTGCGCCTACTTCTATAGTTTTTCTCAGTGATGAATAAACTTCACTGGATAAAACAGATCGCATAATCCGATCATCAAATACCATACAGCCGAAATATTCGGGAACAGTGCATTTTGTCATAATTGACCCCTTAATGTTGACTTTCAAGAATTTATAACTAAATCATCTAAAAATTATTTATGTTAATGAGGTATACCCCATTAAATACTCATCAATCTGAGCTGCGCAGTGACGGCCTTCTGCTATAGCCCACACAACAAGTGATTGTCCTCGGTGCATATCACCAGCCGTAAATACTCCCGGTTTTGAAGTTTCATATGAGCCCTCAGCTGTATCAACAGTGTTTCGCTTGGTAAACTGAACCCTGCTGTCGCTGATAATGTAATCCTCACAGCCTAAAAAACCTGCCGCGATAATTAACAGATCACACGGGATTTGCTCTACAGTATCCTCAACTTCAACCAAATTATGATTTTCAAACTTAACCCGAACCGTTTTAACAGCCTTCAGTCTTCCCGAATCAAGTACAAGTTCCTTTACTGTTGTTTCATAAACACGCGGATCAGATCCAAATACCTCTATCGCCTCCTGCTGACCATAATCAGTCTTGAGGACCTTCGGCCACTCAGGCCATGGATTGTCTGCAGCTCTTTCAACCGGCGGTTTTGGCATCATTTCAAGCTGGACAACGCTCTTGGCACCCTGTCTGATGCATGTTCCAAGGCAGTCATTACCTGTATCACCGCCTCCGACAATCACCACATTCAAATCCTTGGCACTTATTGACCACTGCTCAACACCGTTCATCAGATCACATGTGGCGGATTTGAGAAAATCGACTGCAAAATGGATATCACGGCAGCTGTCACGGTTTGCAAGATTCAAATCTCTAGGCTTCTTGGCGCCGCAGCAAAGAGCAACCGCATCATACCTTTCCTGTAAATCTGCAAAGGAAACATCTCTGCCGATATCGCAGTTGGTCTTAAATATCACACCCTCGGCCTCCATGAGTCTGCGGCGGCGCTCTATCACCTTCTTGTCAAGCTTCATGTTTGGAATGCCGTACATTAAAAGACCTCCAATCTGAGCTTCTCTTTCAAATACCGTAACACTGTGACCGCGGCGGTTAAGCTGATCGGCTACAGCAAGTCCGGCAGGACCGGAACCGACGACAGCAACCTTCTTGCCGCTTCTGAGAGACGGTATGCGCGGTTTTATCCATCCTTCCGCAAACCCCTTTTCGATCAGGAACAGTTCATTGTCATGTATCGTGACAGGAGCTCCATGCATACCGTTGATACAGGCCTTTTCACAAAGTGCCGGACAGACGCGGCCGGTAAATTCCGGAAAATTACTGGTCTTTAAAAGTCTGGACAGTGCATGTTCATAATGTCCGCTGTATATCTCGTCATTCCATTCAGGTACAAGGTTGTGAAGCGGACATCCTGTTACCATTCCCTTCAGGCGCAGAGCTGACTGGCACATCGGTACGCCGCATGCCATACACCTGCCGGCCTGACACTTTCTGGATTCTTCGTTCAGATGTACATGAAACTCGTTAAAATTCTTAATTCTGTCTTTTGCTGGGATCCATGCATCCTCGCAACGATCAAATTCGAGAAAACCTGTAGCCTTACCCATATACTTTTACCTTTCCGTATTCCTTACCTATGCATTCTTTAACTGTCGAATTGCAGCGTCCGAGGATCCTGATGCCACATCCTTAAAAGCTTCATAAACCGCCTGATCATGACGTATTCCCTGCTCTTCATACTTGCCGATTAAAGTAAGCATGTTCTTATAATCAAGAGGAATAATCTTTTTAAACAGGGGAACCCAGGATTCAAAATCACTTAAAATCTCCGCCGCTCTTTTGGACTTAGTACTCTTTTCATAATCCGTCAGAATCTCTTTGAGCTCCTTTCTGTCAGGATCCTTCAGCTCTGTCATCTCAATTAAAGATTTGTTGGTTCTCATGTAGAGACTGTGATTCTGATCCAGAACGTAGGCAATTCCTCCGCTCATGCCTGCGGCAAAATTTTTACCGACTTCACCCAGGATCACTGCTCTTCCGCCGGTCATATACTCAAGTCCGTGATCTCCGCAGCCTTCGCATACAGCCGTTGCTCCTGAATTTCTTACCATAAACCTTTCACCTGCAATACCGTTGATATAGGCAGATCCCGATGTTGCACCGTACAGGGCGACATTTCCGATAATTACATTCTCTGAAGCTTCATATGATGCATTTCCGGAAGGAATTACAACCAGCTTTCCTCCCGAGAGTCCCTTACCGAAACCGTCATTTGCATCTCCGGTGAGTTTTAAAGTAAGACCCTTTGGTATGAATGCTCCAAAGCTCTGGCCGCCGCCTCCGTTTAAAGAGATTTGAACACTGTCGTCATCAAGTGACGATCCGTATTTTTCAGTTATGCAGGAGCCCAGTATGGTTCCCACACTTCGGTTTGTGCTTGAAATCTGCACATCATCTAAAGTCAATTTGCCCTTACCGTTCCATTTATTGAATTTTGGCAGGAAGAGACTCTCGTCGATGGTATTTTCAAGTTTAAAATCATAGGCTTCTTCTGCTATGAAATGGCTTTCTTCTGCATGGGCAAAGGACTGATCTAAAATAAGATTCATATTTACCATCTCTGCACGCTTTGTGATCTGCTTCTCTTTAACCTTGAGCAAATCACTTCTTCCCACCATTTCCTCCACTGTTCTGATTCCAAGTGAAGCCATGATTTCGCGCAGCTCCTCGGCAATGAAAAGCATAAAGTTCATTACATGCTCAGGCTTGCCGCTGAAGCGCTTTCTAAGAGTTTCATTCTGGCAGGCTATACCGACAGGACATGTGTCTTTATTGCAGACTCTCATCATCATGCAGCCCATGGACACTAAAGGAGCAGTGGCAAATCCAAACTCTTCAGCACCCAAAAGTGCAGCTATTGCCACATCTCTGCCGCTCATAAGCTTGCCGTCCGCCTCAATAACAACCCTGCCTCTGAGGCCGTTTTCTATAAGAGAATGATGAGCTTCAACCAGTCCTAATTCCCACGGCAGTCCTGCATTATGAATCGAACTTGCCGGAGCGGCACCGGTACCTCCATCGTAGCCTGATATTAAAATTACCTGTGCACCGGCTTTTGCAACTCCGCAGGCAATAGTTCCCACGCCGGATTCCGATACCAGCTTGACCGAAATTCTTGCTTTTCTATTGGCATTCTTCAGGTCATAAATCAACTGAGCCAAATCCTCAATTGAATAAATGTCATGATGAGGAGGAGGAGATATCAATGAAACACCTGGAGTTGAATATCGTCTTTCAGCAATCCACGGATAGACTTTCTTTCCTGGAAGATGACCGCCCTCTCCTGGTTTTGCTCCCTGAGCCATTTTGATCTGGATTTCTTCAGCATTATTTAAGTATTCGCTTGTTACTCCGAATCTGCCGGATGCCACCTGCTTAATCTTGCTGTTCTTTTCGGTTCCGAAACGGGCAGGATCCTCACCGCCTTCACCAGTATTTGATTTACCGCCCAGACGGTTCATGGCAACAGCCAGAGTTTCATGAGCCTCCTTGGAGATTGAACCATACGACATGGCACCCGTCTTAAAGCGTTTGACAATCTCGGAAACCGGTTCAACCTCTTCGAGAGGGATAGGATTATCAACCTTGACAAAATCTATTAATCCTCTCAGGGTATGAGGCTTTTCATTGTCCACAATGGCTGAATAATTTTTGAACATCTCATAGCTTCCAGCCCTGACTGCACTCTGCAGCGCAATAATTGTTTGAGGGTTATAGAGATGATCCTCCTTATCAACTCCGCTTCTGAGACCATGGAATCCAGTACTGTCAAGACTGGTGTCGACTGCAAGACCCATAGGATCAAAAGCACGATCATGACGGAAAAGAATGCCCTCGGAAATTTCATCCAGATCTATTCCGCCCACTCTGCTTGTTATGCCCGTAAAGTATTTGTCAATAACGTTCTTTGAAATTCCCACTGCCTCAAAAATCTTGGCTGACTGGTATGACTGTAATGTTGAAATACCCATCTTGGCGGCGGTCTTGACAATGCCGTGCAGCACCGCGGAGTTGTAATCCGCAATAGCGGTGTGATAATCCTTGTCTAAAATTGCCTTGTCTATAAGTTCTGCTATGCATTCATGGGCAAGATAAGGATTTATGGCTCTTGCGCCAAAACCAAGCAGAGTTGCCATCTGATGAACATCTCTAGGTTCACCGCTTTCTAAAACTATAGAGACTGCTGTCCGCTTCTTGGTTTCTACCAGATGCTGCTCTGTAGCGGAAACGGCAAGCAGCGACGGAATAGGAACATGGTTTTCATCAACTCCTCTGTCAGAAAGGATCACGATATTAACGCCCTTGCTGCACAGACGATCAACATTAACAATAAGCTGAGAAATAGCCTTTTCCAAAGAAGTGTTCTTATAGTAGAGAATGGATACGACGCCGCTCTTAAAGCCTTCCTGATCCAGAGATTTGATTTTAAGTAAATCAACGCCTGTCAGAATAGGATTGTTGATTTGCAGAACCCTGCAATTTTCACCGCACGGTTCCAGAAGATTTCCGTCCGAACCAACATAAACTGATGTGTCGGTGACCAATTCTTCACGGATTGAATCAATCGGCGGATTGGTAACCTGGGCAAACAGCTGCTTGAAGTATGAAAACAGCAGCTGATGTTTTTCAGATAATACCGCCAAAGGAATATCATGTCCCATAGAAGCTGTAGCTTCAGTCGCATTAGAGGCCATCGGCAGGATCTGTTCTTTTACATCTTCATACGTATAACCGAATACTCTGTATAAACGATCCCTCATTTCCTGACTGTGGGTCGGAATCTTTTTATTCGGGATTTTAAGTTCAGATAATTGAAGCAGATTTAAAGAAAGCCATTCACCGTACGGATATTTTTTAGAATATAACTCTTTACATTCTTCGTCTAAAATCAGACGGCCTTTGCTGGTATCAATCAGCAGAATTTTACCCGGCTGCAAACGTGATTTCTTGACAATATGCGATGGATCTATATCAAGCACACCGACCTCAGAGGATAAAATCAGGCGGTTATCGTCAGTAATGTAATATCTTGAAGGGCGCAGGCCGTTGCGATCCAGTGTGGCACCTGCAATTTCACCGTCGGTAAATAAAATAGCCGCAGGTCCGTCCCAAGGTTCCATCATGGTTGCATAGTAGTGATAAAAATCCTTTTTCTCCTGCTCCATGTAGGTATCATTCTTCCATGGCTCGGGGATCATCATCATAACCGCCAAAGGGAGAGGTACACCGTTCATCATAAAAAATTCAAGTGTATTATCCAGCATGGCTGAATCTGAACCAGAAGCGTGGATTACAGGAAATGTCTTGTCAGCATATTCATCCAGCCATGGAGTGTGAAGAGTTTCCTCACGCGCAAGCATGCGATCATGATTTCCGCGTATCGTATTTATCTCTCCGTTATGAGCTATAAGACGGTACGGATGAGCTCTTTCCCATGATGGAGTTGTATTGGTAGAAAAGCGGGAATGCACCATGGCAATGGACGTTTCATAATCTCTGCTTTGCAAATCAGTATAGAAACGGCGCAGCTGACCTACCAAAAACATGCCCTTGTAGACTATTGTTCTGGAGGACAGTGAATTGATGTATGTGTCATCTGCACTTTGTTCAAATTCACGTCTGCATACGTAAAGCTTACGATCAAAATCAATGCCTTTTGAACAATCCGCAGGTCTTTCAATGAAACACTGTGCAATATACGGCATGCAGTCCAGAGCCTTTTTACCAAGAATTGCCGGATTTGTCGGCACATCTCTCCAGCCCAGAATTTTCAGTCCGTTTTTTTCACAATTTACCTGAAAAAGTCTCTTTGCGAATGTCCTTTTTCTCAAATCCTGGGGAAGGAAAAACATTCCTACGCCGTAATCTCCGGCATCTCCTAAACTGATTCCAGAATCGGCGGCGGCTTTTTTGAAGAAACCGTGGGACACCTGCAATAAAATACCAACTCCGTCACCAACCTCTCCGGCAGCATCCTTACCGGCTCTATGCTCAAGCTTTTCCACAATAGACAGCGCATCATCAAGAGTTCGGTACTCTCTCCTGCCATCCATGTTGACAACCATTCCAATACCACATGCATCGTGCTCAGTTGCTAATGCTTCATGCTTGGCTTCGTAATAATCTTGTTCGTATACAGACATGTTGTAAAACTCCATTGCACATGTAAGAGCAAACTTAAAATTAAATCATTCGATAAAGTATGTATTTCCCGGACTTATATGCATACCTGGACCGGTTCAGTTTATTGTTATCCGCATATTTCGCCGTAAAAACTCTTCCCTGTTACGGCAGTCAGGGCAGCTCAGTAATCCCGGCTGAAATCATCAGAAGCATGATGAACCTGTACTCACACTACTCTGTCCTTCATGCACTGTTTTTTTGTTCATCCATACTTGCCGGTATTGATGAGCAATACTCGGTTATACAGACACTCTGTCATCCATCCGCACCGTCATATGAACAAAGAAGCAAATAAATATCGTAAAACTTAATTTATGTTCATCTTTTTTTGAACGCTATATTCAATGCCACGATATTTATTAACTGCTCGTGATATTCTTTAACAACCGTGTTCATATTCCTAAAATTCGCAAAAATTATAGATCTCTGTTAAAAACAAATAAAATACTATAACAACAACATAACGATACTTTTAAGGTATAATAAAAACCGAAGAGGAGATATTTATGGATTTAAGACAAATTCGTTATTTTATGACTGCAGCCGAAGAACTTAACATCACCAGAGCAGCGGAAAAACTGCATTTGTCACAGCCGCCGCTGAGCAGAGCTCTTATGGAACTTGAAGATGAACTTGGATGCAGTCTGTTTATAAGAGGGAAGCGACATCTGACGTTGACTGCTGAAGGTTTAGCCTTTAAGAGAAGAGGAGAACAGCTCTTAACCCTGGTTGATATGACTAAAACAGAAATATCTGAAATGCAAAACGGCATCAGCGGCACGCTCTACATCGGTCATGTTGACAGCAATGGTCCGACGCTCGTGGCAGAATGGATAGAATCATTTAAAAAACTCTATCCCAATGTAACGTACAACTTATGGTGCGGAAATGTTGATGATTTGACGGATCGTCTGAAATCAGGTCTTATAGATCTTGCAATTACAATGACTCCGACCAACTCTGATCTGCTGGATGGCTTTAAGGTATTTTCTGAAAACTGGGTAGCAATTATTCCTGCAAACAATCCCCTTGGCAAATCAAAAAAACAATACATTACGCTGGAGGAACTTATAGATAATGATCTGATAATTTCTTCAAGACGATCGCGTGAAGATGAAATAAGAAGCTGGTTTAAAAATTTTAAAAAGGAACCTCATTTTATAGTTAAAACAGCTCACTCCTCCAATGCCGCCAAACTTGTAAACAGAGATCTTGGAATTGCCATTTTCCCAGCATCCGTAGCTAAGAATATCTCGTCGAGCACAAATGTTACAATAAAAAAAATAGTTCCTGCAATAAATGTAGAATATCTACTCTCCTGGGATAATGATAGACATCCAAACGCATTGGCAACAAAGTTTATCACGCACATAAAAGAAATGTATGCTGTGAGCAAGCCTCCCGTGATCTGAAGGAAACAGATGGTTAACAACGGTAAGGACATCATGGATTACTCACACTCCCTGGGATAATCAAATCATCAGAGCATTTTTTCGAATACATGGCCTGTGTTCCGCTGCAAATTGAAAAAATTTAAGGCGGGAACCCTTATGCAGCAAAGGTTTCTATCTTTTTTTAAATTAGAAAATTAGTATGCATACGGGTGCATATTAGGTTGACTATCGAATCAGATATTTACAACTCGAATTTGCAGAGAGCAAAAAAAATCAGAACCCGGCTGCAAATCTTCAACAACGAGTCCTGATATACTGTTTTTTTTTCCATGCAGAAGCATTAACTTACGCTACTGGTATTCTCCCAGACAATTTCACCGGTAGAAACTTTGATAAGATAGTATGTTAAAAGCTTCTTCCCGCTCTGTTCACCTATGGCACCGTAAAATACGTAATCATATTTTTCACTTCGCGCCAGATTTGCCAGATTTCCCCAATCGCCGTTATTGGCAACACTTTGGTATTCAAAATTGGAGCGAAGGCGTTTAACACTTTCAGCTGAAGCCAACTTGAATTTGCCGGATCCGGCATAACTGTTCTCCACGGATGTAGTCAAAGCATCAGTCTTGTACACCAGAGGAGGATCGCACACAACCTTTTCAACATATATCAAAGAACCGTTAGGAATGGATCCGTAGGACTTGGCTATCATAGAATTGGATGTAGCAATCACATTGCGATCAACTGATGATGCCGCTGACGATGAAACAGAAACCGGAGCAGCTACTTCTTCCTGTCTATCTGACTTCAAAGGCACACTGCCCTGAACCGAAGATGAATCCTGTGAAGGTAAGTCCGCAGCGGCAACCAACTGACTGTCCTCGGTAATCAGAGGCTTGCTGTCATCGGATCCGTCAATAGTCATTACCGTGCTGGAATCAACAATCTCCACCCTGGCTCCCGATGCCGTTTCAACAGACGAAGATGAGGCTCTGTCAGCTTCTATACGACCGCGATCACTGTACTGATATCTGAGCATTGAACACCCTGACAATGATACCGCTGCAACCAACAATAGACAAAATAAACTTCTCATACAACAACTACCACACAAGCTCTCAGAATCCAAAACCTCTGAGCTGCTCACCGCCTAAAAGATGCATATGCAGATGAGGAACCTCCTGACCGCCGTTTTTTCCGCAGTTGAATATCAGACGATAACCATCCTGTGCTATCCCCTCCATCTGAGCCACCTTGCGGGCTACCGTAAAAAGATGCCCGATAACCTTCTCGTCTTCTTCTTCGATTTCATTAACTGACGGGATAACCTTGTTGGGAATGATGAGAATATGAACCTTGGCTTTAGGACTTATATCTCTGAATGCGGTTACCATATCATCCTGATATACAATATCAGACGGTATTTCATGACGAATAATTTTGCTAAAAATGGTTTCTTCAGCCATCTTGATCTCCACGGGAATTTAACAAGCACCTGCCGGCAACGAAAGTTTATCAAAACTTCAGGACGACTTAAACGCTGTCAATTATACAGCAAAAGAATCAAACTGAGAAATTCGTCACAAAAGACTTACTTTGAGATAAATGCATTAAATTTGCATCAAAGAACACTGCCGGCATAAATATCAAACAGTGATCAATTATTTGTCTGCAAAAAACAATTAAAATGTAAGGAACTCATGTTATAAGAGTCGAACTATGGAAAACAGATTCAAAAGCCAGCACAAATCAGCAATGAGCTTTGGATTCCGAAAGAACGGTGTCCAAATAGCCCAAAGACTTGGACTGAAAAACAAGGCAAAGCAGAATACCGATGCTGAAAAGGGCAGGAAGAACGATGCCAAAATCACCAGGGCAGACTCCGCTGATTCCAAAACAGGAGGAACCGGCATCATTACCGGTATTAGCGAATTACAAAAGCACAACACAAACAAGGAATCAGATAAAAAAAACGAAAACCAGAATGATTCCATGCCGTCTGACAAAAAAGTTGAAAGCACAGCGTCAGGTGAGAAGTCATCTAAGGAACCTAGTCTCGACAGCAGCTTAAAGAAGGATCAGTCTGTCCGAGGAATTCTGAACAGGACAGAAAGGAATAAAGACACCGCAGAAAAAACATCCAAACACGAAGCTGTCACGAATAACGTAAAAGATAACCGCAAAAAAGAAGCTCAGTCTAATAAAAAAGATGCTGCTGAAAAGAAGGAAGAAGCCCCGGTCAAAAAGAAATCCCGGCTCAGAATAACAACAATCTTCAAAAACATTCCTGTAGTAAAGCTTGTCTACTACGGATTCGGCATTCTTATGGTCATGCTGCTCATATCCGGTATTTCAAGCTTCAACGCCTTCAGCAATCTGAATGAAGCATTTAATGAGGTGACGCAAACAACCACACCTCTTGTAATCAAAGCAGGAAAGCTTGAAAAGGACATCAACGTATCTCACAAAGCGCTTGTTGAGATTCTGACATCCAAAAATCCAGAAGAAATAGAAAAACTTACAGATATATACAAGATGCAAAACTCCCTGTTCAAGCAGTCAGTTGATGAATTCATTCCTCTGATTGAGAACGAAGAGAAATTCACAGAACTTCTGGCATCACTCAAGGAGCATCTTGCAAAATACGAATCATATACAGGCACGATTGCCAGGGACTACCTGGATCAGGTTCAACAGCAGAAAAAACTGAACAAGGAGATAAGTTCTTTCAGAGCTCTTGTTACGCTGTATTCGGAAGAATACAACAACGTTAAGGCAATAATGAAGGAAGAGGATGACTATGTGCATCAGCTGATGCTTGCTCCGGAGCCGTTCAAAGGAATGCTGGTAACAAGCACTGATTCAGCTCTGAGCAGTGAAAATCTTGCTCAGATAGAAGAAACGGTAAAGAAAAACAAAAATACCGTAAAAATATACATGGATAAAATCGATGAAATAAAGAGAAATCTTTCCACATTTGAAAACGATCTCGGCAGATACTACAAAAACTTCGCCGTAAGCGTGGCCGATGATTCAGGCGTTCTGGTGGAACATCTGAAACTTGTCCGGCAGAAGACAGCGTTAAAGAACAAGACTCTGAAAGCAAATGAGGAGCTGATGGCTCTGAGTGAAACAATTGCCGCCCTGTCATCGAAAAGTAACATGCAGATGAATGCTGCTGTAAACGGTGCGTATAAGATAATAACGGCAAGTTATATAAAACTGATAGTTGTAATTGTTTTCGGTGTTCTCGTTGCCGTAATGGTTGCTTATGTAGTCGGCCGAGTAATCAATATTCCGCTTACACGCATTGTAACCTCCATCAACGCACTTGCCGAGGGTGATATGACTGTGCCGGTCAAATTCCGTTCAAAAAGCGAATTCGGCTATCTCGCACAAAAAATGAACACTCTGATAGAAAATTTTGGAAATACAGTAAGCAATATCAGTAAATCAGCCATTACCCTTCAGGAGAACGCACATTCAAACAGCGAATCCATGAGCAGTACTGCGGAAAAAATTCAGATACAGAAGAATGAAACAACTCAAATCGTAAATTCCATCAATATGATGAGAGCTTCTGCTGACAATGTTGCTGAATCTGCAGAAAACTCCCTGCATCGAATAATCGAGGTAAATGATGCAGCTGAATCAGGTCGCAGGACCATGAGTGAAAATATAACAACAAATCACAATCTCTCGGATAAACTCAAGAGAACGTCTGATGCCGTCAAGCAGGTAAGCGATATGAGTGATGACATCGGATCCATAGTAGGAGTAATCAAGGATATTGCGGAACAGACGAACCTTCTGGCTCTTAACGCGGCCATAGAATCTGCACGTGCCGGTGAACACGGGCGCGGTTTTGCCGTTGTGGCAGACGAGGTTAGGAATCTTGCTCAGAAAACAGCTGTTTCCACGGACGAGGTGCAAAAACTTATCGAAACACTGCAGACGACCGTTTCCCGCTGCGTATCAACCATTCACGACTGCGAAACAGAAATGGAGCACTCAGTCATGCAGACATCGGCTGCAAATTCGTCCATAGAAGAGATAAAAGCGATTTTAACAACAATTAACGACATGGCACACCAGATAGCCAGTGCAGCTGAAGAGCAGCGCTGCACGTCTAATGAGGTTGCCAATAACGTCAACCGCATTTCAGAACTCTCGGATATAAATGCAGGAGAAATAGAAAAAGCAAAGAACTCATGCCTTGTTCTTGACAATCTTGCAACCGAGCAGAAGAAAATGGTTGAAAAGTTCAAATTCTGATTTTGAACCATACTGTTAGAATCAGTCAAAAATACCGCATCAGAATAGATTTATGCTTTGACGCGAATAAAAACGCAGAAGTCGGCTGATGCGGGTGTCGTTTCTACCTACCTTTTGTATAATCCAGATTCATCCTGCCCCGGCAGTACGGCAGAATTGCAGTCTCCCGTACCTGCTGTATTTTTCAGATATTCTAGTGTGTGGTATTATACTGTCTGGCATTGGCGAAGCTTTCATACTTCTGGGTGCTGATGAAACTATGCTACGTGTCTGAACTGACAGCTCGGATTAAACAGCGGTTCAGCCGCTGAATTTCAATTCCGCAAAATAAATACCGGATACCGCCTAAAACAGTGAGGCTATAAGGCAAATATTTTGCGAAAAGATAATCATGCCTGAATATGTGCATGCAGACCACAGCTCAGAACACAAAGAACAGTTGAGCATGTAAGATTTGTTTTCAAAAATCCGAGACATAATTTTCCCGGTTTAAACAACGCTGCCGATTCTTTGGACAAACAGTTTTTTTGTCAGTACAGAAAGCGGCACACACCGGCTGACAAATAAACAATAAACAGAAAATCAGAAAGCGTGCAGGCATCAATTATGCGGCTATCGGAAACAATAAAAATTCATATGACAGGTGATCATAAAAATCCTACTGTCGATGCTGTGAACAAGTATATCAATACTGTAAACAGCATGGTTTCTAATGCCGTAAAGGGTTCATCCGGCAGTAAGCACACATCGACCGATGCAAAGAATAATCTGCCGTCAGCTCTGACAATACAGAGTATTCGTGGAGCAGAAAGCATCATCAGCATAAGCAGTAAAAACGTACGTCAGGACAGTGTCTCAGGCAGGAATGAAAAACCGGCAAAGTTCAAATCCGCTGTCACGATAGATGAGTCAAGAGTTCCTGTGATTAAGAGTTCATGCCGCTGTATCAGCAGCCATAGCTTCAAAATCAGAGACGGGTGACTGCTTAGCCCTGCAGTACGACCTAACAGAAATGATCAGATTAGCGGCAGGTTGCATATCCCCGGTCTTTACCTGGAATGTGACAGATTTAGATAAGTTCCAAAAGTTAAATTAACAGAAAATCATGAATTCATACCGTAAAATATTAACCGTAACCGCAATTATTGCAGGACTGATAACCAGCGGTATCAGCATAACTGATGCCCGGACTGTCAGCAGAAATCACAGTGTTTCAGCAAAACCGCACAGTACTCAGGTCCATTCACGGACAAATCAGAGTGCTCGGGGCCATTCGCGATCAAATCAGAATGTTCAGGTCCATTCACGATCAAATCAGAATACAAAGATCAAAGAAACACAGACAGTTCCGGCACCATCTCCTATCAGAACAGCCAACGGCAGTCTTGTAGGCTCCGCATGGTCACTTCCGGGAAAGCAGGATGGCGGCAGAAATCTAAACCGTCTGATGTCGCCGGCATCCACCATGAAGGTTCTTACAGCAGCAGCTGCACTTACTCAGCTAGGCAGCGGATACAGATTCAAGACCAGTATCAGAACAGACGCCAAAAATGCAAGAAAGCAGCAAAGCAACGGCATCATCGACGGTAATCTGATTATTGAATTTTCCGGAGATCCGACATTCACATCTGAAAAACTGGTAAAAATGTTCCAGAATCTGAAAGATAGCGGTGTCAGAAAAATTAAGGGCGACATCATTATAAATTCAAGCGTTTTTAAGGGATACACCAGAGGAGCCGGATGGCCATGGGAGGATCTTACTCTGTGCTTTGCCGCACCAGCCGGCGGAATAATAATTGATCACAACTGCGTAATAACAAAAGCAAATCTTAACAGGGGGGCAAGGACCTTCTCACAGCCGATGCTGACAGAGTATCAGCCTGTTAAAATAGCATTCGACGTCGAGCCGAAACCGAAACAGGATATAGCTGACGGCAGCTGTCCTCTTATTGTTGAACCGTCTATCGACAATACGTACAGAGTAACAGGATGCTTTAATGAAGAACTCAACCGCAGACGCACTTATCTGCAGAATTTCAAATTTGCCGTGCAGGATCCGAAACTCTGGGCAAAGGATATTATCCGCCTTGCCATGAGAAAAGTAGGCATTTCATATACCGGAAAAATCGATTTCTCCAGCAGACCGGTCGATGGTTTTACTGTTCTTGATACCTCGGTTTCGGCAGAACTTCCGGTCATGGTAAAGCATATGCTCAAATTTTCCGACAACCTCTATGCTGAAGCAATTGCCGCAGCCGCTGCCAGATCCTATCTGAAAAAACCGGTTACCATATACAGCGCAGCGCAGGGTGTAAAAGGCATTCTGAAAGAAAAGGCCGGTATACAGTTCGCAGGTGCGGATCTATATGACGGCAGCGGACTGTCATCATACAATCTGATCACAGTCAGCACCATGCTTCAGGTATTGAAGTACATAAAAAACAATGACAGCAGACTTCATATTCTCGATCTGCTTCCTGTTTCAGGAGAAAGCGGTACAATGCTGAAAAGAGCCAGCGTGATAAAGCCTCCTCTCAAAGGAAATATCATTGCAAAAACAGGAACCATCAGACATGTCCGAAACCTCGCAGGCTATGTAAAAACGGTAAACAACAACCTCGTACCTTTTGTTGTTTTTACCAATGACTATTCTCCTGACACGGCGGAGTACAAACTGATGAATGATGAAAATAAACTTCTTCCTCATTTTGAATATGAGCGGAATCTTCTTGAATACTTAAGAGAAGAGAAAACTCCGGTTTTCAGGCAGTAAAGCAGTTCTGTCCGGAATGCTCAGAGCAGGAATGCGGTAAAGGGTATGCAATACAGTTTCACCAGCAAAAGTTCAACCGGACGGAAAATATGCAATGCTCACGTGATATAATCAAAGGAAAGGACACAGACTCGTTTTACATAGACACGGTCATACGAAAGGTTATAAAAAATGTTTATAGATAAAGCTCATAAATTAGACAATGTATGCTACGACATAAGAGGAAGCGTACATCAGGAAGCCAGGAGACTGGAAGAGGAAGGACACCGCATTCTTAAGCTTAATATCGGAAACCTGGCGCCTTTCGGCTTTGACGCTCCGGAAGAAATAGTGAAGGATGTTATCGTCAATCTTCCGCAGAATCAGGGTTACTGTGATTCAAAGGGACTGTTCACCGCCCGCAAGGCTATTGTTCAGCACTATCAGCAGAAGGGACTCCGGGATGTGGATGTCAACGATGTCTTTATCGGCAACGGATGTTCAGAACTTATTGTTCAGTCAATGCAGGCACTTCTCAACAACGGCGATGAAATGCTTGTACCGGCACCGGACTATCCGCTGTGGACTGCTGCAGTAAACCTTGCAGGAGGCAAGGCTGTTCACTATATCTGTGACGAGCAGCAGGGATGGTTTCCTGATGTTGCCGACATCAAAAAGAAAATAACATCAAGAACCCGGGGTATCATCCTCATCAATCCTAACAATCCGACAGGAGCCGTGTACAGCACCGACATACTTCTTGAAATCATAGAGGTTGCAAGGCAGCATGATCTGATTATTTATGCAGATGAAATATATGACAAGATTCTCTATGATGATACAGCACATCGCAGTCTGTGCACACTCAGCGACGATGTTCTAACCATAACCTTCAACGGACTGTCCAAGGCATACCGTGCCTGCGGTTTCAGACAGGGCTGGATGGTGGTCAGCGGACCGAAAAACAAGGCGGCTGGATACATCAGCGGTCTGGAGCTGCTTGCCACCATGCGTCTTTGTGCCAATGTTCCATTCCAGATGGCAATTCCGACAGCTCTCGGCGGATATCAGTCAATCAATGAGCTGATAGTTCCCGGAGGAAAACTCAGAAGACAGAGAGATCTCGTTTATGATCTTTTCACGCAAATACCGGGTATCACTGCAGTAAAGCCGAAGGCCGCTCTTTATATGTTCCCGAAAATTGACATAAAGAAGTACAACATCAAGGATGACGGGAAAATGGTGCTCGATCTGCTCAGACAGGAGCATCTCCTGATTGTCCAGGGAACCGGTTTCAACTGGTCAAGACCGGATCATTTCAGAGTCACGTTTATTCCTAATGAGGAAATTCTTAAAGATGCGGCATCAAGATTTGCTCATTTTCTGAAAACCTATCATCAATAAAAGATATGAATAAGGAAAAAAGCCATTTTTTTGCACAGCTTGCCAGAATGTCTCTGATTGGCAGGTGGGCGCTGATGCGAAATGTCAGCACCGAAAATATAGCGGAGCACAGTCTCCAGGTAGCCATGATTGCCCACATGATGGCCCTCATAGAAAATAAACTGACCGGTTCAGACATTGATGCCTCAGCGGCTGCCGTTGTAGCCTTATACCATGACGCCCCGGAGGTATTTACCGGTGATCTGCCGACTCCGGTCAAATATCAGAACAGAGACATTGCCAAAGAGTACAAAAAACTCGAGATAATGGCAGAGGAAAAACTTATCGCCATGCTGCCGGAGGAGTTTAGAGATACATTCAGAGGCATAATAACAGGAAGCGGAGCCGATGAGCGCGTTATGAGGATCGTCAAGGACGCTGATACAATGTGTGCATATATAAAATGCATGACAGAAATCAAAGCCAACAATACCGAATTCTCTGCAGCATCGGAAAGGCTTCGCGCCTCTCTTGACGAAAGAGCAGCAAAATCACCTGCAATAAAATATTTTGAAGATGTTTTTCTGCCCAGTTTTTCCAAAACTCTTGACGAAATTACATTCTGATCCTGACAAAGCTTTCATATGAAAATAAATACTCTTACACCTTTCCAGTTCCGACTGGCAACATCAGTACTCCATGCCATTCTTCATGAAGATAAAAGCATAGATGAATCATATTCAATTTTCTTTCACAAGGTAAACGTCTGCAACAGGGAACAGGCTCTTATAACAAGGGTCGTAGGCGACATCATGCGTCGACTGAATTATTTTCTCAAACTTCTTGATATAAAGGTAAAACAGACAGAATCGGCGACCAACATTGATAATCTGGTACATGTATGGCACATAATCAACAATCTGCATCAGACGGAAGGTGCAAGAACACCTCCTTTGAATGTCAATGAAGTACGTGTAAGAAACAAGGATCTGAAAAAGAATAAGCCTCTGCTTGACGGCTGTCCCGAGTGGCTTGAAGTTCACGGAGATTATGAACTTGGAGAAAGATGGCCGGCAGAGCGTCATGCACTGGCAGACGCACCCAAAAGGTTCATCAGAGTAAACACTCTTAAAACAACAAAGGAAGAGCTTGTCAGAACGCTTCTGCGCTCAAATGTCAACACCAGAGATGTTGAAGGAGTACCAACCGCACTTGAAATACTGTCTGACGCATCCCTTTTTAAAATGAATGCTTTTGCCAACGGTTTTTTTGAACAACAGGATGCAGGTTCTCAGCTCATAGCACCGTTTCTTGATGTTCACCCCGGAATGAGAATAATCGACGCATGCAGCGGTGCCGGCGGTAAAACAATGCATCTTGCTGCTCTGACAAAGGGAAAGGGCACAATCATAGCCATGGATGTTGCTGAATGGAAGCTGAAAAATCTTAAGCAGAGAGCCAAGAGAGGAGGTGCATTCAACATTGAAACAAGGCTGATAGACTCCAGCAAGGTTATTAAACGCCTGCACGGCTCTGCAGATCGCGTACTGCTTGATGTTCCATGCTCGGGCCTTGGCGTACTAAAAAGAAATCCTGATATAAAATGGTCTGATACAGCATCCCGTCTGAATGCACTGTATGCCACCCAGGCGGAAATACTTGAAAATTATTCAAAGATGGTAAAAACCGGCGGGAAGCTGGTCTATTCAACCTGCTCCATAATGCCGGTTGAAAACGAGCTTCAGATAAGAAACTTTTTGAAGAATCATCCTGACGAATACAAACTGGAGGAGCAACGGACTGTCTATCCGTCTGAGACGGGATTTGACGGATTCTATATGGCCCGACTTATCAGGCTCGGATAGGCGTGATTAAAACATAAGTTGGATAAGTTTTTATCAAATTATATTTTTTATGGAACTTTTTGAAAAAAACACACTCTAAACATATGTTAGTGGAAATTTTGCTCATTGAGATTTTGTTTGTGCATTGGTTATGCCGATGCACTTTCTTTTTTTTATAGTGCAGTAAAAACCTGCTTCATGAACGGACTTCTAACAAACAGTGCCTCTATCATAAAGGATCACAAATCAAACATGGAATCCGGTGAAAGTTTTGCAGATTTGGTTCTGCTGTCTAAAGCCAAAACCGAAATAGCAGTTCTAAGAGTTGAAAATTAGCAGCAGTAGAACCGGATGACAGAGTAAGAATATCAGAAGAAGCCGTTGATCAGATAATTAAAACAAAATATAACTGCTGATGTCTGGTTATATGCCGGATAAATCGCTGGTCTCAGTCAAGACGTCTGAATATATACCCGTTCTCGCCTGTAAAGCACGATCGATTTGGAAGTTCCGGAAATATTCCCAGCACAGCGTCCTTTGAAACAACAAGAGGTATGCCTGTTCTCTCCCACACAGGTATGTTGAGTTCTGAAAAAATCTTCTTAAGACTTCTGCTGTGCTGTCTTGTATAAGGATGAAGAACTGTGCTGAAAGGATAATCAAAAGACAGGTATTCAGGCAGTTCGGCAAAACCGCAGCCAGAAGACTGCTCCAGGATCCAGTGATGCCCTCCTAATTCAAAAATGCATCCGGTTTCAACTCTGATCCGGCCTTTATAAGACTGCTCCTGCTCCCTGACGACATAGACACCGTCCCTGAACCTTCTGCATGAATAACCGTCCTCGACAAAACACGGACTGGCGTCGCACCGTGCGGGAATAATTTCATTCAGCACACTTTTTATAAGGCTGCGCGACGGATATGATCCGGTCACCCTGTGCCACAGGTACCGCAGCACATTTGCCGCCCTTGGAGCAGAAAGACTTGAAAGTTCTGAAATTCTGAGTGAGGAATCAGTGAGACGACAGGCGGAAAAATCAGATTCAGCCACCTGGGATACTATCATATCGGCTTCAGCTATATAACCGGCACTGTATCCGACCATATCAAGAAAACCTGGAAACCGCTCCTGAAGGAGAGGAATAATCCGGTGGCGGAGAAAATTACGATCATAATGCTCATCAGCATTGGAATCATCAGTAACATACGAAAGATCATGCTCCAAGGCAAATTGTTCTATGTCAGAACGGCTGATTTTAAGCATTGGACGGAAAAGTCTGCCTCCAGCAAAATCTCTTACGGTCTGCATGGAGGCAAGTCCTGGAAGTCCGGAACCTCTTTTCAGCGCCAGCATAAATGTTTCTGCCTGATCATTGGCATGATGAGCAGTAAAAAGAACAGATTCTGATCCTCTCATATGCCTGCCAAGAACCTCATATCTTGCTCTGCGTGCGGCTGCCTCCACGCCGTCTCCATTTGAATAATCAAGTTTTACCCTTTCACAGGTGAAAGGTATGCCAAGAGAGGCGGCATATGATGAACAGAACTGTGCCCACTCATCGGCATGAGAACTGATACCGTGATGAACATACACAGCCTCGAGCATGAAGTCATCAGAAAAGAGAGATTTTAAATGCGTAAGAAGCCAGGCAAGAACCACAGAATCAGCACCGCCGGACAATGCAATAACACCATGGCGCGGAGCAGGATCAAGATACAAAAAAGCCTCTCTGAAACGCTGCTCAAGAGAGACTGTGCATGATGAAGGTTTCATTGATTATCAGCAGTAACCGTAGGACATCAGACGATTAAATCTATGCTCCAGCAGTTCATCTGCAGACAAAGCTGACAATTCATCCAGATCGGCAAGGATGCGTACCTTAAGATTTTCCGCCGCTTTATCGTAATCGCGGTGAGCACCTCCAAGAGGCTCCTCAACCACATTATCGATGAGTTTAAGAGAAAGGAGTTTGTCAGCTGTAATATTCATGGCTTCAGCCGCCGTTGATGCCTTGTCGGCACTCTTCCAGAGAATGGAAGCACAACCTTCAGGAGAAATAACCGAGTATGTGGAATACTGCATCATATTCACTCTGTCACCAACGCCTATGGCGAGAGCTCCGCCGGATCCTCCTTCACCGATAACCGTACAGACAACAGGAACTTTCAATGCACTCATTATCTTCAGATTTTTAGCTATTGCCTCAGCCTGACCGCGCTCTTCGGCTCCGACTCCGGGATATGCACCCGGGGTATCAATAAATGTAAAGATCGGCATATGAAAACGTTCAGCAAGACGCATCAGGCGGAGAGCCTTGCGGTAACCCTCAGGGCGAGGCATTCCGAAGTTGCGTTTGATTTTTTCCTGGGTATCCCTGCCCTTCTGATGGCCTATAACCATACATGGTTTGCCGTCAATTCTTGCAGTACCGCCAACAATAGCCTGATCATCAGAGAAATTACGATCTCCGCAGAGTTCGTCAAATTCAGTAAATATACGACTTATATAATCCAGAGAATACGGACGCATAGGATGACGCGACAATCGGGAAATCTGCCATGCTCCCAGATTTGAAAATACTTCCTTAGTAAGCTTATCCGTTGCATGCTCAAGAGAACTTATGGTTTTTGACAGATCGACTTCACCGCCGTTGGACTCGCTTACCCTTTTGAGTTCATTGGTCTGCGCAATCAGCTCAGCAATTTTCTGTTCGAAATCCAAGAAATTTAAATCCATAACTCATCCTAATAAAAACTACACTACTAAGCATCGCTTTCTGTAACAGCGATACGTAAATTTACGGTATTATAGCAAAAAAACATAATTATTTTTTACATATTACCCCTCAATGCATCCTAAAAAGATTAAGCATACAGAGAAGATCACAAAATAAAACATCACAGCAGCTGGGATACCATGAACCTGCTTTATTTACAACAAAACTGAGATAAAGCAGTTCATATATTTTTCATTCAGCATCCGTCAAATGTCGATCTTAAAACTTCCTCACCGTTTTTGTTTTCATATTCAATTCTGATTTTATCCACATACTTCAGAGCCAGTTTGTCACGACCCCTGCATACCGAGTTTCTGAGTTCGGATTCTGACAGCTGACTGCCTCTGAGCTTTAATATCGCATCTGTGCCGGCATAAATCCTAAGCCTTGCATATACCGCATTTTCTCCGTCAGCTCCGGCGGAAACTATCCTTACCTTAGAGCCTCCGTAACTGATTTTGCTCAGCTTGCCGGCGACAGCGTGTCCGAGAACATTGAGCGCATCCTCCCTTCTGTTTGTCCTATTATCATAATGTCCCATGGCATAATGAAGAACTCTTGTAACAAGAATCAGAGACATTATAAGCAAGGCAACAGTGTAAGTCTTTCTCAAACCGGGCACTTCTCACTCCTTTAAAATTCAACGCTTATCTGATCCTTTCCTACAAGTGTCTGAAGATCAATAAGCAGTTCGTCACTCGGTCTTACCCTAAATGCCTTGTCAGGATCAAGCACAATGCAGCCCTTGCCGGTCTTGTAGCAGAGTTTTACGGGAAGCTCGTTTTCAGATCGGTACTGCTCCAGGAGACCCATAAGCTGATATATAAACTTATCGCTGCACTGTTCCTCTCTAACGGTAACCAGTATGCACGCGGCATTTTCATTACGGGCTGATGTCAGGGAAATAACATCATCTGCAATCAGATTTATCGGCAGATCCTCTGAATTTTCATCCTGGGCCGATCTGTAATCCGGTTTCACAGAGCCCCTGATGAACAAAACGGTATCCTGCTGGATGTACTCCTCACATTTTTCGACCGTACGGGCAAAAGCAAGCACAGTAATATCACCAGTTCCGTCATCAAGAAGAATGGTGGCCATTCTTGTACCCTTTTTAGTGGTAATCCACCTGACCTCATGTGCATAACCGATAACCGTCACCTGACTGTCATTGCCGCCGGTGTGTCCGGATACCGGCGTAAGATCCTTGATCTTGGTTGCGCCGTAGTGGGATATTTCGCTGCGGTACTGGTTAATCGGATGACCGGTCAGGTAAAGTCCGAGGTAATGCTTTTCCTTGGTCAGCCATGCAATATCAGGTAGTTCAGGTTTATCAGCATAAGTCGGACGGTAAGGATCAACTGATTTACCGGTGCTGAACAAATCGAACTGCCCCTCCATTTCATCAGCATTCCTGTCATTTGCATATTTTATAGCCACATCAAGAGATTCCAGAATGGCATTTCTGTGCGGTCCAATACTGTCGAAAGCTCCGACCCAGGTAAGCGTTTCAAGCGAGTTTCTGCTGAATTTTTTCAAATCAACACGACAGCAGAAATCAAAAATATCTTTATACGGTCCGTCCTTGCGGTGGCTGACAATTTCTTCCACCGCTCCCTCTCCGATTCCTGATATACCGCAAAGACCGTAAATCACGGCTCCATCATCACTCGCAATAAAATCATACTGACACAGATTAACATCAGGAGGACAGATCCTAATTCCGAGTCTTCTCAGTTCGGCAACATAGGCAACTATTTTATCCTTGCTGTCCTTGTCACCGGTCATCAGAGCGGCAAGATAGTCAGCCGGATAATGAACCTTCATCCATAATGTCTGATATGCCACCAGTGCATAGGCGGCGCTGTGGGATTTGTTAAATCCGTAGCCGGCAAACTTTTCAACAATATCATAAATCTTACCGGCAATAGATGCGTCCCGCCCGAGCTTAACAGCACCTTCCACAAAGATATTGCGGTTACGTATCATTTCCTCCTGGATCTTCTTACCCATGGCGCGCCGGAGAAGATCCGCTTCGCCGAGCGTATATCCGGAAAGAGCCTGAGCAAGCTGCATAACCTGCTCCTGATATACAACCACACCGTAGGTTGACTCAAGAATAGGCTTCAGACACTCGTGCTGGTACTCGGGCATCGGATAAGAAACCTCCTCTCTTCCGTGCTTGCGGTTGATATAGTTATCAACCATACCGGATTCCAAAGGTCCCGGTCTGAACAGCGCCACAAGAGCAATCATATCGTCAAAGCGGTCCGGCTTGAGCTTTGAGATCAGATCCCGCATTCCTCTTGATTCAAGCTGGAACACTCCGGTTGTTTCACAGGACATGAGAACCTCGTAACACTGCTTGTCATCAAGGGGTATGGTATCTATATCAACCGGATCCCTGCCCTGACGCTTCATGCGCTCATTGATTCTGTCCAGTGCAGTCTTAATCAGTGTAATAGTCTTAAGTCCGAGAAAGTCAAATTTGATAAGGCCGGCATCTTCAATGTCGTGCTTGTCGTACTGGGTTACCGGGTTGTTATCCGTATCAAGAGCGATTGGAGAATAATCGACAATGGTCGAAGGAGATATAACCACACCTCCGGCATGCTTGCCGGTACTCTTGGTAACGCCCTCAAGCTTACGGGCAATGTCAATAACCTCCTTTACCTCGGGCTCGCTTTCATAACGGTTTTTAAGAAGCTCAACATCCTCCGGATGCTTGGTATTCTTTTCAACATCAAAAGCATCATTTATCTTGGTTCCGGGAGCGGCCGGGATAAGTTTGGCCAGCTGATCGCCAAAGGTGTACGACATGTTAAGTGTTCTTGCCACATCCTTTATCGCAGCCTTGGCCGCCATTGTTCCAAAGGTAATAATCTGCGACACAGCATCATGACCATACAGATCCGCGACATGCTGAATAACCTCTCCGCGCCGATCCTTGCAGATGTCTATATCAAAATCAGGCATGGAAACTCGCTCAGGATTCAGAAATCTTTCAAAAAGAAGAGCAAAATCAAGAGGGTTGAGATCAGTAATCTTAATGGAGTAGGCAACAAGAGAGCCGGCACCGGAGCCTCTTCCAGGACCGATAGGAATACCGTGAGACTTGGCCCACTGTATAAACTCCATCACTATAAGGAAATATCCCGGGAAATCCATTCCGATAACAACGCCGAGTTCCATATAAAGGCGCTCATAATACTTCGGACGCTCATCACTGCGTTTTGCCTCATCAGGAAACAGCACGGCAAGACGCTTCTCAAGACCTGTCTCAGACTGCCAGATCAAATAGCAGCACAGCCGCATTTTATCCTCAAGCTCTGCGAGTTTTTCCTCTGAAAACTTGGTAAAATCCACCAGTTCGCGATTCTGTTTTTTTGCAGCCTTGGCATCATACTCTGTCCAGATTCCAAGAACACGCTTACGCATATCATCAGTAGGCACAAAATCCTTCGGTACAGGGAAACGCGGAAGATGAGGCGTGCCGAGAGGAATATACACATTGCAGCGTTTGGCTATCTCCACAGAATTTTCAAGAGCTTCCGGAATATCACTGAAAAGCTGACACATCTGCTCCTGTGTCTTCAGATACTGTTCCTTTGAATAAAGCTTCGGTCTGCGGGGATCTGCCATTGTGAATTTCATCTGGCTGGCTACTCTTACCTCATGGTAAAAAAAGTCCTCCTCCTCCATGAACACAACATCATTAGTTGCTACCACCGGAAGATCATGCTTCTGCGCCAGATCTACGGCCAGACGATTGTACTGCTCCTCGTTTTCCCGATCAGTACGGGTAAGTTCAAGATAAAAACGATCCGGGAACCATTTTTTGTAAAATTCCAGAAGTTCCTCTGCTATGTCATCTCTGCCCTTAAGAAGATATTTTCCAAGAGCTCCGACTCTTCCTCCGGACAGAACAATAATATCATCTGCATATGCCGAAGTATCATGGCTGTTTCGTTCAGTAAACCACGACAGATCAATTGTAGGCATTTCTGTTCCGTTGCACGGCTGCTTGCCGCGGCGGTGCCCCCTCGATATAATCTCGCAGATGTTATGATATCCGTTCTCATTCATGGCATACAGCGTCAGAAGAGTTGCCTCATGCTCGGCATATTCATCACTGACATTTACATCAACCGCGGCAATAGGTTTAACACCTCCCGGAAACTTCTCCTTGTTACCGTTAGATGCCTGTGCATAAAGACGCACAAGACCGCAAACATTCATGCGATCAGTTATGGCTAAAGCCGGCCAGTGATTCAATGACGCGTACTTACAATATGTCTCCACATGCTGAAGACCGTCATCCAGAGAAAAATCCGTATGGATTCTCAGATGAACAAACTTAAGCTTCTTTTTCTCTGCAATCCCTTTTTCTTCACTCATAACTTCTCCATTTCTGTCAGAATACTGCGAACCGGACCATAACTCTTCCGGTAAAGTTCATTTATACCGTATTTCTTTATTGCCTCCAGATGAGCGGCTGTCGGATATCCCTTATGCCTGTCATATCCGTACTGCGGATACTTTTCCGCCAGCAGATCCATCTCCCTGTCGCGTGTAACCTTGGCAATTATTGATGCTGCACTGATCTCGGGAACAAGAAGATCCCCTTTTACAACAGCCGTAGCGGGACAGTATAAATCAGGAACGCGGTTGCCGTCTACAAGCACATAGTCAGGCTTTAAAGAAAGCGCCTCCACAGCCCTTTTCATTGCAAGCATGGTTGCATGAAGAATATTAAGTTCGTCAATTTCAGCAGGAGACGCCCGACCCACAGCCCAGGCTTTTGCATGAGCAACAATCTCTGCATAAACAGCTTCGCGCTTTTTAGCCGAGAGTTTTTTTGAATCAGTCAGGTTTTCTATTCTGTGTGCAGGATCCAGGATAACCGCTGCCGTCACCACATCACCGACCAGCGGTCCGCGGCCGACCTCATCCACTCCGCATACAAGTGACAAGCGGGGATCAACAGGATATACAAAACTCATAGCTTCATCCGTAAAATTTGAAAAGATCACCCGGGATCCATTATTAAAAACCGGGACAGGGACTAATCAGCGGCAAAAGAAGGCCGTTGATTAGAGATACATCAGAATTAAGCAGGAATGACTCCGCCGGATCACCGGACGGGACTTCCTGTCAAAAAATCGAAATACATGCAAAACACATGTACTTCAGAAAAAAAACTGCATGCACAATCAAAAAAATGATATATACATGAAGAATATATTCTCAGGCACCGTCAGAGTTGATAACACTGATACACACTTCAGCAGCCAGCTCATCGGCATTTTTAATCAGCTGAACGTGAGCTTTTCTAAAATCCTCCAGCAGCTCCTGATTATCGGACTTGAGGATCCTGCTGACAGCCGCTGCCAGTTTTTCCGGCGTACAGTCATCCTGAAGAAGTTCTGGCACAGGTTTTCGATCAATCAGCAGATTAGGAAGAGACACCACGTCAATCTTTATAAGGCGGCGGGCAATCATCTCAGCGATCTTTGAAAGTTTATAGGCGACAACCATCGGTCTGCCGATAAGCATGGCCTCAAGAGTGGCTGTTCCGGATGAAAGAAGAACAGCATCGGCTGCAGACATCACTTCACGTGAATGTCCCACAAATGTTGTAATATCCAATCCTTCGCCGTATTTTTTTACATACTCGCTGAACATATCTTTCAGCTGAGAATTAACCATGGGAACAATCAGCTTTAAATTGATAAAATCCTTCTTCAAGATCTGACATGCCTTGAGAAAAACCGGGGAAAGAGCCCTGATCTCACCGGTGCGGCTGCCTGGCAGAACTGCAAGATATAAACTCTTTTCATTCAGATTAAGCATCCTGCGGGACATGTTTCTGTCCGTATCGAGCGGGATCAGATCCGCCATCGTATGCCCTACAAATGTAGCCGGCACCTCATACTCATCATAGAAGCGCTTCTCAAAAGGAAGCAGACACAGTACATGATCCACAGCCCTTTTGATTTTATAAACTCTGTTCTGACGCCATGCCCACACCGACGGACTGACATAATGAACCGTTTTGATTCCGGCGGCATGAAGACTCTCTTCTACCGAAAGATTGAAATCAGGAGCATCGATTCCAATAAACAGATCTATCTGCTCCTCCTTCATATTTTTGATTATTTCTCTGCGGAGTTTAAGAATTCTGCCTAATTTTCTGATAACCTCCAGTCCCATAACAGAAAGTTCATCAACAGGATACCAGACATTAAGACCGGCGGCTCTCATTCTCGGACCGCCTATTCCGACAAAGGAAACATTAGGAAGTCTGCGACGTATTTCGGTAATAAGACCGGCACCCAGATTATCTCCGGAAACCTCGCCGGCAACAATGCCTATCAGCAGTGGCTTGGACATATTATCTGATTATTCCTCTCTGCGTAGCATTAAGGAAATCCACCATCACCAGAAGACAAGGTTCCTGCTCAGCAAGCTTTGAAATCTCTTTTCTTGCATCCTCCAGAGAAAGATTCTGACGATACAGGATCTTGTATGCATGTCTGATGCTCTCAATCTGCTGAGATGAAAAGCCCCGGCGCTTGAGACCTTCGGAATTAATACCAACCGGCTTGGCATAGTGATCCGCAGCCATAACAAAAGGAGGACAGTCTTTGTTAAGACCGGCACATCCGGCTATAAACGCATGATCACCCACACGGCCGTGCTGATGAATCGCAGTCAGTCCGCCGAATATTACATAGTTACCAATATGAACATGTCCGGCAAGAGTTGCATTATTTGCAAATATACAGTCATTGCCTATAACACAGTCATGGGCTACATGAGAATTGATCATGAAAAGATTGCGTGAGCCGATTTTGGTCAAACCCTGATCCTGAACAGTTCCCCGATGAACAGAACAGTGTTCGCGAAATACATTGTCATCACCGATTTCAAGACTGGTTTCCTCTCCGGCGTACTTTTTATCCTGGCAGTCCTCTCCGATCGAAGCAAACTGATAGACAATATTGCGGCATCCCATTTTTGTCGGGCCCTTCAGCACAACATGGGACATAATTTTAGTTCCGGCTCCTATTTCAACATTATCACCAATCAGAGTGTACGGACCGACTTCAACACCCGGACCAACAACCACATTGCGACCGATAATGGCCGTCTCATGTACAACAGCTGAACTGTCTATCTTTGCTGTACTGTCTATCATAACTTTCTTTCCTATCAGGCCTTTCTTTTTGCACACATAAGTTCAGCTGTGCATACAACCTCTCCGTTTACAGAAGCCGTGCCGCTAAATTTGGCAACGCCCCTAACCTCACGGATAAGAACAACATCAAGAACAAGCTGATCACCCGGGAATACCGGACGCTTGAACCTGGCATTATCAATGGCGGCAAAATAGTAAAGTTCGTCATCCTTGGGCTTTCCTACAGCCTTGAAGGAAAGGATGCCTGTTGCCTGAGCCAGGGCCTCAAGTATAAGGACACCAGGAAATACAGGCTTGCCAGGAAAATGTCCCTGGAAGAAAGGTTCATTAACAGTAACATTTTTAATCGCCTTTAAAACCTTCTTCTCGTCATTGTAGGTATAATCAACCACCTTATCCACAAGGAGGAACGGATAGCGATGAGGAAGCAACTCCTGAATTTCTCTAACATTCAGAGGATGCTGCTCTTCTTTAACTTCTTCAGTACTCAATTTAAAATCCTTCTGTTTATTAAAAACATATATTCAAATAGTTAAAAATTACTTCAAATCAAAATGATCATATTGCCGTATTATATCATTTTTTTTCTGTCTGAAAAAAAAGGCATCTGATCGATGCGGCAATTTCGAAAATCTCTTTTTTACGAATTTCAGTAATGAGATGTACATCACTTTATCCGCATGCATATCATCAGAGTTATTATCATTTCGAGTCAGTATCCTGATACGCCGGACTAAAAAAAGGCGGTATGGTTAAATATCTTCATCCAGATTCAGCTGTTTACCATCAAGACAGGCACCGATAAGTTTTTCCCCGTCATAACTGAGCTTCAGGGAGAAAAAATCCTTTCTTTCATCCAGCAGTTTAAGAAAAATTCTGTCACCTTCCCAGACTGCGGGGCTCCGGAGCAGCTGCTCCTTATCAACCCATGTGAGTACGCCCTCGCTGCAGTCCTGTGCAATTTCTCCTTCGTACTCCGTGGCGGAGAACAGAAACATATAAACGCAGCCGAACTTGTTTGAGTCGAAGGTTATAAAACCCCGCATTCTCATATCCTTAAGAGTTATGTTGCATTCCTCGTGCATTTCCCTGGACATGCACTCCTCCGGGGATTCTCCTTTTTCAAAATGACCGCCGATGCCTATCAGTTTATCCTTATTGATATCATTCTCCTTCTTCACACGGTGAATGAGGAGATACTGTCCGTTTCTCTCAAGATAGCAGACTGTGGTCATGTTCTTTTCGTCATGCTGAGAATCTGTTTTCTCCGCTTCGGAATTTATTTTGGATGACTTATTATCAGTCACGGGAAACTCCTGTATTCTACGAAATACGCCTTATAAAAACAATCATTTTGTTATTAGTTAATAATTATACAAATAATCCAGTATAAATGTATTATTTATGTCACATATTTGGATATAATTATGAATCAATATCAATTACAGTTCTGTATCAGATGAAACTTATTACAATTTCACGCCTTGATAATGACATCTTATCTTTTATGTTTCAAACAACCAGGTTTAATTAAAACTCAGCCGGGATCCGCAGCAAGAGGAAAGCAGAAGCATTACCGGCTGGCACAATGCTGGATTTTTACAGAAGGATCAAAAAAGGACCGGACGAACCGATCCTGAAAAAAGCAACAGATTATAACTCAATCCTTTTTCTGATCATTCAAGGCTTCTACAATTTTCTGAGCCTTGCGGGCGGTCTTGTATACTTCGTCAAGCATAGGAAGGCATGCCATTACCTTCCGCCATTTATGATCAGTCATTTCCGGAACACCGGACGAGTAGGTGCCTGGTTTGGTTATGCTGCGCATTACGGAAGTTGCACCGGCAACAGTTGTTCCGTCACATATACTGATGTGACCGTTAAACACACTGCGTCCGCCTATAATGCAGTAACGTCCTATGGATGTGGATCCGGCAACAACCGCCGCGCCGGCCATGGCTGATCCTGATCCGATCCGAACGTTGTGAGCAACCTGGCAGAGATTATCAATAATCACATTATCCTCAATCACTGTATTATCTATCGCACCTCGATCAATACAGGTATTTGCTCCGATTTCAACATGATTACCGATTATCACGCTGCCCAGCTGAGGGATCTTTATCCATCTGCCCTTGTCGTTTGCGTAACCGAAACCGTCTGATCCGATAACAGCACCAGACTGAAGCAGACAGTCTGTACCGATTTTGACATTATGATACACACTGCAGTTGGACCATAACCTGGTACGCGCACCTATAACAGCATTGCAGCCGATATAGCAGTTCGGACCTATTACCGCATCATCCCCTATCTGTGCACCTGAATCGATAACAGCATTTGCACCGACAGAAACACCGCTGCCGATTTTCGCATCTTCTGCAATAACCGCGGACGGATGGATCCCAGCCTTCTGTTTCGGAGTAGTATCAAGCATCTGAGCTACTAAAGCGAAACCGACATAAGGATCATTCATTACCAGCGCTGATGTTTTACAGTGTTCAAGATCAGACTCTCTGATAATTACAGCACTTGCCCCGGTAGAAGAAAGATCAGCCCTGTACTTTGCATCATTAAGAAAACTGATATCTCCCTGGCCTGCTGTACTCAGATTGGCAACTCTGCTAATCTGAACTGAAGGATCACCATGAAGTTGAGCTTTAAGACGCTCTGCGATTTCACCTAAGGTATATGCCATAATTAGTTGCTCTTGCTGACCATCTGGATAACTTCTTTGGAAATATCAATAGAATCGTTGGCATAAACAACAGCTGCAACACCATTGATAACAAGATCATATCCCCTCTGCTTTGCAATCTTCTCAACAGCGGTGGCAATCTTTTCCATAATCTTTGCTTCCTCTTCAGCTACACGTCGGCGCTGATCCTCCATCAGAGCCTGTCCCTTCATCTGAAGCTGTGACTGGAGCTCCTGAGCCTTGCGCTGTGTGCTGATCTGCTCCTGCTCCTTCATGTAGGCACCGTTCTTCTTTAATTTTTCAACAAGAGCGGTGTACTGATCATTAAGCTTCTTGAGTTCAGCCTGGCGACCTGAAAATTCTGATTCAAGTTTTTTCTTTACCTGAGCTGACTGCGGAATCTCCTTCAGAATCTGCGGCAGATTGATTACTGCAACAGAGGTTGGATTAGCAGCCTGAGCTGCGGATCCTGCAACGAGAGCGAAACTTAAAGCAAGACCTGTCAATAATTTTTTCATTTTTTAACCTCAATATATAATTAGAATGTTTGTCCAATACTGAAAGAAAATACCTCGGTATCATCTCCGACACGCTCCTTGACCGGACGTGCAAAGGAAATGGCAATCGGACCTACCGGTGACATCCACTGAAGCGTCACACCGACGGAGCTGCGATAGCGCCAAGGATCCTTCATATCATAAATCTTGTTGCAGTGAGCCATGCAGTGATCAAAACGTCCCGGATCATAGGTGGTATCAAAGACATTACCCATATCAAAGAAAATTGAAGTACGAAGCTGATCGGCATACTCCTCACTCACAAACGGAGTAGGAACAATCAGCTCTGCTGTAAGTGCCCACATTGCATTGCCGCCGATGGAATTTGAAGTTCCCACCTCAGACATCGTGCCTGCATAAGGGAACGAATATATGGCCTTAGGACCGACAGAGTTGTTTTTAAAACCTCTCAGCCAAGGACCGCCGCCGGCATAGAAATTCTGGAAGAACGGAAGAACCTGGTTGTAACCCCTGACCTTGCCGTAACCGTTGCCGTAGCCTACAGTTCCCCTTAAATTAAAACTGTAGTCATGCTGACGCGTAAGCGGCCAGAATTTGGAAACGTCAAACGTAGCCTTGTAGTACTGAATGTCGGATCCGGGTATGGCAACCTTAATCCAGAATTCCTCCCTGTCGCCGTCCATCGGGAAAATACCCTTATCCAGATTATTGCGGGTCCAGTCAAAGCTTAAGGCATAGGTATTGATCTTCAGACGATTATCTTTATCAGTATACGGCTCATAGATATTCCAGAACTTCTGTATCTGAGCATACGACTGAACCTGAGAAATCAGACTGCGCTCCACATTAATGCCGTACTCGAGAAAATTCAGTTCATTAACCGGATAACCGGCTCTGAGTTCAGCACCTATGGTACGGTTCTCATAGTTGATAAGATCATCCTCACCGGCGCGATAGTCATCATAGTACACCTTTCCGGTCAGACTTATGCCGTCAAGTGTGAAATAAGGATCCTTCAGAGACAGGGAATACTTGCGGTGCGCCTTGGCCCAGCTCCATTCAATTTCACCCCTGAGACCGTAACCCAGCATATTATCCTGCGCCAGCTTGGCACCGAATGAAATACCCGAGACCGTACCGTAACTTACGGTTCCAGATATGGAGTTAACCTGACGCTCCTTTACTTTAACTTCAAGATCCACCATATCCTCTGATCCAGGGATCTTGACAGTGTTTATATCCACCTTTTCAAAAAATCCGAGCCGTCCCAGACGTTTCTTTGACTGCTCAACCTTTTCATTTGAAAGCCATGAACCCTCAAACTGACGAAGTTCCCGGCGGACAACCACATCCTTTGTAACCTTGTTTCCGGAAATCCTGATTTCATTAACCGATACCCGCGGTCCCGGAGTCACAAACATGTTAAGGACGACTTCCTTCTTCTCATCATCAATCTTCGGATAGGTAACAACCTGTGCGTCTGAATAACCGAACTTTCCCACAAAATTCGAAATCATCTGCTCGTTGTTTGTTGTCACCTGCTTGGAATAAACATCGCCCGGAACAATGGTGACCAGATTCTTGATTTCATCGTCACGCTTAATAAGATCGCCTGAAACATTCACTGCCTTGACCGTATACTGATCGCCCTCGTGAATGTTAAGAGTCACATACACGCCCTTCTTGTCTGGAGTGATGGAGACATCAGTATTTTTGATGTCAAAGCGGATATATCCGCGATTGAGATAAAACGATTTAAGCTTCTCGAGATCACCCTCAAGCTTAGTTTTGCTGTACTTGTCGGAAGAGAAGAAATCCCACCACGGAGAATCATCATCAAGTTCAAGAACAGACAGAATCTTCTTCTCGGTAAAAACCTTGTTGCCGATGATATTGAGCTGCTTGATACGGGAAGACTTGCCCTCAGCGAACTGAATGCGAAGCTTTACGCGGTTGCGCGGCAAATCTGTAACAAGGACCTTGACCACTGCCTGATACTTGCCGTTGGTGTGATAATATTCAGTAAGCCCCATTTCAACCTCAGTCAGCTTTGCTCTGTTCAGAGGTTCGCCGACACGAATACCGAGATCGTTTATTATAGGCTCAATCTTGTCTTCCTTGATATCATCATTTCCGGCATATTCTATACTTGAAATCGTCGGACGCTCCTTGACTTTGATTGCCAGGGTTCCGTCACTTCTCAATTCGGCATCGACATCATCAAAATTGCCTGTTGCATAGAGTTTCTTGATTACCTCGGCCACTTCCCTGTCACCGACCCTGTCGCCGACACCGACCGGTATATTAAGAAGAACCGCTCCCAGCGAGACTCTCTGAAGCCCTTCAAGCTTTATATCCCTGATCTCAGCTGCCACAGCAGACATTCCCATTGCCAGAGCAAGCAGCCCGATACCTAATCTTTTCATAAAATCACCTGCGACCGTATTTTCAACATCAGCATGTCGAAGAAAAGTCGTATAAAAATATCTCAATCAAACAAAAAAATAAACAGCTGATTCCTGTCGGAATCAGTCAAAAACAATATCGTTGTAAACAGCAAGCGTCATTATTAATAATAACACAAATATACCCAAATACATGAGACCCAGCATTACTTTATCCGGCAGCCTGCGTCCTGTCAAAGCCTCAACGGTATAAAACATAATGTGTCCGCCGTCAAGAACAGGAAGCGGAATAAGGTTCATTATACCCAGGTTTATACTGATCAGAGCCATAAAACCTATAAAATACTCAATTCCTATCGATGCTGTTATTCCGGCTGATTTTGCTATTGCAATAGGTCCGCTTATGTTCTCCACCGGAATTGATCCGTTTACAAGCTTGCCTATTGTAACAACTGTCATCTTACATACGGAAATCATCTTATCGACAGATTTAAAAACAGCTTCACCCAGGCCGTACTTGCGGATAAAACGTGTTCCGTCCTCCAGAGGCTCAACCATAACCTGGACTCCAATCTGCCCCTTGGGACTCTCCGGCTCTCCGACGCGGCCCAGCGTCACACTGAAAAATTTCCTCTCCGAAGGATAATCGGCATAATTAATCTCCTCATTACCATCCAGAATCCCGGATGGAATATCAGATCTTAAAACCCCAACAGTAACCGTCTGTCCAGGTCTTGCTGCAATATATGATGAAAAATCAAACCATGACTCGACACTGCGGCCGTCAATGCTCTCTACCTCATCACCCTTCTTTAATCCGGCTTTTTCAGCAGGAGAATCCTTCAGCACCGCACCGATGCGGCGGGTTATATTGTAAAACTTCGGAGAAAATCCCAGAGGCTGAAAAATGTTTCCGCCCTGATCCCTGTGAATACTCCAGTCTGCAAGATCAAGACGCTTTTCTGATACATTGCCTGCCCGATCCCTAACTGTAAGACGGACCGAATCGTCTCCAACGTGCTGAATGAGTTCATATAATGCATCCTCCCAGTCAATCACATCCTTGTCATCAACTCTGAGGATAAGATCATCATTGCGCAGTCCCGCCTGCCATGCCTGTGATTCCGCTGTAATACCGGTAACATACGGCTTGACAGCCGCTACGCCGATAACAAACATGGCATAATACAGAAAAAAGGCCAGAATGATATTGAACACCGGACCTGCGGCAACAATCGCAAGTCTTTTCCACACATTCTGCGAGGTAAACTCGTGTTCGACCTCGTCATCAGAAACTTCCCCCTCACGCCGGTCAAGCATTTTGACATATCCGCCAAGCGGAATAAGAGAAAGTGCGTACTCACAGCCGTCTCTTCCCTTATGCGCAAAAATAACCTTTCCAAAGCCGAGAGAAAATCTCAGAACCTTGACACCGCAGATTCTTGCAACAATAAAATGTCCAAACTCATGAAAACCCACAAGTACAATAATAGCGATCAGAAAAAATAAACAGTTTCTGAAAAAATCCATCTGTCAGTTATGTCCTATAAGAGTGCCGTGGCAGTTTCTCTGGCTTTTTTATCAAGCTCAAGAACAGAATCCACGTCGGAAATAGTATCACCGCAATGACGATCCACCGCCTTACTGCATATTTCATAAATACGAGGGTAGGAAATGGAATGATTAAGAAATGCCGATACAGCAATTTCGTTGGCGGCATTGAGAGCAGTAGTAGCAGCCTGTCCTGACCAGCACGCGTCAATTGACAGTTTAAGACAAGGGTAGCGATTGTAATCCGGTTCAAAGAACGACAGACCGGAAAGAGAGCAAAAATCCAGTGCTCCAACACCGGACTCAACCCTGTCAGGGTATGCCATAACTCTGGCAATAGGTGTACGCATATCAGGATTGCCAAGCTGGGCAATGACTGATCCGTCAACATACTGAACCATGGAATGAATAACGGACTGAGGATGAATCACCACCTGAATATCCTCGTTGTTCAGATTGAAAAGCCACTTTGCCTCGATGAATTCAAAACCTTTGTTCATCATGGTTGACGAATCAACAGATATTTTGCTGCCCATACTCCAGGTAGGATGAGCTACAGCCTCCTCGGGAGTCACAAACGGCATGCGTTCAAGAGGAAGCTGCCGGAACGGTCCTCCTGATCCGGTAAGCAGAATACGGGATACTCCGGCATCCTTCATATGGCAGAAACCGAGCCGCTCCTGCTCTGTCTGGGGAAGAGACTGGAAAATAGCATTGTGCTCGCTGTCCACCGGCAGGATCCGCGATCCGCTCTTTCTGAGAGCCTCTATAAACAGATGGCCGGTCATGACAAGAGACTCCTTGTTGGCAAGGTAAAGTTTCTTTCCGGATTTTACTGCGGCAAGAGCCGGTACAAGACCTGCGGCGCCAACAATTGCAGCCATGACAGAATCACAGGACTCATGGGATGCAATAAAGGACAGCTGCTCATATCCGCTGAGAACCGCAGTATCAGAATTTTCCGCCTTCAGAAGCTCTCTGAGCTTCTCCGCACCGCTTTTATCGCTGAGAACGGCAAAATCAGGTTTGAATTCCATAACATCGGAAAACATCTGATCCGCATTTCCTCCGGCACCGAGAGCAAACACCCTGAAGCGATCAGGATTTCTGCGGATAACGTCAAGAGTGCTTCGTCCGATAGAACCAGTGGAACCCAGAACTGTAATATTCTCCATGACTGTTAAACCCTTGCAAATAGATACATGATCAGCGAAAAGACCGGCAGTGCAGACGTAAGGCTGTCAACTCTGTCCAGTACTCCGCCGTGTCCGGGAAGAAGATTGCTTGAGTCCTTGATCCCCAGAGCCCTCTTGAACATACTTTCAGCAAGATCGCCAAGCACGGAGGCCGAAACGGCAAGTACAACAGCAACACCGAGCGAGAGGGCACTGTAGTGATCCATAATGAAGGTCATACCGAAAGCCACCGCCAGGGCAAGCGCAACACCGCCGGCAAGTCCCTCAACCGTCTTGTTCGGACTTACCGCCGGACTCAAATGATGTTTTCCGAAAGCCCGGCCTGTAAAATACGCTCCGCTGTCAGCACACCACGCAAGAAGCATGACAAAAAACAGATTTGATGAACCTTTCTCAAAAGGAAGAATCCCTGCCGGCGACATTTCATGCAGAAACAGAAGAGACCAGAAAAAAGGAAGCAGAACAACCAGACCGAAAAGAGAATTGAGCAGCGGTGATTTGACCAGTGCAATATCCGAAGGATATTTAATAACCAGAAAGAAAGCAATAACCCACCAGGCTGCCCCCATTCCAATCAGTCCCACCGAAACAGGAGAAGATCCAACCTGTGATGCAAACGAAGGATCAAAGGGATTCAGCAAAAAGCAGCTGACTGCCGCTAGAAGCATAACCGGAGCTACATATACAGCAGGCTTTGCCGGAAATACAAATTTGCCCCATTCCCATGAACACAGTCCGAGAAGAAAAACCGAACCCGCCACAAACATTTCTGAAGGGAAAGCGAACATCCAGAGCAGAGCCAGAGGAATAAGCCAAAGAGCTGTTAAAATTCGTTGTTTCATTTGAATACCACTTACGGATCAATTTTAGACGATCTGATCTGATTACCTGTACAACCGAACCTTCGTTCACGGGTTGAAAACCATTTCAGAGCCTTAAGATATTCATCATCAGAAAAGTCAGGCCACAGAAGGTCAGTCACATAAAGCTCGGCATACGCCAGCTGCCAAATGAGAAAATTACTTATTCTCATTTCCCCGCCCGTACGGATCATAAGATCCACATCCTCGCCTTCCGTTGAAAGATAACTTGAAAAAATTTCTTCAGTAACATTATCAGGTTCGACTGAAGGATCGGCAGCTATTTTGCGGAACGCATTGACAATATCCCAGCGTCCCCCATAATTGGCAGCAATATTGAGAAGCAGGGACTCATTTGATGAGGTATCACTCTCTGCCGTTTTTATTTTATCCTGAAGATCCGAAGAGAATTTTGTCAGATCTCCGATAAATCTCACTTTCACACCCTTGCTGTTAAGTTCAGGAATTTCTGAATCAAGAAATTTTGCAAAAAGAGACATCAGATAATCAATTTCTTCCTTCGGCCTGCGCCAGTTTTCAGAAGAAAAAGCAAAAAGGGTCAGAATTTTTATACCGTACTGCAATGAAACTCTCACGGCGCTGCGTACAGCAGAGGAAGCATTGCTGTGACCAAAGACCCTCATTTTGCCACGCTTTTCAGCCCAGCGTCCGTTGCCGTCCATAATAATTGCCACGTGCCTTGGAACAACAGGATTTTCTGTACCATCAATAAGAACTGATGTCTGAGCCATTTACTGCAGCTAAACCTTATATTGATATGTTATTAAAAGATTTCGTTGAAAAGGATGAAAAACAGCGGTGTTGTTTAATGCCGGCATTTTCCTAAGATTATCAACACAAAAAATCCTCATCTCAGAAATCCAAAATGAGGATCATCGATCTATTAAAGAAAAGATCAGATTTCCATCAATTCCTTTTCTTTTGCAGAAAGAATTTCTTCTATCTTCTTGATATAGGAATCGGTGAGTTTCTGAATTTCATCCTGTGCACGCTTTTCATCATCCTCGGAAATGTCCTTGGACTTTACAAGAGCCTTGAGATCATTGTTGGAATCACGACGCGCATTTCTTACAGATACACGCTCCTTTTCAGCTTCGGCACGAACAATCTTTATCAGCTCCTTTCTGCGATCCTCAGTAAGAGGAGGAAGCGGAATTCTGATATTGTTGCCGGCGGTCTGCGGATTTAAACCAAGACCCGAATCCATAATTGCCTTCTCAACAGCCTTAATGGCAGAATTGTCATAAACAGTCACAGCAAGAGTTCTTGCATCCTCGGCGACAATATTGCCAATCTGCTTCAAAGGAGTGGACGAGCCGTAATAATCTACCATTATGCCGTCAAGAAGAGCCGGCTGGGCACGACCGGTACGAATGCGTGAAAGCTGATTTTTGAAAGCCTCGACAGCCTTTTCCATACCGGTCCTGGCAGAATCCTTAACATCATTAATCATTGGATATCCTCGATATAAAATTCAAACTCATGGCATTTTACCACAAGTGAAAGAAAGCTGATACATCAGAAAACTGATGAGTGCTCCAGTCACTCTGCAGCGGTTTGAGACATGCTTTCTGAATCCTCGGACTTGACCCTCCGGACAGCTGTACAGCAGTATTCAAATTCAACCTGAATAAGAATATGCTTTTGCAGCCCGTCCTAAAAGTTATCAGCTTTCTGCAGTCAAAAAAAGATCCGTCAGCAGTCCGGCCGACCGATCTTTCTTTGAAATCCGACAGATTCAGCAATCCGCCTACTTCTTCACATGATGGATCAGAGTTCCTTCATTCGAACCGAGAATAATGCGTTTAAGTGCTCCCGGTTTATTCATATTGTAGACTCTGATAGGCAAATTATGATCCCTTGCAAGAGTAAAGGCAGCAAGGTCCATAACCTTGAGCTCTTTGTCAAGCACTTCATCATAATCAAGTTCACTGTACAGCACCGCACTGCTGTCTTTCATAGGATCTGCACTGTACACCCCGTCAACCTTGGTGCCCTTGAATACAGCATCGGATTCGATTTCAATGCCTCTTAGACAGGCTGCGGAATCTGTGGTAAAAAAAGGATTGCCGGTACCGGCGGAAAGGATCACAACTCTGCCCTTGCGCAGATTGGAAATTGCATCAAGCCAGCTGTACGGATGGCAGATTCCCTGCAGAGTAATTGCAGAAAAAAGCCGGGCATCAACATCCGCACGGAACAGAGCATCACGCATAGCGAGTCCGTTCATTACTGTTGCCAGCATTCCCATATGATCTCCGATAACACGGTTCATACCGGCCTTTGCAAGAGATGCACCGCGGTATATATTTCCGCCGCCGATTACCAGACCTACCTGAACTCCGAGTTCAACAATCTCTTTAATCTCCTGAGCCATATGATCCAAAATAGCAGGATCAATGCCGAATCCTTCCTTGCCCTGCAGTGCCTCACCACTAAGTTTAAGTAAAATTCTTTTATATACAGTCTCACTCATATGTATGCAATCTCTCTTGTTCACCCTAAAAAAAACCGCGACATTCCGCCACGGTTACAAATATCTGATCCTGTCCGGACTGCAGCTCACCTTCTCAGTGATCAGCCGGACAGAATAAGCAGCAGACAGTCTTGGATCTGCTGTTTTTACTCAAGTCCGGTTACTTCTGAGCCTGAGCGGCAGCTACCTGAGCCTTGACTTCTTCAGCAAAGTCAACCTGCTTAACTTCAATACCCTCGCCAACCTTGAAACGGGTAAATGCAGTAACATCGGCACCCTTGCTCTTGAGCATATCACCAACAGTGACGCTTGGATCCTTAACAAAAGCCTGACCTGTGAGAGAAACTTCACCGGTGAATTTTCTCATACGGCCTTCAACCATCTTTTCGGCAATTTCCTTTGGCTTGCCTGACTGTATTGCAAGTTCAACCTGAACTTTACGCTCTTTTTCAATAACTTCAGGAGATACATCCTCAGGTTTAACAAACTGCGGATCGCTTGCACATATGTGCATTGCAACATCCTTTGCAAGTTCTGCATCACCGCCGTTCATGCAGACAAGAACACCGATTAAATTATTGCTGTGAATATACACGCCGAGATTATCAGCAGAAGCAATCTTAATACGGCGGAGATTCATATTCTCGCCAATCTTGGCAATCATAGCCTTGAGAACATTCTCAACAGTCTCGCCGTTACCGTAATCAAGAGCGTTAACCTTGGCCACATCCTCAAGGTCGTTAGCTAAAGCAAGCTCGGCAACCTTATCAGCGTAAGCCCTGAAACCTGCATCCTTTGCAACAAAGTCAGTTTCGCAGTTCAGTTCAACAAGCACAGCCTTGTTACCGGCAGTCTTTGAAACAATCACACCCTGAGCCGCAACACGACCGGCCTTTTTGGCAGCCTTGGCCTGTCCGCTCTTGCGCATATTTTCAATAGCAACATCAATATTGCCTTCAGCTTCCATCAAAGCCTTTTTACAATCCATCATACCTGCGCCGGTACGCTCGCGCAGTTCTTTAACCATAGCTGCGGTTATATTAGCCATTTGTAATCCTTATGTTGAAGTTATAAAAGGGAAGAACAAGAGTTCTTCCCCCGTTCACAATTAAGCCTCGGCAGGAGCTTCCTGAGCATCCTTTTCTTCAGCCTGCTGCTTTTCAGCCTGAACACTCTTTGCAACCTTGATAGTGTCAGAAGCGGCATTGAGATAGAGTTCAATAGCACGGATTGCATCATCATTACCAGGAATGATGTAGTCAACACCATCAGGGCTGGAGTTGCTATCTACAACAGCAACAACCTTTATTCCAAGATTCTTTGCTTCCTTGATAGCAATCTGTTCACGGTTGGCATCAATTACAAAAAGAACGTCAGGAAGAGATCCCATGTTCTTGATACCGCCGATACTCTTCTCAAGTTTGTCCATTTCACGCTGACGAAGAAGAGCTTCCTTCTTGGTAAGCTTGTCAAAGGTACCGTCGGTTGCTTGAATTTCAAGCTCCTTAAGGTGCTTGATAGACTGCTTAACAGTCTTCCAGTTGGTCAGAAGACCGCCCAGCCAGCGGTGATTAACATAAAAAGATTCACAGTTTTCAGCGGCCTGCTTGACAGCTTCTTCAGCTGAACGCTTTGTACCTACGAAAAGAACCTTTCCGCCCTTTGATGTAACAGAGCTGAGATAATTCAGAGCTTCGTTAAACAGAGGAAGAGTTTTGTCCAGATTGATGATATGTACGCCGTTACGCTTGCCGAAAATGTATTCCTTCATCTTCGGATTCCAGTAACTGGTCTGATGTCCGAAATGAACACCAGCCTTCAACATATCGCGCATTGTTACATTTGCCATTTGTTTTTTCCTTTTGGGTTATGCCTCCATTTATCTTATTCTGCCAACCGATCAACGGCACCCGACAGAACCTACCGATAAATGTGTGTCGTAAAAAAAATAAAACCTGCCCGCAATTCGGGACGTGTGGATTATAGCCTAATCTTTGGTCAATTACTACAAAAAAAAAGGGACTTCAGAACAAAACCGAAGCCCCTGAGTTTTTCGCCTAAAACAACTACTCTCTGTCTTTGAACTCTGATATGGTTCTCGAATTATCAGGAAGGACAGGAAGACTGTCATGTCCGGCCAGATATCTTCTCATTACATCGGAATCAACACCTATTTTTCTGATTATCTTCTGACGTTTAAGATTTCGATATCCGTCCTTGCCCTGAAGAAGGAACGAATTAGTCATAATTCTGTAGGTACGCTTAGGATCTATTTCAACATCTCTGCCGGATGCATCGGTTACCGTAACCCGCGTTACAGGGTTCTTGGCATTCATATCGACTGAATAGGTGAAACCATATCCGCACGGAGTACCTCCGTCACGGGCCGCAGGATCCTGACCTACATATCTGATAACCTGATTCAATGTATCAACGAAAACACTGCCCTTAATATCAAGAATTGCAAGATCATTACTGAAAGGAGCGACCCCGAGGAGCGAAGCTTCAGTAAAATCACCCTTCTCCACATCTACGCGGTAGCCTCCGGAATTACTCAAAAATATCTGTGCATCAGTACCGTCAAGATATGCCATGCCGAAAACTCGGCAGCTCTCGGAGCCGTACGGATTCACCTCGTTCTTGACTACACAGTCATCCGTTGGAAAACGTGTTGAACACAAATCCTGGGGAGCCTGACCGAGATATTTGTAATGCTGTTTGATTTCATTCCGGTACGGTTCCATGGCTTCAGCAGCGGTCCGGTTGTTTCTGGCCTCGATAAACGTACTTTCAGGATCATCTATCAGACCTTTAACCGCAGCGGCTGCGTTTTCAGGAGTATCGTCAGCCGGATCAGCCACTTTCTTCATATATGCCGTATCCGGCCACAGCGGCATAAACGGAGAACCCTCACACTTGAGAACATTTCCTTCAGCATCAAAGGATACCTTGAGATCACCGACAATCTTTCCGTACTCATTTGCCTGAACCACGCATATCTTGTGTCCTGAAGCGTTTTCTCTGGTCATAGGATAGGTACACTCACCCTTGAGTCCGTATTTTGAAAATTTGCCGCACAGACTGTGAGAATCGCCGCCGACAATGATGTCAACATCATTAAGAAGGGATGAATGGGCGCGATCTGCAATCACCCCCTGATGAGAAACAAGAATATGTATGGATGCCTTATCCTTGTTTTTTGCCGTAAGGGCGTTGATTGTCGAAACCGTATCGGCAAATTTCATATCAGGATCAGGAGATGAGCTCGCATGAATCTTATCGCCGGCAGTTACTCCGTAAAGGGCAACCGTACGTCCGCCAACCTCCCTGAAATATTCAGGTACCCCCGTATCCGTCACAGGACTGTCCGGCCCCACTGTAAGATCAGAGTTGATCAGCACTGATTTAGGACTAAGCTCCTTCATGTAGCTCACATAGGTGGCTATTCCCTTTCCGCCATGATCAAACTCGTGATTGCCGAGCACATAAAAATCCGTTCCGTACATACCATGAAGCGCAGCATCGGCCTTGCCGTGATATATGTCATAATTGGCGGCATTTCCGGTAATCTGATCTCCAGCTGAAATCACCAGAACGTCCGGATTGAGTTTCTTTCTGCTGTCGATAACCGACTTTATTGCCTCGGGACCGCCAGCCTTTACTCTGACCATTCCCTTGTCGGTTCTCAGTGTTACACCTACGGGATCAATGTAGGAATGCACATCATTGACATGAATAATCTCCAGAGTGTAAGCGACCTTATCAGCGATGGAGTCATCGACAGCACTTATATTCTTAATTTTGTTCTCTGAAGCATCAGACCGGCTGTCATCTGAACTGATCGCCGAACAACCTGCCAATCCACACAAGACAGCCAGAGCCGTCAACGCAAAAATTTTTTTCATAAGCAATTGCACATAAATAAGTTTCAATTTTAAGAGTTTGATAAATCAATTCACCAAACTTCACCATTATTCTCTTTCAATAAGAAAGAAAACACACACAAAAAAACGGCAGTTTAACCACCAGGCCATATTTTCTGTTCTGTCCTTATCAAACGGCCGGCATTCATAAACTGCATAGCATGAAAAGAAAACAGACGATTCTTTTTTTAAAACAGCACCGTATACGGAGCGAACCCGAACTTGAGCGCTCCGCAAGCAGACACTGCCTGCAGTAAAACAATGCCACAGGCGTCTCATTATCCCAATTTTTGCTCATGTTAATTATTCAACTTCTCGATTTTTTCTATTCACATCACAAAAAGACCCGCACTTTCTACAGAATACCTTTGTTTACCCTTATTCTTTAGGAAGTTAAAAGGAGGCATCCCTGTTCATGCGTATTGAATTGTATGAAATCATACAGTCGCAGCGGAATGATGCTGAAAATCAGTTAAAGAGGCAAAAGAGGTTTAAAATGATCAAAAGACTGTTAAGTTTGGCTTTCGGCGCAGCCGTGTGTCTTATGCTTACCGCACACCCTGCCTGTGCAGAGGAGACTAAGGCCGGCGCTCCGGTGAAGCAGAAGGTTATTCTTGATTCAGACATGGTTGCGCTGTTTGATGACGGCATTGCCATGATGATGCTTTACCGCCATCCTGAAATTGATCTTATGGGCGTTGTAACGGTAACCGGCAACTCCTGGGCAAATGACGGAACCGCCCATCTTGTAAGGCAGCTTGAGCTGATCAGTGCTCTTGACAAGGCTCCGACTCTGGCCATAGGTTCCCATTTTCCGATCCGCAGAGCTGGTTTTACAAAGGAACTTCTGAAAAAAGAACTTGCTGACTACGGTGATGTAATGGACAGTTATATCGGGGCACAGGAAACAGACAATCCGAGTTCATGGCAGGATGCATACAAAAAAATATATAAAAAGGATCCTCCGGCCGTAAGCATAAGAAATGACGGCGTCGACTATCTTATTGAAATGGCGCACAAGTACCCGCATCAGATAAAACTTGTGGCAATCGGACCTGCCACCAACATAGCAAAAGCTGTGGAAAAAGATCCGGAAGTAGCATCACTTTTTGATGAAATCATATATATGGGTGGTGCATTATGGGTAAAGGGAAATGCACACGAAGCCGCAGAGTTCAATATCTGGCTGGATCCGGAATCCGCCAAAACCGCATTCAGAGCTCCGTTTGACAATCAGCTGTTCATCTCGCTTGACGTAACAGACAAGACAATCATGAACCGCGAAAGATTTGAAGCCATCCGGTCACATATAAAAAATCCGGAGCTGCTTAAACTTTTCAACAGTTCGTTTATAGCTCAGCGGTTTGAAAAGGAAAAGGATTTCAGCTGGTTTGTATGGGATGTAATCGCGTCGGCCGTAACAATAGATCCATCACTTATCACATCAATGAGAACCGCATATATCGACTGTGTCACTGTTCCCGGCGCCCAGTACGGAAGAACAGTTCCGTACAACAAGGATGAAGCTCCTGAAGGAACAAAACCGGCCAATATAATTATTGACATAGATCAGGACAGATTCTGGAAAATGCTTTACAGCAGTCTTGAATCATTCTGATGCAGCTTTTCACACAGGAACAGGGGTGCTTGATAACGCTGCTCAGCTGTTGCAGATTATGATAATCCCGTTACAGGCACCGCTGTTCTGAAACAGATAAACTGACAGATGCATGCAGGAACAGCGGCTGATCAGATTTGTAGGTGTGATTAGCTCATTCAGCAACGAGTATTTTTCAGAACATTAAGCTTCGCTTTTTTTGCACTGCTGCTCTGCAATAAGATCCTCGAGATGCTCCTTCTGTTTTTCAAGTTCGGCCAGATCAATCTCGGCAGGTTCGCTTTCGCTGTCATCAGTAATACCGGCTATCTGAGGTTCGGTGCAATTTGATGATTCACTGCCAAGCTTGTTTTTTATGTTGTTAAGTGATTCCATGATAGTCTGCTTGTTATCCGCATACAACTTATAACCCAAAGCACCGGCTAAGACTCCTATGCCAATTCCCCAGAAAAAATCCTTATCAATATTCATTTTCAACTCCTAATAAATTAACATTCATTTACTGTTTCCAGCGACCGGAATTTATCAGATCACTGATTCTAAATTTCACCGCTGCCTGAAGTTGTCCGCTGCTTGAGCAGATTTGTTTTCCCAAGCAGTATGCGTGAACTGTTAAGAACCACAGCCACAGTCGATGCGTTGTGAATTGTTGCTGCCAGAAGCGGGTTGATGCGGCCAAGAGCCCCAAGCAGAAGAGCTACCGAATTTACGGCGATTGTAATTGCGAAATTCTGTCTCACAAGATTCATTGTTCTGTGGCTTATTTTAAGTATTTCAGGAAGTTTTAACGGTTCATCCGAAGTTATTGTTATGTCTGCTGATTCAATGGCGATATCAGTGGATTTACCACCCATGGCCACTCCGATATCTGCATATGCCAAGGCAGGCGCATCATTGATACCGTCACCGACCATAATCACCCTTGAACCTATCTGCTTGCGGGCAATAAAATCCGCCTTATCCTGAGGAAGCATGTTTGCCTGATGGCCGTCAAGATCCAGCTGACAGCTTACAGACATGGCGTTCTGCTCCGAATCTCCTGTCAGCATCAGTATTTCATCAATTCCCTCTCTGCGCAGGCGGTTAATGGTTTTCTTAAGATCCTTACGGATCGGATCTGAGACAAGCACTGCACCCATGATTTTTTTATCCCTGGCTACATAAAAGATATTCCACGCATCATTAGGAATTTTCATACTTTCTATTCCGGCAACGCTGTTTTCCTCCATGAAGATTCTGCTGCCGACAAGGATCAGTGATTCTCCTGACTTATCCGTACGAATTTTGGCAAAAATTCCGCGACCTACCTCAACTTCCGTGACAGCATTTTCCAGAATCTTGATCTCATTCTGTCGTGCATAATTCAGTATGGATTCAGCAAGGGGATGGGAGGAGTTTCTTTCTGCAGAAGCACAGAGAGATACAAGTTCATTTCTATCCACTCCCTGTGCAGTTATAACGTCTGTGACCTCCGGATGTCCGCAGGTAATGGTGCCTGTTTTATCGAATACCACCGTATCTATATCAGAAAGATTTTCAATAAAATTACCACCCTTTACTAGAACACCGATCTGAGCCGCCTTGCTGATGGCGGCAGAAATGGCTGTTGCCGTGGAAAGCTTAAGACCGCAGGAGTAGTCTATGAAGAACATATTAAGCACCCTCTGCATGTCCCTGGTCGCAGCGTATACAAGTCCGGCAGCGATAAAGGATATAGGCACCAGCATATTTGCCATGCGATCTGCAAAGTTCTGCACCGGAGCTCTGCGATTCTGTGCATTTTCCACCATATTTATTATGCGGGCCAGGTTTGTATCGTCCCCGACCTTTGATGCCTCTATGATAAGCTGTCCGTTTCTAATTATCGAGCCTGCATAAACCGTGTCACCTTGTGACTTGAAAACCGGAACATACTCGCCGGTCAACGGTGACTGATCCACTGAAGCACTGCCACCGACCACGATTCCATCCACACTTATTTTTTCTCCAAGGTAAACAGCAACCTGGTCATTCACCCTGACATCAGTAATTGGAACTTTTGTTACTACGCCGTCAACGATTTTCCAGAGAAACTTCTCCTTCATGCCAAGCAAATGTGATATGTGCTTTCTGGCCTTTTCAGCAGCTGAAAGAGACAACATCTCTGCAAAATTGGACAGTACGAGAAGAGAAAGACTGGATTCAGGCTTACGGGCAAGCAGAGACGCAATTACAGCTGTAGATGTCAGTGTATCAGCATTCGGTGAATGATCCTTAACTAGCCCTTCAAATCCATTTTTCAGAATATTTCTGGCGATAAGAATAACAAAGGCGCTTCTGGCGAAAGTTAATTTGGAGAAAAATGCAGGAAGGCAGCGCTTGACAAATTCCAGTAACGCAAAACCGCCAAGAGAAACTATCGCGTTTATTTTGCAGGATCTTGCCTCCTTCTCCGGATCAGATACTTCAGCCGTGCTGTATGTATCTGAGTGTACTTTTCCTCTATGCAGCAGTTCTTTCAAGACAGACACCTGCTGTCTGCTTTCAAAATATACGCTCATGGTGCCGTCGCTACATGCAAGGGCACTCACTACGCCTGGTATCCTTCTGGCTCTTACCTCAAGGGATATTAGTTCTCTGACTTCTTTTGCCGCAGGGATTTTAAGAACGAAATGGTAGAACTTTTTCATGTGAGCATCTCAATTTAAAAAAACTGTATCCCCACCAGATTAACTGGGGACCGCTTGGCATCTGTCCGTATCTGAACATTTTGTACATGCCTCGGACAATTAGGATCGCTCCTATTAGGGAAGGCAGATCAAAATAGCCTCCAGTCTGTTTTGTAATGTGGCTGCTTATGGCCGACATACTGTCAAAGAAGGATTCTCTAAGACACCTTGATCCATTTGCAGATCTGATTACGTCAGAATTCAGCGTTTTTTTGTCTGAAACTGCAGGCAGTGCTTTTCGGCCTCCTGTCACGCTGTTTAGTTTTGGAACTGACTTGAACAGACTGAAAAGCATTTCTACAGGAGAATTCTCTCTTCCTGCTACCTTCTGAAGGTCTAAGTTGAGTCTGGTAAAAATATCGCTGATGATTTCATCTCTGCACGAATATGTAACAAGCACCGATCCGGTACGACTGTTTACAGAGACCGATTTAATATGCTGCACCGATTTCAGGGTGTCAGCAAAATCTTCGGCAAAACTACTGTCATGCAGCAATTCGCAGCGATATCGCACTCTGCCGGATATGGCATGAACGCGTGTAAAAAAGGGAATATCACTCTCACCACGACCAATCAGCCCCGTTTTTCTGATAATGAATGTCAGAAGCGGTTTAACCAACATCAGTCCGGCATAAATGTAGAGATTGTTCATTTCGACGACTCCATGTAAATTTTGCGCAGATACTGTTCAATGCCGTGCAGCTGACTGTTCCTAGCCACCTTATTTACATCATATGAAATGAGAATGGAGCCAGTCCGTGTATTGATCTTAAACTCATTAATTTCATGAAATCTGCCGACTGCCATTTTTAATAAACATGCATTGTTTTCATGATTTCGGATGAGTTCGCTGTAACATCTTATCCGGCCAGGCAGATAGCTGGCCACAATTATCTTGGGAAGAATGAGCTGCCACGGATTTGACAGTATGCTGATAGTCGTAAACATAGTAATACTGTTGCCTGTATAGATAATTCCGCTACCTGTAGACCATACTCTGCAGCAACATTATTCCGAAGATGCTGAGCTGATCCTGAAATAAACCTCATTAATTCAGATAGAAATACCGAAAAAAATCAGTTACCATACGCTAACTACTAATTATAAACTTTTAATTACAAAATTCAACATTAACACCCGGTAAGTCGTGAAACGAACGCATTCACATACTTATGAGCTTTTATGAATGTGTTCAGAGAGCCGGTTACCGCACGAGCACGAAATATAAGGAAGCTTGATGTTAAGAAAAGAAATAATCAGCCATGCAAAATAATCCCAAACCAGTCTGGTCAACACCTGCATCTGATCCGGATAGCAGCATGCAAACATTAGCAAACTGAAAATATGTTAGAATATCGACAGAGAATGTAAAAGAAGGCTTAAAAATGGATATAAAAATTTTAGATGAAGCTGACATAGCAAAAATGCACATTGCCGGCAGGCTGGCGGCCGAAGTCCTTGAAATGATAGAACCTCACGTCAAGGCTGGAGTTACCACCGGAGAGCTTGATACAATAATGCAGGATTTCATAGAAAATCAGCAGCATGCCATCAGCGCATGTCTCGGTTATCACGGATATCCTAAAGCCACATGCATTTCCGTCAACGAGGTGGTTTGTCACGGCATACCTGGCATTCAGCACCTGCATAACGGAGATATTGTGAATATTGACGTTACAGTTATCAAAGACGGATACTACGGCGATACATCAAAAATGTTTCGCGTCGGTGAAGTATCACCAAGAAACCACAAACTATGCAAATGTGCTCAGGAATCACTTTATGCAGCCCTAAAGGCTGTAAAACCGGGGGTGCCTCTTTCAATAATCGGTGACACAATACAGCCGATAGCAGACAAAGAGGGCTTCTCCGTAGTGCGTGATTACTGCGGTCACGGAATAAGCACCGAATTTCACACAGAACCGTGTGTTCTTCATTATAAGAACTCGGCTTCAAGAAATATAATTCTGCAAAAGGGTATGAGTTTTACCATCGAGCCTATGATTAATGCAGGTACGTGGAAATGCAAGGTCAACAAGAAAAACGGCTGGACTGTAACCACCGCCGACAAGCAGCCGTCGGCTCAGTATGAGCATACACTGATTATAACTGATGACGGCTGTGAAATAACCACCCACCGCAGTGATGAAAATGAAATCAGTCCGGTATTTCACAACTGATGAGAAGACAGCAGTCTGAGCAATGACTTTATTCATAAATGCTCCGCTATGCCATTTGCGAAAACCTGATGACAGCAGCGGAGAATTTGAATATAAAAGTTCTGCTGAAGAACAATAAACCGGCTGACTCAATATCTGATGTTTCATGGTCGAAGTTCTTCGATACTCCTGAATCATGGTACTGCGGTACAAAAGAAAGGCAATCAAAGTACCTGCCCTATTCCAGGTTGTCAAATATGTTCTAATAAGGTTAGGATATAAGGATCCCGCTGTAAGAGAAGGTGAGTTTCATTGCTGTCTGACAGGAATCTGAATGCCGGCGTGAATATCATGAATGAAGGCTTAACTGACGGATCATCATGCATATGAAAATATAAGCCGGCACTTAAAAACCGGAGTAAGCAATTCTCACGGAAATCGTATAAGACGTAATTCGCTATGCGGTGATCTGTGAAGCAGGGATCCCGCGGCTTTAGCAGTAGCTGCAGCATAGCCATCAGCTAAACATAGGCACATTACAGATCGGTATATCCCAGCAAATGCCGTATTCAGCAGACGGAGTCAACATGAAATTCAGCGATGTTTTGGCAAGATACCTCGGAAGCAGAGAAATCACCCGCGAAAACGGAAGAAAGCTCATGGAGACATTCAATCTCCATCTTGCCAACAACTTTTACAGAGGTACCAGTCTGCAGGAGCTTGCAGATGACAGATGTTGTTTTATAGATCACCTGCTAACCCTGCTCTACAGGCAGTTTCATCTGTACACCAATCCTGAACTTGCAATTATCGCAGTAGGCGGATACGGAAGAAAGGAACTGCATCCCTTTACAGACATAGATGTACTCATACTATCAGAGAATGAACTCGACAGGGACATCTCTGAAAAGATATCTGATTTCATTACATTGCTGTGGGATCTGAAACTTGATGTAGGTCATGCAGTCAGAACCGTTTCGCAATGCATTAGTGCAGGTCTTGAAGATCTTACAATTGCTACCAATTTGCTTGAAAAGCGGCTGATCTGCGGTTCTGAAGATACCTACAACAAGCTGCAGACAGCTACTGATCCAAAGAAATTCTGGCCAATCAAAAAATTCTTCCGTGCAAAAATTGAAGAGCAGACCCAGCGCCACAGTATGTATAAAAACACAATGTACAGACTTGAGCCTGATCTTAAAAATATGTGCGGCGGATTAAGAGACGTCCAGACCATTATGTGGATCGCCAGAAAATTTTCAAACGCCACAAAACCTGTTGATATTCTGAATCAGGGACTGATTACAGAAAGTGAATATCACGAACTTTTTTTCAGTGCATATTTCATCTGGAAGGTAAGATTCGCCCTGCAGTTTGTAAGCAAACGCAATGACAACCGTCTCACCTTTGATCGCCAGGTGGCAGTAGCAAAAATGCTCGGATACATAGGAGAAGGCAACATACCGGTTGAAAATCTGATGATACGCTTCTATCTGTCCACACAGAGCATAGAAGAAATCAATCAAATGCTTCTGAAAATGTATGAGGAGGCCATATTCAAAGATGAGTACGAGACAAAAATCAAAGTTCTAAATTCTAAGTTCATTCTCAGGGGAACCATGATTGACGTGGTGGATCCCAATCTGTTTATCACAGAGCCTTCATCTATAATGGAAATGATGTACATTATTTCCTGCATATCGGCAGCAGATTACAAAAACATCACAGGGCTGTACCCTAAATGTCTCAGAAGTCTCAAAGAAGCCAGACACAAACTGAATATCAGACTTATTGATATTCCCAAATGCCGGCATTATTTTCTCAAAATACTAAATAATATCAACGGAATGCTGCTGGCTCTTAAAATAATGATGCGGCACGGTATTATGACAATGTATATGTCGGAATGGATGAGACTTACCGGTCTGATGCAGTTCGATATGTTTCACACATATACTGTTGATGAGCACACATACCGTACTATCAGCAATATTCATGAATTTTCACATACTGAAAACATTGATCCATCCAAAAATCTTTTCAGAGAAATATACCATAATCTCCCCAAGCAGCATCTGCTCTATGCAGCTGCGCTGATGCATGATATAGGCAAAGGACGGCCGGGCGGTCATCACGCACAAATAGGAGCTGAAATAAGCAGCAGGTTCTTTGCAAAACACGAGCTTCCCCCTTCGGAAGTTAGGCTTCTCACCTGGCTGGTAGAACACCATATTGATTTTTCCAACACTGCTCAGCGAAGAGATATTTCAGATCCAAATGTAATATCCGATTTTGCAACGATGGTTCAGGATGAGACACACCTTGATTATCTTTACTGTCTCAGCATTGCCGACATCTGCGCAACCAACGACACTGCATGGAACTCATGGAAGGATGCTCTCTTCAAGGAATTATATTATGCAACCCAGAAGGCATTGAGAAGAGATCCGTCCCATCCTTCAGAATGGCTTCTTATAGTCGAGGAAAACAAGAAGGAAACAATGAAACTTCTTTGCACCGACGGCATAGATAAAAACAAAGTGACAGAACTCTGGAATACCTTCAGCGAAAACTATTTTATCCGCCACAACAAGTCTCAGATCTGCCATCATACAAAGCACATTCTGAGTTATGATAAAAGAAGCGATCTGCCGCTGATTATATTCGGAGAGTCGGTCAATCGCCTGGGAACTGAAATTTTTGTTTACATGAAAGATCATCTTGGAATTTTCGCGCGCATAGTAAAAATACTTCTGGCGAAGCAGATTTCTATCATGAATGCCTCAATTCTGGGTTCATCTGACGGTTTTATTATGGACTCCTTCACAGTGACCACCAGGGAAGGTTCTCCTATACCTCCGGAAAAAATGGGTCCGCTAAAAAAATTCATGATGATGAATCTGATAAATACCACATTCACTTCTCCTTCAGGCACTTCAATGCCGAAAAAATATCTGCAGTTCAAAATCAAAACTTCAGTTATTTATCTTGATATTCCCGGATCAGAAGAAAACGGTGTTACCCATATGGAGGTCTCCGCACTGGATCGACCGGGACTCCTTGCGTCCATTGCAACTGCAATTGAAGAATTCGGAGTAAATATTCATGCCGCAAGAATAGCTACAACCGGAGAACGAGCTGACGACGGATTTACAATTTCTCTTAACGGAAAAGCTCTCAATGACGAAGAAAAAAACAGACTCAGAACGGGAGTTATCAGAGCAATTGACGGAAAGGAGGAAAACCAAAACTCATAGTCCGCAGGAAAAAAACACAGGAACGAAGCGGACAGACAATCGGAGAATGCTGATTGATAAAGCTAAAAGCACCGCAATCTGCGGTGCTGAAAAAATAAAAGATCGTATTACTTGCGATGATAACTTCTAAGTGCACTGTTCAGGGTATCGTTTGCTGATCCCGAACCTGCATTTGTGGCTTCAGCGGCAAGCTGCATTGCCTTAGCTATATCACCTGATTTAACTGACGCGACAATCATATCGTTGTACATTTTTTCAGTTTCCTTCATCATGGAACCTGCCGGTGAACTTGGAGACTTTTTCAGTTCCTGAGACTGATGTTTGGCATCACTGATCTGTGTTCCGGTTGAGGCTGCAGCATCTGAAGTCTTTGGATTCACAACCTTAAGATTACCGTCATGCAGATTAACATCCACAGAAGATCCTACTCTGCCGTCATCATCATCTGATACATACTGATGAGATTCTCCACCCCAGATTGGTCCCTTTAACGCATCAAGGAAGTCAGAAACCGAATCAATGGATTCAGCATCCATGGAAAAGAGAACCGTCATAGCACCAAGACGGGAATGAGGGATAAGCGGATCTGCAACTTCAGGAGGGGCCTGACGGTGCGACAGGGCGAAAAGTTTTGCCGGATGGACCACCTTGGTGGATGTTTTAAGATCCTCATCCTTGGTAAATATAACCATGTACGCAGCAGCATTTTCACCTGCAGAGAAATTATTGAGGTTAAACTTTAATTTCATTGTTTCAGCAACGACATCATTGTATGGTCTGTATTCAAAACTATTGAAATCAAACATTTTTAACAGTTTTTTATCCTTGTTTAACAAGGCAACTGTCGGAGCAAAAATTGTTTCACCGATCTGAACAGAAATTTCAACTTTGAGATTAGTTGCATTAAGCGGAAGATTGTAAGTTCTGAAAACACTCCTGCCCGTATCAAAATTATAAACCTGCGACTTTTCATCGAATGCCACATCATCAGACATAGCAGCTCTGACTATAACCGCATTATCATAGACATTGTCAGCCACAGAAAGATTCTTATAAATTCCCTCTGCCTCTTCAACGGAGTAATTAGCCGGTGATCTGTAGGTCATTATATGATCAACCATGCTGCACCCGGAGTACAAAACAGCACTGCTTAAAAGTAAAGAGAGGAAAAGTCTTTTCACATCAAAATCCTTATAATCTGAAACAAACCGCAAAGATTTTACTATGATTTCAAAAATTAGGAAACACAAATAAAGTAAAGCTTAAGATAAATGAATCAGGATATACGTCATAATCCGGAAAATCTGCAGAAAAGTATATACAGATCAGAAACCAATATTTGTTTTTTCTATATATTATGAGAAGAATATTAAGGAGTCTCTTATGATTACATATATACACCCTGAAAAATCCATGAGTCAGCTTTCACAGTCGGAGGTTGCACTGCTTGAAAAAACAGCAGACGGTCATCTGTATGAGTTATTCAGAAAATGTGCCCTGGCTGTTCTGAACAGCGGTGTTGTCACGGATGATCCTTCAGCATTGTTCGAAAAATATCATGATTTCGGAATAGATGTAATTTCAAAGGAGAGAGGAATAAAACTTAAGCTGTACAATCCTCCTGAGACCTCGTTTATAAACGGTCACCTTATTAAGGTAATAGAGGAGCACCTGTTCAGCGTTCTAAGAGACATTGTATACACGGAAAGTCAGAGCAAAATACTTAATCAGCAGTTAATCGGTTCCCAGAACGTTATAACAAATCAGATATTTCATATTCTCAGAAACGCAAGAGCATTCATTTCCGGTGTTGAACCAAACATGGTTGTATGCTGGGGAGGTCATTCCATACCTGAAAAAGAATACTCATATACAAAAAAAATCGGCTATGCACTGGGACTGAGAAAAATGAACATCTGCACCGGATGCGGTCCCGGAGCCATGGAAGGTCCGATGCACGGCGCGGCAATCGGTCACAATATGCAGAGAATTACAAACAGCAGATTTCTTGGATTGACAGAGCCTTCTATCATATCCTCCGAACCGCCTAATTCCATGGTTACGGAACTTATAATTATGCCGGACATAGAAAAAAGGCTTGAGGCATTTCTCAGACTTGGACACTGTTTTGTGATATTTCCAGGAGGACCGGGAACGATTGAAGAACTTATGTTCATTCTTGGAATCAAAACCGACAAAGAGAATAATGATCAGCCTATACCTCTTGTACTGACAGGACCTAAGAGTTCGGAAAAATACTTTGAAGAACTGGATAAGTTTATTAGGAAAGCTCTAGGTGACGAAGCTGCAAGACAGTACGATATTGTAATTGATAATCCTGACAAAGTTGCAGACATATGTTCAGATGGCGCAGAACAAGTGATGGAAAAAAGGATAAATTTAGGTGATTCGTTCTACTTCAACTGGAAAATGAAGATAAATCCTGTGCTGCAGCAGCATTTCCCTGCCACCCATGAAAGTATGAGAAATCTTAACCTTACCAAAAATCAGCCTTTGAGTGATCTTATAACTAATCTGAGAAATGCTTTTTCTGGCATTGTTGCAGGCAATGTAAAACCGGAAGGAATGGCAATGGTTCAGAAATATGGACCTTATGAGCTTCACGGCGACAAGGAAATTATCCAAAGCATTGACAAACTATTAGAGGAAATGGTTAATCAGGGTAGAATGAAACTTTCTCAGGAGGAATATACGCCCTGCTATAAACTCATCGATTAGCTCTGCAACTTTTGGAGCTTATTTCTTAAAAGAGGTTTTTATAGCCTCTTTTTTAAATTTTTTTCACCCAAAAAAAAGGCCCGCATCGCGGACCCTTTTGATTTTATTAAAGTTTTACACAATAAAACGTTTAATCTTAGAAGATTACCACCAAGCTTCAACCTGAGCACCTAAGATGTACTCGTGCTGCTTGTTGTGAGAAAGACCGGTGTACTCATTACGCATTAAATCGCCTGCCAACCATGAACCGAATACACGGATTGATGGACGAGCCCAGAAATGAGTAGCTGGAGACCACTGCTGTGCAAGAGTAAGTTTGGTTGCACTTACGCGGTTCTTGTCTGGAGTTGCCCAACCGTTCCAGCCGGTGTTCTTCTGATTGGTGTAACCGAACTCAAGAACAGTAGAGGTGTAATCAGACCACTTGAAAGAAGGTCTCAATACGAATGCCCAATCGTTTCCAGATGGATGTGACCAGTTAGCATTCTTTGCATGCTTGTGAGCAAAGAGAACTGCGTAACCTAAGTTCCACTTAGACTGCTCAACAACACCCCAATCGATAACACGGAAACCTGAACCGTCTTCGTCGTAAGGGATTACGTTATCACCTAAGTGGTTACCGCCGTTGAGAACGCCTGCATAATCAAGAGCGTCGGTACCGTATGCGAAGCTTAACTTGTTGAAGCCTCCGAAGAAGTTACCCTGAGTCCACTCGATGAAACCAAGGAAACCAGTGTTGTTATGATAAACATCCTTCTGAGCCTTTGACATCTTCTGCCATGCATAGATCAGTGCAACGTCTAAAGTTGCATCAGACCACATTGGAATACCGTTCCAACGAGCATCAAGCTTGTAAGAATTCATTGCAGAGTTTGATCTTGAATTATCAGGCCATCCGTAAACGGCACCTACATCTTCCATGTCAACCTGCTGCTTGATGATAGCAAATGACAGAGAACCGAGATTACCAACACCGATGTTCTCAAGACCAACACCGTGACCAGAGTTGTTCAGATAGTAGAAATCCATGATGTGGATATCTTTACGCTGATAGAATCTCTTACCAGCCCAAAGAGTGATTCCTGAAGGCATTTCATAATCAACATAAGCCTCACGGAAAGAAAGTCTCTGACCGTTCCATGCTGAAGTACCATTGTCACCGGCACGATCACCACCTTTACCTACGCCCTGCCATGAGTTACCCTGCTCATCCCAGTTGCTCTCATTAGAACCGTATGCAACCAGAGTATGAACGGTAAACTTGTTATTTGCCTTGTTGTATACTTCCTGTGATAATGAAATTTCTGCATAGGTATCGCACTCGTCACCAAGACGGCCGAGGAGATGACCAAGATTACCATTACCGAAGCAGTATGCATTACCGCTCTGAGAACCGTAGTTCAAACCGGATCTCATATAACCGTGAAAATCAACTGCTGAAGCAGAAACTGAACCTAAAGCTAAAGCAACTACCGCAGTAATTGGAAGCATTTTTGCTTTCATTATAAAATCCTCATGTGGAATTGTTAGAAATTGGAGATAAT
>JAEEGG010000374.1_pt1 | contig 162659 bp, 138 predicted proteins | sample 9134161 | NCBI WGS metagenome assembly JAEEGG01 (sample SAMN16246543, study PRJNA631951) | gut metagenome | biome: gut microbiome; feature: rumen; material: CR-attached | host: Bos | place: Iran: Karaj | collected 2018-10 | reverse complement strand
TTCTGTATTGATTGATGAGGTCAACAAGAAGAATGTCAGCAGCAAGAAAGAGATGTCTGCCGACGATCCTGTATTAATTCCTGGAGCTTTTCTTGCCATTTTATTTTCTGTTTTTTATTGCATTGGATATTGCCGAGTAGATGATAGCGATGATAGCGCCAAAGAAAGCGACATACACTACAAACATACCCATACCAATTCTTTTAACGATTTGAGGAGTGAGCTGCATCTTAATAGCGGAGGGTGTCATTTCAGAAGAAGCGAACACATAGCCCAAGATGACAACAATTGCAACGATAGCCAAAGCCACAATAATCTTGTAGGAAGATTTAATGTTGGTGAAAATAGCTTTCAATGCGAAGATAAGCAATAATGCGATATTGATGAAGAACAGGATGTAAGCCAAGGTCATGATGATGTTCAACAGTTTTCCGTTGGAAAGATACTGTTTTACATTGGCTTTCAGGGTATTCAGATCTTCAGCCTTTTTGTTCTCTGAGACTGTTTGGTTAACTGCATCTGCTTTGTTCACCAATGAATTGAATGCTTTATTGTATGTTTTTTCCTGGATAAAATCCTGCTTGATTACATTATATTCGCTTTCAAGTTGAGAGATATATTTATCCAAACCTTTAAAATCAGCAACTTTGTTGAATCCGTCGATATAAGCTTGAGCGTTTTCAGCCTTGGCGAACAATGACTTGGAATGATCAGCGAAGTTGGCTTGATATTCAGGGAATGTTTCCTCTTTCAGCTCTTGCAATTCTGTGATATAGGTGTAAAGAATATCTTTTTGGAGTTGATGAGCTTTCAGATTTTCAGAAAGAGTCATGCCTTCGGTGCGGTATTGGTCCACGAAAGCGGGGAGACTTTCAGGGGTGGTGGCTTCTAACGCCGCAATCATTTCGGGATTGGCGTCATTTACTGTAAGCGCTTCTTTGTAGCTGGGAAGATTGTCCTGATCAAAAGACGAAGCGAACCACACTGCAAGCAAGCAAGTACAGATTGCCACTATTAATATAATTATTTTTACAATATTCTTCATAATAAAGAGTCGTTTTGAAATTGAAAACTCAATTATTTAGTTTTGTTTTTCACCAGGATATCCATGAAGGAGATGGTGGCGTTTTCCATGTCATTAACGATGGAGTCGATTTTTGACAGGATGTAGTTGTAGAAAACCTGAAGGATAATAGCGGTGATCAAACCGAACACGGTAGTGATCAAAGCCACTTTCATACCACCAGCAACAATGGTCGGAGAGATATCACCTGCGCGTTCGATATCATCGAATGCCTGAACCATACCGACAACTGTTCCCAAGAATCCGAGTGACGGAGCCAAGGCGAGGAACAGGCCAATCCAGCTGAGGTTGTTTTCCAGACGGCCCATCTGAACAGCACCGTAAGATTCAACTGATTTTTCCACAGATTCCAGACCTTCATCGTAACGGTCCAAACCTTGATAGAATACTGAAGCCAAGGGGCCTTTGGTGTTGCGGCAGAGTTCTTTTGCCTTTTCAATACCACCGGTCTGGATAGCGTCTTCCACTTTCTTCAATAATTTATCGGAATTGACAGAAGCCAGGTTCAAATAGAACACTCTTTCAATAACCAATGCCAAACCTAAAATCAAACAGATCAACACCGGGGTCATCCACAAAGCACCACCCTGGATGTATTTTTCTTTCAAAACATAATGCAAACCCTGCTGAGGAGTCTCGTCTGCATCTTCCATCAATACTGCTTGTTCAGCGGGAGCTTCTTCTGTAACAGCTTCCTCTGTCTGTGCAGAATTGTCAGTTTTCTGTTCATTTTGTGCAAACGCCATGTTTGCCATACCGAAGGTCAAAAAACCTGCAACGGTCAATAAAGCGATCAGTTTTTTCATATTGATACTACTTGTTTAATTAATGATTTTTGATTATTTCTTTTTTCTATCTTATTGATTATAAACGTACTAAAAAGAGCGGAGAGAAAGGGATTCGAACCCTTGAAACGCTTTCGGCGTTTACACACTTTCCAGGCGTGCGCCTTCGACCACTCGGCCATCTCTCCTTTTCTATTTTGAGCGGGTAAAATTACAAAAAAAACTTCAAAATCAAACAATTTTATATTAGTTTTTTTTCGCCATTTTCCTATTCTGATTTAAAGTGTTGATAACAAGCATATTAACTCAATCTTTATCCTTTGATTAACTTTTTTTAGAAAAAAAATTCGTTTTTTTGTTTTTTGTATAAATTATTGATGTACTTTTGCATTACTTTTTGTAGTAAAGCAAAAAGTGAAAAATTTATTTTTGAACATTAAAACTAACGTATTATTAACCTAAAAAAAATTATCATGAAAAGAAACATTTTAGTATTTGCATTGATCGCAATTTTCGCATTGAGCTTGACTTCTTGCGGTAAAAAAGAAAAAACAAACACTGAATTGATTACTACTGCTAAAGGTTGGGTTATGAAATCTGCCACCGTTACTCCCGCTGTTCCCGTTGGTGAAGGTACAACTACCAACTGGTATGACGAATATCTGTATGAATATGAACAAGATGATATCATCGTTTTCAATGCTAATGGCAGTTTTGTTATTAAACCCGGTAAAAACGTTCCTGGTGACACTGAAGATGGTTATGTAGAAGAAAAAGCTTCTACTTGGGCATTCAACAGCGACGAAACCAAAGTTAAAATGCAGATCCCATTCTTCTATGATATTCCTACAGAAGGGCCTGCTCGTACATTCAACGCTCAGTTCGAAGAACCCGAAATCAGCAAGCTGACTGAAACCGAAATGGTTCTGATTTACAAAGCTAACACTGTTTTCGCAAAGGGTGTTGACTACACTTGGACTTTGACTTACGAGCCTGTAAAATAATTTATAACACTAATCTTTAAATTTTATACACAATGAAAAAATTATTTTTAGTTTTATTGGCTGGCGCTTTGTTCGTAGCTTGTGGTAACAAAGCTGAAGAAGCTACTGAAGAAGCAGTAGTTGAAGAACCCGTAGTTGAAGAAGTTGTGGTTGAAGAACCCGTAGTTGAAGAAACTGCAGTAGTTGAAGAAGAAACTACAGTTAAAGAAACTGCTAAGAAAGCTGGCAAAAACATTGCTAAAGAAGCTATCAAGAAAGGTGAAGAAGAAGCTGTTAAAGCTATCGACAACGCTGAACCTGAAACTCCTCAGCAGACTGTTCGCAGAAGATAATTTTTCTTTTACGACAAAAATAAAAAAGGGTTGCTCTTACGAACAACCCTTTTTTTATTTTACCCGGATCTTCTGACCAATATCTATTTTATCCGTCTCCTGCATGTTGTTCATCTGCAATAGCTTCGTCAACGAAATATGATGTTGTACGGAAATTCTGTACATGGTATCCCCGGCCTTCACCGTGTAATACTCCGCCTCCCCTTCATTTTGTGTCTCTTTGGGCTGTGCTTCCTTGGATGGCTGCTGATTCATAGAATCTGTGGCTTTTGCCTCTACTCCCCTATCCTTTTTCTCCTGAATTTCATTCTTGTTCGTGGTCGGAATTTCCAAATCCGATTCGTTCAGTATCAAAGTATTTTCTTTCATCTCCATAAAGTCGAAATCAATAAACAACGAGGGGTTGAAACACTCGTTCATGAATCGGCTCTCAAAATGCAACTGCTCCGCACCTGTTTTTGAGGATTTGCCTGAAGCACCGATAATATCGCCCGACTGCAAAATCTGCCCCGGCTTTACCATAATTTTGCTCAAATTGGCATATACCGTTTCCAAACCGTTGTAATGCCGCACCACTACTACCCTGCCATAGTCGCCGTATATCTTGGCCATACGTACCACACCATCAAAACAGCATTTCACTGGAGAACCGCCTTTTACCACAATATCTACTCCTGGATGGAATTCGTTATTCCTGCCCGCACCGTATGCCATGTTAACAGAAGTCGCTCCTATACATGGAAAAAAGAAAGGATTATTGTTACTCTGTACCAGAATAATACGCAAGGGATTTCCGCCAAAAGGCATGGTCAAATGCCTGCTGCATATATTTTCCGTATCCCAATATTGGTCATACAGACTGAAAGCAGGAATCTGATATGTTTCTTGTATTAACTCTCTTTCCGTCAACTTAATATCATCGTTGTCGTGTACTATCGCTGTCAAAGTGCTATCTCGCAAAGCTCTGCTTTGGCTTTGCAGTGAGACATCCATGGTTTGTGCCTGCGATAACACCAAGGGAAGCCATAAGGCGCTTGTAAGTAGTATTTTTTTCATCCTTTCAGCTTAAAAGTTCAATATTTATTTCTATTAACCTTTAATTTTCGGAAGGTTTAATTTCTTCAGTAGATTCTGGCTTGATATTTTCCTCATTGTCTTTCATAAAAGAAGCAATAACGAGAGAAATGATACCCACCACAATAATCATCACGGTTTGCGACAGCCAGCCTATCCATCCTGCCGCCAGTCCAGCTTCTTTCGCCACCCCGTACAACAACAAAACCTGTGCCACCATCCAAGGATAAGCTCCCAAACCACCCTGTGCCACCATAAAAGCCACCGTGCTCAATATCAACACAGTAAATGCTGGTGATGGGCCCAAATGTCTAAGAAAATCAAAAGCAAAGAAGCAAACGTAAGTGCCCAAAAAATACAAAAACCACATCAGTACGGTATAAAAAACAAAAAGCCACGGTTTTTTCACATCTTTGATGGAAATCAGTCCCTGCCAAATACCTACCATAAAGTTTTTGATTTTGACAAAAAAGCCGATTTTGCCCCATTTTTTTCTGGTCATATAAATCACAATTCCAGCCACAATCAACAAAACAAGTCCGATATACATTTTATAATTGGTAAGCATGGAACTCATTTTGTTTTGGAAAGCTTCTCCCAGGGTGATGCCCGTCTGTTCGTCCATGACGATTTGCGATAACAGGGCAGTATTCATCACAACGACAATAATCAACAGAAACAGCCAGCAGGCAATGTCGTATGCTCGTTCGGCCAACACCGTTCCCACCGTTTTCTGGAAAGGCACCTTCTCGTACTTTTGCAGGAATACGCAACGCAACACCTCACCCGCACGGGGCAAGCCCAAATTGGCCAAATAACATACCATCACTGAGAAAAAACCCATGCTTTTCCGCACCTTATAGCCCAAGGGCTCTATCAGCAGAATGTTACGCAACGCCCTCACATAATGGGCACAAGCTCCGCAAATCATGCATAATATGATGAACATCCAGCTTTGCGGATTGTTGATACTGATGAGCACATCTTTGATCTTACCATAATCTTCCGCAGTCATTCCACGCATGGAAAGCCAGATGAAAAATACTCCTATACCCACAAAAATAATCAGTTGGATTACGGACTTTATGAGATTACTTTTTTTTGTCTTTTGCTCGTTTTGCATAATCAGGCTATTTTAAACTGCAAAAATACTAAATAATTCTGCAACCCGTTTCCACACTCCGAATTATTTTCTTATTTTTGCACGTTAAAAAATTAAAAATCATGACAGCTTTAACGAAAACCGATTTCCATTTTCCGGGACAAGAGAAAGTGTATCACGGAAAAGTAAGAGACGTATATACTATTGGCGATAAACTGGTGATGGTGGCTACCGATCGCATCTCCGCTTTTGACGTCATCCTGCCCAAGGGTATTCCTTATAAAGGACAGATACTCAACCAAATAGCATCAAAATTTTTAGATGCCACCGCCGACATCTGTCCCAACTGGAAATTAGCCAGCCCCGATCCGATGGTGACCGTGGGCATTTGCTGCGAAGGTTTCCCCGTTGAAATGATTGTTCGCGGCTACTTGTGCGGCAGCGCATGGCGCAGCTACAAAAACGGTGCCCGCGAGATTTGCGGAGTGAAACTGCCCGAAGGCATGCGTGAGAACCAGAAATTTCCGCAACCCATCATTACTCCTACCACCAAAGCAGAACAGGGTCTGCACGATGAGGATATTTCCAAGGAGGAAATCCTGGCCCGTGGCCTGGTTTCTCCCGAAGATTACGCCGTTTTGGAGAAATATACCATGGCTCTGTTCCAAAGAGGCTCTGAAATCGCTGCCCAAAAAGGCCTGATTTTAGTGGATACCAAATACGAATTCGGCAAAGCCAATGGCAAAATTTACCTCATCGACGAGATTCACACCCCAGACTCTTCCCGTTATTTCTATGCTGATGGATATGAGGAGAAGTTCGCCAAAGGCGAGCCCCAGCGCCAGCTGTCCAAAGAATTTGTGCGCGAATGGCTGATGGAAAATGGTTTCCAAGGCAAAGAGGGACAAAAAGTGCCCGAAATGACCGATGAAATCGTGAACAACATCACCAACCGCTATATCGAGCTGTATGAACACATTACCGGTGACAAGTTCCAAAAATGCGAGAATGCAGACTTGTTGAACCGTATCGAACTGAATGTCAAGAATTTTCTGAACAAATAATTATAAACTAAAACTTTTTATTATGACTGAAAAATTAGAAACCTTACGCGACAAAGCGGCCGTAAGATGGATTGCTTTGTTACTTTTGGCCTTGGCCATGTTCTGTTCATATATCTTTATGGACATCCTCTCCCCTATCAAGGACTTGATGCAATCCACCAGAGGCTGGGATTCAACAGCTTTCGGAACCATGCAAGGTGCTGAAACCTTCCTGAATGTATTCATTTTCTTCTTGATTTTCGCCGGTATTATTCTGGATAAAATGGGTGTACGCTTTACAGCTATTTTGTCTGGTGCAGTCATGTTGGTCGGTGGTTTGATCAAATATTATGCTGTCACCGAAGCCTTTTATGGCAGTGGTGTGGAAGTTTGGTTTACCAATCACCTGAATTACATTCCTGGATTTCAAGAACTTGGCGTTGCTCCATTCTACGAAGGTATGCCCGCCTCCGCCAAGGTTGCCGCTGTCGGTTTCATGATTTTCGGCTGCGGTGTGGAGATGGCTGGTATCACTGTTTCCCGTGGTATTGTGAAATGGTTCAAAGGCCGTGAGACCGCTTTGGCCATGGGTTCAGAGATGGCACTCGCCCGTTTGGGTGTAGCTACCTGTATGATTTTCTCACCCTTCTTCGCCAAATTGGGCGGTACTGTAGATGTTTCCCGCTCTGTGGCTTTTGGTGTTCTTTTGTTGTGCATTGCCTTGATTATGTTCATCGTTTACTTCTTCATGGATAAGAAATTGGATGCCCAAACAGGTGAAGCAGAGGAAAAAGACGATCCTTTCAAAGTTTCCGATATCGGCAAAATCTTGTCATCTTTCGGTTTCTGGTTGGTTGCTCTGCTTTGCGTACTGTATTATTCCGCTATTTTCCCCTTCCAGAAATATGCTGTGAATATGCTGCAATGCAACCTGACCTTGACTCCAGGTGATGGTTTCTGGGCTAGCAATAGTGTGACTATTATTCAGTATATCGTAATGTTAGCCGTGGCTGTGTGCTCATTCACCAGCAATTTCTCCAAGAATAAAACCAACAAAATCATCTTGATGGCTTTGGCTGTTGTGGCTTTGGTAGTATATTGTTACATGGGTTACATGCGTGGTACCGCCGAAACCATTTTCGCTGTATTCCCGCTGTTGGCTGTGGCTATCACTCCTATTCTCGGTAATTACGTTGACCACAAAGGTAAAGCAGCTTCCATGCTGATGATTGGTTCTTTGTTGCTGATTATCTGCCACTTGTCCTTCGCTTTCATTCTGCCTCAATTCAAAGGTAGCCAAGTTGGTGGTGTTGTCGTAGCTTACATCCTGATTCTTGTTTTGGGTGCTTCCTTCTCTTTGGTTCCTGCCGCTTTGTGGCCCAGCGTTCCGAAATTGGTGGACGAAAAAATCATCGGTTCAGCCTACGCGCTGATTTTCTGGATCCAGAATATCGGTTTGTGGCTCTTCCCGCTGCTTATTGGCAAGATTCTGGACAAGACCAATCCGGATGTGATTGCTGATATGAATGCTGGCATTATTGACGCTGAAACCGCTGCTGTTTCCTATAACTACACCTGGCCGCTTGTCATGTTGGCTTGCCTCGGTATCGCAGCCCTCATTTTGGGTATCGTGCTGAAAGCCGTTGACAAAAAGAAAGGCCTCGGTCTGGAACAACCCAATATCGTTGCTGAATAATTTCAAATAAATAGTCAGTTTCAAAAACGGACTAAAACATACTTTCTTGAGTTTTAGTCCGTTTTTTTAAACTCCCCTCGAGCACAAAGTGCGAGACTCCCCTTGAGGGTGTAGCCCGAAACTCCCCTCGAACGAAGTGAGACTCCCCTAAACACTAAAATCATTAGCACATTAACTAATTAGCACATTTAAAATGTCCTTTACCAAAAAACACACTTTTCTCATCATCGCTCCCTTGGCCATTCTGCTGACGGCTGGCCTTGGTTTTGCCATCGGCAAGCAGCATTGTGCCCAGCACAATACCCCAAATGACAATATTCCTAACCTCTATCAAAACCATGCAGGCTCTCCCATGCTGCCCAATACTTTGGACTTGGCTGGTGAACAAGTGCCGTTGGATGTGTATTACATCCGCGAAGCTTTGGATAAAGAACTGATAATCAATTGTTACCAACATTCCAAAACCATCCAGATCATCAAACGCTCCGCCCGGTATTTTCCTGTCATAGAGCCTATCTTGAAAGAAGAAGGGGTGCCCGACGATTTCAAATACCTCTGCGTGGCGGAAAGTGGACTGGAAAATGTGGTTTCACCCGCCAAAGCTGCCGGTTTCTGGCAATTCCTCGCATCCACCGCAAAAATATACGGACTTGAGGTATCGGATGATGTGGATGAACGCTACAACCTGGAAAAAGCGACCCATGCGGCATGCAAATATTTGAAAAATGCAAAAGCCAGTCTCGGCAGTTGGGCTTTGGCCGCGGCAGCCTACAATATGGGCGAAGTCAATTTGAAAAAGAATATTGATAATCAGGGGGTTAATAACTATTGGGATCTCCATCTCAACCAGGAAACTGCACGCTACGTTTATCGCATCCTTTCCTATAAATTGATCATGGAAAATCCCGTGGAATATGGTTATGGCTATTGTCAAGCCAACCTGTACCACCCTATCCCCTGCAAAGAAATCACCGTAACCTCTCCCATACCCAGCTTGTACGACCTGGCCAAAGAACAAGAGGTAAGCTATAAAGAGTTAAAATTCCTTAATCCGTGGTTGCGGAACTCCAAAATTTCCGTTTCCGGAAAAAAATATACTCTTAAAATTCCTGAAAAAAACAAAAACAACTACTACGACCTCTACAAACACATCCAAAATCCCTACGTGGTGGACACTTTAAAATAGGGGTTAGGAATCAGGGGTCAGGGGTCAGTGATTAAAAGGCAGTTCATAGAATTCAGAATTCAAAGTTCAAAATTCAAAAATTCTCCCCTCGAGTGCATGGCACGAGACTCCCCTGATGCGAAGCATCACTCCCCTTGAGCACGTAGTGCGAAACTCCCCTTTAAAATTAATTAGCACATTAGCACATTGATAATTAGCACATTAAAATTATGGCTGACGACAAAAAAATCATCTTCTCCATGGTGGGCGTGAGCAAGATTATCCCGCCCCAGAAACAAATATTGAAAAACATATATCTTTCGTTCTTCTACGGGGCAAAAATCGGTGTTTTAGGCCTAAACGGGGCTGGAAAGTCCACCTTGCTGAAAATCATTGCCGGCCTCGACAAAGCCTACCAAGGCGAAGTAGTTTTTTCGCCCGGCTATTCCGTGGGCTATCTGCCCCAGGAACCTCAGCTCGACGACCAGCTTACCGTAAAGGAAGAGGTGATGAAAGGTGTGCAGGAAGTGGTGGATATTCTGAAAGAATATGAGGAGGTGAATATGAAGTTCATGGAACCCATGAGCGACAACGAGATGAACAAACTCATTGAGCGCCAAGGAGAACTCACCGAGCTCATTGACCAGCACGATGCTTGGGAGCTGGATTCCAAGCTGGAGCGCGCCATGGACGCCCTGCGTTGTCCCGAAGGCGACACCCTCATCCAAAACCTATCGGGAGGCGAGCGTCGCCGTGTGGCCCTGTGCCGCCTGCTGCTATCAGAGCCAGACATTCTACTTCTGGACGAGCCTACCAACCACCTGGATGCCGAATCTGTACAGTGGCTCGAGATGCACCTACAGCAGTACAAAGGCACTGTCATTGCCGTCACCCACGACCGTTATTTCTTAGACAATGTGGCTGGCTGGATCCTTGAATTGGATCGTGGCGAAGGCATTCCATGGCAAGGAAACTATTCCTCTTGGCTGGAGCAAAAAACCAACCGTCTGGCCATGGAAGAGAAACAGGAGTCCAAACGCAGGAGAACCCTGGAACGCGAATTAGAATGGGTGCGTATGGCCCCGAAAGCCCGTCAGGCCAAGGGCAAAGCCCGTTTGAACGCCTACGACAAACTGCTGAACGAGGATGTGAAGGAAAAAGAGGAAAAACTGCAGATTTTCATCCCCAATGGTCCCCGCTTGGGCGATCAAGTAATTGAAGCTCAGAATGTTTCGAAAGCTTACGGCGACAAACTGCTCTTTGAGAACCTCAACTTTAACCTGCCACCCAATGGCATTGTGGGCGTTATCGGTCCCAATGGCGCGGGCAAAACCACCCTCTTCCGCCTCATTATGGGCTTGGAAAAACCTGATAGTGGCGATTTCCGTGTGGGCGATACCGTGAAGTTAGGTTATGTTGACCAGCAACACAGCTCCATAGACCCCGAAAAAACGGTCTGGGAAGTGGTTTCGGAAGGAAATGAACAAATTACCTTGGGTGGACGTTTAATCAATTCCAGAGCCTATATTTCGCGTTTCAACTTCAGCGGCACCGACCAGAGCAAAAAGACAGGAGTGTTGTCTGGCGGCGAGCGCAACCGTTTACATCTGGCCCTCACTTTGAAATCCGAAGCCAATGTGCTCTTGTTGGACGAGCCCACCAACGATATTGATGTGAACACCCTGCGGGCTTTGGAAGAAGCTTTGGATGATTTTGCCGGCTGCGCAGTGGTGATTTCCCACGACCGCTGGTTCCTTGACCGTATCTGCACCCATATTTTAGCCTTTGAGGGCGAGTCGCAGGTATATTTCTTCGAAGGCAGCTACACTGAATACGAGGAGAACAAAAAGAAACGCTTAGGCAACGAAGGACCCAAGCGGATTCATTATAAGAAGTTGATGGAATAATATTTTCCTTGGGCGAAGCCCTTTTCCCTCGAACATTGCGGGACTCCCCCATGGACGCACGCGGTGTGTCCATACATCCCATCACACCTTCTCACCATATAATCCTTCATCCTGTAATCCTGTAATCAACACCTCTCCCCTCGAGCACGCAGTGCGAGACTCCCCTTTGGACGAAGTCCACTCCCCTTGAGCGAAGCGAAACTCCCCTTTGATGAACGGTGCGAATCACTCCCCTTGAGCACACAGCGCAATACTCCCCCTCTTAAACCCTCACTCCTTCACTAACTTTGCCGAATAGCCTTCTAATCGCGGACACAACGGACGGAATAACAAGCTTCCTCAGGCTGGTTCCAATGAGAACCCAATATAGCACTGTTATAGAAGAGCATACGAATAGACTTGTCTTTATAATGCCCTGCTGTCCAAAATATGGCTATGCCGCCAAAACCTCCAAAACCATCTAAACCAGCATTGCCTGCCGGCAGAGCCGAGAAGCCTGTGGCGTTATTCGAACTTGGATCGTTTCCGGGAGTATTTATATCACATTCTGTTGTGTCATCTACACTGGTCCTCCATCCCCATGTGGCTGCTAATGATTTGGCCACATTGAAAGAGTCGTTACCTGAAATATATTCCGGTTGGGTTCTCAAATAGCTGTAAAGTTCATCCCACTCCGCTCCACTGGGCACATGCCAGCCGTCAGGACATATACCTTGTATGCCACTGGGATTCTCTTCATTGGATGGGCCTTTCGTCACAGCTCTCCAATTATACAAGTATCCCCAGCGGGCCACATTGCCCATATTCTCCTCATTGCTCTGGTTATTGCCAGGAGCCGAACGGTATGGTATAATCAGACTCCAATTAAATTCTGGGCTTAAAGGTATTTCTGTGCCGTCGGCATAACGCGTGGTGCGCAGATTCTCCGCCATCCACACCTGATCGCCTATCTGAACCGCATCGTAAATATTACCGTCTATGTCGGTCACGGCCTTGCGTATCACCTGCGCAGTGGGAGGATACTGCTGGTTGGCATAATGGTCATCGATAGGATTCTCCGTATTGCTGTTATTGTTGGTTTCTTTGTGGCACGATGTCAGCAGCATCGCCATCAGAATGGTCAACGCCATTCCACAGATTATTATTCTTTTCATTGCTATTTTGTTTAGGTTGATAACTATTTAATTTGCTTGCTGCAACTTGCTCTTTCAATTCCCCTCGCATTTCGAGCGAATGAATGTCAGCATTTGTCTCATTTGCTTGAGATATTTATTCTGATGCTTATCATGCCACTGTTCATTATGCTCGGTTTATTAATCGAATTTTGAATTTTGTCTGACTTCTGACAAGAAGAAAAACAGATAATGAATAAAACCGGAATTAAAAACTTTTTCATAGGAGTACGTTTTTAGTTGATAAATTTTTGTGTGTTGTTGCTTACAAAATTCCGAAAAAATTTAATACTCCTATTCTTTCAAATGCCCATCATGTCTATATTATGCCGAAATTATGACAGAATGATTTTTTTTGCTTTTGGAAATTTTTTATTTTTGTACTTATAAAAAGACCCAATTATGCATGCTATCATTAAAAAAAAAAAAATTGTCAGGATTATTTTTCACCTATGTTTTATTGCTAGTATTGTATTTTTTTTTAGTTGCAATTCTATTCTGAGACCAATAACCGAAGATGCCTATAAAGAATATCTATCTGTTTTTTTCTTACTTTTAATGCTTTATATCAATTATTTATTCCTTATTCCCGAGTTCTTTCTGAAAAGAAAATACGCTACTTTTCTGCTATTTTCATTGGCCAGTGTTTTTCTGGCTACTATATTTGAAATGTTGTTAGTAACATCTGATATTAAAGCAAATTTGCCGTCTTCCTTTAATGAAAATGATATACAACTTTCTATTACATACCATTTTCTGTTTATAGAAGGCAGAAACATGGCTTTTTTGTTTTTCTTTTTTATGCTGAAAATATTTGAAAATGAGATACAAACACATAAAAAAGAACAGCTTTTATTAGCTGAGTCAAAAGGATATATTGCGGTGTCAACAAAAGAAGGAATGAAATATATCAGTGTTTCAGAAATTCAATATGTTAATCAAGATAAAAATTACTGTAATATATTTACTTTTGATGGCAACAAATACGACAAATATATATCGCTCTTAAAAATGAGTGAATATTTGCCTGAAAACCAGTTTATAAGAATCAACCGAAACGTTATTGTCAACATCCTTGGTATTCTCTCCTGCACAGGTGATACATTGAACCTATATGATAAACGTTCGGAACAGAAACTGATTTTTCCTCTGTCGAAAAAATATATAGCTAATATCAACGACTTTAGAATGCTTACTGTCGGTTTAAATGATAAAAATGTCGGTTTAAAAACCGAGGAAAATGACGAAAAGGACAGTTTGAACCCAAAAAATCAAGAAGAAAACTTGCAGGAAAAAATAGATTTGGAAAGTTTTCAAGGAATCGTAGGCACAGATAATGACCTAAAAATAATCTGCCAAACGGTGGCAAAAGACCCTTCTACGAATATGAAAAAAATGGCTGAACAGTTGGGGGTTTCACAAAGAACCGTAGAGCGAAAAATGAAACAGCTGAAAGAACTGAATATCATTCAACATGAGGGTGCACGCAAAACCGGTGGCTATTCCCTCAATCCCAATATCACAGAGGAAGCTAAAGAATGGCTATTGAAATAGATAATAATAGCGCTTACAAGAGATAATTACATATTAATGCTGTAATACAACACATCATGCCTTTCTTCCCAGCCTTGGGAACGCCAGAATCCCTTGCCAATTTCATTATCTTTGATCACCAATAATCCGTTTTTTCGAATTCCTGCGGCACGAATAGCTTCATAAACTTTGTTCAGCAGGGCTTTGCCAATTCCTTTGCCGCGAAGCGGCTCTTTTACGGTAGTATGGTAGATATAGGCTCTTCTGCCGTCCATTCCACACATAATTACCCCCACTATCTCATTGTTTTCCACGGCCACAAAATTGGATGTGGGGTTACGCTCCAAAAATCTGCTGATACCCTCTCTTGTGTCATCGTTGCTACGCAAACGCATTCCCGCTGTCTGACACCATAAACCATACACCGCATCATAGTCAGCGATGGTCATTAATCTAATTTCCATATTTTTCTTTTTATGTAGAGACGCGCCATGGCGCGTCTCTTTATTTATCTTTTTTTTCACTACCCCGCCCTACGGGCACCCCTTCTTGTAGAAGGGGAAATTAGGTAAAAAAAAAAGACACTCTTGTGAGTGTCTTTTTCTTTTTCTTACTGAAATAATTACTCAGCAACTACTTCTTCTGCAGCAGCTTCTGCACATTCTTCAGCAACTTCTGCTACTTCTTCTTCAGCAACGGGTTCTTCGATAACAGCTTCTTCTACAACTGGTTCTTCCACTACTGCGGGTTCTTCAGTTTCAGCTTTTTGACCACAAGCTGCGAAAACAAATGCAGATACTGCGAGGATAGCAAATAATTTTTTCATTTTTCTTCTGTTTTTAATTGGTTGTTTTGTTTCATTATTAGGGTGTGCAAAAATACTTCAATTACCAATAGCAGATGACTTTTAATTGAGCATTTTTGTTAAATAATGTTAAGTGCTTGATTAGCAATCAACTACCGTACACCAACCATATTTATCTTCAATTTCTCCATATTGGATTCCCATCAGGATTTCACGCATTTTTGTGCTCCAAGGTCCTGGTTTTCCGTCTTTTGAAATCACATATTCTTTTCCAGTTTCACGATCCTGGATCATGTGAATCGGAGAAATTACTGCTGCGGTTCCGCATGCGCCTGCTTCTTCAAAGGTACCTATTTCGTCTAATTTGATGTGTCTTCTTTCAACAACCAATCCCAAATCTGCAGCAATGGTGGTTAAACTCTTGTTGGTAATAGAAGGCAAAATAGAACCTGAATCAGGTGTTACATATTTACCGTCTTTAATACCGAAGAAGTTTGCGGGACCAGCTTCATCAATATATGTTTTGGTCTTGGCATCGGCGAAAATAGAAGCACTGAAACCTTCAGCGTGAGCTCTTTCACCAGCACGCAAAGAAGCGGCATAGTTACCACCTACTTTTACATGACCTGTTCCCAGTGGTGCTGCACGGTCATAATCCAATGCAATCTGCATGTTGGTAGGTTTGAAACCTTCTTTGAAATAAGGTCCTACTGGAGTTACAAATACCAAGAACAGATATTCATTTGCTGGTTTTACACCAACAGTGGCACCTGTACCTACCAAAAGCGGACGAAGATACAAAGAACCTTCAGTTCCATAAGGCGGAATATAGTCAACATTTAATTTGATAACCAATTCCATGGCTTGGAAAAATAATTCCTTTGGAATGGGAGCCAACATGATAGTGTCAGCTGAACTATTCAGTCTCTTCCAGTTTTCTTCCCAACGGAACAAACGCACTTTACCGTCTTTTCCTCTGAAAGCCTTCATGCCTTCGAAAGCTTCCTGACCATAATGGAGACAAGAGGCAGCCATGTGCATGGGTATATATTCGTCAGAAGAAATTTCCAACTTACCCCATTCACCGTTTCTGAAATAGCAACGAACATTGTAATCGGTCTTTACATAACCGAAACCCAAATTTTTCCAATCGATATTTTTCATTTCTTATAATTTTGATTATTACAAATATATGCTCTTTAAAAGAGGATTGCAAAGATAGTCATTTTTTTCGATTGTAGCACCATTTTTATTTTTATTCATCCTCTTTCTTTCTTTTCATGGCATTGCTCACCATATCAGCCAATAAATAACCTACCAATATTCCCCATATGATCATAAGGAACAAGTTGTTCTGCAATACATTATCGTTATATTGGCCTGCTTTGTACCAGTAAAACACAGATAATGCCACAAATAAAATTATTCCTATCAGATGATATAAATTCAGATTTTTTCGCAAAAATTCCTTCATAACTTGATTTAATTTTTCATCTTTTCATACTCATAATTGATATATTTGTCTTTAATGGCGTTAATGATTTGCGTAGGAGTCCATCTCACCAAATCATAATAACTAAAGTGACAATACATCATGAAAGTAAGAATTTCTTCATCAGGTAAACCCGTTATATCTTTCACTACCTCTTTATTATATTTCAACGGCAGCTCATCCAAACGGTCTTCATATTGCACCATTTCATTGTACAAACGTTTCATTTTGGCCTTTCTGCTGAAAGCCTCATACAAATAGGTAATAGGATGAGCAATAGCTGTATTTCTGAACACATTGGGTTCCTTGCCATATTCAGCATTGGCCTTATCTTGTTCCGTAATTTCTGTTCCCGGAATATGCTTGTATATTTCTGGAATTTCTATTTTGGCCAGATCTCTTTTAAAACCTTCGTAAGTAGGATTTAATGAAATAACATTCACTTCTTTCAACAAAATAGCCTTATAATACAAGAGAAAATCCTCATTGGTTTTATTGATCAACTTTTCATCCAGCACCACGATTATTTGACGATATATGGATTTTGAAATGACAAGTGTGTCGTGCAACTGGCATGCTATGGTAAAACTACCCTCATTATTAGAAAAAACAAAGTTTTTTCTGGTGACATTGTATATGTTGGCCCCCTCAATCGGATAAAAATTGATACCATCATACACTTTGCCAGTGAATTCTTTTTTTTGTGCATCAAGCTCAAAAAAGAGGCACGTAATCAGAAGCAAAAGCATTAATTTTTTCATGCTGCAAATTTAACGTTTTTGATTATATCTTTCATTTCAAAATTTAAAAGAAAAAAAGAATATTAAAAAGATATAGTCTTGTTGAAAAGGTTGATTTTTTTCGGACAGATTATTTGCTTTTTTACTTATTTTGATTTATAAACAAGATATAAACAGCTTTTGTTTTGCTAAAACATTGTGACATAAAACTATCTATTTTGTTTAAAATTATGCAAAGAAAGTTATTAGTTGATAAGTTTATTTGATGTTAGTGTGTGTTTTTGTTAAAAAAAGAGGTTAAAAACGACAATTTTTGGGTTGAAAATTGATAATAACTTTTCATTTTTCTACTTTTTCAGCATACATGAAGACAGTTTGTTTATAATATTCATATTTTTGAACATATTTTCAACATTATGTGTTAATTTATTAAGTGATAATGTTTTATTTTGTGAATTACAGACATATTTTGCCTCATTTAAATTAATATACAATGTTTCTATATAATTCAAGAAATTTGTGTAACTTTGCAAGTTTAGAATAAAACTGCGAAAAATGAAAATTATTATAGCGTCAGATCATGCCGGTTATCAGCTAAAAGAAAATATTATCAAACATTTTTCCAATGACTTTGAATGGGAAAATTTGGGTACTTATTCTTCTGAAAGTGTTGATTATCCTGATTATGCCCATCCTTTGGCTGAAAAAATAGCATCAGGTGAAAATAAGTATGGCATATTGATTTGTGGAACAGGTAATGGTATAGGCATGACGGCCAATAAACATGCAGGTGTAAGAGCTGCATTGTGTTGGAATGTTGAAATTGCTGCCTTGGCACGACAACATAATGATGCGAATGTGCTGGTTCTTCCGGCTCGTTTTATAACAGATGAAGATGCTTTCAATGTGGTGAAAACTTTCTTTTCAACGGAATTTGAAGGCGGAAGACACCAGAGAAGAGTGGAAAAAATAAATATTCATTAGCAATAGGGTATTATGAGTAGTTCTATCAACAGAAGGGCAAATTTTATCAGATATTCTTTCATCGAGAATATGGATAATAATTTATTGGCTTTTGAGAATAAAATATCCAATAATGGCATTGATGTGAAGTGGATAAGCAATGAGGAAGAACTGGTTTCTTTTATCAAACAGGATTTTCCCAAAGCCCACTTCAATAAAGTTTGCTTTGATTTACCGCATATTCCCTCAGAATTAGCTGATACAGGTAACTTGATTAAAAATATTTCGATAGAAGATGTTGAGAATAATATTGAATCTGCCGATTATCTGATAACAAATGCCAATTTTGGCCTGGTTGATACGGGTTCTGTGGTTCTTTTTAACCATAAGTGTAAAAACTGTTTCAATAAGGTGGATCATGTTATTTTTATCTTGGATATCAATAATTTGATTGCTAAAAGTTCGGATATTGGGATTATTTTATCCTTGTATGAAAGGGATCTTATTCATGGAAATCAACAGGCTATAGATATTATTTCCCAGCCTTTCAATAAAATTATCAGCAATAATTACCAATTTGAACAAGGAAATTCCTATTCAACACAAAAAGTGAGTGTTACGGTTGTCCTGTACGATAATGGTATTACGGCAATCATGAATAATCCTAAGTTGAGGGAAAGTTTATATTGCATAAATTGTGGCAAATGCAAGACAGTTTGTCCAGTGTATAAGGTAAATCATAAATATACGCCCATAGAACTGGTAAAAAATAATGCATTTGGTACCAATAGAAAAAATTCTGATATTTTTGAAAATACTACCCTGTGTGGAAATTGCGATAAAGTTTGCCCAGTATTGATTCCTTTCATGAGTTTGTTGAATTCGGAAATGGAATCGATAAATACCAATGATCATGAAGATAGTTGGCATGACTTAGGCAAAACTATGACAAAAAGATTAAAACTCAATAAACTAAACGGAAAAATTAGACGTTATTTCTTTGTCAGGAAACTTTTTAACAACAACAAGAAACTTTTGAACTACTTTATGAGTCAACAAGATGATTTTTATAACCTGACAAGTACTAAACTGGAGGAAAATGCAAAATTATAACAACGAGCTTGTTGAGAAGATAAAAGATTTTGGAAGAAAGTATCAGCTGAATATCCTGTATAAAGGGGCTTTGATATTTATTTTTATATCTATTTTGGCCTTCTTGATATATGTGCTGCTGGAATATTTCTCCTATTTTACACCCACAGTAAGAAAAGTGCTTTTTTTCTCGTATTTGGGTGTTTTCGCTTTACTTTTGGTATTCTTTGTGCTGATACCTTTGTTCAAGTATTTTGGCTTGGGACGACAGCTCAGTCGTGAGCAAATAGCCAAAATGGTGGGTTCTTATTTTCCTGAAATTGATGATAAACTGCTGAATTTATTACAGTTGCAAGATCAATTGGAACAAGGGGACTATAAAAGCTATGAGCTGTTGGAGACCGCCATACAAACCAAAACCGCCCAATTGAAACCCTTCCCATTTGTGAAGGCTATCCGTTTTGAAAATACTACCCGCTATCTGAAATGGGCTGTAATTCCGATTCTTATTTTTGTGTTGATTTTTTCCATAAAAAGTGAGGTTATTACAGAACCTACCAAGCGTATCGTGAATTATACCCAAGAGTATGAAAAACCAGCACCCTACTCTATTGAGCTATTGAACAAAAAACTGACCACTTTTCAGAATGATGATTTCACCATCAAAATGAAAATTGAAGGCGAAGAACTGCCGAATGAGTTGTTTATCGTGTATAATAAGAAAAATTATAAATGCGTGAAAGACAATAATTCAGAGTTTTCCTATACTTTCACGAATTTAAGACAAAATACTGATTTTCAATTATATACTGACGAAGTTCGCAGTCAGAATTATACAATAGAAGTGTTGCCTAAGCCTGTGACCATAGGCTTTTCCATGCACTTGAAATATCCGTCATATCTGAATAAGAATGATGAGGTATTGGATAATGTGGGTACCGCATCCGTGCCGGAAGGAACCAGAATCAGCTGGCAGTTTTACACGAAAAACACAGACAGTATAGAGTTTATCTATCAGGATCAAGCGATGGATTTGTCGTCAGACAATGACAATTTTGCCGCTGCACTTACAGTTCGTGCGTCATTTGATTATTCAATTGTCAACAAGAACAAGTATTATACTTCCAAAGATACCCTGAATCATTCCATATCTGTGATAAAAGACTTATATCCAGAAATTTATGTGGAAAGCAGGATGGATTCATTTTTCATTGACAGGTATTATTTCAAAGGGAATATCAAAGATGATTATGGTTTTTCCAATTTGTACTTTGTTTACTCGAAATTTGACGATAGGGGACAGGTTATCCAGTCGAACGTGAAAGTGCCCATACAGATTGAAAAAAACGCTGTAATCCAAGATTTTTATTATTCTTTCGAGGCTGCCATGTTTGAGATGGGACCTGGTTATTCTATGGCCTATCATTTTGAAGTATATGACAATGATGGCGTGAATGGCAGCAAGATGTCCAAAACAGGTCAGTTTGACTATAAGGTAAAAACCCAGGAAGAGATTGACAAAGAATTGGATAGGACAAGTTCACAGGCCAAGTCGGATATGGATAATCTGATGAAGGAGTCTTCTCAGATCATGAAAGATATAGAGAAACTGAACCGCCAGCTGAAGGAAACCAATAATCCTTCATGGCAGGACAAGAAGAAAATGGAGGAATTGCTGAACAAGTTCAACGAGTTGAAAAACCAGTTGAACGAGATGAAAAAGCAGCAAAGCATGAATAATCAGCTTGAAAACCAGTATAAAAACTACTCTGAGGATATTTTGAAAAAACAAATGGAATTGGAGCAGCGTATGGATGAGCTTTTGTCGGACGAGATGAAGAATATGTTAGACCAGATTCGTCAGATGATGGAAAATATGAATAAGGATCAGATGCAGAATTCCATCGACAAGATGAAAATGGATGCCAAAGACATCAATCAAACCCTTGACCAGCAACTTCAATTGTACAAAGAACTGGAGATGGAGAAGAAGGTGAACGAGTTTTTGGATAAAACCCGCCAACTGTCTCAGGATGAGAAGAATCTGTCTATCCAAACCCAAAAGAAGGATATCAATAAGGAAGATTTGATGAAGCAGCAGCAGGATATCCAGAAAAGATATGATGAATTAAAGCAGGATTTGAAGGAAATAAAAGACTTGAACAAGGAGTTGGAGCATCCCACTAAGTTATCCAATACGGACTCCTTACAGCAACAGCTGGAACAGGATATGAAGGATGCCCAGCAACAGTTGGAGAAAAATAACCGTTCCAAAGCCAGTGGCAGTCAGAAGTCGGCCTCCGAAAAGATGGAGGAATTGGCCGATAAATTGGAACAGGACATGAATGAGAGCGAATTGGAGGAAGTAACGGAAGATATAGCGACTTTGCGTCAGATTTTGGATAACTTGGTGCAGATTTCTTTCGATCAGGAGGAGGTTATGAAATTGACGCAAAAACTGAGTCCCCGTTCTTCCAATTATACCACTCAAATATCAAAACAACATGCGGTGAAGAATAACATGAAGATGGTGGAGGATTCGCTATTGGCCTTGGCTCGCCGTCAGCTTTCCGTAAAGCCGTATATAACAAAAGAAGTCTCGAAAATAAACAGCTATATTCAGTCTGTGTATGCCGCTTTTGATTCGCGTAATCCCAAGAAAGCGGCACAAGACCAGCAGTTTGCCTTAACCTCCATGAACAATTTGTCGCTGATGTTGGCCGAATCCATGCAGGAGATGAAGCAAAAACAGAGTGAATGCAAGTCCAAATGCAAGAAGTCGGGCAATGGTTCATGCAACAAGCCGGGAGGTAAAGGAAAGAGCAAGAAAACCCGTGCCAAAGAGCTCCAGCAACAGTTGAACCGCCAGATGGAGGCCATGAAGCGTTCAATGGAACAGCAAGGCAAACAACAGCAGGGACAATCGGGACAGCAGCAGTGGAGTGAGCAATTTGCCAAAATGGCCGCCCAGCAAGAGGCTATCCGCAAGATGATGCAGGATTACCAAAATCAGCTGAAATCGGAGAATGGGGTAGGGGACAAGTCGCTCGACAAGCTGATAGAAGAAATGCAGAAAACCGAAAGAGAATTGGTGAACAGAACTTTATCAGACCAGACCTTGATACGTCAGAAAGACATAGAAACCCGTATGCTTGAGAGTGAAAAGGCAGACCGTAAGCAAGATGAGGAAAAGAAAAGGGAGTCAACAGAAGGCAAGGATATACTGAACAGCAATCCGCCGAAGGACTGGAATTTGGATAAAACGAAGCAATCCCAGCAGGAAATGCTCAGGACTGTTCCTGTTAATCTGAACTATTATTACAAGGAAAAAGTCAACAATTACTTTTACAATATTGATTGATGTTTTGGTATTTTCCACGTGAAACATCAAGCGAAAAATTTAGAAATTAGTATTTTATAAAACATGGCAAAAAAAAGATTTTTTTCACTTGTTTTAGGACTGCTTTTTGTGGGTTGTGTATGGGCTGATGGGTATAAGGTTTTGTTTATCGGCAACAGCTATACGGATGTCAATAACCTTCCTCAGCTGATAGCATCCATGGCTGAAGCCGGAGGTGACACTTTGGTGTTTTCCGCAAACTTGCCCGGAGGCCATACCTTCAATAATCACTTGAATAATTCCACCACTGTTTCTTTGATTCAGCAAGGAGGCTGGGACTATGTGGTGTTGCAGGGACAAAGTCAGGAACCCTCATTCCCTGACGGACAGTTTTATGCTGAAACCTATCCGTATGCCCAGCAATTGTGCGAGATGATACGCCAATACAATCCGGAAGCGGAAATAGTGTTTTACATGACCTGGGGCAGGAAAAACGGTGACCAGTACAACTGTCCTTATTTTCCGCCCTTGTGTACCTACGAAGGTATGGACAGTTTGTTGTATTTGCGTTATATGACTATGGCCGAGGATTTTGATGCCGAAGTGAGCCCTGTGGGTGCTTTGTGGCATTATTTACGTGATCATCAGCCGGAAATTGAGCTGTATGCGTCAGACGAAAGTCACCCATCTTTAGCGGGTAGTTATGCAGCCGCGTGCTCTTTTTATTCGGTCCTATTCCGTAAGAATCCGAGGGAGAATGATTACAATCCTGGCATCGCAGAGAATGCGGCAGAAATGATTAAATTGGCTGCTTCAAAAGTTGTGTATGACTCCTTGGCCAAGTGGTTTGTGGAGATTCCTGAAACACCAGGATCAGGTATAACCAACTTGGAAAAGAAACAATGTGCTGTTTTTCCTAATCCTGCCTCAGATTATGTTGACATACAGTCTGATTTTTACATTTCTGACATAAAGGTTTTTGTCGAGGACGGAAGATTGGTATGGACGAAAACGAATATGAATACTTTGAATGAAAGAATCTCCCTTTCTGGCTTCACCGCAGGGCTGTATTTTATTCAAATAATTGATAATGAAGGTAATATAGTAAGAAAAAAAATAATCATTAAATGATAATCTTCAACAATTTACCCATTGAATTACAGCACGAACAAGCGCAATTGAAACCTTGGCTGAAGGAGTTGATCCGTCAGCATGGTTTTACTCCTGGTGACATTGCCTATTTCTTTTGTAATGATGAGGAATTGTTGAAAATCAATCAGCAGTTTTTGCAGCACGATACTTATACTGACATCATCACCTTTGATTATGGAGAGGGTGGAGTGGTTGCTGGAGAAATACACATCAGCGAGCAGCGGGTGAGAGACAATGCCACCGAAATGCAAAATTTGCCTTTAGAGGAGTATTTGCGAGTGGTGGCACATGGGGTATTGCACCTGTGTGGATTTAAAGATAAGACGGCAAAAGAAGCCGCCGAAATGAGGTCTCAGGAAGAGGCTGCAATAGACTTATTTAAAAAGTTAAAACTCAGATAGACAATATTTTACAACATTGTTCCACGTGGAAAACAGAGAAAAATTTGATATTATTGTGGTAGGTGCTGGTCACGCAGGCTGTGAGGCGGCAGTGGCAGCGGCACGCTTGGGAAGCAGAACTTTGCTTATTACCATGCACCTGGGATTGGTGGCACAGATGTCATGCAATCCGGCTATGGGTGGCATCGCCAAGGGACAAATTGTAAAAGAGATTGATGCGCTGGGTGGCTTCTCCGGAATAGTGGCCGACAGGTCCACCATCCAGTTTAGAATGCTGAACCGCTCAAAGGGACCAGCCATGTGGAGTCCAAGAACCCAGAATGACAAATACCTTTTTTCTGCCTGCTGGAAACAGGTGCTCGAGGAACAGGAAAATCTGGAACTGCGCCAAGATACCGTGGTCGATATCCTGTTCGACCAGAATAGGGTAGTGGGGGTGAAAACACAACAAGGAAACACCATCTATGCCCAGCGGCTTATCTTGACAAACGGAACCTTCCTGAATGGCAGAATCCATATCGGCGAAGTGAACTTTGCAGGCGGTAGGATGGGGGAGAGCAACTCGCTTTACCTTTCGGACAAGCTCAAGGATTTTGGCTTGAGTGTGAAAAAGCTGAAGACTGGCACCCCGGTGAGAATAGACAAGCGCACCATCGACTTCTCCAAGATGGAGGAACAAAAGGGTGACGACAATCCCGACAAGTTTTCTTTTACGGATACCCCAGCTGTGCAGGACCAGATGAGCTGCTGGATAACTTACACCAACCCGCAGGTGCATGAGATACTGCGAACAGGCTTTGAATACTCCCCCATGTTCCAGGGAAGAATACAAGGGGTGGGTCCACGATACTGTCCATCTATTGAAGATAAGATCAACCGCTTTTCGGAACGCGACCGACACCAGTTGTTTTTGGAACCAGAAGGACGGAATACAAATGAATATTATCTGAACGGCTTTTCTTCCTCCTTGCCCGAAGAAGTGCAGATAAATGCTATGCACCTGATTCCGGGTTTAGAACACGCTAAAGTCTTTAGACCTGGTTATGCTATCGAGTACGATTTCTTTGATCCCACCCAACTGAAGTTTTCACTGGAGTCGAAACTGATAGACAATTTATATTTGGCTGGACAAGTAAATGGCACTACAGGTTATGAGGAGGCGGCATGCCAAGGTCTGATGGCAGGTATTAATGCACACCTCTCATTGCATGATAAAGAACCTTTGGTGTTGACCCGTTCACAAGCTTATATCGGAGTGCTGATTGATGATTTGGTCACGAAGGGTGTGGAAGATCCTTACCGCATGTTTACCTCCAGGGCAGAATATCGTATATTGCTCCGTCAGGATAATGCGGACGAACGACTGACACCCATTGGCCATGATTTGGGCTTGATTGATGATGAGCGAAATGAAAAGATGTGCGGTAAATACGAAAGACAGCAAAAATTTATTGAATATTTGTCCGAGCATCATGCCAAACCTGTTGAGGTAAATGACTATTTGTCTTCTACTGAAACCTCAGCTTTGACACAACGTACCAAATATGCAAATTTATTGCTTAGACCTCAGGTAGAATTATGCCGTTTGAAAGAATGTTGTCCCAATATTCAGACTTTCATTGCTGATAATAATATATCAGAAAGAGAGCAGGAAAATGCGGAAATCAGAATCAAGTATGCCAATTATATAGAAAAGGAAAAGGAAATGGCAGATAAGTTATCCAATTTGGATAATATAAAAATATCATCTGATTTTGATTATAAAAATTTCCCGTCTTTGTCATTGGAAGCCCGTGAAAAATTATCAAGAGTAAGACCAGAAAATTTGGGACAGGCATCCCGTATCAGTGGTGTAAGTCCCTCCGACATCGCCGCCCTGATGATTTATTTAAGGTAAATATTTGATAATTAGCAATTTACAAACCATCTTTTGATTTAAGCCATTATTTTCAAAAAAATGATGCCCGGCTCAAAAAATACAAAATCGTGGCTTAAAAGCGATATTTTTTGTAAGGTGTTGATTATTAAGAGGAAAAGTTATTCGGTTAGGCGTAGAGGCATGAAGACACTTGCTATGCTCGTTCGTGAAGATGAATTTTTGCTATATGTGTAAGCATGTCACCTTTCGAGCAAAATGAAACTCCCCTCGAGGGCGAAGCCCGAGACTCCCCCCTGGACGGAGTCCACTCCCCTTGAGCACGCAGTGCGAAACTCCCCCAAACTCAATTAACACATTATTCCATTTGCTAATTTACCAATTAACTAATTTGCTAATTAATTTCATTGGCACATTAGCACATTGTCTCATTTGCACATTTAACTATTCACATCCCTCCGTTAACTAATTTGCTAATTCACTAATTTGCTAATTGAAAAAAATCGTATTTTTGCAATCGAAAAATGTGGACAGATTTATCATGATTGCAACCACGGAAAAAAATGCTAAACCATCCAAATCCCCGCATTTTTCATTAACATCATTATTAACCCATAAATTTTTATTATGAGCTATCTATTCACATCTGAATCAGTATCTGAAGGACACCCCGATAAGGTGAGTGATCAAATTTCAGACGCTTTGCTCGATTCGTTCCTGGCTCAGGACCCTGAATCAAAAGTGGCTTGCGAAACTTTAGTGACTACCGGTTTGGTGGTTTGCGCAGGTGAGGTTAAAACAAATGGCTATGTGTCCATCGATGATGTGGCACGCAGAGTTATTGCAAAAATCGGCTATACGAAAAGCGATTACCAGTTCGATGCCAAATCGTGTGCGGTGATTTCCGCTATCCATAGCCAGTCGTCCGACATCAACCAAGGGGTTGAGCGACAAAAGAAGGAGGAACAGGGTGCTGGCGACCAAGGCATGATGTTCGGCTATGCCTGCCGTGAAATGCAGAATTTCATGCCAATTACCGTAGAACTTTCCCACATGATTTTGCAGGAGTTAGCTGCCATCAGAAAAGAAGGGAAACAAATGACTTATCTGCGTCCCGATGCAAAATCGCAGGTGACCTTGCAATATGCTGACGATGGCACTCCGGAACGCATCGATACCATAGTGGTTTCCACCCAGCACGATGATTTCGCTGAGGAGAAAGCCATGCAGGAAACAATCAAAAAAGACATCGAAAACATTCTGCTACCTCGTGTTATCAAAGAATGTCCAGAAAGCGTAAAAGCTTTATTCAAAGATGATTATAAGCTCTATGTAAATCCTACGGGCAAATTTGTTATTGGTGGTCCACATGGCGACACTGGCGTAACTGGCCGTAAGATTATTGTGGATACATACGGTGGTCACGGAGCCCATGGTGGTGGTGCTTTTTCAGGAAAAGATCCTTCAAAAGTGGACCGTTCAGCCGCATACGCAGCTCGTCATATCGCAAAAAACATGGTGGCTGCCGGTTTGTGTGACAAAGTATTAGTGCAGGTGGCTTACGCAATTGGGATGGCAGAACCAGTCGGACTGTTTGTGAACACATACGGAACCGCCAAAGTGCAGTTGAGCGACGGCGAGATTGCCACTAAAATCAAGGAAATCATCCCTATGCGCCCCTACGACATCATTGAACGTTTCCAATTGAAAAACCCTATTTATGAGAGAACTGCCTCATACGGACATTTCGGCCGCGACAGTTATGAGGAAGAAGTGGAAGTGGGTTATAAAGACAAGGATACTTATACCCGAGTGGTTGATGGCAAAGAAAAAACATTCAAAAAAGTACTATTTTTCGGCTGGGAGCGTTTGGATTATGTGGAAGCCATAAAAAAAGCATTTAAACTCTAAAGAATGAAGCGGATATCTTTGTGTTTGTTTTTCTGCCTTTTTTCGGCGATTTTAGCGGCTCAGACTGTAAGAGTGGAAAGAGGTGCGAAAAAAATAAAAGAACTCACCACGGCGGAAATAAACACCATTTTTGACCGTGCCAATCCTCAGTTGAAAGTGAAGGCCATACAAGAAATGGCCGAACAAATGAGTCAGACTTTAAACGGAACCATTCTTATTGCTTTGGATGACAAGGTAATTGTTAGAAAAACATACGGTTACGCTCGTTTATACCAAAAGGGCAAGGACTTGAACGGCATGACTATTTCGCAACTTAGTGCGGCGCGTGGCAAGGCGGAAAATAAGCTGACCAATACCACTCCATACGAATTGGCCTCTATTTCCAAGCAATTCACGGCAGCGGCCATCCTGAAGCTGGTGGCCGCTGGCAAAATGAAGTTGACGGATAATTTGTCGAAATATTACCCGAATAACCCGTATGCGGGTATCACTATCCATCATTTGCTCTGTCACACTTCTGGATTGCCGGAATATTTCGATTTTCCTGAGGAGATATGGGGAACAGAAGGTTTTACTACCAATGAACAGGCTATACAGAAAGTCTTTTCACGGCGTGAGAAGATTTATTTCAAGCCAGGCATGAGGTATAAATACACCAATACCAATTATTTGCTATTGGCGGATATTGTGGCCAAGGTTTCGGGAGTGAAGTTCGAGAAATTTGTGGAGGACAGCATCATCAAGCCAGTGGGAATGATGAACACCTTTTATGTCACGCAGAAAAACGAGCACAAAGATATCTTTTTTCCACGAGGACATCTGAAATCGGGTGAGGAAGTGGCTATTGAGCCGCTCGATGGCACTTTTGGCGACAAAGGCTTATACTCATGTCCCGAGGCCTTGATGAAGTGGAAAATCGCCTTTTTCAACGAATATTCGGTGCTTCCGAAAGACTTGGTAGAAAAGGCCTCGTCGCCTCAGAATAATTTGATAACAGGTGAAGCTCCATCAGAGCTGTACGGCTATGGATTTCATTTGGAAGAGAATCCTTATTATGGAAAATTGGTTTATCATGGTGGCCTGTGGCATGGCTTCCACCACATCATGGTTTACCGCCCGTCGGATAATATGCTGTTTATTTGCCTCAGCAATTACCGCAATCGCGCCCACGTCGGCAAAAGCACGGTAATCCTGAATATTTTGGATGGAGTGTGATAGGGGTCAGGGGTTAGTGATTAGGGGTTAGTAGTTTAAAATCGATGTTCATATCCAATATTTAACATTACGGAATAACGGGGTATGTCATGGTGTAAACGTGGGGCGTGTCCTTCGTAATATAGATAGTCGAACCCTTCAAAAAGGGCCCCATGTAACCCTATGGTTAACAAGTCTTTTGAGCTTAAGTTAATACGTCCACCTAAACCTAAGGTACTTCCGATATTAAAAATTTCTTTGGCATTGGCAGCCACCCATGTATTTACTCCAAAACCCAAAAAAATACCACCTCTTACGTAAAAATGCGAAAGATGGAATTCCATCTCAACAGGAATCAAAATATTCCGGATGGCAATATCTCGTGGAATGGTAAAATAATCCTCATACCGTATGCCAGCGGCAACACCCCAAAGACGATGAAAATCGTATCGCATACCAACACCTGTGCCCACACCAGGATACAAATCGGAAACAGCAGGATATTTGCAGAAGCCTCCCCCCACATTGGCAGTGATACTGAATCCTTTATGAAAATCAGTTGTATTGCTTGAATTTTGTGAGAATACAGGTGACACAGCCAGAATAAAGGTAATAATCAAAACAATGTGTAAAACACAGATATTTACAATATTAAACCGTTTCATAAGAATATAATTAAATCCCTTGCTAATTAGCTAATTCCATTAGCACATTGAAAGTATTTCACCGCATTGCTGAAAATATCCTGCGTCTTGTTGCCTGGGATGTTCTTGTACAGGTTCTCTCCCTTACGTTCGCTGTGGCCCATTTTGCCGAGGATGCGTCCGCAGTCAGACACGATACCCTCGATGGCATAGCTAGAGCCGTTGGGATTGTCATACTTGTTCATGCTGGCATGTCCTTCGAAATCACAGTATTGGAAGGCCACTTGTCCGTTGGCGAACAGATCCTGCGCCATCTTTTCCGATACCACAAATTTTCCTTCGCCATGGCTGATGGCCACACGGTGAACCTCGCCTTCTTTGAAAGAGCTGAGCCAGGGTGAATGGTTGGAAGCCACTACCGTCTTGGTGATGTGCGACAGGTGGCGGTTGATGTCGTTTCGGTACAGGGTGGGAGAGTCTGCCGTCACTTGGCCGATCTTGCCGTAAGGCAGCAGTCCTGATTTCACCAATGCTTGGAAACCGTTGCAAATACCCAAAATCAGGCAGTCGCGATCTAACAGTTTTTCGATGGCTGCCTTGACTTTTTCGTTGTTCAGCACATTGGCAATAAACTTGCCGCTGCCGTCGGGCTCGTCACCGGAGCTGAAACCGCCGCACAGTGCCAAAATATGAGCATTGTCAATCAATTTCGTCAATTCATCAATTGAGTCGTTGATTTCTTTTTCATTCAAATTGCGGAAAACAAAAATCTCGGGTTCTGCACCGGCATCCTGGAAGGCCTTGGCAGTGTCGTAATCGCAGTTACTGCCCGGAAATACAGGAATAACCACCTTCACCTTGTCGGTTTTGGGCGGATGCAGCTCGTGGCGTACTACCTTGGCATTCTGGGCTTCCACTTTGGGCATGTTTTCACTCTTGATTTTCACTTCGGGATAGATGGCCTCGTAGGTGCCACGCCATGCAGCCAAACATTTCGCCTTGTCAATTTCTGTGCCATTAATGATGAATTTATCGTTTACACAGCCTAATTCAACCGCATATTCAAAATCCAAATTTTCAGTACTTTCCACCACAAAACTGCCATAGCCATAGTCGAATACAGGCAAGTCGGTGTGAATGTCAAAGCCCAAGTCGTTGCCAAAACTCATCTTGCACAAAGCCTCTATCATACCACCGAATTGCAAGGTATAACAAGAAATAATCTTGCCTGCATGAATCTGCTCATGCACATAGTCGAAAATTTGTTTCACCCGATCGACGGAAGGTCTGTGGTTATCATCTATCACATTGTTAATGAAATAAATATGATTTCCTTTTTGCTTGAATTCCGGTGAAATCACTTTGTCGGCTTTTTCGGTGACGATGCCGAAAGACACCAAGGTCGGAGGTACATTCAGATTCTTGAAGGTACCACTCATAGAGTCCTTGCCACCAATGGAAGGCAAATGGAAAGCATTTTGCATGTAAATGGCTCCCAGCAAAGCGGAGAAGGGTTTTCCCCATTTGGTGGTGTCTTTGCCTAATTTCTCGAAATATTCCTGGAAGGTAAAGCGGATTTTCTTGTAATCGCCGCCCACAGCAACGATTTTGGCCATAGATTCCAGCACAGCATACATCGCTCCGTGGAAGGGCGAAAATGAAGCAATATAGGGGTTATAACCAAAGGCCAAGATACTGGCAGTATTGGTATGGCCATGCAGCACAGGCAGTTTTTGCACACCAGCCTGGCTTTCGGTCAGCTGGTGCTTGCCACCGAAGGGCATCAGCACCGTAGAAGCGCCGATGGTAGAGTCGAACATTTCTATCAGTCCCTTTTGCGAGGCCACATTGGGCGAAGCCAAGTGTTTGGCTACGTTTTCGGTGGTAATGGCCTGGTTGGCACTTGCCTCCGGAACTCTCATCGGAAATTCACCTTCAATCTTGGGAATCACCACATCGGTTTTCTGGCGGTAGCCGTTGGTATTGATGAAATCACGGGATAAATCCACAATGTTTTTGCCTCTCCATTGGATGGTAAGTCTGTTATTGTCAGTTACTTTGGCAATAATGGTGGCCTCAATATTTTCCTGACGGCAGTATTCGAAGAATTGATCCACATCTTTCGGATCCACCACCACGCTCATACGCTCTTGCGATTCGCTGATAGCCAATTCGGTACCATTCAGGCCTTTGTATTTAGTCTTGACAGCATCCAGGTTGATGAGCAGTCCGTCGGCCAACTCACCGATGGCCACGCTCACGCCGCCTGCGCCGAAGTCGTTGGATTTCTTGATTAGACGGGTAACTTCGGGCTTGCGGAACAAGTGTTGAATTTTGCGTTCTTCGGGAGCATTACCCTTTTGTACCTCAGCAGCGCAGACTTCCAATGAAGTCTCAGTATGCTCTTTGGAAGAACCGGTAGCACCACCGATACCATCGCGGCCGGTACGACCACCGAACATGATGATGATGTCGCCGGGTTGAGGTTGCTCGCGTCTTACACCCTCAACGGGAACCGCACCTACCACCGCACCGATTTCCAAACGTTTAGCCTTGTAGCCTTCGTGATAGATTTCACGCACATGGGTGGTGGCCAAGCCAATCTGGTTGCCGTAGGAGGAATAGCCGGCAGCGGCACTCTTGGAAATAACTCGCTGTGGCAGCTTGCCTTCCATGGTCTGGCTAACGGGTTCGTTGATATTGGCCGCACCAGTGACACGCATGGCCTGGTACACATAGCTTCTGCCGCTCAACGGGTCGCGGATGGCGCCACCCACACAGGTAGCTGCCCCACCGAAAGGCTCGATTTCTGTGGGATGGTTATGCGTTTCATTTTTGAACATCAGCAGCCATTTTTCGATCTTACCATCGACATCCACATCTACATAGACACTGCAAGCGTTGTTTTCCTCCGAAACCTCCATGTCGTCGAGGTTGCCGAGTTTACGCTCGTTTTTACCACAGATGGTAGCCATGTCCATCAAGGTGATGGGTTTGCGGCCGCCATGCACATTATTTCGGATTTGAATATACTGATAAAACGCTTCTTGCAGCTGGTCGTTGAAGGTGCTGGGTGTGAAGGTGATGTTGTCCAACTGGGTTTCGAATGTGGTATGACGGCAGTGGTCGCTCCAGTAGGTGTCTAACATCTTGATTTCCGTCTCCGTAGGATTTCTTTTTTCTTCAGTTTGGAAATAATGTTGAATGAGCAGGATATCCTCGAAAGACATGGCCAAGGAAAGTTTCTTTCTGAAAGCATCCAATTCCTCGGCAGTCATATCGTTGAAAGTGTCGAAAACCTCCACATCGGCCACAGTCACATTTTCGGAATCATCCAAAACGGACATATCTTTTTCTCTGGCCTCTACTTCATTGATACAGTGCTTTTTAATCTTGATTATGTCTTGTGCAGACAGTTGGCCATCCATGACGATGAGCTTGCCGCTACGGATGGTGGCTTTGGTTTTGGGATTAATCAATTGGAGGCACTGCATGGCGCTGTCGGCTCGCTGGTCAAACTGGCCAGGCAGGAATTCCACAGCGAAATAGGTCAACCCGTCCAACGGGAATTCGGTGTATACCTCATCGGTAACAGGTTCCGAGAAGACGGCTTTTTTGGCCTTTTCTAACAAATCTTCTTCGATACCGAAAATATCATACACTACGATAAGACGTAATGCATTGATATTCAATTCTAAATTATGGTTCAGATCATCCAACAGATCTTGGGCTTCCACTTGGAAACCTGCTTTTTTCTCAACGAACAGTCGAGCATTAAGTGTTTTATTCATAATGAATTAAAAGTAAAACAGAGTTATTTTACAGTCATTTTCAAGATATTGATTTCGGCCTGGGTAAGGAAACGCCATTTGCCACGAGGCAGGTCTTTCTTGGTCAGACCGGCAAAAATCACACGGTCGAGTTTCACTACTTCATAACCCAAAAATTCAAAAATTCTTCTCACGATTCTGTTTTTTCCAGAGTGAATGGTGATGCCGATGACTTTCTTGCTGTCATCTACGTATTCCACTTCATCGGGAGTGATGATACCATCCTCCAGCTCAATGCCGTTGCGCAGGGCGCACATATCGATATTGGCGAACTTTTTATTCAGCTCCGCGGAATAGGTTTTTTGAATGCCATGTTTGGGATGAGTCAGCTTTTTGGTCATGTCCCCGTCATTGGTGAAAAGCAGCAAACCTGTAGTGTTTTTGTCCAATCGTCCAACGGGATAAATGCGTTCTTTGCAGGCACCGCGTACCAAATCCATCACGTTCTTGCGGCCTCTTTCGTCGTCGGTAGTGGTGATGTAATCTTTGGGTTTGTTCAGCAGCAGGTACACGGGTTTTTCATTCTGCAGGACATGGTCGCCATAGCGAACCACATCGGTGGGGCGGACTTTGTAGCCCAATTCGGTCACTATCTCATCGTTCACGCTGATAGCGCCGGTAGTAATGAGCACATCGGCCTCACGGCGTGAGCAAATGCCAGCATTGGCGATGTATTTGTTCAAACGCACAAGGCCTTGGTTTTCATTGTCGGTTAACGACAGCACTTTTTGCTTTTGCGGAGAAACGCGACCTTCCCTTTGTCTGCGAGCCACGATTTCGCTGAGAATCTCTGACTCGGCGGTCACATCCCTGCGTTTTTTGCGGGGAGCGGCCTCGGTATCCTTAGCTTTGAAAGCGGGTTTTTCATTCCGTTTGGCCCCGAATTTTCTGGTGCCGGTAAATTTTCTGCCGCCTTCTTCCTCTTTGGGCTTGGAGAAGGTTCTTTTGGTTTTTGGAGCTTTGTCGTTGGTGCTTGTCTTGGAGCGGAAAGAGCGTTTTACCTCCTTTTCCTCCTTGACATTTTTTTCAGCGGGTTTCCGACGACTTCTGGTAGCCGGTTTTTCCGTTTTGGCAGTGCTTTTGGTGCCTCTTTTGGCACCAAATTGACGTGTTTTGGGTTTATCGCCCCTGTTTTCTTCCATAGATTCTAAGTCAGTAGCAGATTATTTATGTTGAATATTTTTTCCACAATCATCAACGATGATTTTGTACCATTTGTCAGGATAATTAGGATGCTCCGGTGATTCACACTGTGGCATTCTGGTGTTGGTTTTGGCAAATTTGCCATTCTTTTCCACCTTGACATTACCGTCGTTGTATTTTACCAGCAAATACTCGAAAAGATGATTCCATGCATTGCAAACCTCTTGGGTACAGCGGGTGGAGATGTCATTGATGCGTTTCTGGGCTTTGGCGGGGTCATTTTTGAAGAGTTCCACCATTTCTTTTTCCATCTCGCGGATGTTCTTAACAGCTCCGAATTCATACTTGTGCTGTTGTTCGTTCACATGCTTGATCATGTCGCTGTAACGAGTGTAAACCAGTTGGCTCACCTTGGTGAAAATCCAAAAAGCGGCGGTGGAAGAGTAATCTACCATAGAGCCGTTACCTTCACGAACAGCTTCAGGAATTTCGGTGATACCGCAGAACATGGGGATATAGCAGCTGCTGGCAGCGTCGTCAACACCGAACCAAAAAATACCACCAAACTTATCGGGCAGCCAGCTACGAGCTTGGGCTACAAAAGAGAAGCCGGTTTGCTGGGTAGCAGTAGCGCGTTCATGGATGTATTCTTTGCCATTGTATTCCCAAGTCATGGGGCGCCAGCGATAAGGGCATGCAAAAGGACCAGCACCGATATCCTGGGTCATGTCCATGGAAGTGCCTTCAAAATGGTCACGCATCAGCTGCATCACATCGGTCACATCAACTTTTTGGGCAGGTTTGATCCATAAGGGGAAGCGGTGGCTCAAGTTGTCACCACGGGCATAATCCTCATACTGGGCCATCAAGTCAGGATTGCAACGATAGAAAGCAGCCCACACGCGGGATTCACAGAAGCGGGCGGCTTCGAAATCAACGGGGGCGTAAGCGTCGCAGAAACTAAATTGTGCGTCTGGAGCTTTGGGGTCATAGTAACCTTTCAGCTTGGCGAAAGAAATCACATCGGCAGCATAAACGGTTTCTACATCTGGATTGAAAATCATCTTGTCAATATCCTTGTTGGTGATGGAAGTTTTGCCATCTCTCAAGGGAAAAGTGGTGATACGGGCTTGGTTGGCATGACCACTGATATAACCGTCAGGAATACGGCGAGCCACCCAAACCGCACCATTGGACCAGCCTTTGACCAGTTTGCCCTTAGCGTCTCTCATTTCAGGACCCTTGCCGATGATTTCAAAAATCCAGGCCTCATTCGGGTCGATGATGGAGAAAGATTCTCCTTCACTGCAATAGCCGTAGGATTCAATCAGGAAATTCAATACCTTGATAGCCTCACGGGCATTCTTGGCACGCTGTAAGGTAATGTAAATCAGTGAACCATAATCAATTAAACCAGGAGTATGCCACAATTCCTCACGGCCACCGTAAGTGGTTTCACCAATACACAACTGGTGTTCATTCATATTGCCCACCACAGAATAGGTATGAAGAACTTGGGGAATCTGTCCCAATAATTTACCTGTATCCCATTCTATCACATCCATCAAAGTTCCTAATGGATAGTCCGCAGCGGGACGGTAATATAGTTCGCCGTACAGCGAGTGGGAGTCGGCGGCATAGGAAACCATGACAGAACCATCTTTGCTGGCTCCTTTGGTGATGATGAAGTTAGTGCAGGCCATGGCCTGAAAACCGGCCATCAGCAAGAAGGCCGCAATAATGACTATAATCTTTTTCATATTCAATGAAACTTATTTGTTGAGTAAAAACTGATTTACGTTGGGTACAATCACCAAAGGCATGGGTGAGTTGTTGACAATCTGGCGAGTATTGCTGCCCATCCACACGCTGGAAAGGTCGTGTTCTTCCTCACGCATAATGACCATCAAGTTCACATCCATTTTCTTTGCTGCATCCAGCAATGCTGGAATGGAATCGCCGGGAACATCTAAAGTTTGCACATCAAATCTCACGTTGGCTTTCTTGCACATGGTGGCGGCATGGTTCAACTGCACGTTAATCACATGCTTGATGTCGTTGTTGACAGGATTGATCACTCCCAAAAGACAGATCTTGGCACCGAAATCCTTGGCGAATTCAATGGAGATTTTCATTTTTTGCAAGGTTTCAAAACTGGTGTCGATGGGCACCAGAATCTCTGTCAGGTCACGGTTGATTTGGATGTCCTCACGCAAAATCAACACAGGCACTGTGGTCTGGTTGATGGTTTTGAAGGCGTTGTTTCCCACAAAAAACTCCTCGAAACCAGAAACACCATGAGTACCCATGACAATCATGGATTTTGGAAGATAAGCGGCGTAATTACACAATTCAGCAGCTGGCTTGCCTTCCAAAATGGTGGAAGTTACGGAACTTTCAGGAGCTTCTGCCTTGCATTCCTCAACCCATTGGGCCAGTTTATTTTTTACTGCTGCCAGAAAGTCCTTGGCGGCAGTCGTTTGGGCAAAGTCTGTTTTCATGGCAGCGGTTTTTACCCATACCAAATGCAGTTTGGCTTTGTTTTTCAATGAAATGGCAACAGCGTGCTTCATTGCGTTATACGAATTTTGGGAAAAGTCAATTCCCACAACAATATTTTTCATAAGCGTCTATTTTTGTTAATATCTTAAATAATCGACAAAGATACAAAAAAATATTGAATAGCGAATAATGTTTTAAAATAAAAGCATTTCCTTCACGGCAATTTTGTTGGAGGTGGGATAATACCGTCGTTTGCGGTGGACCAAATGGTAAGTTTTTCCACCAAACGCCACAAAATCCCCTTCCTTCAACAAAAATTCATTCTGATAATTGCTGTCAATGGGTATAACAACGCTTTCAATCCGCTCTTTGCGTTCATGGTTTTTGATGCAGTAAGTGTAATCAGGGTGATTTTTGTCGCGGATGGAATCGCTGAAAATCACAGCTTTACCGTGATAATTGAAACTAACCGCTACTCCTTTGGACAGTTTATAAATGGTGTGGCTTTCAAGATTTTGGGTATGATATTTATCAATATCGAATAAAAGAATAATGCTCAAAAAGGAAGAGATTCCTATCCAATAAAATCTTTTCTTCTGCTTCAAAAATAATAAATAAAAAGCCATGATACACAAATAAATCAACGACATCTGTACCCATGAAATACTGATATTTTCTGTGACAGCTCCAGGCATTTTTTCTATGGATTGAATCAGAAAATTCATGAATCTGATCTCATGGGTCAATAGCCAGGCTAACCAGTTTGATACTACTGGAATAAACGATACCGCCAGCAAACACACGCCACTAACCACTACTAAAAACGATAACGAAATAACGGATAAGTTTGCTAAAAGAAAATAATTGGGAAACTGTCCGAAAGTGTAAACCGACAAGGGGAAAGTGGCCAATTGCGCAGCTACCGACACGGTGATGAGGTTCCAGAAATAATTGATAATCTTGTATTTAGGTTCCCATAGTTCTACTAATTTTTGCTGGAAAATCACAATACCGAAAACGGCGGCATAGCTCAATTGGAATCCTATTTCAAAAATTAACAAAGGATTGATTATCAACAAAATAAATAATGAAGCAAACAAGCTGTGAAAAATATTGGTGTTGCGTCGAAGCATCCCTCCGATGGTGACAAAAGAGAACATGGTGGCGGCTCGGGTCACCGAAGGAGAAAGACCTGTGATACAGGCATATAGCCAAATAAAAAGCATTAAGAGTATGGCTTTCAGCAGTCGCAAAGCTTTGGAATATTCCAGCGGCTGTAACAAAAAGTTCAAAATCATAAAAATCACGCCTACATGCATGCCCGAAACGCAAAGAATATGGCTTACTCCAGCGGAGGCATAGCTGGCTTTCAGCTCGGATTCCATGGTTTCGTCGTTGCCCAATAGGATGGCTGTGATGATGCTGTACTCGTTACCGCTCATGCCGGCATCGGCAAAGATTTGCGAGAAGTATTGCTGTATCCGGTAAGCTTTGTCCCGAATAAGGTTTAGTTGGCACCGGCTGATTTGCTGCCAGCCGTGTTTCGGTATATAACCAGAGAAGAAAATCCCCCTTCTCTGCATATATTTCCTATAATCAAAAGCATACGGATTTTTAGAATTTTCGATTTCTTTTATTTTTGTATGAATAAGCACCACATCGCCATAGTTGGGTGGGTGCAGACTGTCTTTGGCAAAATATAATACCACTTTTTGTCCAATGGCTTGTCCATCAGTGGTTTGCTCTATGATTGCCAAGGCTTTGAAACTTTTGGCTTTGGGCACAGGGTGATCGATGATTTTGGCCACAAAAGATTGATTATTTTCAAAGATTTTCTCATAGAATTCGATATTTTCATTCCGAAAATGGATACAAGTAAGGCAAAAACCGGCAAAAAGAAACAAAATTTGCAGGAAAATACCGGACAAAAGAGTGGTAGTGAGAGTCTTTTTATGTTGAAGTACCAGAGAAACCAACCAACAGAAACACATCAACAATAAAAATTTTGGCAAAGAGAGACTGAGTGATGTCCAATAGGCCATCCCAATGCCAATAGCAAAAGGAATTAACAAACGCAGAATAGGGTAGTTGCGGAAAAACATGATGTTACCAGTTTAATCGCACAAAAATACAAGTAACAGGTTTAAATTTCAAGATGTAAATTACTGATTTTTAATTTGTTAAATTATGCAATTTTTGACCCAAAAACATCAACTTCACCTACCGGAACGGGTTACTTTTTGAAAATTAACAAAACATAGAAAGAGTGTTAAATGCAAATTTTTTCGGAGAAAAGAGATAAAAATTCAAATTATATTATGGAAAAAAGTTGTACCTTTGCAAGTTGTTTCCCAAAAGAATTTATCAACACAAATAAATATAAATCAGCATGATAAAAGACGAATTCATTAGAAGACACAACGGTCCGAGCGAAGCAGAGACCGCAAAAATGTTAGAGACCATAGGTGTAAAATCCATGGACGAATTAATCGAGAAGACAGTTCCCGCTGCCATCCGCTTGAAAGAACCCCTGGCATTGCCCGACGGTCTGACAGAATATGAATACCTGCAAGAGGTTAACGCCCTGATGGCTAAGAACAAAGTTTACAAATCATATATCGGCATGGGTTACTATAACACCTGCGTGCCTTCTGTGATTTTGCGTAACATCTTCGAAAATCCGGGCTGGTACACCGCTTACACTCCCTATCAAGCTGAGATTTCACAAGGTCGTATCGAAGCATTGTTGAACTTCCAGACCATGATTTCTGACCTCACCGCCATGCCTTTGGCCAACGCTTCTTTGTTGGACGAGGCTACCGCTGCCGGCGAGATGATGCTGATGTTCTATCACAGCCGTACCCGCGAGCAAGTGAAGAACGAAGTGAAGAAATATTTCGTTTCAGAGGATGTTTTCATGCATTCATTGGGTGTGATGAAGACCAATGCTGCTCCCCATGGCATCGAATTGGTGATTGGCAAAGCTGACCAGATTGAACTGGATGACACTTATTTCGGTGCAATGGTACAGTATCCGAACCAGCATGGTGCTATCCATGATTACACTGAGTTTGTAAAGAAAGCCAAGGCTCACAACATCTTCGTGGGTGTGGCCACCGACCTGCTGGCACTGACCCTGCTGACTCCTCCGGGAGAATGGGGTGCCGACTGTGTGATGGGTTCTACCCAGCGTTTTGGCCAGCCGATGGGCTTCGGCAGCCCTGCCGCCGGTTTCTTCGCTTGCCAGGAAGTGTTCAAACGCCAGATGCCAGGCCGTATCATCGGTATTACCGTGGATGCCGAAGGTAAACGCGCTGTCCGTATGGCTCTCCAAACTCGTGAGCAGCATATCAAACGCGAAAAAGCAACTTCCAATATCTGTACCGCCAGTGCTCTGACCGCCATCATGGCTGGTTTCTATGGCATGTGGCATGGTGCCGAAGGCTTGAAGAGCAAAGCTACCAAAATCAATGTTCTGGCTGGCGTGCTGGAGCGTGAGGCCGCTAAATATGGCTTCAAGCAGTACAACAAGGTGTATTTTGACACACTTTGCTTTGAAGTGCCCGAAGGCGTGACTATGGAAGATGTGCAGAGAGTGGCTTTGGAGCATAAAATCAACTTCCATTACTGGTGTGAGTGCTGCTTCACCATCGCTTTGGACGAAACCGTTCAATTAGAGGATGTGAACGAAATCCTGAAAGTGTTGGCCGAAGCCGCTCATAAAGAATTCCACGAATATGTTTGCCAGCAGTGCGCTAATCCGGCTCTGAATATTCCGGAAAGCCTGCAGCGTAAATCCACATTCATGGAACACGAGATCTTCAACAAGTATCATTCAGAAACAGAAATGATGCGTTATATGAAGAAATTGGAGATTATGGATTTGTCTCTGAACAGAGCTATGATTCCGCTGGGATCTTGCACCATGAAGCTGAATGCTGCCGCTGAAATGCTGCCATTGAGCTGGGCCAATGTTTGCAACATCCATCCGTTTGCTCCTGCCGACCAGGCTGAGGGTTATCTGGAAATGATTGCCGAAGTGAGTCAGTGGTTAGCTGTTATCACAGGTTTCAAAGCTGTTTCACTGCAACCTAACTCTGGTGCCGCTGGCGAATATGCTGGTATGACCGTTATCAGAAATTACCATATCTCCCGTGGCGAAGGCCATCGTAATGTATGCTTGATTCCCGCTTCTGCCCATGGTACCAATCCGGCTTCTTCCGCCAAGGCTGGCAACCAGATTGTGGTGGTGAAGTCAACCGAACACGGCGAAATCGATGTGGAGGACCTGCGTGCCAAAGCTGAGGAATACAAAGACAGACTGTCTTGCCTCATGGTGACCTATCCTTCTACTCACGGTGTGTTTGAAGAGGCTATCCTCGACATCATCAAGATTGTCCACGACAATGGCGGTTTGGTCTATATGGACGGTGCCAACATGAATGCCCAGGTGGGTCTGACCTCTCCGGGAACTATGGGTGCCGATGTGTGCCACCTCAACTTGCACAAGACATTTGCCATGCCTCACGGCGGTGGCGGCCCTGGCGTAGGACCTATCGCTGTTTGTGAAAAATTGGTGGACTTCCTGCCCAACCATGCTATCATCGAAACTGGTGGTCAGCACGGCAGCCAGGTAGCTTCCGCTCCTTACGGCAGTGCTTACCTCCTGCCCATCACTTACGCATATCTCAAAATGTGCGGTGGCAAGGGCTTGACCGAAGCAACCAAATATGCTATCCTGAATGCTAACTACATCAAAGCCCGTCTGCAGGGTCACTACAAGATTCTGTACACTGGAACCAATGGTATGTGTGCTCATGAAATGATTCTGGATTGCAACGAATTCGACAGAAATGCCGGCGTTCAGGTAGGCGACATCGCCAAACGTTTGATGGACTATGGTTTCCATGCTCCTACTGTGGCCTTCCCTGTTCATGGTACTTTGATGGTTGAACCTACTGAAAGCGAGCCACTGAGCGAGTTAGACCGCTTCTGTGACGCTATGATTGCCATTCGTCAGGAAATCGCCGACATTGAAAGCGGCAAAGCTGATCGTGTGAACAATGTCATCAAGAAAGCTCCACACACCATGAGTGTGGTTTGTGCCGACACTTGGGACAGACCTTACACCCGCCAGCAGGCTGCCTTCCCAATTCCTCACGATGACAAATATTGGCCCACTGTCAGCAAAATTGATGATGCTTATGGTGACAGAAACTTGGTTTGCCGTCTTGAGAAATAAGACTGAATGAAATTCAAATGGTTATTTCTTATCTTCCTGTTTTTGACCCTGAAAACTTTGGGTCAGGAACAGGAAGATAGTTTATTAGTCGCCTTAGAAGAGGTTGAGGTTGTCGCAGGGGTCAATCCTGCCGACAGGCTCATCGACAGTGTCATCAGCCGCAGGGAGATGCACAGTCCTTACAGCAACAACACTTTTAAGGTGACGCAATACCATAAATTTTATGTAACCCGCTTTCATCCAGATAGTATGGATCTGAAACCATACTTTTTGCTGAATGAAAGCGTGAATGAGCTGTATTACAAAAAACCATTCAAAGAACATACCGAAATTATCGCCTCCAAAACTTCCGTGGCGCGAAATCCCATTTTGTCGGTCTTGCTTACGCTGAGTCAGACCTTTAGTCTTTATCGAAGCAATTATGTAGAAATTATGGATACAAAATACGTGAATCCTATCGTAAAGGGTACTCATATATTCTACAATTTTCAAATACAAGATACGCTTTACAAAGACCAGGATACTATTTTTGTAATCGCTTTTGCACCGAAAAAAAGAATAGTTTTCAATGCACTACAAGGTTTATTGTATATCAATAAAAGTGATTTTTCGTTGACAGAGGTTTTTGCCAAGTCTGCCAAGGATTTCGAGGCTTTTCCAGTTAAAATAATTCAGAAATATCAAAAGGAAGAATCTTCCAATACTTTGTTTTCCTCGGAATTGGAGGCACAGATTATTTATGATAAAAAGGTCTTTGCCGATAATCCATTGATTGTCCAGTCTTTGATGACAACCCAAGAGGTTCAGGTGAATATACCGCTTGAAAACAAGATCTTCAATCAGGAAGATGTGGTGGTCGTCAAAGAGGGTAGTGAGCATGGCGAGGAAACGCTGATAAAGTACCGTACCAAGGAAATTTCGGCAATAGAGCGGCAGACTTATGAATTAGGGGCGCAGATTCAGAAAAAGGTGAGAATAGACCGAAAACTTTTCTTTCTGCAAACCTTGCTTTCCGGTTATATTGCGGCGGGTCCCATCAATATTGATGTCACAAGTTTGATAGATTTCAATAATCACGAAGGATTCCGTTTGGGAATGGGAGTGAGCACCAATGAAAAATTTGCGCGAGAGGTCAGTTTTGGCGGCTATTTCGCATACGGTTTGAAAGACAAGGCCTGGAAATGGGGCGGCAAAATGGAAATTCTGATTTCGGAGAAGTTGAGCAGTTCTTTACGCATTATTTATGCCGATGATGTATTTGAAAGTGCTCATACCAAGTATTTTAACAAAGAATATATGATGTTCGACGGCCAGTTTTACCGCCGTTGGCTGATTACTAAATTTGACCGTTCCAAGTTGGCAAGTGCTTTGTTTAAAATCACAGTAATCAAACCGTTATCACTTCAAATAGGGGCCCAATACACGCAAAACAGAACCTGTTTTAATTATAGCTTCAAGATCCCAATACCACAGGAGTCGAAGTTTTCAACCTATCAATTCACTAATTTTGAGCTGCAATTTAGTGCCCGTTTGGCTTTCAAGGAGAGAAAATTAAAATCCGAGGGCTTTACTTTTGTGGGAAATTCCAGATTTCCTGTGATTACGGTCAATTATTTCCATGGCATCCAGAATGTTTTGGGTAGTGAATTTAATTACAACAAGTTGAATATCAAAATTACCCATAAACAAATGTATAAACGCTTGGGTTATTCGGAATTTTGCTTTGAGTCGGGGGTGGTCTTCGAGGATATACCCTATTCTTTGCTTTATGTGCCACGGGCAGGTGGTAATGTGAACTGGGGTAATACCCATATCAATTTCGGTTTTGATGGCAAGGAACAATTCGCCACCATGGAAGCCAATGAATTTCTTTCCAGTTCTTTTGTTTCGTTGTTTTTTAGGCATTGTTTTGGGAAATTGCGAAAAGGCAAAACCTATAATCCTAAAATTGTGCTCTGTCAGAATATTGGCTTTGGCTGGTTGAAACATCCTGAAAGTCATTATGGAGTGGAATTCAAAACCATGGAAAAAGGATATTTTGAATCGGGCATTGTAGTGGAGGATTTGTTGGTGTTGATGAAATGTCTTTCTTTTGGTGCGGGCGTTTTTTACCGTTATGGCGCCTACGCCCGGGACCATCAATTGGATAATTTCGCCTTTAAATTGAGATTCTGCATCTCCATGTAGTGACGCAAACATCCTCCACAACAAAATCATATCTGTTTACGTTATATTCAATAAATTTCCGTACCTTTGCAGCTTGTTCATCTTGAATAGATAAAAATGAAAAAGATAATCCTGTTTATAAGCCTGTTAGTTTTCGCCTTTGGCACGTCTTTTGCCCAAAAGTCTGAAATAGGCGCTTTTGTCGGCACTTCCTTTTATATTGGGGATTTGAGCCATTCGACCATATTCTCGGAGTGTGGTATTGCCGGTGGTGTGGTTTACCGATACAATTTTACGCCCCGCTGGGCTTTGAAAGCCAACATCATGTTCGCCAAAGTGCATGCCAGTGACGCGAAAAGCAATGGTCTTTATGAGCGAAATTTAAGTTTTAAGTCTCCTATTACTGAATTATCAGTACAGGCGGAGGTGAATTTCTTGAAATTATACAACCAAAAAGGATATAACTGTTTTTCACCGTATGTTTTTGGCGGAATCGCTGTGTTTTCTTTCAATCCGCAGGCGGAGTTGAATGGCAAAACGTATGATTTGCAGCCTTTTGGCACCGAGGGACAAGGTCTTGTGCCAGGAAAAAAAGAATATGCCTTGTGCAGTTTTGCCATTCCTTTTGGTATAGGCTTGAAAGTGAATATTGGCCGATATGTATCTATCGGTGCCGAATGGGGTGTCCGTTTCACCTGCACAGATTATCTGGATGATGTGAGTGGCACGTATTACGACAATGATGAACTTCGTTTTCAGCGTGGAGATATTATCGCTGATTTAGCTGACCGTTCCCCTGAAATTGGCCAAGAATTGCATAAACCCAATACACAACGTGGTAATTTCAACACGACAGACTTTTATTCTTTTTGTGGTGGTACCATCACTTTCAAGATAGGCAATGAGAACAGAATTTGCGATATTAAAGAAAAGGTGAACGTGCGCCACAAGTTGGGCAGAAAAAGGTAATTGAGTCTACGGCCATAAGGTTGTGGATGAAAAGCGGCGGATTTGCAGATACCGCATAGGGATGGATGAAAATTTGGAATTAACGATTGTAGATTTTGAAAAAGTTAAAATAGTTAATGAACGACATCATCGCAAAAATTGATAAAACCAAGATTCCAACCCATATTGCCATCATCATGGACGGCAATGGTCGTTGGGCAAAGCAGCAAGCTCAGGAGCGTGTTTTTGGCCATCAGCATGGCGTGGAAGCCGTCCGCAGGGTGATAGAAGCCGCTGCGGAGGCTGGTGTTAAGTACCTGACTCTTTATACCTTCTCCACCGAAAATTGGAACCGCCCCAAAGCAGAGGTGGATGCGCTTATGTCGTTGCTGGTGTCAGCTGTCCATAATGAGCTGGAAAGCCTGAAAAAAAATCAAGTCAGATTAAAGGCCATAGGAGATTTAAATTCTTTGCCCACAGAATGTTACAATGAATTGCAACGGGCTTTGCAAGAAACAGCCGACGATAAAGGATTGACGGTTGTGCTGGCATTAAGTTACAGTGGTCGTAGCGAGCTGACCCATGCGGCTCAAAAAATTGCCGAGGATGCGTGTAAAGGACAGTTAAAACCTGAGGATATTACAGCGGATGTTGTGGGTAAATATTTGTATGACAATACTATACCAGATCCTGATATCCTTATCAGAACTGGAGGAGAATACCGCATCAGTAATTTTTTGCTCTGGCAGTTGGCTTACTCTGAGTTTTTCTTTTTGCCTATCATGTGGCCCGAATTTCAAAAAGAAGACTTGTGGAAAGTCATCCTCGATTTCCAGTCCCGTGAACGCCGTTTCGGTAAAACCGGCGAGCAAGTTCAGCAGCAATAATACTATATTAAGGTACCCCTTGATTTTCCCAGAAAATTTTGCTATCTTTGCAAGCTAATTTTTAAAATGGAATGAAACTGAAAAGTTGGCTTGTTTTTCTTGCCGTGCTTTTTGTATCTCTTTGGGGATTAAAAAGTTATGCTCAAATCGTGGTGTCCTCACAGGATGGGGTTCCTCCGATTGACATTGACTATTTAACGCCCAAAAAGTATGAAATCGGCGGTATTACCTCTTCAGGCAACGCCAATTTTGACCAGCGAATGCTCAATTTCGGGGTGGGCAGTATCATCGAAATCCCAGGAGACGACATTTCCAAATCCATCAAGCGTTTATGGAATTCTGGTTATTATGAGAAAATCGATATCACCATCACCAATGTAATCGATAATAAGGTTTTCCTCAATGTCTATCTCGAAGAACGAGCCCGTCTGGTGGCTTTCGGTTTCAAAGGCACTACCAAAAACGAAGAAAACGAAATCCGAGAGAAAATCAAGCTGACACAGGGCAATATTGTCAACGACAATATGAAGCAAACCTGTATGAATATCATCAAAAATTATTACGTTGAGAAAGGTTTTTATAATTGCACGGTGACCGTGGAGGAAACACAAGATACCAAGGTTTCCAAAGGTGTGCGTCTGCTTTTCAATATCAAGAAAAACAAGAAAGTTAAAATTGCGAGAATCAATATCATTGGCAACAAAGAGGTATCAAAAGCTAAACTGTTGAAGCCCATGAAGGAAACCAAGGAAAAATTCAAATTCCAGCCTTTTGTCAAAATGGATACCGCTATTGCGTATTGTTTCAAAAACAAAGGTTACTATCAGTCAAAGGATATTCTGGATCATTTGGATGATTATTTCTCAGACCGTGTGAAACTTCGTATTTTCAAGGCTTCGAAATTCATTGAGGAAAACTACGAGAAAAACAAGGTGGCGATGATCAACAAGTACAATGAGTTGGGTTATCGTGACGCCTATATCACCAAAGACTCGGTTTATATCAAGGGAAATAATGTCTATATTGACATTTACGTGAATGAAGGGCATAAATACTATTTCCGTAATATCTCTTTTGTCGGCAATACCAAGTATTCTTCCGCAACATTAAGCAAAGTGCTGAATATCAGCAAGGGAGATGTGTATAACCAAACTCAGCTGATGAACAACCTGAACAACCCAATGCAAAACGATTTGGGTAATGACGTCAGCTCCTTGTATATGAACGATGGTTATCTTTTCTTCTCTGCCAATCCTGTTGAGGTACTGGTAGAAAATGATTCTATCGATATTGAAATCCGTATCCGTGAAGGTAAACAAGCCCGCTATAACAAAGTTTATGTCACCGGTAACACGAAGACGAATGACAATGTGATTATGCGTGAAATCACTACGATTCCGGGTCAGTTGTTTAACCGTGCGGATATTATCAGAACCCAGCAGGTGCTGCTTTCTTTGGGCTATTTCAACCAGGAAAGCATGAATGTGATACCCAAGCCTAACGAGGCAGATGGTACAGTGGATATCGAGTACGTGGTGGAAGAAGCCTCTTCCGACCAGCTGTCATTGTCGGCGGGTTATGGTGCTGGTACCTTTGTCATCAGCGCCGGTATAGCTTTCAACAACTTCTCTTTCAAGAAGTTTTTCAAGAAAGAAGCTTGGACTCCTATCCCCGGTGGTGACGGTCAGCGTTTGGCTTTCAATGTGTCCACCAACGCCAAGTATTATCAGAATTACAGTGTTTCGTTTACGGAGCCCTGGTTGGGTGGCAAGAAACCTATTTCTTTGACCGCTGGTGTTTATTATCAGGTGCAAACCGATGGAACCAAGCGTAATACGACTAACCATGTGGAAATCAGAACAGTTGGTGCGTCTCTCTCCATAGCCAGAAAGGTAAAATGGCCAGATGATTATTTCCAGATTTCCCATACCCTGTCTTATCAGCGTTATCAGGTACAGAATTATAGCTATTTCATTTTTAACACGGGTTATGCCAACAGTTTCAGCTATATTTTCACGATTGCAAGAAATTCTGTCAGTGCACCGATTTATCCGCGAGAGGGCTCGGAAATCATGTTCTCTGTGCAGCTTACTCCGCCTTATTCTTTGTTCAAGAAAAATGTGGATTATTCCAGCTTGACCAATCAGGAGAAATATAAGTGGCTCGAATTCCACAAATGGAAACTGAATGTGTCGTGGTACACCCGTATTGTGGAAAATTTGGTGTTCTTTGTTCGTATGAAGATGGGCTTTATGGGTTGCTATAACAAGGCTATCGGTCCGTCTCCGTTCGAGCGTTTCTATTTGGGCGGCGATGGTTTGTCCACCTACACCATGATGGATGCCCGTGAGGTGATCGGTATGCGTGGTTACGATGATTATGCGCTTTCACCGTATGTTGACGGCAACGAAATTGGTGGTACTTTGTACAACAAGTTCACCGCGGAACTTCGCTATCCCATCACGCTGAATCCGAGCGCTACTATCTATTTGCTTGCTTTTGTGGAAGCTGGTAAGTCGTGGCTCGATAAACGTGAGTACAGTCCGTTCAACATGTACAAATCCGCTGGTCTCGGTGTGAGAATCTACCTGCCGATGTTTGGTCTGCTTGGCTTCGACTGGGGTTATGGCTTCGACGAGGTTCCGGGTCTGCCCAATGCCAACAAGGGAAGATTCCATATATCAATAAACCAATCTATCGATTAGTAGTCTAAAACAATATAATTCATTCAAAATCGTTAATAACCAAAAACAAGCAATATCATGAAAAAGATTTTTTTAACCGCCGTCTTAGTTACTTTGATTGCGTTCCCTCTTTTCAGTCAAAAGTACGCTTACATTGATTCAGAGTACATCTTGTCCAACATGCCCGAATATGTAGAGGCCCAGGCAGAATTGGACCGTTTGGCTGTGCAATGGCAGAATGAAATAGAACAACAGTTCAAGAGTATTGACTCCATGTACAAAAAATATCAGGTAGAGGCTATTACCCTGCCAGAAAAAATGAAGAAAAACCGCGAGGATGCCATTATCGCAGCAGAGCAAGCCGCAAAGAATCTGCAGAAAAAACGTTTCGGCACCGATGGTGACTTGTTCAAGAAAAGAGAAGAATTGGTAAGACCTATCCAGGACCGTGTATTTACCGCAATTCAGGAATATGCTAAAGACCGTGGTTTTGCGTTTGTGTTCGATGTAGCTGGCGATATGACCATCGTCTATGCTGATCCGAAATGGGACATTAACGATCAGATTATGCAGAAACTCGGTATTTCTGCCAACCGTGACAACGACGAAGAATAATAGTATTAATCTTAAAGTATAGATAGAAGAATGAAAAAGATTTTATTGTCACTGGCCGTTATCATGGCGGTATCAGTGTGCTCACTTCAAGCTCAAACACAAGGAAAGTACGGACATGTCAACTCCGGTGAAATCCTGCAAGCCATGCCGGGAATTGATTCTCTCCAAATTAAATTGAATGCTTTCAGGACAGAATTGGAAGAGTTGTATGCAGGAATGGTAGAAGAATTTCAAACCAAAAAAGACAAATTTGACAGAGAAGCCGGCACCATGAGTTCTTCTGTAAGACAAATCAGAGAGAAAGAATTAGTGGATTTGCAAACCCGTATCCAGGAATTCCAGTATGGTGTTCAAGACGACCTCGAAGAGAAACAATATGAATTGGCTAAACCTTTCCAGGACAAGATCCAAGATGCCATTAATCAGGTGGCCAAAGAAAATGGATTTGCCTATATCTTTGATACTCAAATACTTTTATTCTATGATAATGGTGTTGATGTAACCCCTATGGTTAAAGCTAAATTGGGAATCAAAAAATAATAAGAAAGCATGAAGAGATTATTCATCATCATAGTTCTTGCCGCTTTGCTTTGTCCTTTTGCCGCTTCCGCACAGCAAAAGGTGAAATTCGGCCATATCGATTACGGTGAAATCATCAAGATTATGCCGGGAATTGACACCGTGCAGAAAGTGATTGCCGACATGCAAGCCGAATTGCAGGCTACAGGCGAGGAAATGGCTAAGGAATTCCAGAAAAAACAGGAAGAATACCAACAGATGGCCAATAAGGGAACTTCAGCAGCTGTGTTGAAAATCAAAGAAGACGAGTTGACCAATATGTACAAAAGAATTCAGGACTTTTCCCAGTCGGCCGAGCAGGATCTGCAGGCTAAACAATTGGAATTGTTGAAACCTTTCCAGGAGAAAATACTGAATGCCATCAAGGAAGTTGGCAAGGAACATAATTTCACTTATATCTTTGATACGTCAACGTTGACGTATTATGAGCAGGGTGAGGATGTGTCTGCCAAGGTAAAGCAGAAATTAGGTATCAAATAAGCCGTTTAAGGTTATTTCTCTTATTACTTGTGTGTCATCATGTCCAACACCAATTCATCGGTGTGGGACATTCCTTTTGTGCCTATGGCGTTCATGTTGAGGATGCACTGATCCACATCGTCGGTAATAATGCCTTCCACTGAGGAGACTGCTTTGTTTTCGATGGCTAACATGGACGAAAGGATGGCGGTAGATGCGCCAGTGGCTACCTTTAGGGAGCAGCTTGGCTTGGCACCATCGCAGATCATACCGGTGATGTTGGCAATCATGTTTTTAACGGCGAATGCAATTTGCTCGTAAGTGCCGTCCATGAGGTAGGTCAAGCCGCAAGCGGAACCCGTAGCGGCCACCACACAGCCACACAGGGGCGACAAGCGTCCAAAACTTTGTTTGATGTATATAACCGTCAGGTGACTTAAAATCAGTGCTCTGACCAATTCCTCTTTGGTTTTTCGTCTCTCCTTGGCATAAACCACCACCGGCATGGTGGCAGCGATACCTTGGTTACCACTGCCCGAATTGCTCATTACAGGCACCATTTCCCCTGCCATACGGGCATCGCAGGCTGAGGAGGTTGCCGCCAAGATTTTGGCGAAGATACTTCGTTGGCCGAAAAATTTCTTTTTAGGTTGGTGTAAAATGGTGTGTCCCAAGGCATGACCGGAATTTTTTTTCAACCCGACAGCGGCAGCATTACTGTTTAATTCCACCGCTTTTAAGATAAAAGACAACTCTAAAACAGGAGTTGTGGTGGCAAAATCATATACTTTCCGTAGGTTCAGCTTGACCTGGTTGCCACTTTTTGCGGATACGGTTTTTGCTTTCTGATCCAGTAAAACCTCGCCATTTTTGGATATGAAAGCGAAATGATTATGTTCTTGGGCGATAATTACTTTCGCATTGTCATCTCCATTGTGTACGCGCACCTCAATGTACAGTTTTTCTTCTGTGTCTTTCTTCTGCTCAATTTGAATGCGCTGTTCTTTGATGTATTGCTTGGCTTGTTCAACCGCCTCGGGTGTGGTGTCTTTCAATACATTAAGTTCATATTCTGATTTGCCAATCAGGGCACCCAAGGCAATGGCAATAGGTAAGCCGAACATACCGGTGCCCGGGATACCCACGCCCATGGCGTTTTTCAAAATATTGGCACTCAAAAACAGCTGAATTTGTTTGGGCATAGCTCCCAAGGTCTCTTTGGCTTTGGCTACAGCTAATGCTACAGCTACAGGTTCCGTACAGCCTGTGGCAGGTACCACTTCTTGCTGGATTAACGCGATAATCTGGTCTTTTTCTTGCTTCGTCATATCGAAAAAAATGAGATGCAAAAATAGCAAAATTCCACCAAATAATGTTGTTTGTATAATAATACTTCTATATCGTGCGTTTGTAGAGGTAGTTATTAAAACAATAAATACAGAATCATGAAACATAAAATTTTGATTTTTAGCATTTTTATTATCGCTTTGCTTTCCGTAGGTTGCAATAAACCAAATAAAAGTATTATTGAAGGAAAATTTAAAGGTAAATTCAATGTAACTTATAAGTCTGGAAAACAATCAGGCAAGACGACATTGATATTGCAAAATGGGAAATTCTCTTGTAGTGGGAATTCAGATAGGATTCCTGCTGGAGGCTCTGGTATTTATTCCTTTGACGATAAAACAATCACTTTTTCTGATGAGAATATTTGGACTGCTGATTTTGATTGGAATCTCATACTAAATGGACAGTATGATTATCAATTTGATGGAAAGAATTTGATAATATATGCAGATAAGAATGATGTTGGTCATTACGAATACCGTTTGGTAAAACAATGATTTTTAATTTACTATTCATAAAAATCCGTACCTTTGCAAACCCAAAATTTTTGCAATGAAAAGGTACGATTTTGATGAGATAATTGACAGGAAACAAACCAATTGCGTAAAATACGACGGTTATCAGGACATTTATGGGGCTGATAATCTGATACCTCTGTGGGTAGCGGATATGGATTTCCGTACCCCAGATTTTGTTTTTGAAGCCATAGAAAAGCGGATGAAACACCCTGTGTTAGGCTATTTTATTCATTCCGAGGGTTTCTATCAATCGATAATGAACTGGATGCAGCGACGCCACCAGTGGAAAGTGGAAAAGGAGTGGATTTATTTTGCACCGGGTATCGTGCCGGGACTTTCCTTTTTAGTGCAAGCCTTTACAGCCCCTGGTGATAAAGTGCTGGTGCAAACTCCTGTTTATCATCCATTCTATTATGTAGTTGAAAACCAAGATCGTCAGATTGTTCGCAATCCGCTGAAATTAGTGGAAGACCACTATGAAATGGACTACAATCATTTGGAAGATTGCCTCCGCCAAGGGGTTAAAATGATGATTTTGTGCAATCCTCATAATCCGCTGGGACGCAGTTGGACAAGGGATGAATTGAAAAAAGCAGGCGAACTCTGCCTGAAATATCATTGCCTGCTGATTTCCGATGAGATTCATTCGGATTTGATTATGCCAGGCTACAAACATACGCCTATGGCCAGTATTTCTGCGGAAATCGCCCAGAATACCATTACCTGCATGGCACCGAGCAAAACTTTTAACTTAGCAGGATTGTCCACTTCTGAGATTATTATTTCAAATGCTGATTTGCGTAAGCAATTTGAGAAACTGATGTATGATGGAATCCATTTGTTTGTGGGCAATATTTTCGGAGAAGTGGCACTGGAAGCTTGCTATACACAAGGGGATGAATGGCTTTCACAATTGTTGCAATATCTGAAAGGGAATGTGGACTATATTCAACAATATCTAAAAGATAACATTCCCGAAATCAGAACATTCAGACATGAAGCCACCTATCTTCCTTGGTTGGATTTCAGTGCTATGGGCATGACACACAAGGAACTTTCCCGCCTTTTGGTGGAAAAGGCACATGTAGCGCTCAATGACGGAGCTATTTTTGGTAAAGAAGGAGAACATCACTTCAGAGTCAATGTGGCTTGTCCGCGGGCAACGCTTGAAAAAGCCATGGAACAGCTGCGGCTTACTTTCCGTTCATAATCTTGTCTTTCAGTTCGATAAGGTCTTGCTCCATGGCAATCTTATCGATCACTTTCTTAATGATAATATCCAGCTCGCTGCCTTCGGAATAGTCGGCGGGGGCGATGTAGTCGGCTCTTTTGTGCTGGATAATCTCAAGACAGATTTCCCGTGGAGAACGGCGAGTTGTGCGTTTGGCATCAGGGTTATACACGGCAATGGTGTTACCGCCCTGCAGCTTCACCATTTTCATGGCTGGCACATCGGTTTCTCCATCGCCTAAATATATCATATTGGAGAAGGGCACAGGCTTGTCGTCTTCAGGTACAATTTTGTTAATCAATGTGTTATCATACGAATTGTTGATACCCTTGTTGATTCTGAAGAGAAATTGCGTCTTGTTGGTATAATTGACTGCCAAAGCAGGCCAACAGGCCACACCATCCTTGTCGTATTGGAAGCCAGAGGCGAAAATATTCTTGAAATGTTTGGCAATGGATGTCCCCTGTACAAATTCGCGCAGGCCAGAAGAGATAATATGGTGTTCCAAGACTAAATTTTTTGTCTTGGCATACTCATTCATGCGCTCAAAGTAAGTCTCTACCCCTTTGAAGAAGGTAATATGCTCACCATATTTGATGAAAGTCTCCTTGTGGATGGAAATATTTTTCTCTTTTGCCTTGGTCAACATCAGATACAGATAGGCCAAAACCTCATCCATATCGTTGTCCATAGCCATCTGATTAGCTTCGCCCCAAAACTCACCTTTGTCCATGTTGAGGTCGGGAATGAAGTTGTATTCCTGCATATTTCCGGCGGCCAAAGTGCCGTCAAAATCGTAGGCTATGGCTACCGTTCTTTTACTCTTCATTGGGTGTGTTTTAGGGCGTTAATCATTTATTTTTTCACCGAGATAGCTACGTCAATATTGATACCTGTCTCGATTTCGAAGTTGGTCTTGTTGGCATCGGTCACCTCGGGAACGATGGCGAAATCAACGCACAAAGTCTCGGATTTGATGTAGTCTTCCATCTTGCGGAAGGCTTCGTCCAAGTTTTCGTTGCTTTGAACACGCACCACGATATTGTCGAGCACATCCATTTGCGAGTCCTTGCGGTAGTTCTGGATTCTGTTGACCAACTCGCGGGCGTAACCTTCGTTCTTCAGCTCGGGAGTGATGGTAATGTCCAAAGCCACGGTGAGGGCACCGAAGTTGGTAACTACCCAGCCCGGAATGTCTTCGGCGGCGATTTCCACATCGTCCACTAAGATTTCCACCGGCTGGTTCTCAATCTCAAGATTCATGTGGCCATCCTTCTCCAGCTGGATGATTTCGGCCTGGGTGAACTGGGCAATACGGGCGGCGATGGCCTTCATGATTTTGCCGTATTTGGGTCCTAATTTCTTGAAATCAGGTTTGATACGTTTCACCAATACCCCTTCGCTGTCTTCCACAAACACAATGTCTTTCACATTGACTTCGTGCAAGATGAGATCTTTCACTTTCAGAATTTGTTCCTTGAAATTGGCGGTTTCCAGCACAGGAATCATGATTTTGCCGAGCGGCTGACGCACGCGGATATTGGATTTCTTACGCAGTGACAGCACCATAGAGCAGATCTGCTGGGCCATTTCCATACGTTCTTCCAGTTCTTTGTCGATGTATTCCTCGTGAACCTTCGGGAAGTCGGACAGGTGGACAGATTCCACAGTTTCTTTGCCGCTCACACGGTTGAGGTCGAGGAAGAGCTTGTCCATGAAGAACGGAGCGATAGGAGAGGCCAGTTTGGCGATGGTTTCCATGCAGGTGTACAGCGTCTGGTAAGCGGAAATCTTGTCCTCGCTATACTCGCCTTTCCAGAAACGGCGACGGCAGAGGCGTACATACCAGTTGCTGAGGTTCTCGTCCACAAACTGCTGAATGTCACGGCCTACCTTGGTAGGTTCGTAATCGGCATAGTTGGCGTCGCAGTTCTTCACCAAAGTATTCAGTTCAGACAAAATCCAGCGGTCGATTTCGGGACGTTTTTCAATCGGAATATTGGCTTCTTTGTATTCGAAATGATCGATATTGGCATAGAGGGCGAAGAAATTGTAGGTGTTGTACAGAGTTCCGAAGAACTTACGCTGCACTTCGGCAATACCTTCTGTGTCGAATTTGAGGTTGTCCCAAGGCTGGGCATTGGTAATCATGTACCAGCGGGTGGGGTCGGCACCGTATTTCTCGATGGTCTCGAAGGGGTTAACGGCATTGCCCAGACGTTTGGACATCTTATTGCCGTTTTTATCTAGTACCAAACCGTTGGAAACCACAGCTTTGTAAGCCACAGAATCGAACAGCATGGTGGCGATGGCATGCAGGGTGAAGAACCAGCCACGGGTTTGGTCCACGCCTTCAGCGATAAAGTCTGCCGGGAAGCGTTGTTGGAAGTATTCCTTGTTTTCGAAGGGATAGTGCAGCTGGCAGTAAGGCATAGCGCCTGAGTCAAACCAAACGTCGATCAAATCGGGTTCGCGGGTCATCTTCTGTCCGGTGGAAGAAACTAGATAGATGTCATCCACGTAGGGTTTGTGCAGGTCTATCTTAGCATAGTTTTCCTTGCTGAAATCACCGACCACAAAGTCTTTGTAAGGATTTTCCTTCATGATACCGGCGGCCACAGCCTTGTCAATTTCCTTCATCAGCTGCTCGATAGAACCGATGCAGATGAGTTCCTTGCGGTCTTCGGTAGCCCAGATGGGTAGGGGGGTGCCCCAGAAACGTGAACGTGACAGGTTCCAGTCCACCAAATTCTCCAGCCAGTTACCGAAACGGCCGGTACCGGTGGCTTGGGGTTTCCACTGGATGGTTTTGTTCAGTTCAATCATGCGCTCTTTGAAAGCCGTGGTTTTGATGAACCAGGAATCCAAAGGATAATACAGCACGGGCTTATCGGTACGCCAGCAGTGCGGGTAGTTGTGCACATGTTTTTCAATCTTGAAGACCTTGTTTTGGGTTTTCAGCCACAAAGAGATATAAACATCCAAAGACTCGTCGTGTTTTTCACCTTCTTTCTCGTAATCCGGCTTCACATAACGGCCTGCCACAGTCTGATACAGTTCCACATTGACGCTCTTGCGGACAAATTCCTCATCCAAATCTTCAATCTTGAAGAACTTACCAGTCTTGTCCACCATAGGCTGCAGATTGCCGGCTTTGTCCACCATCATCAGGCCATCGATACCGGCTTCAGCGGCCACGCGCTTATCGTCGGCACCGAAAGTAGGAGCGATATGGACGATACCTGTACCGTCTTCGGTGGTCACATAGTCACCGGGGATAACGCGGAAAGCGTTGGGTCCCGGATTGACGTAAGGAATCAGCTGTTCGTATTCAATACCCACCAAATCGGTACCTTTCACTTCACCCAACACTTTGAAGGGGATATTTTTGTCGCCGGGTTTATAGTCCTCGAATGCCAGTTCTGCGTTTTTGGCGGGGAAATGGGCATTCAGCAAGGGCTTGGCCAGGATGACGAAAATGGGATTTCCAGAGTAGGCGTTGAAGGTTTTTACCAGCACATAATCGATTTTCGGACCCACAGCCAAAGCGGTATTGGACGGCAAGGTCCAGGGGGTGGTGGTCCAAGCGATGAAATAGACATTGTCCAGATTGTCGGCTTTCAGTTCGGGGAACAGTTTGTTGATGCGGTCCAACTCGCTGTTTTTCACATGGAACTGGCCGATGCAGGTGGTGTCTTTCACATCGCGGTAGCAGCCGGGCAGGTTCAACTCGTGCGAGCTGAGGCCGGTGCCAGCGGCGGGAGAATAAGGCTGGATGGTATAGCCTTTGTAAAGCAGGCCTTTCTTATAAAGTTCTGACAATAAATACCATACAGATTCGATGTATTTGTTGTCGAAAGTGATATAGGGGTCTTTGAGGTCCACCCAGTAGCCCATGCGGCGGGTGATATCGTCCCACATGTCTTTGAATTTCATCACTTCGGTGCGGCAGGCCTTGTTGTAGTCCTCTACCGAAATCTTCTTGCCGATATCCTCTTTGGTGATGCCCAAAGTCTTTTCCACACCCAACTCAACGGGCAGACCGTGGGTGTCCCAACCGCCCTTACGGCTCACATGTTTGCCTTTCAGGGTTTGGTAGCGGCAGCAAAGGTCTTTGATGGTACGTGCCATCACGTGATGGATGCCGGGGGTACCGTTGGCTGATGGCGGTCCTTCGTAGAAAACGAATTGCGGGTGCCCCTCGCGGGTAGCCATACTTTTGTCAAAAATCTGGTGCTCTTCCCAGTATTCTTTCATCTCCTTTCCGATTTCAGAAAGGTTAAGTCCTTTGTATTCAGTATATTTCATTGTTAATATAAATTATTCCAATAACCTGCAAAGGTACGAAAAATTCCCAATAATACACCAAGCCATTAAAAATGTGTATCTTTGCACAAAATTTTCGTCATGAAAGAGGAGAAGTTTTCCATCGCCAAACGGCTGAAAAGTTTCACGTATGCGTTTAACGGATTGCGGGTGCTCATAAAAGAAGAGCACAACGCTTGGATTCACCTTTTCGCAACCGTGTGTGTGGTGGCGGCGGGAATATTGTTCAAGATTTCGTTGATGGAATGGGTGGCGGTGGTATTTGCTATTGGACTCGTGTTCGGCTTTGAGATTATCAATTCAGCAGTGGAAAATCTGTCCGATTTTGTGTGCTCCGAACGCAATGACCTCATTAAGAAGGTGAAGGATCTTGCTGCCGCTGCTGTCCTTGTCTCCGCTATCACAGCAGCTGTCATCGGCTTGATTGTTTTTATCCCTAAAATCATAGAATTGTTATGATTAAAAGACTGAAAGAATACAATCGTCTCAATGAGACCGTTTTCATGGGAATACTTACCCTATTCTGCTTTGCAGTATCTATTTTCCGTTTTGTCTATACTGATACCAAAGTGTTCTTGTTTTTGAACTGGAATTTGTTTTTGGCGTTTGTGCCGTGGGCCATATCGAGTTTGATGATGATCAGTCCAAAACTTCGTCAGTCTAAATGGATGTTCGCCCTTTTGCTATGCACATGGTTGCTCTTTTTTCCGAACGCTCCTTATATTCTGACGGATCTCTTTCACCTTCGCCTCACTTCATCCATGCCGGTGTGGTTTGACCTGATTCTCATTCTTTCTTTTGCCTGGACGGGACTTTTATTCGGATTTCTAAGCTTTTGGGACATAGAAGATTTATTAAGAAATCGGCTTAAGGAGAAGTACGTCATTTGTATCTCTGTGTTGCTTTTATTTATCGGCAGTTTTGGCATCTACATTGGCCGCTATTTGCGGTGGAACAGTTGGGATATCCTCACCTCTCCGTTCCAGCTTCTTTACGATATCGGCGACCGCTTGGTCAACCCCTTCTCCCATCCCAGAACCTGGGGTGTTACCATTCTGATGGGGCTGTTCCTCAACATCTTGTACTTCTCTTTCAGAATGATTCGATGGAGATCTTGCCCCGAATTTTTTGATGACAAAAAGTTTTATCATACTGATAATCAAGGAAAAAAGATTAGGAGATGCGAGTAATAAAATCTGTCATTTTTCCAATGGCATTGCTGCTGTTGGCATTGGTGGTGGCCATATGGTCGGTTATCAACGTTCAAGACACCTACTTGACATGGGTACTTGAAGCATCGCCGGCTATCGTATGGATATTGGTCTTAATTCTGACTTACAAGCGTTTCCGTTTTCCCAATTGGTTGTATGCCGTGATGTGCTTGCATATCATCGTGCTGTTGGTGGGAGCGCATTACTCGTATGCAGAAGTCCCTCTGGGCGAGTGGATGAAGGAGTGGTTTGGATTTTCTCGGAACAATTACGATAAAATCGGCCATTTTATGCAGGGTTTCACCCCGACATTGATGGCGGTAGAGATTCTCCGTCGCAAAACTGCTCTGAAATCTTATGGTTGGATTGGATTCCTCTCATTCTGTGTGGCGATGATGATTACCGCCGTTTACGAAATCATTGAATGGCTGGCCTCGCTCTCCAATCCTACTGATACAGAGGCATTTTTAGGCACACAAGGCTACATCTGGGACACCCAATCGGATATGTTCTGTTGCTTGATAGGCTCTTTCTGCGCTTTGCTGGTGATGGTTGTTGTTGTGAAGAACAGGCGAGAATAGGTGCATTTTATAGGAAAGTAATTAAAAAGTCATGAATGAAATTTCCATAACCACAATCATTATCTTTTACCTCGTGATTATCAATGTATTCACGTTTTTCCTGTATGGGGTGGACAAGTGGAAGGCGCAGCGGTCACGCTGGCGGATTCCCGAGAGTGTGCTGTTGGGGATGGCAGCCATTGGGGGTAGCGTCGGGGCGTGGTTGGGCATGCAGGTATGGCGCCACAAAACCCAGCATGCGAAGTTCCGCTATGGTGTTCCGATTATTCTGATAGCCCAGGTAGCGTTGCTGGTGTGGATTTTTATGATAAAATAAAATTTATCTACCCACTTATTTATCCAAAAATTTTGTGTACCTTTGCACATCAAATTAAATGAGATAGACACAATATATTCAGTATTAAATAAGAAATAGTCGTTTTATACATAGTATATTATGCGTAGCAAATATGTTTATGATCCTTATCCTTTGTCGCTAACCATGCAGCGTTTGGCGGAAAATCTTCGTGCCCGACGTTTGGAGAAAAAGATATCTACCAAGAGTTTGGCGGCGATGAGTGGGGTGCCAGCCTCAACTATTCAGCGGTTTGAGCTGAAGTATGCCATTTCATTGGAGTCGTATGTCCGGTTGGCAAAAGCACTTGGCTATTCTGAAGAAATAATGCAGCTTCTTTCTGAGCCGAAATACGACACTATGGAGGAACTTATAGAAATCAACAAAAACAAGACCAGAAAACGAGGAGTGTGATAATAGGTTTAGTGTTTAGAAAGTAACGATTAGTATGATAAGAAATGTGCAATACGTAAGTGTAATGTACCACGGACGTAAAGTGGGTACACTTTCCATGGGTAACCATTCATGCTGTCAGTTTGAGTATGACCGTGAGTGGCTTCGCGATGGATTTTCCATATCTCCGCTGAAGTTGCCTTTAAAACCAGGATTATTTTCTGCCGATTACCAGCCTTTCGATGGGAATTTTGGGGTCTTTGAGGATAGTCTGCCGGGAGGTTATGGAGATTACTTGTTACAGAGGGTATTGCGGCAAAATGGAATTGAATATCAAAATCTTTCGCCTGTGCAGCGGCTGAGCATTGTAGGCAGTTCAGGTATGGGTGCTTTATGTTATGTCCCGGAAAACAGGGTGGTGGAGATGGATTCTTCCATCTCGCTTGACGAAATGCAAACTATGGCAACTGAAGTGCTTTCGGAAAAACAAGACGAAAATGTAGGTTTATTGTTGGCCAGCAGTGGAAATTCAGGTGGCGTTCGACCCAAATGTATATATAGCGATACGGAAGGACACTGGTTGGTCAAATTCCGACATATATATGACCCAAAGAACATTGGTGAAATCGAATACCGATATAATGAAGTGGCGAAGCAGGCAGGCATTGAGGTGCCCGAATTCCGGTTAATGGAAGGCAAGTATTTCGCCACACGGCGATTCGATATAGATGTGAATGGAGAGCGGTTGCATGTTGCCACAGCCAGTGGTTTGCTCAACGAGCCGATATCTCCACCTAAAATGGACTACCACAGTCTGTTACAGCTAACAGGCTATCTTACACAGTCTCCTGCTGCTGTGGAACAACAGTTCCGTCGAATGGTTTTCAACCATTATGCACGCAATTTCGATGATCATGCACGCAATTTCAGTTTCATTAATCGTGATGGTCATTGGGAACTTTCACCCGCTTACGATCTTACGAATAACCAGACGCTTGGAGAGCACGCTACTACTGTCAATTTCAAGGGATTACCATCTGATGAAGATATGATTACTGTGGGTATGAACATTAAAATGAATCGTGAACGATGCCAGCATATCATTCGCGAGGTAAAAGATGCGACGTGTGATTTAGTAGATAACGAGTAGTTTCAGAACGATTTGTAAAAATGAGCTAACATGTTCATCGGAGAAATCATATCGCTTTGTGTAGCTATTGCGTGGACATTCACGGCGCTTTCCGCTGAGGTGGGGTCGAAACGCATAGGCTCGTTGCCTTTCAACTTCATGCGCATGTCCATGTCGCTGGTGTTGTTGGCTATTACCTTGTGGCTCCTCTTGGGTACCCCTTATCCCCGTTATGCGGATGGCAGCACATGGTTTTGGCTATTGCTTTCAGGTTTAGTGGGTTACGTTATCGGGGATTATTGCCTGATGCAGGGTTATATCCATATTGGTTCCCGCTTCGGACAGCTGTTTATGACGCTGTCGGCCCCCACAGCAGCTATCACCGGCCGTTTGTTTTTGGGCGAGCAGATGCGTCCTCTGGCCATCTTGGGCATGATTATCACGCTTAGCGGTATCGCTCTATCTATTCTTTCCAAAGATGATTCTGCATCGAAAACAACCCATGGGGTGCGACTGAAACTGCCGGCCAAGGGCATTTTCTATGCGTCCATGGCAGGTATTGGGCAAGGTGTTGGTCTGGTAATCAGCAAGATAGGACTTTTACATTATGAGCAATCGATTGCGGTGGCAGGACTTTCCGGCTTTGACATACCCGATGGAGCGGTGCTGCCCGTGCCGATAGGTTTCAGTGTCCCTTTTGCGGCCACCATGATTCGCGCTTTTATTGGCTTGGCAGGCTTTTTTCTTGCATTGATGCTGTTTGACAAAGACGGTCTTTCGAAGTTGCATCGTGCGGTTTGCGACCGCAAAGCGATGGGCTGTGCTTTGATTTCCACTATTTTCGGTCCCTTTATCGGAGTCAGTGCCTCGCTGATGGCCACTTTATACACCTCAACGGGCATTGCCCAGACCCTTTTCGCGCTCACTCCCATCCTCATCATTGCCCCGGCAGCCCTTCTCTTCCATCAGAAAGTCACTGTACGGGAGGTAGTTGGTGCTATCATCAGCGTGATTGGCGTAGCGCTGTTTTTTGTGTAAAAAAGGATTTATAATAGGCATATTAGCATATTGTCGCATTAGCACATTAAAATTTTTTGTAACTTTGCAGGTTGTAATTTAAAATCCGCAAAGCATTACCGGCAGCATTAAAGGACTTCGTGCTGCCAAGGGGTGCGAGCGAAAGATATAAGGTTCAGAGGTCCGCTGAGAAGAACTCATGAGTATTATTGATCAAATCAAGGAAAAAGCGAAAACTGTCAACAAACGTATCGTTTTGGCTGAAGGTGAAGAAGAAAGAACCCTGAAAGCTGCCGACATTATCCTCGAAAACGGCTATGCGGGCATCGTCTTATTGGGTAACAAAGCTACCATCGAGGCCGAGGCCAAAGAATGGAACCTGAAAAATATCGGCAAGGCTGAAATCATTGACCCGATGGATAATCCCAAAAAGGAATTCTATGCCGAAATGTTATATGAAATCCGCAAGAAAAAAGGCATGACCATTGAGGAAGCCCGCAAGCTGGTGGAAGATCCCTTGTACTTGGCTACTTTGCTGATCAAGAACGGTGATGCCGACGGTGAGGTTACTGGTGCCCAGCACGCTACTGGCGATGTGTTGCGTCCCGCTTTCCAGATTGTGAAAACTCTGCCTGGCATTTCTGTGGTTTCAGGTGCTTTCATTATGTGCTTCCCCGACAAAAAATGGGGTGACAATGGTATCATGGTCTTCGCCGACTGTGCAGCTGACCCGAACACAGATGAGAACAAGCTGGCTCAGATTGCCGTGGTGACCGCCAAAACCGCACGTAATATCGCAGGTATTGAACCGCGTATCGCCATGCTGAGCTTCTCTACCAAGGGTTCCGCTAAACACGAATTGGTGGACAAGGTGGTGAACGCTACCCGTATTGCCAAGGAAATGGATCCTACTTTGGTAATTGATGGTGATTTGCAAGCTGATGCCGCTATTATCCCGTCAGTGGCCGAGAAGAAAGCTCCAGGCAGCCCGGTGGCTGGCAAGGCCAATGTGCTCGTGTTCCCGTCTTTGGAAGTAGGTAATATCGCTTATAAATTGGTGCAGCGTATGGCTGGCGCCGATGCAGTTGGTCCTGTGATGCAGGGTATGGCTGCTCCTATCAATGACTTGTCACGCGGTTGCTCCGTTGAAGATATCGTCAGCCTCGTGGCTATCACCGCTTGCCAGGCAGCAGGCAAATAAAAACTTATGAAGAGAATAATCATATTCCTATTGATGTTATTCATTGCTCAAGGGGTGTGGGCACAGGTCAAATTCGATGTGCCCCTCCCCAAGAGTCTTCGTACTGTCAATACCAAGAATAACCCAGACCGTAAAGTAAAATTCCAAACCGGTGGCAATGTTGGTATAGAAATCGGTGCACTCATGGGCTTGGAACTGCAGCCCAAAATCGCGGTTCTTCCCATTGAGCAGTTGGCAATAGGCTTGACTGCCACATACGTGTTCCGTTGGAATGTGCCGATGAAGGAGGTAAGCAATATTTTCGGACTCAGTCCTTATGTGGAAGGTTTTCTCATTAAAAAACAATTGGTTCTGCATGCTGAATATGAATTTGTGAATTTTCCGGTCAGAGAATATGATATGTATGGCAATGAGGTCGGAAGATTCAGAAGTTCCTCGCATGTGCTGCTTGTAGGTGGTGGCTACCATAAAGAATTGAGCGACCGTTCAAGTATTACAACTATCGTATTACTGCCTGTATATCAGTTCAATTCCGACGGTGTTAATTATTATGGAGCCTGGTACACTCCTATAGTCAGAGTCGGCTATAATTATATGTTCTAATCATGTCGTCATTCGGATTTTATCTTCAGGTGGCGCGGAAACTGCTGAAAGGGGAAAACAGCAGCTTTTCACGGCCTATTGTGAGATTGTCCGTGGCTGGCGTCGCCTTGGGTATAGTGGTGATGATTGTTTCTATTGCGGTAACTGCTGGTTATAAGCAAGTTATCCGCGATAAGGTAGTGGCTATGGGTTCGCATATCCGTATCTCCAATTACGATATGAACTACTCGTTCGAACCCGTGCCGTTCGACAAAAACCAGACATTTGTAGAGGAAATCAAGGCTATGCCCGAGGTGAAATCCCTGCAATGTTTCTCCACAAAATCCGGGGTGATTAAAACAGATGACCAAGTGGAAGGGGTGGTACTGAAAGGTATAGACCAAAGTTTTGACACAGAACATTTTAAGAAAAACCTGATAGCAGGAGAATTACTGACTTTGGAGGACACGCTTGCTTCCAAGGAGATTATTATTTCTTCCACCTTGTCGAAAAGACTGAAACTGAATGTTGGGGATAAGGTACGAACTTATTTTGTGCAGGATCCGCCGATGCAGCGCAGCTTCACAGTAGTGGGCATTTATGAGACGGGCTTGCCAGAATACGACAGCCAGATGGCCTTGGTGGACTTGCGGCAGATACAAAAGCTCAACCAGTGGGACAGCAACATGGTGGGTGGTATGGAAGTGCTGCTCCATGACGATAAGGACTTAGATGAGCTGGCTCAGAAAGTTGATTTGAAGGTAGGTTATAAGCTGAAAGCGGAGAGCATCAAACAAATATTCCCAGAGATTTTCCAATGGATTGCCCTCTTCGACACCAATGTCATAGTGTTACTGATCATTACCTTTTGTGTATGTTTAATCACCATGATGTCGGCCTTTTTCATCATAGTAATAGAACAGACAGCGACCATTGGCCTGTTGAAGACCATGGGCATGAAAACCAAGTCGGTGGTGTCGCTGTTTTTGATGATAGCCGCGGATATCTTGCTGAAAGGCCTGCTATGGGGCAATTTGGTGGCGCTATTGATATGTTTGGTGCAACGGCAATGGCACTGGGTGCGGCTGGATGCTGCCACATACTATGTTTCCTACGTGCCAGTAGCATTCAACATTCCCTTGATTTTGGCGGTGAATGTAGTTGTTCTGGTGCTGTGTATGGCGATACTGGTCATCCCGGCCTATTTGGTCGCCCGCAAGAGCAGTCCCCTTGCTGCGATAAAGTTTGATTAAGGGTCACAACCCTGTAAGTTTACATTTTTCGATATTTTGTGAATAATCGGCTTATTGATCCGATTATTTTCTTTGGCGGAGAAGGTGTGAGTACAGTTAATAGTTAATAGTGAATAGTTAACAGTTGGAAGGGGGATGGCAAAGTGTGCCGCAGAAAAGAAGTTGTGTCTTCTTTTCATTGGGCTTGCGCAATTTTTCCGACTGTCGTATTCATATTTCATGGCGAAAGGAGTGATTTATGGGTACAAAAGTACAAATTTTTTTTGGTTTCACTTGCTGTCCGAAATTTTGGGGAGTATTATAACTATTTATTCAACAGTACCTATAAAAAAGAGCCAATTAAAAACGAAAACACCTGCCAAAATAAGCATTGTGAATACAGTGATAAATTTCCATTTTTTCTTATTCTCTACAGAATCTCGTTCGAATATGTTATAGTACTTCACTACTTGATTGTCTTTTAGTAAGAAATAATAATTTAAAACAATGCTTGGCGCAACTGATACAATGACAACTAAAATAATCATAATAGGTACTGATTGAATTCCTTTGGTAAAAAAAACTCCAATAGGGAAAAAACCTATTCCAAAGAAAAGCTCAAATCCTCTCAACGTCATTCCGTAATCGTTAGGAGAGAAAAAACGGGACAATGTTGTACTATCAACTTTTTTGATATTTTTCTTTTTTAGAAGATAAGTCCGTGTCCTTTTAAATTTAAGAAGAAATGCTATAAACCAACGCATTTGAAAGAATACCACAAGTTGGTGAAATATTCTATTATAAAAATATTCAAAAGGTTTATTCATAATCTACTATGCTTTTGTCAATGTAGAACATCATTTCTTGTTGATTGAATTATAGGTGTCGATTCCAATTTTAGAACCTAATTCAGAACCCCAAAAGCCAAAGGCAACTCCACCAATGAATCCACCAACAAGGCTGCCGTATGGACCTACTGATGTTCCCAAAGAGACTCCTAATTTAATCCCGATTAAAGCACCACCCCATCCTCCAACACTACCACCCAAAGATGAAGAAGAATTAATACCGAATCGACCACCATCTAAAACCTTATAACTATATGCGAAATCCGCAATGTCAATTGCTGCGTTGAATGCATATAGACCTCGGTTAACATTTGTTGAATAAAATGAGTTTATTCCACCTTTAATTTGTCGAGTTTGTATAGAATATCCATTGTTCTTCAATGATTTGGTGAGATCATAGGATATCTTTTGTTGTTGAGATTTTGACAAACTATTCCATCCGCCGGCACTGCCAGAATAAGCATCTGAAGCAGCACCAAAAAAAGATTTAGAGTAATCATTTGTTGATAATGATGGAGGACTTTGTATTGAAGAACCACCACCACCTACATTTAAAACAGGTTTGGAGTAATTTTCAAGATTGATTTCATAACCATTAGAAACATATTCGTTTATAAAATCACTTCTTGATTTAAAAGAAGTGGCAATACCTCCAACATATTGACATATATTCCCACCCATATCATTAACCCATGTTAAAGTTTTGTTTGTATTATCCACAATCCAACCGTCAGGACTTGTAATTTCTTCCCCATTCGGATCCACCAACTTAATAGGGTTATTCGCACAATACGTATAAGACGAAAGCGAAGGATATTTGTCACTCATCGGATCGACACTCAGCCAGATGCTCAAATCGGAACTATAATAGCGGGAACCGAAGTAGGAATAGCCTGTTTCGGCATCTTTCTCCTTGGCACTAAACGTATACATGGTATGCCAATTGGTGCTGCGTTGGCTGACAAAGTCCTCGCCCCAAGGAAGGTAGTGCAGGTGCTGAACGGCAGAACCGTCAGTGAAGGTTATCCACGAGGAGGAACCGAGGTGGTCTGGGTGGTACCAGTAGCATTCTGTTTCCTCATTCTCAACAATTTCTTTATAGTCAAATAAATCTTTCAACAGGTCTTCCGGAATAAATACAGCCTCTTGCAAACATGTTGCATACACACCATCATAATGAGCATTAACCAAATTCAACTTTTCATAAAAGCACGGCATTTCTTCACTACAGTCAATACTGTTCGATTCAATATCAGAATCTGCAATATTCTGTGGCTCTTCCGCTGGAACGCCGTTACTATCAGGTATGTTTTCAACACATGGGCAGAAACATATACACAAATCCGACAAGCCTCCCATTCCAATTTTGCTGGCTATCCTTTCGTTTTCGGCATAGTAGTGCTTGGTATAACCTTTGGGGGTAGCCACCAGATAGGGGGAGGCATACAGGGTGGCATTGGTCAGCGCATAGTTACTCCGCCATGTGCCGTTTCGGTTCTGAGCAGTATAATTACCTGTCAGTTTATATGTTCTCTCTCCATTGGCGTCATATTGGTACAGGGACAAATAGCTGTTGTCTCTCACCCCTTGCAGCCTGCTCTCCGCATCCCAGCTCAACTGCCGCACCGAATTGTGGATATTGTCCGTTTGCCGTGTCATATTGCCTGCTCCATCCCACTGGAAACTATAATCATAGTTGATTTGCACTGTGGTGGGGTCACCAGATCCGGTTCCGGGTCCTGGCATTATTAGTCCTCCTCCGGGCTGCTCGGTAGGTATGGGTATTGGCTCTATACGACTCGGTCTGTTGCCGGAAACATAGTTATAGCCATTGTCGTATATACAAGTGCAATCGCGGCAGCCAATATTTGGTCGGGCGAGTTTCTTATGCTGTATACGGCCATTAGGATAATAACCCATCTGCATGTCATAGAAGTTACTCTCACTCCCGTGCCATCCCTCGGCATGAGTCATGCGGTAAAGACCATCGTAAGTATAGTCCACATGGTAGGGACCTCCCAAAGTGGACAGCGGGTTCGCGCTGTTAGTGATGTCGGTAATGTTGCCCGCCGCATCATAGTTGTATTTCACTGCCTGCAGCAGATGCGGGGTGGCTTCCCCATCGTAGGCGGTAAGCGAGTCTAGGCGGAGCAAAATGTCGTATTGGTAGCGGCTCTCTGAGCCGTTGCCGTACAATACCCGCTCTTTCAGCTCATACTTGTTGTACAACAACGATTCAAGATAAACATGAGATACGTTGTTCTTCTGTCCCCTTACCCTCTGCAACATGCCGCCACGGTTGTAATTATAATACATGACAAATTTATTTAACATTTGTTGTGACTGTATTTCCCGCATCCTCAATACATGTTGATGGAGTGGATACCTTTGTGTTGAAAAATATAATAACTTTTTCTCTTTTTGAATAGATAAGTTATATTTCCCCATTGTATGACAATATAACTGAATTTGTTTTGTCTGTTTTTTGGGGGTATTATCATTGATACCTTATAATGATGTTTTTTGTTAGTATATCCGTCAATTACAGATACATTTCTTATTTTTAAGGTATCTACATCATACAAAACATATAATGTGTCTTGACTTGAATACGCTCGTTTTACTTTTTCAGTACAATTCTCTATATCCCGACAGGGCATATCAATAAAATGTTTGGGTACATTTTTATAATATAATATCACCGTACTATCCTGTTGAGAAAACAAGTTCTGTATAAAAAGAAACATAAACAATAAAAATGTATAAACATTCCAATTACTCATCATATTATTCATGGTCCTTTCCATTTCTTTCTGGCAATGATTTGTTTCGTAATGCGGCATTTTGATAGTAAACTTTTTCTTTTTGAGGAGATGAATCTGATATATTTCCTTCTATGAAGTAATTCAAACCTTCATCAAGTACTTCATGCATAAATACAGCACTTGCATCTTTACCTGTTTTTCCAGACACTTCATCATCCTTTCCTATTTTTCTTGTTGCATCTGTTGTCATAGATATTGAGTTAGCACCATTGTGATTAATAGCAACTGCAAAATAGCCAAATTCTGTTGGGACTGTTGCACCATCTTCTACTCCTTTTAGTTTTCTATATGGACCATATTCATCAAAAGAATCAAAATCAAAAATGGTTGAATTCTCTTTTACCTGCACCCTAATTGTTCCCTTTTCATTACTAATGACATTTTGCATGCCTTGAAGCAGAATCTTTTGATCCGACCTTGCGCGTTCCATTGCTTTCTTAAATTGACGAGGTCTTATTTTTAATTCATCAAATGCAGTAAACCTAAACATTCGAATAGATCCAAACTGTTCTTTCAAATATTGTTTCATATATCGTTTGGAAATTTTGTCATAGGCAAAAACTTTTTCCCCATTCGGATCCACCAGTTTAATGGGATTGTTCGCACAATATACATACGGGCTCAGCGAAGGATATTTCGCAGCCATCGGGTCAACGCTTAGCCAGATGCTCAGGTCACTGCTGTAATAACGTGAACCGAAGTAGCTGTATCCTGTCTCGGTGTCCTTCTCTTTGGCAGAGAAGGTGTGAATCCAGTTGACAGTTGACAATTGACAGTTGACAGTTGGGAAGGGCATGGCAGAGTGCACGCTTGCATTGTCGTTGCGGTGCTGGCAAGAGGCGTTTCTCGGATTTATTGTCTGGCTGTCATACTTGTATTCCATGGCGAATGGTTTAAGTATATGAATACAAAGCTACAAATTATCTCAATATTTTTTTCGCTTTTCCACTCTTTTCCGCCAGTGTTTACTTGACGGAATTTTTCGTTTCTTCATGATTTTAACAATATAATAATATTAAAGAATAAAACGACAACGCCTGATATGGCATGAAAAAATGTTTCCCATATTCCCAATGCACGACCATCATTTATAATAGGATGTTCAGGAGATGTAAAATATATTAGAAATTCACAAATAATAAAAATCAATAATTGTAATACTATTTGTGTTATGTTAACGCACATCAACACACGAGTATGTTTGACATTTTTTTTTATTTTTACTAATAAAAGAGTTGTCATGCTGACAAGCAAATTAAATACAATTATTAATAACATCATTTTTCCATCCTATTTAAAATTTTGACCGTGTGTTCTAACGCAGCCTGTTTTGCCAGTTGACCAACATAGGTGTCTGCATTGTCTTTATTCATCTTATTATGACTTGTCGGTTCGTCAGCATGTTCTCGGAACGGGTTAATATCAAATTTTTCGTTATCTAAAAGATGAAAATCTCCTGTTCTCAATTTCCCTTTTAGAAATTGATTAAAGCCAGAGTCTTTTATTCCTTCATCAAAAGTCGGAAGTGACGTCGGCAATTCTCCATTATTAATATCTTGATAGTATTCAACATATAACTCTGCATAATTTGAATGAGCATAAAAATCCTGTACATTATGAAGCATCTTTCCAAATAGTATGGTGTTACGCTTATTAACATTACCCCTTCCTATTTCGCCAATAGTTTTAGCAATATCTCTATTTAGAGAATTCCAACGAGCTTTCACCTCTGAATAATTGGCTCTGTTATCAAAATGCCAATCAGCCGCAAAGCCAATATGATCAGCTTTTTTAACGCCCTTAATTAAATTGTCGCAAAACGATTGACCAAATTTTATTTTTATGTTCGTTTTATTGATTGCTTGTCGTGTGACATCTTGGTGAATTGGAACACCAAAACATCCATCAGGATCAACTATTTTAATCGGGTTATTCGCACAATATGTATACGGGCTCAGCGAGGGATATTTGTCACTCATCGGGTCGACGCTCAGCCAGATGCTCAGGTCGGAGCTGTAATAGCGTGAGCCAAAGTAGCTTAGGCCTGTTTCTGTGTCTTTCTCTTTAGCGGAGAAGGTGTGACGGGCATTCCAGTTGGTTGTTCGTTGGTCCACGAAGTCCTCGCCCCAGGGGAGGTAGTGCAGGTGCTGCACGGCAGAACCGTCAGAGTAGGTTATCCATGAGGAGGAACCGAGGTGGTCGGGGTGGTACCAGTAGCAGTCGGGCTCGTACTCTTCCATATTTTCCCTGAAACTATACAATGCTTCGTTTAAGGTATTGGGTTCAACATTAGGGTTGCTCTCCAAACATTCGCTCATAACTCTTTCAAAATGATTGTTGTTAAGGGACAATTTATCATAAAAACACTCTTCCGGCCCCTCACAATCAGTCAAGTCAGCAGGCTCATAAGGCAGTTGGTTCATGGGATCTCCTCCCTGGTTGCCAGACTGCAATGTCATGTCGGGACAAAGGCACTGGCAAATATCTGTCAGCCCGCCCATGCCTATCTTGCTAGCAATACGCTCATTCTCGGCATAGTAGTGCTTGGTGTAGCCTCTTGGCGTGGCCACCAAATATGGTGAGGCATACAGCGTGGCGTTGTCCATAACTGTGTAGTAGTTCCAATGGCCGTTAATCAGCTGTGCCCGTTCGCTGGTAGTCAGTTTATAGGTCCGTTCTCCATAGGCATCGTACTGATAAAAACTCTGGTGCGTGTCATCAACAACCCCTTGCAAGCGGTTCTCCTCGTCCCAGCAGAGGTAACGGTCATAGCCGCTGTTCTCGCTCTCGTGATGATGGTATGTCATGTTGCCTGTGGCATCCCACTCTAACTCATGACTGTCTGAGCTTTCAATGGATGTCAGTGTGTTCGGTTGACCAGTGTTTTCATAATGATAGTAGTTGTCATAACTGATATGGCTTGTTGAGTTGACACCTGGTGTCTGCGTGCTAACGTCCGCTTCCAGAACCTTGTTGTAAATGCGGCCGTTGGGATAATAACGCGTCTCCTCCTCGTATAATAGATTGGTGTGTCCGCTCCAACTGCCCACAGAGTATGTCAACCTGTACAGGTTGTCGTAAGTATATCCGTTGTTGTAGGTGCCGCCCAAGCCGTTGTTCAGCATGCCCGCCAGATTCTTGAGTGTGAGGATGTTTCCAACCCCATCATACTCATAAACAAGGTCCTGCATAACCTCCTGCTGCGCAGTGCTACTCACCAAATGTTCCAGCCTCTGTAACAGGTCATAATCATACGTCACACTGGTGCCATTGCCGTATTCAACACTTTCCTTCTGCTCGAACTTATTGTACAGGATATTGTTGACATACTTGTACGGGATGCCATTTTTCACACCCGTCACCCTCTGCAGCATGCCCCCCTTGTTGTACTCATAGCTTACCTCTTCCCCATCGGGGTAGGTCATGCGCTGTATGCGGTTCCATGAATCATATTCGTACTTCATGACAAAGGTAAAAGGTTGCTCCTCAAAGGGAAGTGCAAAGGTACGGATATTTTTCGTAACCTCACCCAATTTGCCGTAAGAAAATTTCTGCCAGCCGGAAGCGTCCTCCTGGAGAATCACCTTTCCCACCGCATTGATGTTGGCATCGGCTGAGGTTCCATATTCATAACGCACATTATTGGCAGGATATCGAGGGAAAGATATGTCATTGAGCAAATTATAATCATAGCTGTAATGTATATTATCACCCAACGCATTGGCATGTAATATAAGATTCCCCGCAGGGTCATATTCATACACATCGTCTCCCGCATCAGGATGATTGCGATGTGTCATCTGCCCAAACATGTCGTAGTCGTATGTGGTAATAAAACCGTCAGGGTCAGTGCTCTTTTTCAACTGGCCAAGGCAGTCGTATTCGAAAAGGGTCACGATATTGTAGGGGGCGGTCTGTTTAACCTGCTGTCCCAAAGTGCCTTTCAAAATCCTAATCGTGTCGTTCAAAGCATCGACAGTTGTGGTCTGGAAGTATTTCTTTCCTCCCCATGTGGCAATGTCATAGTTCATTATGGTTGCCTCATGGGTGGGAAGCTCTATGTATGTCTGCCTGTCCATAATATCATACTCGGTCTTGGTCAGAGTAGTCGGGTTATAATAAGGGTTATAAGACGAATACAACGCAGTGTCTTCCATGAAGGGGTGATATTGCCCGACAGTTCTGCCAAAGCAGTCGTATTTGACTTTCCCTGTCACTATACTCCATTCTTGTCCATTGAACTCCGCATCCTTTTTGGTCTGCAACATGCGGCCCAGTCCATCGGACAACAGCGTTGTGGTAATGTCATCAGTTGGATGTTGCGGGTCATAATGGTAAGTCCGGGCAAATGAATGTGGAATTGGACCATTGTTGAAAATGTCCATTTGTGAGAAATGATGGGGACAATACTCCATCCGTATAGTGTATGGATTATTGTTACCCTGTTCGTATGGCGCAACTATTCTGACCATACGCCCCAAGGTATCATACTCATACCACATTTCATTGCCATTGATATCAACCGTTTTTGTAGGTTTGCCATACATGAAATCATATCTTGCTGAGGATTGATAGCCAAGAGACATATTTTCCACTAAAATCGGATAAGTATGGACAACAGAATCATATTGGTATCTATACTCTATGCGTTGACCATTTGCGTTAGCCGGCAATATGACATAGGAAAGATTTCCACAAGTGTCATAAGTGAAGTCATACTGTGCATTGGCACTACTATTGTTATAACGCACCAACTGAATGAGTTTCCCTCTGGAATCATAAGTTGCGGTTCGCCTCTGAAGTGTTGCATCAGAATGATTTTTTACAATAATCTGCGAGGGAAGAGAGGCCAAATTGTACGACATGCCGGAAGCATAGGTGATTTCAGCCTTGAAAAACTCATCATTATGTGTAGTGTCACCATAATGGATATATTCGGTCACATTACGCTTTTGGTCATACCATCTCTGCACCATAGAGGTGATTTGTGCAGAAGTCTGACCTTCAAAATAATTGGTAATATCCACCTCTTTGGCCACGTACACATCCTCACGAGCGCAACCTCCGTCAGTGACCTCTATATTCGTCAAATCATAAACCGTGGCATCGTACAAATGTTCAATATAGAGATTCCCCTCCGCATCATACGTACAGTCTCTGGTTTTACGCCCACGCTTGGTAAAATTCTGGTTGTCAAACTCTTCCACGGTATATCGATAGAGCGAGTCGTCACCTTCTGTATCATATTGATAAGTAACCACTCTGTCATAGCCGTAATCCATACGCTCTACTCTGTTATAATTGGGATGCTCATATTCGAATTTGGTATATGTCTGGTTACCACCCACAGGGCAAAGCGTGTCATTGTTACGAACCCGTACCTCAGAAAGGTTCCAACTGCGTTGAGGCTTCTCAAATGTAGATTGTGGCATCTCGTAATCCAAATCTATGGTACTACCCGTAAAATTAGTCACCCTGCGAAGCAAGTTGGCTTTACCGGATTTGTTGTAACGAATAATCATTTGTCCCTCGCCATCAGAAGTCACATAATCCACATAGCCATCCCCGTTAATGTCGGTAAGCTGAGCCTTGTCCTTGCTGAATGTTCTGTTGTAAGGAGAACCCGAAAGGCCCACACATACTTTCAGTATGCTGAAAAAAGTGAAACCAAGTGTTAGGGACGCATTTGCCGACTCGCTGTATGAGGTTCCATAACTTACATTGGAGATGGCACTGACATATTCCCATCCAGACCAATTGCCGCCACCTATATTATAATTAACACGATGATTGTTATCACCCTCCTCAACCATGTCCGGCAGGCCATCCCCATTGATATCCATCAAAGATTTTACGGTGCTATTGTTGGAATAGTTCAATCCCAGTCCACCTCCTATACTTGCCTGTCCTATGTTGAAATTTGCACCAAAACTGAAACCTCCATTGGAACTATTCCCATTACGGATTTTGAAATTTCCCCATTTAACTTGAGGTTGAAAATCATAACCTGTATTGAGACAGACATAACCATTGCCATAATGGTCAATGGACACCTTGTCCGGAAGACCATCCCCGTTGACATCCATCCATGTGAAGGCTGTTTCATCATTTCCCCCTCCAAAGTCAAAACCAGGATTACCCGAACCGTCAAAACTGATTTTTGAGATTTTGGGATTATTGGATGTGCCACGAGTTGGCATTTGAAAACTGCCGCCAAATGTTTCACCAGAAGACGTCGTCTCGGACTTTGTGATACCATTGGCCATTGGCCCCATAACGACAGGATCCCCAATTCCTCCCCAAGGATTGGAGTACTGTACAAGTGACTGTCCGACAATATCAGGGTATCTGTCACCGTTTAAATCCATATAATCAGTCAAAATTATATTCTCTCCTGCGGAATGTGACATTCCAACGGAAATTGGTACCATAGGGGCAGACAAACTCAGGGAATGATTCTTCATCCGGGAAATATTCTGTTTGCGTATTGTCTTGACATCGTGCCCCTGTATAATAGGAACGGGGTGATCATATTCCACGATATTCATAGTGTTTGTATCGGCTGCATATTCTGGAAGACGGTCATTGCTCATTACCGTGCCTGTAAGATAGTTGATATTCCCATAACCGATCCATGCCTGATTCTTGCTATCCGGTTGCATCTCTATCCAACTCGTGGCTTTCGATATAGGATTATATACTTCAGCAGTTTCATAACAGGACAGCATGGTGGAACTTTCCTGGGGATTTTCGGTGTCATGTGTAATATGATTATGAAATCCATTTATTTTGCCTTTGCCCACATTTGCCCTTGACTCTGTTCTCGGAAACATGTCCATGTCAACAATCAGCTTGTTCACATGTATATAATCATCATGTATCGTCTCACCCCCAATCGTATCGTTATTGTTATAAGCGAACTGTCCCCAACCACGATACAAGGGTCCAAACAATGTATGATAAACCGAGTCTCTTCTGGTCTCCTCATAATTCTCAATCAGCATATTCACAGGAGGGTAATAATCCTGCTGCTTCACATAGTGTCCGTTCCTCAATAAATAATATTCCACATGAGGAATAATTTCCACTTCGCTCCAGTCAAATTTCTGAGATGACAATGTCGCAGGTTTCTTCTCAAGATAAAAGACAACAAAATCCTCTTGTTGTACAGGAATATATTGGCTGCCATTTTTTGTCAGGAACACCTGTGAAGGAGGCATGTTGTTATGAATTGTCCAGTTTTCATCTGCTATAGTTGTCGTATTGTTATTGTTTGCATCGGTTCTCAAAGCCTCAACTCTCAATCTGTATCCTGAACTCAAATCGCTGTAATAAGGTGTATTTGTACTAATTTTCGCAGATACTCTGATGTAAGCGTCATTCTCATCCAACGGAACCGCAAAATAGTTCCGTCCGGATACAACATAATCCCTGTTTGAATTGTAATAGTTGTCAGGAACACCATAGTGGTCAATAGAGCCACTTGAATAAGTGATGGTTTGTTGCCAGCCAACTTTGTCATATGCATGGTTTTCACCTGAGACAAGTCTGAAAAAGACCAAATCATTCAGTCCGACACTGACACTGATTGTGGTGTCTTTTAGTGCAAAATTATTTTTGTCAACATATTTAGACAACACCGTATCATATGATGTGGCATGCAGGACATAATCATTATCTACTGTGACATTCCTACAAATTTGTATGGCATAGGATACTCCGTCACGCCATTTAGACTGTGACATTCCTCCCGTAGTATCACTCAACAGACGGAATCTGGATTGAATATTCACAGAACCCGCTTTTTGCGGCACCCAAACTCTCACCGTTTCCATATCAGGATCCGGAATGGTGACAATGCTGGAATTTGAAGATTGGGAAGAAAAGATGGGAAAACACTCTATCTCTTTCTTGTATATATAGATGTCTGTCACTACCAAAGGCTGTGTCGAATAACGATACACACACCAATAGTCGTCTATTCCATGCAACGAATCTGCATAATCCAGCACTTCTTGTGGCAATTGGTTATTATAATCCTTCGCATGGAAAAAAGTGTCTATTACCCAATTGACATAGCAAATAATGCTGTCACTTACTGCTCCGTCAAAGATAATACCCTGACATGTATCAATGGCTGTGTAAACCATATTAGTATCTGCAACATTGCCAGAATTCTGGTTCTCAATCACCATGGTGTAATAGCTATTGAACCTGACCCTTCCACCCTTTTCTGTCACATTAAACAACACCCCCTCGTCTGTGATAAGGTCTGGCAATCCATCACCATTTACATCCGAAAAATAAACATTGGTGGTTGACTTCGTAGTGGGCCAGCTTCCATTGTACGCCAAAAAAGCTGAAGCTTGAAGTCCCCATGACGTGGTACTGCTGGACTCCTTCAAGAAATTTGATATACCATTGATGTGTATAGTATCTCCAAAGTAGAATGTGGTATCATCTATGACTATTTGTGGACGATATACCAATTTTTCACCATCTTTGAAAAGTTTGTCTGCCAGTCCATCACCATCCAAATCAACAAGTGTCAAAGCTCCCTCACTTTCTGACCGACTGTAGCTGAAATTTCCTCCTACACTGACGGATGTAAGACAGACATTCGGCCCTAATCCAACAGAAGCAGTTCCCCCTATATTCCAACTTTTTCCCCGGGTTGCGCCCAAAGCTGTCGCATCACATTCTCCACCAATATCAGCTGGATTTGTGATGAAGAATGAATGAATTCCATCCTCATCCAAATACATTTCGTGTCCTTCTCCAAACATTTCATTTCCCTGAGGAGCATCATAATAATCAAAATGAGTTCGTGTATAATTCCGTTCATCAATACTGTCAATATCTTCAATTTCACTAAGACATCCGACAGGTCTCTCATGTATCCTATCAATCCGTAGCACATCAGATAACCTTGTTTTGAAATTGGTATTACGTCCATTTTTATAAAAAAAATCGTACTCTCTAAAAATGGTATTATTATACAACACTCCTATATTGCATAAAGTAGCAGACGTTACCTCCACGAAACCTCTGTTAGCATTGATAACCACATCCTGTCTTTCCTCTTCCCTACGATTAAAAAATATTTTATAGCATCCCTGTTCTGAAGAAATATTAGTATATTCGACCCTACATGGATAGATTTGTTTACCAAGAACTCCAGACACACCTGTAACATCTTGAAATACAACATCGTAATAATACTTTACACTGTTCCCGAACGGGTCGACACTCTCCGCCAAAGCCCAGTGGGCGATGGCACCAGAGGTATTGTTATCTCCTGTACGCAACACACAGTTGTTATTCATGCTACTATCTGAAGCATACCCGCCATAATAGTCCGTAACGCCGTTCTTGTGGGTCACTGTCCACCAGTAGTTGTTAGGTCCGTTTCCGTGGCGCACAATGCTGTCGAAAACCTCGTTCTTGCGGGGATAGAACTGTTCGTAGCCGTCCTGGTCAAGTTCATACCGATATGTCCATTGGTTGGTACGATGTGGTAATTTTCGAAAAGCACCATTACCATCTTTGGTCACCAGCTGCTCACCCTCATATACATACACCTCGCTCTCTTTTTGGCTGTCGTATCTCGGCACACCCCAGCGGGTTTCCACCGTGATGGAGGGGATGGAGATGTCCCAGCCCACTCCGAGCCATCCGTTGCCGCCACCGCTGCTATAGGTCAACGCCAGGTTGGGCTGCATGCCTTGCCGCCCGGCGGGTATCTCAATGGGATAGCTCATATTCGCTGTGCCGCTATTGTTGGCGGTGGGTGGCTGCATCAGGGTCAGACCTTCCAACGGGTCAGCCGCTTTCAACTCTTTGATGCTTGTAGGAGTGTATGCTGAAGTCTCCGGCATTTCGGGAGTTTTAAGCACCGCATTGATAAAATCTAACGGCGAGTCTCCACCGCCATCTCCCTGCGCATTCACGGACATCATGCCCTGCACCTGTGCAAGTACATCCTGCGGATTACTTCTATCTTTCTGATTTCCTGGCAAAGCTTTCTCCCATGGTCTGAACCGGGAACATATCAGTAGTTCCTCCATATTCACAGAATCGCGCTGGATAGCCACCCAACGGTGATACTGCCTATCATAAACGTAGGTCTGTATCTCATCCTCGGTAAAGCCCTGAGGCAGTAATGATGGGTCGTAAGGAAGGGCAAGGGCAAAACCGTTGGGATTTTGCAGAGACGCAAGGCCTTGCGTCTCCACATGGTATCCCGCCGTCTTGCCTGTCACATTCACCATACCCGCGTCCAAGGGCGGCAATTGTGACGGAGAGACCTCCGACATGGCCTCCAGTGGCAGTAACGGCAGCGGAGCGGGAGCAAAATAAGGATCGGGGGCCGTTTGAGACACCAATGTGGCCGGCAAGATTGCGGATGAATCAACCGTACACGCCATCTGCTGTAGAGACGCACGACCGTGCGTCTCAACTGGGTTCGCCGCATTGTTGTCGGTTTGCGGCATCAATGTCAATTCATTGTTATTGGTGTTTGATAATGTATATTGTTGAGCCGAACGGCCGCGCGGCTCAATGGGATTTGTGGGTTTCTCAATGGTGAACAGCCCCATAATCAGTGCCACCAAACCCGCTATAGCCATCAATAAATACTGTCTCATGATTTTTCCTTCCTGTTAATTATCAATTGTCAACTATCAACTGTCAATTGTCAATTCACCACCATTTTCAGGGTTTTGCGTTCCATATCCGACACAATGTCAATCAGATAGTGTCCTGACGTTTCCATCTGTCCCTCAAAGCGGTAGTTGCTTTGCCCCTTCCCACTCATCACCATTACTTTTTTCCCATCAGACGCATACACCGTCACGGTAACATCCTGTTCCATCGGATAAGCGATTTCCACCGTAAACTTCCCGTGATTGGGGTTGGGGAATAGGTGGTAGGTGGAGGTGTGTTGGCCTTCGGGCTCTTGTTGGAGACTGCGTTTTTCCTCATTAAGGTACGGCTTCGCCGTAACATCTGCGTCACTACCCCGGCCTTCGGCCACCCCTTCTAAAAGAAGGGGAAAGGTATCGGCTGTGGCCATCCTGGGGGCTGCGTTCTCTTCTGGCATACGAACTGCGAAACAAAAGGCATCTCTGCCATTCATATCTGTATCCCAATGAATATTGTCGTATACAAAATAACCAAGGCTGTCATTTATAATCGGCCATACTATATCAATCTCCCATGCAAGGAAATCACCGCTGCCGCTTCGGTCTATCAGCAGCACAGGTACAACAGTGTCCCGCACGGCATTAGTGTCAAGCCACAAAAAAGTGTTATAGGTCATGACATCACCTGTGGCCTGCATCATACTGCGTCCAATGACCTCGTAGGTGTAGCCGTCCTGGGTGTATAGGGTAGAAATGGGCCATGGAGCAGTTCCATCACTACCCCAGCCTTCGGCCACCCCTTCTAAGAGAAGGGGAATAGTGTCACCTGCATTCTCTTCATTGTCAAATATTTGCATGCCCATGATAAGGAAATCCCCATTGGCAATAATGGAAGTATTCTCCTCATTGGTATTCGCCAAACTGCCAATGCCCATTATGATTTGTCCGTCTACAAAATAAGTTTGCTTCTGATACAAACCCGTACTGTCATCTCTGCCCAATCCAGCAATAGTACCGCAATAGTCCGGATAGTCTGTGTAATCCCATATCACATTCTTTCTGCTGTCAAGGTAGTCTGTCTGCGCCAGAGTGATGCCATATTTCACGGCCAAATAGCTAATCCATTGGATGACAGCGGTGTCGCTGATGCGGTGGTCGAAATACAACGCCTCCGCTATCTTGCCATTTAAAGGCAGGGAATCCGCCATGCAAAGTGTCAGCATGGGAGAAGTCGTCTCCGGTGTGCGCCATGATTGAGCCAAATAGTTGATGACAGGCTTCATTCTGTTTATGCTGTCATATATGATTTGCCCGTTGTCGTTCAGTATGCGTTGGGTAGTCTGTCCAACACGCCTGGCGGAGTCTATCTGTAGTTGCCACAGGGCGTTCTCCGCAGTGCTGTCGTAAGTCTCATAGACCACAATCACATCCGCCTGTCTGGAATCATTGGTTCCAACAGGCAGGCTGAAATACTCCCCATTGGAGAACTCAAAACATTTGTTGAAGTTCATGAGGGAGTGACAATGGGGCATTATCCCCGACCGCGGGGTAGCGTGATATCCATGGCTCGAAATGTCACGCCATACGGTATCTCCCTGCCGTATGCTGTCGGCCCGGAGCCAACAAGTGGGAGTCATCACATCCTTCTGCGAAAATGTGGTCAGGACGGAGAGTATACACCAAATAATCAGAAATGTAGTTCTAAGCTTATTCATTATCGTATACTTGTGTGTTGCTATAATACAAATTATTGAAAGTGAACTGTCTGCTCACAGAATCCCTAAAGACCAACTGGGCGGGGATGTTTAGCCATAAGTCATCTGTTTTATTAGAATTCTCCACAAACAATGACCTTGAGGGCATGTTGAAGAAATCCTCATCGGTCAGGGCCGTGCTGTCAATAGTGGTAGCCGTGTAATTGTTCGTACTGATTTGCACAATATTAACAGTGGCACTGGCCGCACAGGCATTTCCATAACTCATACATTCAAAATGTGTCCATTGTCCATTAACAAGAATACATCTTCCTTTACAATCAGACACAGAATGCCCTACAGCAATAATAAACAAATAATTACATTCCTTTGCATCACTATTCAATAATACTGCAGAGGATTCATGAACTGCCGTTTGTGTTTTTTCTGCTTTGTGACAAGAGCCCAGTGATAAAACCAAACATAACCCGATAAATAATGTCTTTTTCATACGTTTTTTTCTTCAAAATTCTAAAAAATTTCATGCCTTTTTTGCTGTTTTCGAAATTATGCCGAAATTATGCCGAAAAAAAAACAGCAAGTTGATAAAAAGTGTATTTTTGTATTTGTTTTAACGTGCAATGAAAACTAAAATGAAAAAACAAAATTTGTTCAAAATAATTTGTCACATAACTTTTATACTGGGGCTTTTGTGGTGTTTTCAAAGTTTTTCTTTTCTTAGACCAGCACCCTATGGAGCTATATATAAAGAATGTATTGTAGCTCTTGTGTTGTTGTTAATGTTGTATATTAATTACTTAGTGTTTATTCCTAAGCTTTTTTTGAAAAGAAAATATGATTTGTTCCTGATATTATCATTAACCAGTGTTTTCGCTGCAACCGCAGTGGAAATGATTTATTTAATTCCCGATATAAAAGATTGTTACCCTGCTTCTTTTACCGAACAGGAAAAATGTAATGCGATTATAATGCACTCCTTTTTTGTCTGTGGTAGAAATATGGCTTTCCTGTTGTTTTTCTTTATTTTAAGAATTCTTGAAAATGAAAAACGTACTTTGGAAAGAGAAAGAAATGCCTTAATGGAACTGAAAGGGGAAATTTGTATTCCCAATGGCAAAGATGGCATGAAGATAATCAATATTTCCGATATTTTTTATCTTTCTCACGAACGGAATTATACATACATATATACTATGGACGGCTGTAGATATTGTCAATACATTTCCCTGTCGAAGAGGGAAAATTTGTTGCCGAAAGATCTTTTTTGTCGCATTAACAGAAATGTAATTGTTCCTATTATCAGAATTGTAAAAGTTGCAGAAACTTCAGTTACTATCTTTGGTGGAGATCCTGCTTGTGAACACTCTTTCAATGTATCCGAAAAGTATGCTTTGGATGTGAAAAATAAAATAAATGAAGGTGGCGGTTTAAAGTCAAAAAATGGCGGTTTAAATCATATTCAAGCGCCAAAAACTATGGATTCAAGGGATATATTTGACGAATTTGGCGGTTTAAAAACAATTGATTTGGAAGAATTCAATCGAATTATTGCCAAGGATAAAGTTCTATTGACGCTTTGTCAAATACTTGCACGAAAGGAGTCTGTAAACATGAAGACCTATATGGAAGAGATGAATGTTCCGCTCAGAACCATTGAACGAAAAATGAAATACCTAAAAGAAAACCATATTATCAGACATGAGGGTGCGCGCAAAAACGGGAATTACGCCTTCACTCCATACGTTTCCGAAGAGGTGAAAGCGTGGTTAATAAATAAAGAGGATTGTCAGCTTTTGAACGAATAATAGAGGGGAAAAGGGGTAACTTTAACGCCGGATCAGTACCACCCCTTTCCGTACCTCATTGATGTTGTTAATGCTGTACATGAATTGGTAATAATAGGTGCCGTCGGGCAGGTTGGCGCCATCCCAGCTGTTGTCGTATTGGCTGCTCTGGAATACCGTCTGGCCTTTCTGGTCTTTCACCATCAACATCCGTTTGTCGCATTGCTCCAAGCCATTGATGACAAAGTGGTCGTTCTTGCCGTCACCGTTGGGGGTGAAGATGTTGGGAATCTCTATGACAACAGGGCGTGAATATCCGAAATCTTCAGGATTGATACTGGTTTCCGGATGGCTCTCCACTGCATTATTCGTATTGTCTTCTGTTTTTTCTATCGGCTTTGGTTGAGGATTGCTGCTTGCCGTATTATTTTGTGCTTGAGTGTTTTGTGCACTTGAAGCGGGGGTTGGAGATGGGGTGGAAACTGGGTTGGTGACAGGGGTTGTGGCTGTTGTTGGATGGGTTGTGATTGTGTTGGAAGGGGTAGGAGTGGGTTCTGCTGTGTTGGCAGGGTTAGAGCTGTTTATATCAGCAGTTTTTTCTGTATCATCGGGTTTCTCGGCAGGAGAGTTGCTCTGATTTGTATTTTGTGTTGCGCTTTCGTTTTCTACCAGATATATATCAGTATTGTCGGCTGAAATGCTGTCGCTGACGCTGATTTGGGTGGGATTGTCAGCGGTAAGTTGGTTCTCTGTTACAGCATCGTTTTTCAGCAGGGAAACGGTGGTCACTGTAACCACGGTAACCACTACTGCTGCGGAGCCGATGATGGCGGCTAATTTTCCGGCGGCAATGGTTCCTTTGGTGGCGGCAGTAGCCGTAGACCCGCCTGCAGCGGTTCCAGCTGCTGGCAACTGCGAGGCGATGTTCTCCCAACAACGGGGTGTGGGAGTCTCCTGCACTTGTTCCACTATATCTTTCAGCTTGCTCATATTCATATTTTGTTTTTGTCTTCGTCTTTGATTTTATCTGTGATCCATTTCTTTGCCCTCAAAAAATGCACCCTCGCATTGTTTTCCGATATGGCCAATTCTTGTCCTATTTCCTTAAAACTGTATTCCTCAAATACCCTTAAATTGAATACCATTTTGAACATGTCAGGCATGGACTGTATGATCTCAATGATTTTTCTTCCAGTCATTGTCGTCTCTATGTCTGCCGTGTCGTCGGCTATTTCCACATCCGCATCGATAATGTCATAATGGTATCTTTTATGGTTGACACGGAAATTTGAAATGGCCTTGTTGACCATGATTTGCCGGATCCAGAATTCCAAAGAACAGGTTCGTTTAAATTCACCAATATGCGTAAAAACTTGCATAAACCCCTCTATCATAATATCTTCCGCCTCGTGTTTGGTGACCGCATAACGCATGCATACGGCCAGCATCTTCGGGGCGAAAGTATCGTACAATTCCTGCTGGCTTTTTCTGTCGTTATGCAGACAGCCATCAATCAGGTTTGTATAGTCGTACGTAGTTTTCACAACAACAAGACGCTTTAAACCGTCAAAACGTTACAGCAAAAATGAAATTTTTTTTATTTCACTGATTTTACGATAGCTTCAACCTCCCGGAGATAGTCGCGTTTGTTCTCTTGAGGGGCATATACAAAGCCGTCAACGGTAATGCAATATTGCTTATCTGCAGTGAGATAGGTGAGGCTATAGAAGGGTCCGCCCATGTGGTCGCCGACACTCTCCCACAGACCTCTCATCTCAAGTCCTTTCTTGCTGCCGATTTGGGTTGGGTTCACAATGGGGAAGCCGAATTTCTGGGTAATGATGGGATAGGCACCTTTCACAGCACCTGGAATATGGCGTTTGGTGATGGTGTCGCGCATGGCGATGACATTGGCTTCCGTCAATTCGTAAGCCGGCATCCTGTAAACCATGATAAAACGGTCGTTTTTGGTGGTCCTGAAACGCAACCACAGGAAATCATCCGTTCGGTTGGCGATGAAATAGTGCATGGGCACAGCCAAGGATATGTCGAACATCTCCTTCAAGGTTTTTTTAATGGTGGGTTCTAATTCACGATTGAAAGCATACTGAACACGCTTTAAGTCATTGTCATACAGCAATTCAAGAATAGTATCCACATGGGTTCTGAACAGGTTGAGGCAGGAATCCACATCGTTACCTGCGATTTTGATATAGACCTGAGGATTGGACCATGCGTTCCGCTCAAACGAAATGATGTTGTTATTGTATTTCGGACTGAAATCGAAATGGACAATATTGCGGTGACGCACAAATTTAGAGGTGAAATCAGCTGCCTGGAAGTGCAACACATCAAACATGGGTTCTATCTGATTGATCGCGGGTTGTGCTTGCTCAAAGCATTTTATCACTTCCTGTTCCTGGTCTTCGGAGAAATATTTGTCATCCATGACCAACAGCATTTCCCCTGCTTTGCCGTTGGAAAAATTATCGACTTTGAAGCTGCCCACTTTTTTCTGCTCGCAGGAGGTCAGCATAAAGATTACTGCTAATAAGGCAAAGAATATTTTTTTCATGATTAATGGTTTTTGTTGATAAATATTTGTGTGATAATATTTTACTCCGAATAAAGTTTTACTCTCCAAAAACACGTTTGAAAATCAAATCCACGTTTTTGAGGTAATATTCGAGGGTGAAACAACTGTTTAACTCTTCTTCGTTGAGGTATTTGCGCACTTCCTCGTTTTGTTCGAGCAGCTCTTTGTAATCCTTTCCGTCGAACCAGGCAGTCATGGCAATAGGTTGCACAAGATCGTAGGCATTTTCACGTGACAGACCTTTGCCAATCAGGGTAGTCATCACCCGCTGGGCAAAGATGACTTTGTGAGTTAAGTATATGTTTTTCAGCATGTTTTCCGGGAAGACAACCAGATTTTCCAAGATGCCGGAGAAGCGGTTGAGCATGTAGTCAAGCAGGATAGTGGCATCGGGTAGGATGATGCGTTCGGCAGAGGAGTGGGAGATGTCGCGTTCGTGCCACAGGGCAATATCCTCGTAAGAGGTAATCATGTAGCCACGGAGCACGCGGGCACAGCCGCACATGTTCTCGCTGCTGATGGGGTTGCGCTTGTGGGGCATGGCGGACGAGCCTTTCTGTCCCTTGCCGAATTTCTCTTCAGCCTCGCGCAATTCAGTGCGTTGCCAATGACGCACTTCGGTGGCCATTTTCTCGATGCATGCGCCAATCAAGGCCAAGGTGGCAATATAATGGGCATGACGGTCACGCTGCAAGGTCTGGGTGGAAATCTTGGCGGAGTTGATACCCAATTGCTCGCATACATAGTCCTGCACGAAGGCAGGGGCATTGGCGAAATTGCCTACAGCACCGCTTACTTTGCCACATTCCACATCGGCGGCGGCATCCTCGAAGCGGGCCATGTTGCGTTGCATATCCTCAAACCACAAAGCCCATTTCAAACCCAAAGAGGTGATGTCGGCATGCACACCATGGGTACGGCCGATACAAGGGGTGTCTTTGAATTCGTAAGCGCGTTTTTTCAGGATGGCCGACATGCGTTTCAGGTCTTCCCGCAGGATGTTGTTGGCTTGTTTGAGCAGGTAACCATTGGCGGTATCCACCACGTCGGTGCTGGTCATGCCGTAATGCACCCATTTTTTTTCTTCTCCCAGGCTTTCGCTGACGGTACGGGTGAAAGCCACAATGTCGTGTTTGGTCTCTTTCTCGATCTCGTAAATACGCTGAATGTCGAAGCGGGCATTTTGACGCAGCAGTTCCACATCGTGCTCGGGAATAACCCCTAATTTGCTCCATGCGGCAGCGGCTTCGATTTCAACTTTAAGGTAGCTGTTGAATTTGTTTTCTTCTGTCCAAACGGCGCTCATCTCAGGGCGCGAATATCTTGGTATCATATCAGTTTATTTTATTTTGAAATCTAAGAATTTTTCTTCCCCGATAAAGCCTTGCAACCTGTCGTTGATGGCTACTTTTCCTACGCCCTCAGGGGTTCCGGTGAAAATGATGTCCCCGATTTTTAAAGTCATGAATTTCGACACATGGCAGATGATGTCATCGATGGAGAAAAGCATGTCTTTGCTATTGCCGTGTTGTACGCACTGGTCGTTGAGTAACAGTTTGAAATCCAAATTGTTGAGCTCACCAAAATGCTCTTTCTCCACAAATTTACTGATGACCGCCGAGCCGTCAAATGCCTTGGCAATTTCCCAAGGGTTGCCTTCGGCTACGCATTTTCTTTGTAAGTCTCTGGCTGTGAAGTCAATACCCAAACCGATGGCATCATAATAAGTATGGGCGAATTTAGGCTGGATACATTTGCCCACCTTGCATATACGGAAAATCAGTTCCACTTCATGATGAATCTCTTCTGAGAAGTCTGGCAGAAAAAATGGACGGTTACGAATGATGATGGAGGAGTCCGGTTTCATGAAAAAAACAGGCTCGGCAGGACGTTGCCGGTCCAATTCCTGGATATGTTTCAGGTAATTCTTGCCAATACAGATGATTTTCATGCTTGAATGCTAAAATGACAATCCCAAAAGAATCTCAACAGTACCAATGGATGCTTTTTCCTGTACTTTAGAAGAACTGTTCTTGGCGTTTTTTGAAAAATAATTGTTGAGAGACTGGGCATAATTGACGTATAACTTGCCTTTGAGGTGTCTTTTGATGACATATTCAAAGCCTAAACCGGCAAAAACAGACTCTTTGAAAAGGGCCACTTCATTGTCTTTGGACCAATCGGTAGTCACATAGTTGATGGTCTCCTTATCGGTTTCTCTTGCCGTCGGGTCAATCTGGAATCGGGATTGGTATCTGGAGTACAGATTGAAACTGTGATATAAGCCGATGTTACCGCAGATTATGAAACGGCTGAAACTTGGGGTTTTCAGCGTGATGGCGGTGGGAATGGTGAAATAAATGCTCTTGTACTTTCGGTCAATATTAGCATTATCCAAAACCTTGTCAACCAAACGGATATCGTCATTAAAGTTCAAACTACCGCCGGTATGTTCGATGAGAATACCAGTGGAAACATAGTAATTTTTGGTTTTGGTCAAGTCAACATCCAAATTGACGCCATATCGGAGACCTAACTTTACGCTTTCGTGGGCGGACCTTTCATAGCCTACTGGTGCGGCCTTGTGGTTTTTCCAGTTCATCCAATTGAAAGTGGGACCGAAGGTGACACCGAACACCACTCTACGGGCTTCCAGTTCATTGTAATGGTCTTCCCTGTGATGTTTTTGCCCTTTTTGTTCTTTTTGTTCTTTTTGCTCTCTATTTCTAGCGGTAGTAGTGCCATTGTTATAGTAATTCTGCGAAAAAGCGCAGGCCATGATGGCAAACATACTGATAAAACAAAAGATTTTCTTCATAAAATAGTATTTTTAACTGTTATTTTCTAAAATAAAGTGGGTTGTTGGTCATCCATTCTCAATTTGCCAAGATGAGCAAAGCCCAAATCGGTCACTTCACGTCCTCTTGGGGTTCTCATCAGATAGCCTTCCTGAATCAGGAAAGGCTCATAAACCTCTTCCAAAGTGCCCCGGTCTTCACCGACAGCGGTGGCAATGGTGGAAATGCCAACAGGTCCTCCTTTAAATTTTTCAACGATAGTAGAGAGTATTTTATTGTCCATCTCGTCCAAACCGTGTTTGTCAACATTCAAGGCGGCCAGTGCCACCTGGGTGATGTCGTAGGTAATGGTGCCGTCGCCTTTGATTTGGGCGAAGTCACGTACACGGCGTAGCAAGAGGTTGGCGATACGGGGAGTGCCACGACTGCGGCGGGCAATCTCGAAAGCGGCATCATCTTTGATGGGAATGCTGAGGATGGAAGCGGAGCGTTTCAGAATCTTCGACAAGGTCTCCGCATCATAGTATTGCAGGCGCAAATTGATGCCGAAACGGGAGCGTAGCGGGGCTGTCAGCAGGCCAGAACGTGTAGTGGCACCCACCAAAGTGAAGGGGTTGAGTGAGATTTGCACACTGCGAGCATTGGGACCGCTGTCAATCATAATGTCGATGCGGTAGTCTTCCATGGCGGAGTACAAATATTCCTCCACAATAGGCGAAAGACGATGGATTTCGTCAATAAAGAGCACATCGTTGGGCTCTAAGTTGGTCAGCAGGCCAGCCAATTCCCCGGGTTTGTCAATGACGGGTCCGGAGGTGATTTTCATATTCACCCCCATCTCGTTGGCGATAATATGCGAGAGGGTGGTCTTACCCAAGCCTGGAGGGCCGTGCAGGAGTACATGGTCCAAGGCTTCCCCGCGGGCTTTGGCGGCACGGACAAAGACGATGATATTGTCAATAACCTGCTCTTGCCCGTGAAAATTGGCAAAGTCCGTTGGCCGAATAGCACGTTCAAATTCTTTTTCGGCAGCGGAGAGTCTTGAGGCGTTGGGATCCAGATTATTATTCATGGTCTTGTGTTTATTTCATTTTGTCCAAGCGGTTCAAACCTAACACTGCGGGTTCATAGTTGGGCAGTATCTTCAAGGCGGTTTCGTAAGCTTCGCGGGCTTCGGCTAAGCGACCGGTGCACTCATAGCAAACGCCACGGTTGCAGTATGCCTCCACACAGTTGGGTTCTACCGCAATGGCACGGTCAAACAATGCCAAGGCCTCGTCGTATTTGTCCTGGTCCACCATATAAACATAGCCCAGGTTGTTGAGGGTAGGCAGGTGGTCTTCCTTGATTTGGAGGACAATTTTATACTGCTCTACAGCCTGCTCTATTTGTTCGTCCGACTGATTTTTTTCTCCCAAATCCTGCAATAACTTGGCCAGATTGAAATTGATTTCAATGTTGTTGGGGTCGGCCTGCAGGGCGTTTTGGTAATAGCTGATGGCCAAGGGGTCAAGTTTTTGCTGGTAGTAATATCCTAGTTCCAAAAAAGCCTTGATTTCAGAAGGATTTTGGTCGATACAGAGTTGGAACATACGCATGGCTCCCACGGTATCTTGCATTTCTTTCAGACAGAAACCTCTGATTAAGTGTGCTTTAGGATTAAAGCTCTCTTGTTCCAAAGCTGCATCCAGCGTGTGGTTACACTCGGGAAACATCCTGAGGTGGAAATACAGTTCCGCCAGTTTCAAGCGGGCCTCGTTGTTGTTCGGGTCTAATGCGATGGCGCGTTCCAGCATTTCCTCTGTTTCGTCAGTTTCCTTTTCCGCAAAGTAAATATCCGACATCAGCACATAGTACTTGGAGGTTTTGTCGTCGAGTTTCAGGCATTCAAACATATCTGTTTTGGCCTCGTCGATAAAGCCGCGGTTGTAGTAATAAACGGCTCTGCTATAGCGAAGTTCGGCATCCTTGGGATGCTTGTCGATAGCTTTGCACAATTTGGCCAGCTCCGGCGGCAAATTGGCATATTGCTTGCTGTTGTGCCCGCATGCGGTGAACAACAATACCAGGGAGAAAATAATCAGTCTGACAAAATGTAGTTTCATAGTGGGGAAAACGTATTATTGTTTTTTCTCAGCGACAGCCTCACGGATTTTTTCTTCGAGTTCCTCCATCAGTTCGGGATTGTCGTTGAGCAGCTGTTTCACGGCGTCGCGGCCTTGGGCCAGCTTGCTGTCGTTATAAGAAAACCATGAGCCAGATTTCTTGATGATGTTGTATTCCACACCCAGATCAACGATTTCACCAGTTTTGGAGATGCCTTCGCCAAAAAGGATGTCGAATTCGGCGGTGCGGAATGGAGGTGCCACCTTGTTTTTCACAACTTTCACCTTCACGCGGTTACCAGCGGCGAGGTCACCGTCTTTCAATTGCGATGTACGACGGATGTCAAGACGGACGGAAGCATAGAATTTCAACGCATTACCGCCAGTGGTGGTTTCGGGGTTGCCGAACATGATGCCAATCTTTTCACGCAACTGGTTGATGAAAATGCAGCAGCATCTGGTCTTGCTGATGGTAGCGGTCAGCTTGCGGAGAGCCTGTGACATCAGTCGGGCCTGCAAACCCATCTTCGAATCGCCCATGTCGCCCTCAATCTCGCTCTTGGGAGTCAAGGCGGCCACAGAGTCGATAACAATGATGTCGATAGCACCGGAACGAATCAGGTTGTCGGCGATTTCCAAAGCCTGCTCACCATTGTCGGGCTGTGACACCAACAAATCGGCAGTGTTTACTCCTAATTTTTCGGCATAGGAACGGTCAAAGGCGTGCTCGGCATCGATAAAGGCAGCAATACCGCCTTCTTTCTGTGCCTCAGCAATGGCATGGATGGCCAAGGTGGTCTTACCAGAAGATTCCGGTCCGTAAATCTCAATGATTCTTCCTTTCGGGAGTCCACCGACACCTAATGCCAAGTCAAGTGTCAGTGAACCTGTGTGTATCACATCAATATCTTCAACGGGAGTGTCACTCAAACGCATGATGGCTCCCTTGCCAAAGGTCTTCTCCAGTTTTTCCAAAGTAGAATTCAGCACTTTCAGCTTTTCTTCATTCATTTTTTCTTTGTCCATAAACAAATTTTTTCAAGGTTAAACAAACTACAAAAATACAATTTTTTTTAATATCAAAAGCAAAGGGTATGGATTATTTTTGCCGATCCATACCCTTCGTCATCGAAGGAGGAAAACGCAAGCAAAAATATAAAATTTTTCAATACAAAAATAAATCTTGATAAAAAATTTACTTTTTTATAATTTTGAATACCGATGATTTGGTTTCGTTGGAAATCTTCAACAGATAAAAAGCAGGATTCAAATGACTGATATTGAGCTCGAAGTGATTGTCATTATAGCTTTCTTCTAGAACTATTCTTCCTATGGCATCAAAAAGTTGTACTTGAAGATTCCCCTCGTGTTTTGTTTCAATATGAATCCTATCAGTGGTGGGATTGGGATAACAATGAATGTCCGCTGTCATATCAACAGGCTCAATGCTGACGGGTATTTCTGGAAGTCCCTCAAAATAGCTCATGCCCCCGGCAAAATTACCCACTATCATGTCGGGATAAGAGTCACCATTCAGATTAGCTATTGCCACCCCTATTCTGGTGCCTTCTTTGATTGGAAAATACTGGTTGTCAATATTTTCTGGTAAAATTTGGCTTTGTAAGGAGAAACTGCCATTCAAATTGTTGTCAATATGGTTATAGCAAAACAGTTTTCCCTGCTCATTTCCGCAAATCAGCCGTGTTTCATTGTTCTGCCGAAAAAAACAAGGAGTGGAAAAACCAAAATAGGAAAGCTCGTAATCTCGCACATCCACATCGCCCAAATTGGAATTTTCCAATTGAAAATCAATGTTATTTAAGGAGGAAATATTTCTGTAATATGCAATTACACCTCTCCGATTGCCAATCAGCAAATCTGTTTTTCCATCCTGATCAAGGTCGAAAAGTTGAGGGGTTGCATAATCGCCCACATCTATATTCAGAAAATTTGAAGTGATTTGTTGGTCTTTCCAAAGCATCAAAGTACCATCGCTGCAGCCGCAAACCATTTCGACTTGCCCATCCCCATCCAAGTCGCCAAAGGCAGGATATAAGGCTTGTTTGTTCCATTGGCGTAAATTTCCGAAATCGGCATTGCTGAGCTGAAATGCCGGTGCCGTACTTGTGCCGACATTCTCAAAATAGGCAATGGCAGAGGAAAAATAAGAGTTGAGAAAACCGTTGATATAAGCGGAACTGTCGTAATAGCCGAAGTTGCCAGCAAAAAGGTCTAAGAGACCGTCATTATTCCAGTCGTAAAGCACGGGGTAGCATCCAGAGCCTAAATTTACCATCTGCCCTTGCATAAAATTCTGAGTAATCAGACTGTAATTTTGCAGCAGACTATCGTATTTGTATAGCCATACACTATTGCTATTCTGTGATTTAGTAAAGGATGGGTCGGCGGGAGAAACAAGGAGCTCATCCTGTCCGTCACCATCCAAGTCGATAGGGGAGACTAATGGCATGGAATACAGGTTTACAGGGTTGATAGCATTCGGAAAATCAGTGGTTTGTGCTACCATCAATGCTTCTTGTTGGGAGCCTCCGTTGGTGAGCAGAATCACTTGAGCGAAGTCAATATCTCCCAAAATCAAATCTTCCAGGCCATCGTGGTTAAAGTCCGTCATGGTCATGGTGGAGCCCACGTGGCGAGTGTTTTCTTCATTTTTGTCCTGACAGTAGCTGAGCAAGGTGATTTCGTTGTTGTCGGCCCCCTCTGAGAATTTGCCCCAGCATTCATCTTCCAGGCGGAAATCCAACCAGCCGTTGGTGAGATTGTTTTCCATCGCATAGTTTCGCTGAAGGTGAACATATTTTCCTAATACCCAGAAGTTTAAAATATCCAAGTCGCCATCATGGTCCACATCGGCAATCGCTAAATTGTCATCGGGAGAAGCATAAATATTACTGTAATCGGTATAGTAGAAAGAGGTGAGTTGTTCGGTCACAAAAGTGAAAGAAAGCTGCTCCTGCGAATTGTTTTTAAAAACTCTGATTCCCGCGAGACCGTAAGTGAAAATATCCTTTTTGCCATCGTTATCATAATCTTTGAAAATAACCCAGTCGTGCAGTTCGGGAAAGTATCTCGTGTATTCGGGGGAGTAGGTCCACTGCTGACCATCACGTAAAAAAGGCAGCAGCCGGTTGCCGTGTTTTTCAAAAGCCACCAAGTCATCTGCACCGTCAAGATTGAGGTCGAAGGCAAAGAAAGCCAAGCTATTCATTCCACCGGCCCATGCTAAGGACAGGGTGTCATTGCCCGTCAGCACAAGGATGTTCTGATTACGTTGAAAACTGGGGATAAGGGAATTTTGGGCGAAAAGCGAAAAAGTTAAAAACTGAAAACTGAAAACTGAAAGTTGAAGGTTGAAAAGTATGAACAGGAATAATCTCAATGACAATCCCCGAAATAACAATCCACTTTTCACAATAAAGTTTATTTTAAAAACAATATTCTGACCTAAACCACCAACTTCTAATTGTCAATTATCAATTGTCAACTGTCAATTGTCAACTGTTTACTTGACTCTCAATCGTTGTCCTTCTCTGATAAAGTCGCTGCGTAAGCCGTTCAGCCTCTTGATAGTGGACACGTAGGTGTGGTATTTTTTGGCGATGGAGCCCAAAGTCTCACCGCGGCGTACTTTGTGGTAAACAGAGCCAGAAGAGGAAACACTTGCTTTGGCGTCGTTGGCTTTCTTTTCGGCAATCAGTTCTTTGGAGGAGACCACAAAACCGCTGGTATAGAGTGTATCGACTTTCAGCTTAAAGTTGTCGAAATCAATAATTTTGGTTGGGTTGAAGTCATAGCCGAGGTAGCGGGTTTCGAAATGGAGGTGCGGACCTGTGGAGCGGCCGGTGCTGCCACCCAAGGCGATGGTGTCTCCCGCATGAACCATTTGTCCAGGGTTGACCAGACGTTGGGAGAGGTGGCCGTAATAGGTCTCCAGCTTATTGGCGTGGCGGATGACAATGAGTTGTCCGTAGCCACCGGCATTAGGTTTGGAAATACGCACCATGCCGTCGAAGGCTGCCACAACAGGCGTACCCATCGGATAGGACAAATCCACTCCGCGGTGCATTCTGCGGCGGCGCATGCCATATTTGGAGAAGATCTTATAGGGAGCGGGATGACAGTATTTGCCTAATACCAAGGTATCTGCCTTTGCCGAAGTATGGTGGATGTAGTGGACAGCGGCGATGTTGAAATCCTCGTAAGTGCCGTAACCTGGCATCCATTTGAGGTAGAGGAACAAAACGGGGTCGACATTTTTGTCGATTTTATCGTAGTAACTCATTTCAACACTATCCATCATGATGCCGATGGTGTCGAAAACCATTTCCTCATCCATATAGGGAACACCGTTGTAGGTGTTGAAATTCAACGCATTGTCATTCTGCCCGAATCCTAAAATAGGAAGGCAAAGTAAAAAAGTGCAAAGTATAAACAGATGAAATTTTATTTTCATATAAAGCATTGATAATTAATAAGAAGGAAGAGATTACGGATTGTATCTCTTACGCGGTTTTTGTTTTTTGATGTAGTAAGTGGTAGAGGTGGAAGTAGTCGTGTTCCATCTGGGTTGTTTTACCCTCACATCCTTGTAGGCGGAGCGTTTGTGTTCGGTTTGGCCGTATTTTTTTGAAGAGGAACAGGACGGCAGACAAAGGGCTATAACTGCTACAAAGGCAAGTAACAGGAAAAAGGAATAGCCGAATTTATGTGGTGATAATCTGTCTTTTTTCATACAGCGCAATTTTGAACTGCAAAGGTACAAAAAATTATCCGAACAGAGGGTGTTTTTACGTCAAAAAATCTATGAGAAATCAGTAAAATATTTGTTTTCAGTTGTTTGTGTCGATGGGGTTACAAACCTCGGTTTGGTATTGCCCTTGGTTGTCGGAAATAAAAATGCAGGTCAGCTCAGGGTGATTAGCCAAAAATCCTTTTGTTTTTTCTTTGCCCATCACCATGAAAGCGGTAGCGTAGGCGTCAGCCATCACACATTGGTCAGCTATCACAGTTACACTCAGTAGGTTGCTTTTTTCAGGGCGACCGGTTTTCGGGTCGATGATATGGGTAAAGCGTTGTCCGTTTTCCTCAAAATAGTTGCGGTAGTTGCCGGAAGTGGCTACCGCGCGGTCACGCAGATGGAAGCTCTCTTCGGCACGCATTTCCCCGTCACGGGTGCGTGTGGGCGTTTGCAAACCAATGTTCCACTCTTGGTCGTGGTATTTTTTGCCTTTCGCCACAATTTCACCGCCGATATCTACCACACAGTCCTTGTATCCTTGTGCTACCAAGTAATCCGCTACTTTATCCACGGCATAGCCTTTGGCTAAAGCATTGAAATTCAGTTGTATATCAGGATTCTGTTTGAGGATAGAGTTTCCATCGCGGCATACTTTCCACCAGCCAATCAAGGTCATGACCGAATCTATTTCTGCCTGGGAAATATCGGCTTTTCGCTCGTCTTTGCCAAAACCCCATAAGTTCACTAATGGTCCTATGGTGATGTCCAAAGCCCCGTCGGTTTCTTTTGCAATATGAAGTGCGATTTTGAAAACTTCAACAAAATCATTGTTTATTGTAATTTCTTGATTATTATTTATTTTAGAGGTGATAGAAGTGGGATTGAAGATGGAAAAAGTTTCGTCAATGGACTTCAAAATGGAATCGACTCCAAATTGAAGTTTTAGATTTTCCTTACCTTTGTATGTGATGGCATAGTAAGTACCTAAGGCGCCACCTTCCAATTTTTGGAATTGTAAATCGCTGCAAGAGGTTAGCAATAATGCTGTGAAAATGAGTAGGCCAAATTTTTTCATGGTGATTTTTTTGAGTGATTCCGTCTGGAAAAATTTTGGCAAAATTACACAAAAAAAGAAAAAAACAGGGTTATGTTGGTGTGAAAAATAATCGAAATAAATAAATGAAATTAGCGGTTTGAATCAAAAAAAATATTAATTTTGCAAGATAAAAGAGAAAAAATCAATAATTACAATATCATTATGAAAAATAGGAATTTAGCATTAGTGTTGACGCTGTCAGCCTTGTTATTAGTAGGCTGTGGCTTGCAAAAAATGGTGAAACGTTATCCGGAAGTGTCCATCACTTTGGACAATCCTGATTTGGAAAACAAAGGAGGAAAGGTAGATTATACCATCAAAGGTACTGTTCCTCCGAAATACATGAAGAAAAAAGCTGTGGTAACAGTGCAGCCTACTGTAAAGTCGGCTACCGGTGAAGTGTTGGGCACTCTGCCGACTATTACCTTGGCTGGAGAAAAGGCAAAAGTGGACGGAGCCACAGTTATTCCTTACAAAGCTGGTGGAAAGTTCACGAAAAGCGGTACAATCGATTTTAACGATGAAATGGAGGATAGCGAGATTTATGCCGTGACCAATGCCGCACTCAAAAAGAAAAGCCAGAAATTGGATCCAGACCGTCTGTTGGGAGATGGTATTGCCAATACCTCCGCATTGATGGATATTACTCCTACTTTGTCTGAGGATGTTGAAAACAACAATGGCACCTATTTCTTGTTTGGTCCTCATGGTTATAAAGCAAACTATGAAAGCGAAACCGCCGATATCTATTTCGAGGTGAATAGTTCTTCTGTGAACTGGAATCTGCCGCTTAACAGAAACAAAGAAGCAAAGCAGGGTATTAAGAATTTGGTGGATTTCCTGAATCAGGGTGGTAATATTGAAAAAGTTGTCATTTCTGGTTGGGCTTCACCCGAAGGCGAGGAATCCCATAACCAAGGTCTGTCCGAACGTCGTTTCGAGCAGGGTAAGAAATGGTTCAACGAGCAATACGACAAATATATCAAACAGTATTGCAAGGATAACAAAATCAATCCCAAGAATTTCCAGAAACCTGAGCTGAGATTTGAAAACAATGCCAAGGGCGAAGACTGGGACGGCTTCGAAGCTGCTGTTGAGAAATCCAATATTCCCGAAAGAAACAAGATTCTGAATGTGGTGAGATCACAGCCCAACAACAATTTGCGTGAGCAGAGAATCCGTGAAATGACGGATATCTACAATGAAATTGCTGACCAGATTCTGCCTCCGTTGCGCCGTGCCGAAGTTTCCTTGGTTTACAATAAAAACCAGTATAATGATCAGGAAATCATGAAACTGGCTACCACCAATCCTGAAAAGTTGAATTTGAATGAGAGACTGTATGCCGCATCTTTGGCTCAAAGCAATGCCACCAAAGCAGACATTTATACGGCTATCATGAATGACAGCAAATATGAGAACGACTGGAGAGCTTATAATAATCTGGCTGCATTGAAGTTGAATGACTATTATTCAACCGCTAACCAGGATTATTTGGATGAAGCCAACAACCTGCTGAACAAAGCCGCCGCTATTTCTCCAGATAATGGTATTATACTGAACAATAAGGCTATCGCTGCTTTCTTTGCTGGCAATCTGAATGACGCAAAACAGTTGTTCAAGGAATCGCAAAATGCTGCGGTTAATCCGGTAAATCAGACTTACAACAATGGTATGTTCAAGATTATGGAAGGTGACTTCGACGGTGCAGCTCAGGCATTGGCAAACACTACTTGCGACTACAACACCGCATTGTCACAGATTCTGAAAAAGGACTATACTGCTGCCAAAGCTACGTTAGATTGCGTTACCAGCACAGATGCTAAAGTTTATTATCTGAGAGCTGTTTTGGCTGCCCGCACCGCTGACGAGTTCAACTTGTACAAGAACCTGGGTGCTGCTATCGACAAGGACTCCAAGTACAAGAAAAAAGCCAAACGTGATGCTAACTTCAAGAAATACAAAAAGACAACCGAATTCCAGAATTTGGTGAAGTAACAAGCGAGTCTCCCCTCGTTCGAGGAGGACTCCCCTTTGGACGAAGTCCACTTCCCTCGAATGCATAGCATGAGACTCCCCTTGAGCGAAGCGAAACTCCCCTGTTTGAAGGGGAGTTTTTTTATGCCTTCTGCTCAGCTATAAGTTTTTCAATTTCGATAATCTCGTCACGGAGTTTGGCCGCTAACATGAAATCCAACTCTTTGGTGGCACTTTCCAATTGTTTACGCAATTTCTTGGTCTGGGCCTGCAGTTGCTCAATATTATACATTTTGTAGTCGATGCTCTTTTCTGCAGCCATGAGACTTTCCTCGTTAGCTGGTTTGTACAGTATCGGGTCAGGGATATCAAAACGTAAGTTCTGCAACTCCTTGGGAATGGCATCTGACTTGATGGCGGTTTTCGGGATGATATGATGTTTTTCGTTGTAAGCCAATTGCTTGGCTCTACGGCGCAAAGTCTCATCAATGGTAGCCTGCATCGATTTGGTGACTTTGTCGGCGTAGAAGATTACACGGCCATCCACATGACGGGCGGCACGGCCTGCGGTTTGGGTGAGCGAGCGCTCGTTGCGCAAAAAGCCTTCTTTGTCGGCATCCATAATAGCTACCAGGGCCACTTCTGGAAGGTCGAGTCCTTCTCGCAAAAGGTTCACACCGACCAGCACATCGATGGCACCAGCACGCAAATCCTTGAGAATTTCCACTCGTTCCAAGGTTTCCACATCCGAATGGATGTATTTGGAACGGATGCCAATACGTAACAGGTACAGATTCAGCTCTTCGGCCATTTTCTTGGTCAAGGTGGTTACTAATACTCGTTGTTTCCGACCTACAGTCTTTTCTATTTCGTCGAGTAAGTCATCCACCTGATGCAGTGCTGGGCGCACTTCAATAGGCGGGTCAAGCAAACCCGTGGGACGAACAATCTGTTCAATAATCACGCCTTCCGACTTGTCCAATTCGTACTGGGCAGGGGTGGCACTCACAAAAATGGTCTGTCCGATGAGCGATTCAAACTCATTGAATTTCAAAGGTCTGTTGTCCAAGGCAGCCGGCAAACGGAAACCATAGTCCACCAAATTGATTTTACGGGAGCGGTCGCCACCGTACATAGCCCCAATCTGAGGTACGGTGACATGGCTTTCATCAATCACTAAGATGAAGTCATCTGGGAAGAAGTCCAAAATACAGAAAGGCCGTTCGCCAGGTTTGCGGCGGTCGAAATAGCGGGAGTAGTTTTCAATACCAGAGCAGTAACCTAACTCCTTCATCATTTCGATGTCATAATTTACTCGGTCATCCAAACGTTTGGCTTCTAGATGTTTATCGATGGAATGAAGATACTGTATTTGGGTTTCAAGGTCTAACTTGATTTCCGCCAACGCATTGTTCATCGAATCTTGCGAGGTCACAAAAATGCTGGCGGGGTATATGGTGAGCACACTTAGTTTGTTGAGTTTGTCACCCGAAACAGGGTCGATTTCGAAAATATCTTCTATCTCATCATCGAAGAAAATAAGGCGGGAAGCGGTGTCGTTGTAAGGAGGAAATATGTCAACCGTATCGCCTTTCACCCTGAATTTTCCAGGTTCAAGAGCTAATTCCGTGCGGGAGTACAAACCAGCCACAAAAGCATAGAGCAGCTGGTCGCGGTCCACCACCATGCCTTTGTGGATATTGATGACATTTTGGGCAAAATCATCAGGATTTCCAATACCGTAAATACATGATACAGAAGCCACTACAACAATATCCCTTCTTCCCGAAAGCAAGGATGAGGTGGTGTGCATACGGAGTTTGTCAATTTCCTGATTGATGGCCAAATCCTTTTCAATGTAGGTGTTGGTAGTGGGGATGTAGGCTTCTGGCTGGTAGTAGTCGTAGTAGGAAACGTAATACTCCACAGCATTCTCCGGAAAAAACTGCTTGAACTCGCTGTACAGCTGGGCGGCCAAGGTTTTGTTGTGACTGAGGATGAGGGCGGGGCGGTTCACCTCATTGAGCACATTGGCGATGGTGAAGGTTTTGCCCGAGCCGGTCACGCCCAACAAAGTCTGGGCCTTGTCGCCACGGTTCAAGCCGTCCACCAGTTGTTTGATGGCGTCGGGCTGGTCGCCGGAGGGAGCAAAGGGAGCATTAAGTTTGAAGTTCATCAGGGTATATTTTACAAGGGCGGACACAATGGCCCGCCCTTACGTATGAGTTTATCTTTATGAATGTTGATTATTGTTCGATGGGCAGGGGCTGGTCGATTTGTTCGTTCCAGGGCAGTCCGTAGCCGCCGATTTCCTTCATGAACGGATCAGGATCGAATTGCTCTACATTGAACACGCCCTGGCCTTTCCACTGGCCGGTGAGGATCATCTTGGCACAGAGCATGGCGGGAACGCCAGTGGTGTAGGAAACTGCTTGTGCACCGATTTCCTTGTAGCAGGCGGCGTGGTCGCAGTTGTTCCAAACGTAATAGGTGCGTTCTTTACCATCCTTGATACCTCTGATTTGGCAACCGATAGAGGTCTGTCCCTTGTAGCCTTCGCCTAATGAAGAGGGTTCGGGCAGTACAGCCTTCAGGAACTGCAACGGCACGATTTCCTTGCCTTCGTAGTTGATGGGCTTGATGCTGGTAAGGCCCACTTCCTGCAGCACGTTCAGTACAGTGAGGTATTTCTGGCCGAAAGTCATCCAGAAACGGGCACGCTTGATGCTCGGATAGCTGCGCACCAAGGATTCAAGCTCTTCATGATAAAGCAGATAAGAGTCTTTTGGACCGATATTGGGATATTCCACGGATTTGTGGATGGACATGGGGTCTATTTCAATCCACTGGCCGTTTTCCCAGTATTTGCCGCGCTGAGTGATTTCGCGGATGTTGATTTCGGGGTTGAAGTTGGTGGCAAAAGCCTTGCCATGGTCACCAGCATTGCAGTCCACGATATCCAGATAGTGGATTTCGTCGAAATAATGCTTAGCGGCATAGGCGGTATAAATGCTTGTTACACCAGGGTCGAAACCGCAACCGAGCAGGGCCATAATGCCGGCTTCTTTGTAGCGGTCCTGGTATGCCCATTGCCAGCTATATTCAAACTTGGCTTTGTCGCGTGGCTCGTAGTTGGCCGTGTCCATGTAGTTGGTTTTGGTAGCCAAGCAAGCATCCATCAATGGAAGGTCCTGATAGGGCAGGGCCACGTTGATAAGCAGGTCGGGCTTATAGCTGTTGAGCAGCTCAATGGTTTCCTGCACATTGTCGGCATCGACTTGGGCGGTCTGAATGCGGTTGCCACCGATTTCAGCGGCAATCTTGTCGCATTTGGCCTTGGTACGGCTGGCCAACATGATTTCGGTAAAAACTTCAGGAACGGAAGCACATTTGTGTGCCACTACTGCGCCAACACCTCCGGCGCCAATGATTAATACTCTTGCCATTTTTTTCTATTTTATTTTGATGAAGAAGCGGATGCCCGCTTTGCCATTGTTTCCGATGCAAAAATACAAAAAATAATTAGTTAATTAGCAAATTAGTTAATGTGCTAATTATCAATGTGCTAATGTGCCAATGAAATTAGCAAAATAGCAAATGAAATAAGGGGGAGTCTCGCACTTCGTGCTCGAGGGGAGTGGACTTTGTCCAAAGGGGAGTCTCATGCTACGCATTCGAGGGGAGTTTTCTAATCCCTAATATCACTTCTGCCGCATTATCAGACGCTTTGCTGTCAGCCAGAACCTGGTGCAGTTGCGCATAGTCCTCCTTCATGCGGCTGATGTTGGCCTCATCGAAGGTGATTTTCTCAAATTCCTCAGCTAAACGCTTGCTATTCATTTCATACTGAATCAATTCCGTCACCACAGGCTTATCTAAGATGAGATTCACTAAACTGATGTAGTTGATGCCTTTGATGAGGTGCTTGGCAATCACGTAGGATATGGCGCTGCCACGGTAACACACCACCTGTGGGGTGCCCAAGAGTGCTGTTTCCAAAGTGGCAGTGCCCGAAGTGACCAAGGCCGACTTGGCATTCAGCAGCAAAGGGTAGGTTTGATCAATGACGAGAGGAAAACCAGAATCTTTCAAGTATTTATCATACAATGATTTATCCTGCCATTTTACCCCTGACACAACAAATTGGAATTGTGGGTACTGTTTGGCTACTTCCACCATCACCGGCAGCATTTTGACAATTTCCTGCTTGCGACTGCCAGGAAGAATAGCTACTATTTCTCTGTCATCCAATTGGTTGAGTAAACGGAACTGTTGCACCGCCTCGCTGTCACGGATGTCACTGTCGATGGCATCCAGCAGCGGATGTCCCACAAAATGCACGGGTACATTGTGTTTTTCGTAAAATTCTTTCTCAAAGGGAAGAATCACAATCATTTCATCCACAAATTGTTGGATTTTTTTGATGCGGTTTTTCTTCCATGCCCACACTTGGGGAGAAATATAATACACCACCTTGATGCCGTTGTTATGGGCAAATTCGGCCACCCGCAGATTGAAGCCAGGATAGTCGATGAGGATAAGCACATCGGGTTCGTACATTAGGAGGTCGATTTCACAAATTTTAATATTGTTGAGAATCTGACGTAAATGCAATGCTACCTCTAAAAAACCCATAAAGGCCATGTCGCGGTAATGCTTCACCAATTCCCCTCCTGCCGCTTCCATCAAGTCACCGCCCCAGCAGCGGAAATCCGCCTCCGGGTCGCGTTGTTGGAGAGCTTTCATCAGGTTGGAACCATGAAGATCGCCCGATGCCTCACCGGCAACGATATAATATTTCATCTGTTGAAATTAGGTGAAAATTATGATAATAAGGATTTTACAATCTCAGAAATGGTTTTGTTGTCGGCTTTGCCAGCTAATTGTTTGGAAGCCATGCCCATTGCTTTGCCCATTTCTTTGATGCTTGAAATGTTATTGTCGGCAATAATTTTCTGCACCACTTCCTTGATTTCGTCAGCAGAAAGCTGCTTGGGTAAATACTGTGCAATTACTTCATACTGAGCCATTTCTTCTTCGTACAAATCCTGACGGTTCTGGGCTTTGTAAAGTTCAGCTGATTCTTTGCGCTGTTTCACCAATTTCTGCAGCAAGGCTAATTCTGCCTCAGGGGCAACCTCGTCACTGCCGCCTTTTTCAGTTTTCAGCAACAAAATAGCGGATTTGATGGCACGCAGGGCATTCAGTTTTTCTTTCTCTTTAGCCAGCATAGCGGCTTTGATGTCGTCGTTGATTTTTTGTTCTAAAGACATAATATTCAATAATAAATGTTACAAAACAGGTTTTATATCCTTCTTTTGCCTCTTTGGGCAAAATCGGAGCGACAAAGATAAACAAAATTTCGTATCTTTGCAGAGAAAATTTGTAAGATACTCGATAGAATTAGATATTATGGATGAGGTAAAAGTAATAGAAATCAAAAAAAGTGTGTTCGCTGATAATGACAAGGCTGCGGATGAACTTCGTAAAGAGCTGAAACAAAAGGGTGTATATCTGCTTAACGTGATGTCTTCGCCAGGCAGCGGAAAAACCACCACCCTCATCCAGACCATCAATCGTATCAAAGACCAAATCCGAGTGGCAGTGATGGAAGCCGACATTGACAGCGATGTGGATGCTGTGAAAATCAAGGAGGCAACGGGAATCCCGTCTATACAGTTGCATACGGGTGGTATGTGTCACCTTGATGCGGAAATGACTCGTCAGGGGCTGGATAACGTGGGCTTGGAGGATGTGGATTTGGTAATCCTCGAGAATGTCGGCAATCTGGTTTGTCCCGCTGAATTCGATACCGGTAGTTGCCGCAATGTGATGATTCTTTCCGTGCCCGAAGGCGATGACAAAGCCCTGAAATATCCTTTGATGTTTTCGGTGTGCGATGTTGTTCTTGTCAATAAAACCGATGTTTTGCCGTATTTTGATTTCGATATGGAAAAATGTTCAAAAAATATTCATGAGCGCAATCCTCAAGCGAAAATCATCCCCATCTCCGCCAAAACTGGCGATGGCGTGGATGCTTTCGCCGACTGGCTCCTCCACGAAGTTATGAGATGGAAAGCGTAAATGTGTGAATTTTAATTATCAATTGTCAATTATCAACTATCAATTTACTCGATATGCCTGAAATGTCCAACAAATTTGTTCCCAAACACAGAGGGGACAAGAATCCGAATCCAAAATTGATCAAATTTGTCCGTCATGTTACGGACCGCGTTCCCGGAAAGATTAAAATGACCACCGATGCTCCCGAGTACTGGGGTCTCGCATGCATTTTCGAAGATGAAATGGATGCTGTGACCCGTGAGGCTTCGTTGGATTTGCTGTTGGATATGCTTCCTGGCAACTTTTTTAAAGTGAGAGAGCATCATAGTTATGCTCAGCTTCACGAGTGGAACGCCAAAAAGCATTATACCCCGGATGACAAGTCCTTTGACGAACTGCTTGATAAGCTGGCTTATTTCGGTATGTTGGAATATGACTATGGTGACAAATATACTAAGGAAGGCCCCGTGCCTGGTACTTCTTTCGAACGCAAGGACCGTATTTACTGGGTGCCGATGTTCGTTCCGGGTAGTGCGGAATACACAAACATGAATGTGGAGTTGATGGACAAACATCCAGAGTTGGCGATGTTCTTTGAAAGAATGACATTCCTGCCGTTGGAGAAAGTCACTCCGATGGTGCCTATGGGTGGCTCAGGCATAGGCATGCATGTGATTCCTGTTGAGAAAGCCATCAGCATGGTGAACGAAACCGCCGATATCGAGCATATCTCTTATTGGCTCAAACGCTATGAAGGCCACCTTGCTGTGGGTATTTGCTCGTGCCGTTATGGCCGCAAAAAACTCGAAGAAGGCTGTGCCGACGATTACCGTGATTGGTGCATTGGCGTAGGCGATATGGCCGAGTATCTGGTGGAAACCAACCGTGGCCATTATATCAGCTACGATGAGGCAATGGATATTCTGAAGAAAGCCGAGGATCATGGTTTTGTACATCAAGTGACCAATATCGATGGCGAAGGCAAGATATTCGCTATCTGCAATTGTAATGTAAAGATTTGTAATGCTTTAAGAACATCTCAATTATTTAACACTCCGAATTTGTCGCGTAGTGCTTATGTGGCGAAAGTGGATCCTTCCAGTTGCGTGGCTTGCGGACGCTGCGTGGAATACTGTCCTGCTGGAGCCGTCAGACTGGGGCAGAAGCTGTGTACCAAACACGGCGAACAGACCTATCCCAAGCAGGAACTGCCTGATGCCAGCAAGTGGGGTCCCCATAAATGGGATGAGGATTATCGTGATAAGAACCGTATCAACTGTTATCCGACGGGCACAGCACCTTGCAAGACCGCTTGTCCTGCCCATATCGCTGTGCAGGGCTATCTGAAGAAAGCCGCCGAAGGCAAATATACCGAAGCTTTGGAATTGATTAAGCGCGAGAATCCATTTCCGGCAGTGTGCGGTCGCGTGTGCAACCGCCGTTGCGAGGATGCTTGCACACGTGGCACTATTGACCAACCGATAGCCATTGATGCGGTGAAGAAGTTCATTGCAGAGCAGGATTTGAAGGCGGATACCCGCTTTGTGCCGGAGGTGAATATCTGTTCCAACGTACAGGAGTACTGGGAAGAGAAAATCGCCATTATCGGTGGCGGTCCCGCTGGTTTGAGTTGTGCCTATTATCTGGCTACCATGGGCTATAAACCTACTGTGTTCGAGAAGAACGAGATTCCCGGTGGTATGTTGCAATACGGTATACCCTCCTATAAATTGGACAAAGAGGTCATCAAGGCCGAAATCGACATCATGCGTGAGATAGGTGTGGAGATACGCACGGGGGTGGAAGTAGGCAAAGATATAACCATCCAGCAATTGCGTGAACAAGGTTACAAGGGATTTTATGTGGCCATTGGCTGCCAAGGAGGCAAGCTGCCTGGTATCACGGGCGAGACGCTTCCAGGAACCACTACTGCTATTGATTTCCTGCACGATGCCAACTGTGGCAAGGTGAAAGTGGAAGGTAATGTGGTCGTGGTAGGCGGTGGCAACGTGGCGATTGATGCCGCTCGTGTGGCCAAACGCAGTGGGGCTGCTTCAGTAACAATGCTTTCATTGGAAACTGAAGACATTATGCCCGCTTCTTTGGAAGAGCGTTGCGAGGCACGTGAGGACGGTGTGGTAATCAATCCCGGCTGGGGTCCGAAAGAGGTGCTCGGTACGGATAAAGTCAGCGGCATCGTTTTCAAAAAATGTACTTCCGTATATGATGCAGAACATAGATTCTCACCACAATATGATGAGAATGAAACTATCACATTGGAAGCCGACATGGTCATTTTCGCCATCGGTCAGACTGTCATTTTGAAAGACCTGCTGAAGGATAGTAAAGTGGAATTTGTCAGAGGTGTCTATCCTGTGGCCGACAAGTTGACTTACCAAACGGCGGAGGAAGACATTTTTGTGGGCGGTGACGTGTTTACGGGACCCAAATTTGCCATTGATGCCATCGCTGCGGGAAAAGAGGCTGCCGAGAGTTTGCACCGTTATGTGCAACACGGACACATGACCATCGGACGTAACCGCCGCGACTTTATCGAGCTGGATAAAGATGACATCGTGGTGGAAAGCTATGACAACTCATCCCGTCAGGTTGAAGGCCATGAAGCCAAGGAGAATCCGTTCAAGGAATACATGGTGACCCTCACCGAGGAACAGGTGCGCAAGGAAACGGCTCGTTGCCTCTCGTGTGGCGCTTCGGTGGTTGATGAGAACCGCTGTATCGGTTGTGGTATTTGCACCACCAAGTGCGGCTTCGATGCCATTCATCTCTTCCGCGACAACCCCGAGGCCAGTGTCATGCGCACTTCCGAGGACAAATTCAGCGGAATCTTGCCCTACATGCTCAAACGCACCGGAAAGATCATTTTCGGCAAAAAATAACTGTCAACTATCAATGGTCAACTAGCAAAGTGCACGAATTAGGTATTGTCTTCTATATCATCAAGGACGTCAAGCAAGTGGCGGAAGAACACCATGTAAACCACGTTTCAAGCGTGGTGATGAACATCGGTGAAGTTTCCACGATTGTGCCTTCATATCTCACCGATTGCTGGCGTTGGGCGGCCGATAAGGAAGAGTTACTGAAAGGTTGTGCTTTGGAAATAAACCTCATCCCTGCAGTGACCTGGTGCGATAACTGCAAAAAAGAATATGAAACTGTAAAGTTCGGCAAGACCTGTCCGCATTGCAACAGCAACAACACCTGGTTGCTTCGCGGCAACGAAGTCGAAATCAACAGTATCATCATATAACCCTTAACTTTTAATTTTTAACGTTTAACAGAATAATATGTGTTGTTTTTTAGTCCCTTTAACAGAAGCGATAGCAACAAGTGCCTATCGTAAAATCAATAAAGATTCTTTGGAAAAGTCCGAATCCGCTCTCAAACGACATGTTCCCGCATTGGAGAAGATGTTGTGGGGTGGTTCGCTGATGCTCATGGTGGATCATGCCATCAATGGAGAGCTCAGCCTGAGTTTCCCCTTTTTCACGGCATTAGGCACGGAAGGCGGTTTTGCCGTCATGCTTCGTGAGATGCTAACCGTGGGTGTTCCCATGGCGTTGGTGCTGACGGCTGCATGGGCAGTTTATGCGTTGGTCAAAGAACATCGAACACGCACCGTAACCATGTAGAAACTTGCCATGGCATGTCTTTACTGAGATGTACAACAATTCAACAACTAAACATATCAACAATTAAACCATTAAATTATGTTTTTTCAAGTTTATGGCGCTAACGCGCTGGCCCAATGGGGAATGCTGCTCGTCGTTCTCGTAGGCCTTATCCTGTTCAACGAGTTCGCTCGCCGTACGAAATTCGGCGGTTTTGTTACCTTTTTCGCCATTCCGGTTATCCTGACCATTTATTTCGTTGCCATCTACATTGGCGCACGCATGGGCTCGGATTGGGCTGTTAACAACCAGACGCATGTATACATGAACGGATGGTTCCACTATGCCAAGCTTTATGCTGCCCTTACAGGCTGTATCGGTTTTATGATGATCAAATACAAATGGGGCATCGGTGCCAAACATTGGTTCAAACCCTTCCCGTTTATTATTGTAGCCATCAACATCCTGATTGCAGTGGCCTCCGACTTTGAATCCGCCATCATGGGCTGGAATAAATGGTGGCTCTCTAGCGAAGGTGTATGGCTCTATGGTGGCTGGCACAACGTGATGAATGGTTTGGCTGGTATCCTCAACATCTTCTGTATGACCGCATGGTGGAATGTATTCCCCTCCAAGGATAAGAAAGATATGATCTGGGCCGATATGACCTGGGTGTTCATCGTGGTTTATGACATCTGGAACTTCGCCTACACATATAATTGTCTGCCTACACACTCATGGTATTGCGGTGTGGCTTTGTTGCTTGCCCCGACAATTGCCGCTCTGATGTGGAACCGTGGTGGTTGGATTCAGAACCGTGCCAATACCCTGGCTATCTGGTGTATGTTCGCACAGGTGTTCCCGCTCTTCCAGGAGACTTTCAAAGATGGTTTCCAGAAATTTTCATGGGCTGTGCTGCCAGTTCAGTACCCCAACGGAATTGAAACTGTCAAGGAAATATACGCTGCTGCAGGTGGTGAAATGGCCGCTGTGGGCACAACCGTTGATACTGTAGCCGGTAATCCTACCATGATGACCGTTATCAGTGCATTGGCTCTTGTGACCAATATTATCGCTTTGGCCTACATCCTCGTACAAGCCAAGAAACGTCATATCAATCCTTACAAGGAAGACGTATTCGTCAACCAGAAATACTACAAGGATGCTATGGCACGTGCCGATGTGGAATAAAAATTGGATTTATTCAACGTATAACGGGGGCGGTAAATTCCGCCCCCGTTTTTTTGTTGTCATTAAAAAGGTTATTTCTTGCTTTTACTTATTCCGAAATTCTTCACATTGTAAATCATTTGAACTTTGGCGGGAGCTGTGGGGATGAAAGTTACCTCCTTTTCCTCACCTGGCAAGAGCGTGAAATAATTGTCGGAGAAGTGACCGTTGAGGTTGGTGGTGATGGACACTCCATACTTGATTTGCTCGGCACTCAGCGTGAAAACATACTTTTCCTCTTTGGTGCCGGCATTCAGTCGTTGCACTTGGGAGGTGATACCCTTTGGTTGAAATTCCATCTGCTTGGGATAGAGATAGTAATATATTTTCTGCGCCACAAGCTGTCCTTCATCCTGATACAATTGCAACAATAAATAATGATGGGTTAATTTGTTGATTTTGAATTTTTTAGGCAATGTATATTGGGCAATTTCGGTAGAATTTCCGCTGGGAATGCAGAGGCTGTCCACCATAAGGCTGTCCAATACTGTTCCGTCGAAGTCGCAGAGCTGTACTAGTAATTTACTATACGATATTTGTGCTTTGTCATTCACCGCATAGATGGGCAGGATGTCTTTTTGCAAAGGAGCCGTGGTGAGGATAACAGGTTCAAATTGCCTCTTGGCTTCGTATTGTAAGGCTTTCCAACGGCCATAATAGTCGATGCTGCTCCATGAGGCAACAGGCCAGCAATCATTTAACTGCCAGTATAATGTACCCATACAATGAGGTTGCATCCTTCGATGCACCTCTATGGCTTGTCCAATACCGTAAGCTTGAACCAACTGGCTAAGATACACATAGTCAGTCAGTTTTTCAGGTACATAAAAATATTGGTCAAGGGCTTTGTTGATGATTTGCACTCCACGAGCGTGTTTCTGGTGGTTTTTCATGGCCGCACTATTCAAATTCCGTTCGTTTTCAGAGGTAAAGCTGGCTATGGTAGCCATGGCAGGATAGCTTTGGAAACCATATTCCGACATAAAGCGGCCGGTTTTTTCCTCCCACATCTCGAAGGGCAGCTCACCCCACCATACGCCCCAGTAATGCGAATCACCTTCCGTGCAACATTCAGGATGTCCCCAGCCCCAAAGCGGAGAACTGGCCACGTAAGGCCGATAGGGGTCTAATTCTGTTACTATATCCGCCAAGAGAGTGTCGAACAAGGCATGCATATTGTTTTCTATTTCCATGCGATGTTTGGGCTTATAGTTACTCTGCCAGCCCCAGTCTTCCCAGCCGTTTTTCACTTCGTTGTTGCCGCACCAAATTGCCATACATGGATGATTACGCAAGCGGCATACCTGCTCTCGGGCTTCCACCTCCGCATTGTGCATAAAGGCACTGTCGCCAGGATAAAGGGCGCAAGCGTACATAAAATCCTGCCATACCAATATTCCCATCTCATCACACAAATCATAAAAAACATCAGGTTCGTAAATACCTCCACCCCAGACTCTTATCATGTTCATATGGGCATCTTTGCAAGACTGTAGCAGTGCTCGATATTGTTCCTCTTTGATGCGGTTGGGGAAGAAGTCGGCAGGAATCCAGTTTGCTCCTTTCATAAAAACAGGTTGACCATTGACCAAAAATTCAAAGGCTTTGCCCGTTGAGTCTGCGGCAGTGTTTAACGCTATGTTCCGTAAGCCTATGTTGGCATCCAATCGCTTGGATTGACTGCCTTTTTCGACTACTACAGAAATTTTATACAGCTTTTGTTCACCCATGCCGTTAGGATACCACAATTGGGGTTGTTTAATGGTCAATTCGGTAGAGAATTTATCGGTATTCGGATTGATTTCTGCACCTCGTACAACCTTGAAAACCTTGTCATTAACCAAATATTTGATGGTGGCGTTGTCTTCCATGTCGCATAGCATATCGAAGGAAACCAACAAATGGGCCTCTTCCTCGCACAAATGATTCTGTCTAATGTGTAAATTGCTGATAGTAAAATCTTTCCATTGATTTAAATAGACTGTTTTGGAAAAACCGCAAGTTACCATTTTGGGCCCCCAGTCCCAACCTCCTTGGTAAGGTGGATTACGAAGGAAAACTCTATTATCGGGTAAGGTATAAGGGACTTGTTTGCTTCTTTGCTGTATGATTTTTGAAGCTGGTAAAAATTTGACTATTAGTTCGTTGTCTGAATTTTTTAGGTTATCGGGAAGAGAAAATCGCCAGGTTCGGAAACTGTTGTCGGTAAAATTTTGTCCATCCTGATTCAGCAAAGGTTTTCCATTTAAATAAAATTCAGCATAGCCAGTCACCCCTTCAAAAACAAGTTCAGGATGTTGGTTCGGGTCAATATTTGCACCTTCAAATAACAAGCGATATACCCAACAACTGTCGCTGACCCATTGTACACTATCCTCATTGCATCCGTAAAAAGGATTGGGAATCAGTTTGTTATCCATCAAATCTGTGTGGATATACCCAGGAACAAAGGCTGGATACCATTGTCCTTGGTATTGGAATTCCCAGTCAGTGATAAAAAGAGCTTTGCCTTCCACATCCCGGTCATGACTTTTGCAAGAAATCAACAAACATGCACAAAAAATGAAACAAAGCAGGCTGTGGCAAAGACGAATAAAAATTCTCATGGTGTTTTATAATTGATTAAGTACAAAGAACATACAAATCATCCCTCTCGTTGATGCACAATACGGGGAGGCCGTCTTCATTGGCGATAATGGCATTTTCCTTGGGACCAAAAATATAATCAATGAAGGTATAGAAGGAGGTCATCATAATGACCGTGAGAGTGGCTTTTATTTCAGGGGCATAGAAGATGGAAAAGCGGTCAATATCATCAATTGTGCGACTGAATTCGTGCAATTCATAGTCGATTTCCAAATTCTGGTATAGTTTTTTGGTGAAATCGATGTTATCCTTGACTTTTTGTTTCAGCAGCTGATCTTTGTAGCTGCCGCACAACACATGCACTTTGGCGTGGTAAAACCGACTGAAATAGCCTGCCCAAAGAGCTTTTTCCTTGTGTTGCCGGTCAATGTCCAAAGGCAGCATTACTTGGCGGAAAATGTCGCTATCAGGCAGTTTTAGCCCAACCGTCATGACAGGTAGTCGCGAGGGCTTGATAAAACGGCGGGCTTTACGCAGGTTGAAGAGACTTTCTTTTCCTTTTCGCTGCACTCCGATGACAAACATGATGGTATTGGTCTCGTCGGCGTAGGAATAGATGTTGTCGGTAGAAAAAGGATTAGATAGTAAAAAAACTTCTATATCATTTTGAATCAGTTGATTAGTAAGCTTCATCTGCTCTTCGCAGATGTTTATATTTTGATCATTCTGATTTCTTTTCGAAAAAGAAAAATTACTGATAATGGTTAAAGAGGACTTGAAAATAGCGGCCAGAATACCTCCATGCCGTATGGCTGAGGTGCCATATTCGCTGTTATCGGCGATGGCGATAATATTCAGTTTTTTCTTTTCCTCTTGTTCCATTCAATTTGGGATTAAGAATCAGCCAGATATTTTTTGTAATATTGATTTTTAATCAGATAAGTCCTTTTACCTTAGGTTTGGCGGCCACATAGTCTTTCAAATAGAAAGGCTCGAAATAAGCGACATTCTCAAATTGTTCCGCTTGGAATTTGCGGAAGGCGATAGGTACCATGTTTTGGGCGGAAAGAGGTTCTTTTTTGAACATTGCATTAGGGAATTTGCTCAACAGTTCTTCGCATTTGGCCGCACCGTTTCCGCAGAAAATGGTCTTAAAATTCGTTAATTCCTCGGCAAAACAATTCTCATCCACGATTTTGGCGTTAGGTTCTTCCAGCAGTTCTCCGTCGTGGTTGTACAAAGCGGTGAAAACCTCCATACGGCGGGCATCAATCATGGGGCGGCAATGGTCGGCCATTTTCAGAAATGGTTCGGCGATACATTCAAGTGTGGAGATAGCAATGGCGGGAATACCCAAAGTATAGGCTAATCCTTTGGCGGTGGATACGCCGATACGCAGACCGGTATAGGAGCCTGGACCGACCCCGACAGCGATGGCGTTGAGCTGTTTTTTATCGATAGCTGCTTGCTGTAACACTTCTTCCACAAAGGGAATCATGTTTTTGGCGTGTGAGTTGTTGGTATTGCATTCTTTCACGGCAACACAATCGCCACCGTGTGCCAGTGCCACCGAACAAATTTCCGTACTGGTCTCAATGCACAAAATATAGGGTTTTTCCATTTTTGCCTGCGTTATTCAGTATAATCTGCAAAAATACGAAAATAATTAGTAAATTAGCAAATTAGTTAATTAGTAAATGTGCCTATTAGAACTCCCCTCGAGCACGTAGTGCGAGACTCCCCTTGAGCGAAGCGAAGCTCCCCTCGAATGCGAAGCAGGAGACTCCCCATCTACTCTGAATATTCCTTCTTCTGCCGAAACACCGGATGGTAATCGCTGCGGAAGACCTTGCGTTGGGAATAGAGCAAGCAGGCCGCTAAAACAGCGCCAATGACGTCGGAAATGGTGCAGGCGGTCCAAACACCGTGCAAACCGTTGAGACTCCAGTGCTCAAACAAAAGAGGCACGATATAGCAAAGAGGCACTAAGAAGATAACCTGACGTGAGAGACTGGTGACAATGGCTATCCAGGGTTTGTCGATGGACTGGAAAAAGTTGGAGTTGACAATGGTAAAGCCAATCAGAGGAAACATTACCATCAGCAATCGTGTGGCAGGAACGCAAATCTGGATTAATTCTGAGTCTGTTGTGAAGATCCTTGCCAAATATTGTGGAACAGCACATGCAATCAATGCACCGGCAAAGCCTGTCCAAACGCAAATTTTCATGGTCAACAGGTAAACCTCTTTCAGTCGCTCGAAACGGCAAGCACCGTAATTATAGCCGGCAATGGGCTGCATACCCTGACAGATGCCGAGGAAGAGCATCACTAACAGGCTGGCGTAGGTGTTGACAATGCCATAGGCACCCACAGCCAAGTCGCCGCCGTAGCGTATTAATTGGTTGTTAAGTATGGCCACTACTGCGGAAGCCGCTACGTTCATCAGGAAGGGGCTCATTCCTATCAGCGTTATATTCTTGAAAATGTAAGATTTAGGTGCCCATGCATGGCGGCGGAAACGGATAAAGGATTTTGGAGAAACGAAGTGCAGTATGGAGGCAATGGCCATGACAGCCATGGAAATGGTGGTGGCCCAAGCGGCACCGGCAATGCCCAAATTCAAAGCAAAAATGAAAATGGGGTCCAAAATCATATTCAAAATGGCTCCACCCACTAATATCAGCATAGATTTGGTGGGATAGCCCGAAGCACGAATCAGACCAGTGAGGTTGAAAGTGACTGTGGTCAAAAACATACCGGGCAACACAATGACCAAGTATTCTTTGGCGTAAGCTATGGTATCGGCAGTCGCTCCAAAACGGGCTAAAATATTGTCCATAAATATATATCCGGAGATCATCACCAGTCCGCTGAGGATGATGGTGAACACCATGCTATTACCCAAAATCTTCTCCGCCCAGTTCACATCTTTCCGGCCTAAAACAATAGACATGCGGGCAGAGGAGCCTACTCCAATCAGTGCGCCAAAGGCGTGAACAATGTTCATGATGGGCATGGTGATGGCCAAACCTGCAATGGCCAAAGCACCCACACCCTGGCCAATGAAAATACGGTCCACAATATTGTAAACGGAAGCTATAATCTGGCTAATGACCGCAGGCCATGCATACAACCATAAGAGCTTTCCGATTCGCTCGGTGGCTAAGATTTGGGTTTTGTCAGTAGCTTGGGATTGCATTTTCAGGTTTCAGGTTTCAGGTGACAGTGGTTAGTGGTCAGTGGTCAGTGGGTGGATATTAATGTTTAGAAAGGTTAGTGAGATTAGAATGATTATGGGATTACAGGATGATGGAATTCTCCAACTATTAATTATTAATTGTTAATTATCAACTGTCAAGCAGTTAGCGACACTCTCGGATCCAACCAACCATAGATAATGTCGCATATAACATTAATAATCACCAAAATAACGGCCACATACAGCAATGAGCCCATGACCACAGGGAAGTCGTATTTGTCCAAGGCATCTACAATGACCACTCCCATGCCTTTCCAGTCGAAGATGTATTCCACAAATACAGCACCAGCCAATAAACCGGCCAACCATCCTGAAATGGCAGTAACTACAGGGTTGAGGGCGTTTTTCAATGAGTGGTGAATCAGAATTCTTCTGTAGGACAAGCCCTTGGCTTTGGCAGTGCGGATATAATCCTGCGAAAGCACATCAAGAACTGAATTTTTGGTAAGTTCTACCACTACAGCCAGAGGTCTGATACCCAATGTGATAGCGGGAAGAATCAAATTTTTCCAGTCAATGTAAAGTCCTGCGCCATAGTTATCCACGGTATATAAACTGCCAAACATGCTGAGACCAGTAAGGTCGGACAGCAAAAAGGCAAATACCCATGCAAAAAGTATGGCGGCAAAGAAAGAGGGCAATGACATGCCCAAAACGGAGAAGAAAAAGCTGATTTTGTCGAACCAGGTGCCGTTGAAGACCGCACACAAAATGCCAATCAAAATGCCGATTACCATGGCGAAAAAGATGGATACCACAGCCAACAGGGCGGTCTTTGGGAAGGCTTCCGTCAGAATTTCCGAAACTTGGCGTTTGCTTTGGTAGGAGCGGCGCAGGAAGGGTTTCTTCAGCACAATGCTCGATTTGCTAAGGGGCAGCAGGGTAATATAGCTGTAGTCATTGTCATCCAAATACCAGAAAGAGTCCGCATCGTCGGTACGGTGCCATGAGATAGGTGCCAAGTCATTGAGATAGGCCAGATACTGCAAGCCTACTGGCAGATCGAGGCCCATTTCCTTGCGGATAGCCTCTTCTGTGTCAATATCGCTACGCTGCCCCATCATCATACGGGCAGGGTCGGAAGGTAACACTGTGAATAAAAAGAACACAAGGGTGATGACTCCTAACAAAAGGAGTAGTCCGTAGAGTATTTTCTTGAGTATGTAGCGAGCCATGTTTTGTCTATACTAATCGTTAAGGATGTCGCTATAATTCAAGAAAGTAACCTTTCCGAATTTGGCCAGCTGTTTTTTCTTGATGCGGTTCATATTGCCGGCAATCGTAATTACAAGCGGTCTGTTGCCAATGTAAGTGTTGAAAAAGTCTTCTATATTGTTAGCCTTAAATCTGACGGTCATTGTGGTGATGGAAGCTCTGGGGTCTTCCTCATAGCCTTCAAGATTCCATAGATACACTTGTTCCGGAATATTTCGGAAACTGATATGTTCGGCTTCGTATTGTTTGACTATAGAAATTTTGGAAGTCTCGAATTTATCCTGGTTCAATTGGAATTTTTTCAGCAGTTCGGACATAGCCGTGATGCCATCAATGGTTTTGTCGGATTGGGTTCCTAAAAAGCCCACAGTATAGGCATTCCGACGGTTTAATATGTCGTAAGAAAAATAACCGAAAGCAGAGTATCCTAAAGAGCGTAATTCTCTAATATTCTGAAAAATAACCCCATTCATACCGCCATTATAATATTCATTGAACATAGCTGCCCGAACTTTGCTTTCGGCATCCACCGTTTTACTGGGGATGTAAAAATAAATATTGCTTTGGATGAATTTAGGATTGTGCAACACGAAAATCTCAGCTTCCTCGTAATTTTTGACGGGTCTCACTTTGTCTTTTAGGGCGCGTTTAACATCTCCACTATTATTTTCTGGAGCTTTAGTGTTATTGGCGGCTGAAAAAGCTTTCTTTTTGTTATCAGTATTATAGAGCTTGAAATGCTGTTGTATAGTTTTTATCACAGAGAGGGGTTCCAAATTGCCTACATAGGTGACAACGCCTTCGCTATTAATAGCTTTCTCAATCATATCCAACAATTCTTTACCTTTAAAATTTTTGATTTGTTCGGTGGAAGGAGATTGCAGGTAGGGAGAATATTTTCCATATAAGGCATAGTAGTACAACACTCGTCCCATAGCGGAGCAATCTTCTTTGATAACCTGCATATTATTTACATGATCTTCCAATAAAATACTGAGTTTGCTTTCCTCGTTGCCGGGGTTATATAATTTCTCAGCACATAAGGACAGAATCTTGTCAAAATCTTTGTCAAAACCTTCAATACTTACCGTCAGGTAATTGTCAGAAGAATATAGATTCATGTCGGCACCCATAGCTTGTAGCTCGAGGCTGAACTCTTCGAATTTCTTGTTTTCAGTACCTTGTAAATTGAAATAGGATACCGCCTCTTCCAATGCGGGATTCATGAAGTTTCCATGTTTGAACATTAACTCAAGAGTGAAAATGTCATTGCAGGGATTCTTGGAGGCGTACAAATCAAACACATTGTTGACAGGGATGATGGTGACATCTTTTTTGAAACTGATTTTCTGAATCTTGGAAGGTTCGGAATCATATTTTTCCAAACTCTTTGCAAAATCAGAATGTTTGTCCGCATTAAGAGAGGTGATAGGTTTCCAAGTAGGCTTTTCGATGGTTTTGGTTTTCTTGCTGCCGATGTTGGAGCGGTATATTAAAACATTCTCGTTGAGGTATTTTTGGGCTATTTTAACCAATTCATCTTTGGTTAGTGTCGTCAATTTCCGAATATCTTTCTCATATGCTTCCAGGGTTTTGTTTTCCATGTCCATAGAGAGAACGATATAGAATTTTGAATTGATGCTTTCCAATGCGGTTTTTTGTTCTTTGAGGCTGTTCATCTTAATAGCCTCAAAGAGTTGATCGCTGAAGTCGCCGTTTTTTAATTTGTTAAGTCCTTCTATGATGAATTTTTCTGCATCCTCATGGCTTTGTCCATCCATTTTTGGACAGTAGTTGATTACAAAAACTCCAGCATCAGACATGCTGTAATTATAGGCTGAAAAAGAATATAACTTGTTGTCGTTGACTAATTTGTCGCAAATGCCAGTGGAAAAGCTGTTGCTGAGGATATCTGCACAAAGGTCCAGAATTTGCGCGTCATCGTTGTTGTCGGCCACAGTTTGGAAACAGAGGGTTCCGATTTTGATGGGAGTTTGGGCTGTTGTGATGACCTGTTTGCCTTTCCATTCGGGAACAGGTGCTATGCGAGATGAAGATCCACTAACTTTGCCATCTTGTTTTTTATGGACAGCCATGGCTTCCGCATCAGCTTTGGTTTTTGCCTCAAAACGAACGTCACCATCTTTTGGAGCTCTTTTCAACTCATCCCGAGAAGATGGATCCAAAGTGGAATTGCGTTGCATGGCTTTCCTACCCCAGGTGTTGTTCAAAATTTTCAGTGCTTTTTCGATCTGAAAATCACCTACTAAAATCAAAGTCATATTGCGGGGAACATAGTATGTCTTGAAGAAGGAATACATCTTCGACATGCTTGGATTCTTGATGTGTTCGGGATAGCCGATGATGGGAATTCCGTATGGATGCCCTTTGAAAAATGCCGCCATCACATCTTCCTGATAAACGGAGAAAGGATCATCAGAATACATGTTGTATTCTTCATAAACGGCTTCCAATTCTGATTGGAACAGACGGAACACGGGATTTCTGAAGCGCTCGGCATAGATAACCGACCATTTTTCCAGCTCACCAGAGGGGAAAATGTTATGGTAAACCGTAAAATCGTTATTGGTGAAGGCATTCACATTGGTACTTCCAATCTGTCCGAGAATGGCATCCACCTCGTTGGGAATGGCATATTGGGCGGCTTCTGCGCTCAGCTTGTTGAGTTCTTTCAGGATTTTCTTCTTCTCTTTCTCGTCTTTGGTCTCGGATAACTGGTCGTATAAAGCCGCTATCTCACCAATCAACGGCTGTTCCGCTTTCCAGTCGAGCGTGCCGATTTTGTCCGTTCCCTTGAACATCATGTGTTCTAGATAATGAGCCATGCCCGTAGCCTCCGCAGGGTCGTTTTTGCTGCCGGCATGAACACAAACGCCTCCGTAAATTTCTGATTTAGAGTGATCTTCGCATAGCATGACCTTCATACCGTTGTCTAAACGGGTGATTTTAACCTCTAACTTCTTTTGAGCAAAAGAAAATAAAACACTGAGAATCAGCAAAATAGAGACAATTGTTTTTTTCATCATTCGGAATTTTTTGGTTTTTGGCCGCCACAGGGTGATGGGCCTTTTTTATTGAATTTTTTTTGTTTTCTATTTTCGGTCGCCACAATGTGACAGCTCAACAACTATTAATTGTTAATTGTAAATTATTAATTACTAATATCTTTCATCGTCCATGATGTAATCATCATCATCGTAATAATACTCATCGTACATGTCATACGAATCCTCACCATCTCCAGCATAACGACTCAGGGAACATGACACAAGCACGATGTTACAAACTAACAGGATAATGCCTGTGGCGATTAATATTTTATTGGTGAACTTTTTCATGTCAAAATAATTTAAATTGCAAAAATACAAAAAAATGGTAAATTGATTAATTGGCAAATTAGTTAATTAGCAAATTGAAATTTAGATTCCCCTTCTTTTAGAAGGGGTGGCCGAAGGCCGGGGTAGTATACTTTTGAACTTTGAATTTTTTCCTTAGCTTTTAATGTTTTGGTACAACTCTGAAAGTTCCTCCCAACTCATCCTCACCAACTTCATGGTTTTGAAAAAAGCGGGAATTTCCTCTTCTACAAATTGTTTGCGGCGGTAGCTAATGATTTTGTCGGTGGCTTCCGAAGCGACAAAATAGCCTATACCTCGCCGGTTGACAATGACTTCCATGTTTTGCAAATAGTCGTAGGAACGTAAGACGGTGTTGGGGTTGACTTCCAAGGTGGTGCCTAATTCTCGTACCGACAAAATGCGGTCACCTTCTTTCCATTTGCCATTAAGGATTTGCTCAAAAACCCATTCGGCAATCTGTAAATATATGGCTTTGTTGTCTGTGAAATTCATCTTAGGCCTCCGTTTCTCTTAAGCGTAACCAGGTCATGAAATTGAAGAAAAAGAAGGTCAGAACGCTGATGCCATATTCAAGCCATTCTAAATTGAACTTATCAAAGAATTCATTGCCTCTTTGGATGGATTGTTGACTGAATTTGTTGAGGTATTGACCGAGAATAACAGTGTCTAAAATAATGAGAAAGAAGAAGATACCAAGAATTATAAGGCAGGTTTTGATAGCTGCGTGACTTTTGAAATAGATGGAACCGAACATGAAAATAGATTCCAAAATAAGAAGTAACAATAAATCGTCAAAATCAAAGGGCATATAAAAATGGTAAATGTATGAAGAGTCTATCAGTTTGTGGGCAAGTCCGCCGATAACATTTCCCAATATAAGGGAAACCATGAGTAAGATGTTGAAATATACGTAAACCAATAAGGCGTTAGCGATGGTTTTTTCCGCGCTGGAAGCGGGAATAGTCAGGTAATGGATGGCTTTTCCGGCAGGTTGGAAAACACCAAAAATTCTGCTGGCATACAGGAAGCCCATCACCAACAGCAGGAAAACCATCATGCTGTCGCTAAGGCTACCCGATACAGAGAAAAAGCTGACAAATGCGATAATCAGGACTATCAACAGGAAGGAATTGATGTCTTTTCTGCCACTTTCGATAAAGTATCTTTTTATCAGATTAAAAATGTTATTGGTATTCATGGCTTTTAGTTTTTAGCGTTAAACAATTCGTTGATACGGGCTTTGTTCATCATGACTGCGTTGAACAGAAGTTCAATGTCAAGATTAGTTTCAATATGGTGGATATTTTCGGTCACCACAATGTCACCACGGATGTTGTCCTCACGGTACAAAATAGGTTCATCCGTTCCGTTTTCGTCCAAAATTTTGAAACACAGCTTGTTAGTAATGTCTTCTGCCATAGCATTCAGTAAAATGTGGCCATTGTCGAGGATGACCACTGCGTCGATGAGACTGTGCAAATCGCGTACCTGATGGGTTGAGATGAGAATCAATCGCTCGTCGTTGGCCGCCATAGACATGATTTTGCGGAAAGCGGCTTTGGAGGGGATATCCAAGCCGTTGGTGGGCTCGTCCATCAGTAAGATTTTGGTGTTGGTGGCCAAAGCGAAACTGATGATAACTTTCTTGCGCTGACCGTGAGACAGTGCCGTGAGCTTGTCCTCCTGTGATTCGATTTCGAATAGATGCAGATATTCTTCGAATTGCTCACGATCGAAGTTCTCGTAGAAAGGCGCATAGCATTTTACATAATTACGGATGCTGAGTGCGGGTACAAAAACCTCTTCTTGTAAGAAATAAAGGTCTTTCATCATCTCTGCCTTACGCAGTGCTGCATTTTCGCCTAAGGTGGTGACATTGCCAGCCTGGACAAAGCGTAATCCTGACATGATTTTAAGAAGGGTGGTCTTGCCAGCACCGTTTTTGCCGAATAAGCCGTAAACATGCCCTCCTACAAGCGACAGGTTGAGGTCGTTGAACAACATCCTGCCCTTGCTGTAACTGAAATTGATGTTTTGTAAATTAATCATATTTATTTAGGTTTTAGGTTTCAGGGGTTAGTAGTTAGAATTAAAAATTCATTTGCTAATTAACTAATTTGCACATTTGCTAATTGATTTTTTCTGTGTTGCTGTATTAGTGAAATAGTACACTGCAAAAGTAGTGCATTTTGTAAATATGGTGAACAAAAAAATGAAAATTTTAAATCACTGATTATTAACAAGATATGTATTTATGTCAAAAAAAGTGAATTTTTATTTGCAAAATTTGGGAGAAAAATTGTCTCATTGACACATTTTTAATGTTCAAATTCAATTAACACATTGCCTCATTTACTCATTAGCTAATTTACTAATTAACTAATTTGCTAATTTGCTAATTAATTTGTATTTTTGCCGTATGAATAACGTAGAAAAACGTTTTTACCTGTTTCTGCTGTTGTGGGTGCTGGTAGATTTGGTACAGGCCATATTCACCAATATCCATGCGGATGAGGCGTATTATGCGTTATATGGTCAGTTCATGGCTTGGGGTTATTACGATCATCCTCCGATGGTGGCCGTGATAACGCATCTGAGCAGCTGGCTGCCAGGAGCTTTGTCCATTCGTTTTTGCACGGTATTGCTGCACGGGGCCACTATATGGCTGGTTTGGAAAACGATTGCCAAGGTAAACACAACGGTCAGGGATGTCAACGAGTTCTTTATCCTCGCCTCTTCTTTGTTCATGTTTGTGTTGTATGGTTTTGTCACCACTCCCGATGCACCGTTGCTCTTCTTCACGGCTTTGTTCTTTTATTTGTATAAGCAGTATCTGAAAAGAGACAATGTAGTGTTGGCTTTGGCATTAGCGATTACGATGGCAGGTATGCTGTACAGCAAATACATGGCGGTACTGGTGATTGCTTTTGTGTTACTGTCAAATCTTAAATTATTGAAAGATTGGAAAGTATGGTTTGCTGGAATCGTGGCATTAGCTTTGTTTGTTCCCCATATTCTGTGGCAGTTCCAGCAGGATTTCCCCAGTTTGAAATATCATTTTATACTCCGGAAAGACAGTTTTTCATGGGCTTATCCGCTTGAATATCTGCCAAACCAACTGTTGGTTTTCAATCCGATATGTCTGTTGTTGGCTTTGTTTTTCTGTTGGCGGGAAAGCAAGAGCAAGGATGCCTTTACTAAAGCCTGTGTCTTCACTTGTGTCGGTTTTATCTTGTTTTTCTGGGTGATGACGGTCAATGGCCATGCCGAGCCGCATTGGACAGTGGTCATCTCTATACCGATGTTGGCCTTGCTATACTGGCACACGCGTAATGCGCGTTGGCAGTCCAGAATAAAATATTTTATTTTGCCTTTTTCTTTGTTGATATTGGTGGTTAGGGTGGTTTTATGTACGCCTTTTGTGCCTGAAATTACTGGTTTTGGGGATAAAAAACAGCAAATGTCCGATATTCATGAGCTATGTGGGCATCAGCCAGTCATTTTTTATGGCTCTTTTCAAAATCCTTCCTTATATCGTTACTTCACACACGAAAATGCGGTGGCACTCAGTTCTTTATACAATCGTCCTACCCAATATGATATATTGCAAATGGATAAAGCTTGGCAAGGAAAAGAAGTTTTTGTGGTTTCTGCCAATGATTTTTTGAACTGCAAAAAAATGGAAAAGTATGATTTATACTATAATAAAATACATCATTTTCAAGGTACCAATAGAATAGAGGTGGATATTGCAAATCAGCAAATAGAAAGGGATTCTGTGTTTTTGGATGTGGTTTTTCGTAACAATTATGCCGAACCTTTTATCTTCGCTCATCCAGAGTGTCCTACTTTGGTTTTTGCGGCCTATGTCAGTGATGATGGATATCTTTTTGAGCGTTGTGATAATATTGGCATTCAGGAGATTCCAGCCAATAGTTCTGTGCCGGCCCGTTTGTGTTTTCCCTTGCACCCTGACATGCCCATGGCCATCTGTTTGTCCAATCACCTGAATTTGTCGGTAAACAGCGGGAAGGTTGAATTATAAGGACCTTTCGGAAAACGTCACCATAGAAAAAATTATATATTTGCATATTTTTAATATTTTTTCCGTAACTTTGCCACAAATTACGGAAAATGAAAAAAATAGCTTTTATTTTGCTGATAATGTCACTATTTGTGACGAATAATGCGTTTTCTTCAAGTTTAAATGAAGATACTAATACAGACCAACTTGAGCAGTTGGCGAAAAAAGAGAAAGTAAAAAAGGAAAAACAGCCGAAAGACAGTATCCGAAGAGGCTGGACCTTTGGCATATTGCCCAGTGTGGCTTACGATGCGGACAAAGGTTTCCAGGGTGGTTTGTTGTCCAATGTCTACTATTTCGGTGATGGCAGCACCTACCCGGAGTATCTTCATTCCTTTTATGTGGAGATGGCTTATACAACCAAACATTGCGGTATTTTCCGCTTCAATTATGATTCCAAATATCTGATTCCCAAGCATCGACTCACGGTTGACATTTCCTATTTGCCCGATGCCATCTGTGATTTTTATGGCTTCAACGGGTATCAGACTGTGCTGAATAAGGAGTGGATTAACAAGAAAAAATATCCGGATAGCTATGTAAGTAGGGCATTTTATCGCAGCAGAAGAGATATGTTGCGTATAGCCGCTGATATTTCAGGAAATATTTCTGGAAACTGGTACTGGAATGCCGGTTTGGGAGTATATTGGTTCAAAATAGGTAGCGTGAACCTCGACATGATCAATAAAGGCAAAAAAGAAGAGAATAAGTTGCCGACAGGAGTGGAGGGTATGTACGAAAAATACGTAAAATGGGGTATTTTGGATGCTAATGAGGCCAAAGGTGGTTGGCATCCCTATCTCCGTGTTGGTGTCACCTACGATACCCGTGACCGACAGCAAAATCCGAACAAGGGTATTTATACCGATGCTTTTTTGACCTATACCGCCGCTTTTGGTGCCTTGAAAGCATACAACAATCTGAAATTCAATTTTGATTTTAGACATTATGTTCCTGTATATCAAGATCGTGTGCTTTTTGCTTATCGTCTGTCTTTGCAGTTGACCACTGCTGGAAAGAGTCCATTCTATCAGAACAATATTTGGAATACCTTGTTTATCCAACGTGTGACTTACGAGGTGTTGGGTGGTGGTAATACTACACGTGGTATTGCCCGCCATCGTGCCACATCTAACGGTTTTGCTTTCGCCAATGTGGAATTCCGCTTCAAGTTGTGCAAATTTTCCGTCAAAAAAGAACAATTCTATATTGGTCTGAATCCCTTCTTCGACGGCGCTATCATATTGCAGCCCTATAAGTTAGACAAAGACGAAATCATCAGCAATATCGAACAGAATGATCCCGAATTCGATCTTGCTAACCTGGATCAGTACCTGAATTTTGACAATCCCCAGATTTACCGTCCGCACTTATCGGCAGGTTTGGGCCTGAAGATTGCCATGAACGACAATTTTGTGCTTTCGGTTGATTGGGCCGTTCCTTTCGACAAAAGAGATAATGCCAATCAGTTCTCAAATTTCTATGTGAAAATGAATTACATGTTCTAAATCACTACTAAAAGAACACTCCATGAACGAAGAGGATAGTGTTTTGCTCAAAAGGTACGACCGTTTTTTGGCGGATTCCATGCACACCTTGAAAAACTTGATAGCACCGATCAGTGCTTACGTGGAAATGCTGCAATCGGGACTTGTAGGCGAACAGAAGGCGGATGAAATTAATGAGAAGATAGGTGTATGTGCCAATACGGCGACTCAGTTTTGCACGAGCTTGATGAATGTTTTCCGTATCAGGGGAGGATTGGCTGATTTTCGCCCCGAGAAGATAAATCCTCATGATATGTTGCAGGAATATCTTCTCATGATTGAAAATAACCTGCAATTTAAGCGGATTATAGTGAAAAACCAGCTTGATCCTGAAGTTTTTCTTTTTTGCAATGCCAATTTATTGTCATCGGTATTTACAAATTTGATTACCAATGCTATCAAATTTTCGTTTGAAGATGGTACCATAACTGTGAGTGGTGAAAGTGTGGACAAGGAATATTATGTAATCCGTGTGAAGGACGAGGGAGTAGGTATAGACGAAGCGAAAATTGAAGAAAAATTACGCAATAATACGGATTATTTCACCAGAGGAACCATGAATGAGTCGGGAACAGGCTTGGGGTTGTTATTGGTGCAGGCAATTCTTGAAAAAAATAGCGGCTCGTTGAGGGCTTATAACAATAAAGACAAGGGGGCTACGTTTGAATTCACGTTACCTTTGTATAAAGAAAAATAACGATATGAGATTGTTGGTTGTTTTGTCCCGTTTTCCTTATCCTCTTGAAAAAGGGGATAAGTTGCGTGCTTACCACCAGCTTCGAGTATTGTCGCGGCAGCACGAGATATACCTGTTTGCCTTGAGTGATAAAGAGTTTTCCGCGGCTTCTAAGGCTGCGTTAATGCCGTTTTGCAAAGAAATTAGGGTGGAAAAACGCAATCTTTTCACAAAACTATGGAACAGCCTGCTGGCTTTCTTTAAGGGTTGGCCTATCCAATGCGGCTATTTTTACAGTAAAAAGGCCAAAGGAGTTTTGCAGCGGTTTGTGGCTGAGGTTAAACCTGATGCCATTTATGCCCAAATGGTGAGAACGGTTCCTTACGTTCAGGATATAGAGGTTGAGAAAACTATTGATTATCAAGATGTTTTGTCCCAAGGCATGTGGAGGCGTGCCCAACGGGCTCCATTTTGGCAGAAGCCGTTTTTCAAGTTTGAAGCTCGTCGTCTGCAACGTTTTGAGGCGGAAGTGTTCCCGTATTTTCAGCACCATACCATTATTACCGAGGTGGATCGGGATCTGATGCCAGTGAAAGAAAAGGATAAGATACAGGTAGTGGGAAATGGTGTTGATTTTGAGCAGTTTAAGTACGAAGGACAGGAAAAAATATATGATTTGATATTTGCGGGCAACATGGCATACGCTCCGAATGTTGATGCGGCAGAATTTATTGTTAATCAGATACTTCCAAAATTATTGCCCAAGTTCCCGCAACTGCGTTTGGTGTTGTGTGGGGCTAATCCGGCCAAACGGGTGCAAGCCTTGCAGGGTCCGCATGTAATAGTCACGGGTTGGGTGGATTCTATGGCGGAATATTATGCCCAGTCGAAAGTTTTTATGGCCCCAATGCGCTTGGGCACAGGCCTTCAGAATAAACTGTTGGAAGCTATGGCCACACAGCTGCCGTGTGTTACCTCTCCCTTGGCTGCTAAACCATTGAAAAATGCTGATTATCAAAAAGATATTTTAGTGTGTGAGACGCCCGAGGAATATGTTTCCATCATTTCCCGCCTCCTCACAGACTGTGAATTTTATGATGAGGTTTCACAGCAGTCCTATCAATTTGTACGCACACATTATATTTGGGAAGCGGTGACAATAATTGAGGGGTTAAGATAATGTGCTGATTCAAGTTTTTCCGTATTTTTGTTTTTTCAAATTTCAGCTCCATATAATTCTATGGAAACAAAACGTGAAACTTTTAACGATCATCCTGTTTATAGTCTGTCGGAAATCACCGGCAGTATCAAGTCTGTCATCAACAAGACTTATACCCGTGCCTATTATGTAAAGGCCGAAATGATTCGTTTGAACAAGTATCCCCATTCTGGTCATTGCTATCCTGAACTTGTTGAAAAAGAAGGGGATAAAATTGTTACGCAAATGCGGGCGGTGATATGGAAAACACAGGTGGAGGCCATCAACGAGAAGTTTCAGAAAATCACCGGCGAGGAACTTAAGGACAATATAAGCATCTTATGTTTGGCCACTATTGAGTTCAGTCCGCAATACGGCTTAGCCCTTTATATTCAGGATATTGAACCCAGTTATACCTTGGGTGAATTGATGAAAAATAAGCTGGCGGTCATTGCTCAACTGAAGAAAGAAGGTGTTTTTGAAGCCAATAAAAAATTGCATTTACCGCTCTTGCCCAAACGTATTGCGGTTATTTCAGTGGAGACGAGCAAGGGTTATAGTGATTTTATGGTCACTTTGCAAGAAAATAATTGGAATTATTGTTTCGAGTGTGAACTGTTCCCGTCAATATTGCAGGGCGATAAGGCGATCAGTACCATTACCGCTCAGCTGGAGGCTATTGCCAAAAGGCAGCAGGATTTTGACTGTGTGGTTATCATCCGTGGCGGTGGTGGCGATGTGGGTTTGAGTTGCTATGACGACTATAGTTTGTCGCACAAGGTGGCCACTTTCCCTTTGCCCATCATTTCAGGTATTGGGCATTCCACTAACGAAAGTGTCACCGACATGGTGTCATATGCCAACAAAATCACTCCCACGGAAGTGGCGTATTTCCTCATCCAACAGTTCCATAATTTTGCCATTCAGGTAGAGGAAGCCCAGGATAAACTGTTGCGATATGTGGAGGGTGTTTTCATTCAGGAGAGACATAAGATTGAGCAGATAGAACACAATTATCGACTGGTAGCCACACGCTTGCTTACCCAAGAAAAAAGTAGGATTGGACAAATAGAACACAGTTATAAACTTATTGCTTCTCATTTAATTGCGCAAGAAAAAAATCAGATTGAGAGCTTGTGTAAAATGATGCACATATCCATAAATCAATTGGTTAAGATCAAGAATAAAGAATTGGAAGCACTGGAAGAAAAAATCAAGTTGCTGCATCCCGAACAAGTTCTAAAACGGGGTTACAGTATTACACGATTGAATGGCAAGGCACTGACCGATGCCGCTGCGGTCCATCCTGGTGATTCGCTAACCACGGTTTTATACCATGGAAATATCAAATCAAAGGTGGAATAATATGTTTTTATCGTAATAAAAATTAAATGTGATATTTATATAAAAAAACTTTGTATATTTGCAACCCCAAAAATCGCAGCATGAAGACGAAGGAAAAAAGAGACGATTACAAGATTAGAATTGCGGGAGTTGAGATTGGAACTTATTCGTATTCAATGATTTGCGATAAAGCGTTCTTTGAATTGTCCGAGATATCTGAACTGGAAGATGGTTTGTTGAATTTGCAGATTGAAATGGACAAAAGTGAGAAAATGTTGGATTTGAAGTTCCATTTTGCCGGGAAAGTGGTGGCTCCATGTGACCGTTGCCTTGATCCGGTGACCATACCGATGGACTTTGATGAGCAGCTGATTGTGAATCTCGTGCCGGAAGTGGAAGAGGATTTTGAAAATGACGAGAACATCTGGATGGTGGACGAAAACATTTATGAGTTGGACTTATTCCATTTCATCTATGAGACCATCCGTTTGGCACTGCCTCACAGAATCGTCCATCCTGATGACGAGAACGGAAATTCAACATGTAATCCTGAGGTTTTGAAGAAGTTGGAGAGTTTGAAGCAGACAGAAAAACCTCAGGAAATCGATGAACGCTGGGCTGCTTTGAAAGACCTTAAATTAGATTAATACATATAAAATAATAAAGTTATGCCGAATCCGAAAAGAAGACATTCTCAAACGAGAAGAGATAAGAGAAGAGCAAACGATTTCATGACTCCTCCTCAGTTCACCACTTGCAGCCATTGTGGTGCAGCTGTTCTGCCTCACCGTATTTGTCCTGAATGTGGATATTACAGAGGCAAACAGGCTATTGAAGTGGAAGGTGCCGCTCAATAGTAGTAAGTCAAATCAAATCGTATAATCAAATTTAGATGGTATAAAGTTTTTTATATCATCTTTTCTTGTTTTAAAATCATGGAACTGATTTTTGCCACTCACAACCAGCATAAGACTGAGGAAGCCAAGGAAATTGCTGCTTCCGTATTCCAAATCAAAAATTTAAAGGATATCGGTTGTTTTGACGAGATACCAGAAACTGCAGATACCTTGCAAGGCAACGCATTGCAGAAAGCCCGCTATGTGCATGAGCATTATCATGTCAATTGCTTTGCTGATGACACTGGCTTGGAGGTGGAAGCTCTTGACGGCCGTCCGGGCGTGTATTCCGCACGTTTTGCCGGTGAGCATTGCACTTATCAGGACAATGTGAACAAACTGCTTAAGGAAATGGAGGGCAAGACCAATCGTAAAGCTTGTTTCAAGACAGTGGTGGCTTTAATATTAGACGGCGAAGAATACTTCTTTGAGGGTAGGGTTGATGGTGAAATAATTGAGAACCAGAGAGGTACATCCGGTTTTGGTTATGATCCTGTCTTTTTGCCAGAGGGTTTTGACCGTACTTTCGCGGAGATGAGTGATGAGGAGAAAAACAGCATTAGTCACAGGGGAAGAGCCATGCGAAAACTGATGTCTTTTCTGAAAGATAAAAAAAATGATGATTTTAAACTTTTTTAATTTGTAGTGTCAAATAATAAATGTATCTTTGCATCGTTTTATCTGAGAAAACAACAAAGAAGAAAAACACACTTAGTAATAACAAAAAAACAAATCAAATGAAAGCATTAAGATTTTTAGGCATTGCATTGCTCGCCTGCACAATGATGTGCGTTTCTTGCAAAAAAGACAATCCAAAACCTAGTGACAACACAACTGAAAACCCAAGTGGTGGTAGTGGTGAGAATCCTGGTGGCGGTGGCGGTGGCCAAACTGTAACTGAAAAGATTACTGTTAATTTCGATGGTAATACTTGGGAACCAGGCCTCATCAATGAAAATTATGACTATCCTTATGAAGGTGCACACTATAATATGTTCGACTTGTGGATTGAACCTGAAAACTATCTTCCTTCAGCAGATGGTACACTGGCTTTGGATGCAAATGCAGACCAACCTTATAGAATGAACTATTATAAAGAAACTGGTTACAATTTGAACACTTCTGATGGAGGTCAAATTGCAGTTGGTGACTGGGCATGGTTGGGTTCTAACTACAATAGTCCCAAAACTGTTACTGGCATGGCTTTCGATGCTACCACTTTGGTTGCTTCATATAAGGTTGTTGCTCCTATGATTGATGTTTATGATCGTTTTGGCAACGGAAATGAAAATCCTGCAGTTAAGGATATGACCATTCAGTATCAGAATGTAACTTTGAATCCTTACGAAGAGACTACTAAAGGTTTGAATAACAAAAAAGTTGGTCAAGTTGTGAGCATTTCAAAAGCTAGCAAATAATCAATTATAACAAGGAAAAAAAAGAGTTCTCTCTTCAGGGAACTCTTTTTTTATTATAAGCAAATGAAAAAACTCCTTTTTATTGTATTTGGATTCTGTTTAATCCTTTTTTCTTGCCAAATCAACCAGGAGGCAAAGATCAAGGAAGTGGCAAAAAACTATCTGGAAGCGGTGGGAAATTATAAATTTGAGGAAGGAAGATCTTTTGTGACGGATTCGTCGCAAATTGTTATTGACCGAATGGTAAGTATTGTCAAAGTAATGTCAGAAGAAGACAAAGAAAAGAACCTTCCTGTGGAAATTATCATAAAACAAGTTACCATCGACAAAGATACCGCTTTCGTGAACTTTGATACGAAATCACCTTTATATACTCATAATGGAAATGTATATTTGATAAAGCAAGGTGGTGGAAAATGGCTTGTGGATTTGCGAAAAACATTCCCTAAAAAAACAAAAAAACAATCGTAATGAAATCTCTTAGAATTTCTTTTTTAATGCTTCTTGCCTGCTCTCTTTTATTTGTTTCTTGCAAGAAAACAGAGGCTCCTGAAAATAATGACAATAACGAGAATCCCGTGGAACAGCCCGCAGGAGTCTATGTTACTTTTGGCTCTGAGCAATGGACCGCGGGTGAATTTATGGTGGATGCGGATGTTTATGCAAGCTATGACAAACTGCTGTTTTATGTCTTTAAAACCACCTCACAAGCACAATTTCCCCAATTTCAAGGCTATATGCCCAATATTGTAGGAGTTTCCACTTTGGCTGACAATGACCGTTTGCTTTATGTCGGCAGTGCAGATGAACTTGACGCACAAGGTAATGTTGAGTGGATGGCTACCAGTCTTCGGACAGAAATCACAGCCATTGATTTGGCTACTTATACGATTACCGCTGTTCAAACGGGTGAAATGAAAAACCAGCGGACTTCGGAAACAAAGGATGTCAAAATCCAGTACAATAAGGTGACATGGATTCCTACATCCATACAGACAAAATAGATTATTATAAAACCACATTTTGACGATGAAAGCACTTAGATTCATAGGATTAGCCCTGTTGGCTTGTTCCCTTTTGTTTGTATCCTGTAAAAAAACAAAGCAATTTACCATCACAGTTTCCGTGAATGACGCTTCTATGGGTTCTGCCACGGGTGGAGGAGTCTATGACGAAAATACTACTGCAACATTGACGGCAACAGCCAATCCTAATTTTAAGTTTGTGAAATGGGATGATGGCAATACTGACAATCCACGAACAGTTAAAGTCACTGGTGATGCCAGTTATAAGGCGATGTTTTTCTTTGACGGGGATGAACCTGCAGAGGATGGAGTATTTGTGACTATGGGTGCGGAAAGTTGGAAGGTGGCTTCTTTCCAAGCGGATGCACAGTCTTTGCCAGGAAAAGTCAGAGTGTGGCTATATAAGTCCACTGAAACGGAATATCCTCAGTTTCAAGGTTGGATGGATGCCCATACGGGCGAAAATATAGGTGCTGGCATGATGTATATGGCTAACGAAGAAGATGTGGATGCCAACGCATATCCGAATTGGGAATCCAAAGATTTGACCACAAGTATTGTGTCGATAGATTTGAATGCCCATACCATTACGGCAGTCCAGACAGGCAAGATGTATAACAGAACCACCGCGGAAGAACGTTTCCTGCGTATTGCCTATAAAAATGTCACTTGGGAAGTGGCTCCGGAGCCGTCAAAACACTGGATGTCTGTCCGTTAATAGACTTCCATCCACAGGTATTCGTTGCCGCAATAATCCAAAAATTTTATCAGATCTTCTCTTTTGATAATCAGTGAAGCCGTGTTAATACACGGGTGAAAGCTGAGTTTTTCGGCCTGCTGTAAGGTGTGGTCAAGAAAAACAGTGACGTGGTGCTCGGTATCATTGATGAGACCGAAAGGGGTTACTGAGCCAGGTTTCACCCCAAGATATTTGTCCATACGGGCCTCAGAGGCAAAACTCAATTTTCCTTGATGTAATTGTTTTTCAATATCGTGAATGGCCATATCCCGGTCACAATTCAAGATGACCAGATAATGCCGGTTTCCTTTATGGTTGCGGAAAAACAGATTCTTGCAATGCTGTGCGTCGTGGCCAGCCCAGTATTGTTTGGCTATCTCAATGGTCGGGGCTGGCGGATGCTCGATATATTCGTAAGCGATATGAAGCTCGTCTAACAGCTGGTATAGTTTTGGGTCTCCGTTCATTTTCTCTTTCTCTTTCGCAGAATATCAAAAACAAAAGTCAGCACATTCATGTTGATGGGAATGTTGCTCACAAAATTCTTGACAAAACGACCGGTTTTAGGCACAAAACTCCAGAAACCGTATATTTCATCCCAGTCCTTTTCCACTGATTTCTCCTGTTTTTCAATCAGCTTCTTGACATAATTCTTCTCGCGTTCAAGGTCCTTAAGGCTCGAGATACTGCTATAGCTGGAAACTCGTTTGTTAATCATGGACATCCTCCTTCATAATTTCTAAGTCAGAAACAGGCTCCTTCTCGGTAGTTTGTACGGAAGCATCGATAATATCAGCTTCAACATCCTCATCATCAGTAAGTTCGTTTTCTTTGCTAAACATGATGGAACTCATTTTTTTAATGATAGGGTTGAGCATGAGTTTTTTGCGGAATAGCAGCAACAAAAGGAATAGGACGACAAAAATACCGCTCATGATCAGCAGACTGTAAATCATACTGCCAGTAGCGTTTTTCAGCCATAGCACAAGAATTATGGCCAAAAAGATGAGCACGGTCACCAGTAGCATTACCCCGGCGATGATGACGATAAGGTAAGAGACAAATTGCGAGAGGGCACCCACAGCGTTCAGTTTGAACAGCTGCAGGTACAGCTCTCCATATTCTTTGGCGTTTTTGGCGATGCTTTTGTAAGCATCCTTGTCGTCATTGTTATTCTTGAAAAAATCGAAAATCATATCTTAAACTTCTTCCGTAGTGTTGGGTTCATCGTCGATAATGACTTCCTGGTCCTTCTTGAGGTTTAATTTTTCCTTGATGGAATCAATGAATTCATCCAACTGCTCTTTGCTCAGTTTGACACCTTTTTCTTCCAGTTTGGCTTTGATTTTCTCGCGGGTTTCGTCACCGCTTTCGGGAGCTAACAAAAGAGCGATAATGGCGCCGAGGAAGGCACCGCCTAAGAAAGTGATTAATTGAGAAGCTTTCATGATGTTAATTTTTTTAATTACACTGCAAAGATAGTAAAAATTGGCAAATTAGCAAATTAGTTAATTAGCAAATTATACAATAAAAAAAATCCGTAAATTTGCACTTTCAAACTAAGAATACCATGAGAATCATGAACGGGGCGGCTTTGGCCCGCAAAATCAGGTCGGTACTGGCCATTGAGATAGAATTTTGCAAAAACAAATACGGTCGTGCGCCGAAACTGTCCATTATTTTGGTAGGTAACGATCCCGCAAGCATGACCTATGTGAAAAACAAGGGCAAGGCCTGCAATGAAATCGGCATCGAAAGCGACCTTCATTTTCTACCGCTCTCAACTTCGCAAGACGAACTGTTGGCACTGATTCAGCAATTGAACGAAGATGACGGAGTAGATGGCATTTTAGTACAGCTTCCCGTTCCGAAGCATATCGATAAAAATGTGATTCTCCGTGCAATAGACTATCACAAGGATGTGGATGGCTTGCATCCGATGAATGTGGGATTACTGAATACGGCGGGTGATTGCATTATTCCGTGTACACCCAAGGGCATTTTGTCGTTGCTGAAGTCTGAGGGTATTGAAATTGCAGGTAAACATGCGGTGGTGATTGGCCGCAGCAATCTGGTGGGTAAGCCTATGGCCCAGCTGATGTTACGCGAGAATGCTTCGGTGACTGTATGCCATACCAAAACCCGTGATTTGCCTTACCTTACCCGCCAGGGTGAGATTTTGATTGTGGCTATTGGTTGTCCCGACTTGATAAATGCCGACATGATCAGACCTGGTGCCGTTGTTGTGGATGTGGGTATCAACAGTGTGGATAACAAATTAGTGGGGGATATTTATAACAGTATCAATGTGCCGAGTATTGAGAAAAAAGCGGCAGCCATTACGCCCGTTCCCGGTGGCGTAGGCCCAATGACGATTGCTTCGCTGCTGGAAAACACCTTTGAAATTTATAAACGGAGAATGAAGGTTGCATTATAAAGATTAAATGATTACAGGATTACAGAATTAATTAAAAGATAATGGATTATTGTTATCCATCATCCTGTAATCTTGTAATCCTGTAATTTTATTTTTTGTACTTCGTGCCCGAAGGGCGGGGTAGTGAAAAAAAAATTAGAATTCGTCAGCCACTTCCACCCATTTGTACACTTTGTCGCCGCGGCGTACCAGCTCTTTGGTGGCGATGGAGCAATATACTCCTTTTTCGGCTTTTTCGCAGGGTTTCAGGTCTACACGGATTTCTTGTAGGGTGTCTTCGTAAACCCCAGTAGTTGGACCGGTAATCAGAATATTATCGCCTAATTTGAGCTCATCGGTTTCTATCAGAATTTCAGCCACACCGATATTGGTATAGTAATTGGTAATCTTGCCGATATGGGTTTTGACGCGGGTGGCTTGTGAGCCATAGCGCTCTGACCATTCGCCCATGGTGCGGCCTAAATAGTAGCCATCCCAGAAACCCCGGTTGAAAACACTGCGCAGTCTTTCCATCCATTGGGTGACTTTTTCCTGCGTGAAACAGCCCTCTTCAATAGCTTTTAAGGCTTCATGGTAGCATTCTGTCACCATTTTGACATATTCAGCGGAACGTCCACGACCTTCAATCTTGAGAATTGTTACTCCCGCTTTGATGATTTTGTCAAGGAAACCAATGGTACATAGGTCTTTGGGCGACATGATGTATTTTCCGTCCACTTCCAGTTCCAAATCAGTTTCTGTGTCTTTGACGGTGTATTTGCGGCGGCAGAGTTGCAGGCAGGCTCCGCGGTTGGCGGAATAGCCCATGTTGTCGAGGCTGAGGTAGCACTTGCCAGATACGGCCATGCAAAGAGCACCATGTATAAACATTTCAATTTGAACCAGTTGTCCCGAAGGTCCACAGATGTTTTCATCCCGTATAGCTTGGCATATTTCAGCGGCCTGAGCCAGACTCACCTCGCGGGCCAACACCATGACGTCGGCAAATTGGGCGAAGAAGCGTACCGCTGCGATATTGGTAATATTGCACTGGGTGGAAATATGCACTTCCATGCCGATTTTGCGGCAGTACTGGATAACGGCCCAGTCGGAGGCGATAATGGCTGAGACCTCACATTTTTGGGCTAAATCAACCAATTTTACCACCTCATCCACCTCGTTGTTATATACGACTGTGTTGACGGTCAGGTAGGAGCGTACTTGATGTTCCTTGCAGATCTGGGTAATCTGTTGTAAGTCGTCGTAGTCGAAGTTGGCGGCAGAGCGTGAACGCATATTCATCTTGCCCACGCCAAAATATACGGAACCCGCACCAGCTTGGATGGCTGCCATCAGCGACTCGTACGAGCCCACAGGGGACATGATTTCGATACTCATGGATACTAGGTTATGAGTTTTTTAATGTGCTAATATGCCAATTAAATTAAGAACTAAGAGTTAAGAATTAAGAGGAAAATTTCTTGGTTCTTAATTCTTAGTTTTTAGTTCTATGTTTTCTGGAAAGATGCGTTTATAGAAAATAAGTGCCAGTACAATTCCCACGGTCACGCAGCTGTCCGCCAAATTGAAGATGGCGGGGAAAAAGTATTCTCCACCCCATAGCGGAAACCAGTCGGGCATGACAAACAAGGGAAAATAGAACATATCCACCACTTTGCCGAACAGTACAGGTGCGTATCCTCCACCGTCGGGAAAGAGGGTGGCCACGGTGAGTGGAGTACTTTCGCTGAAAATAACACCATAAAACAACGAGTCAATGATATTGCCCACTGCACCAGTGATAATCAGAGACAAAACAGTAGCCACAACCCAATCTGCTTTGTCTTTTTTTATGAGGCGGATAAGATAATAAATCAAAAAACCGACAATGATAACACGTCCAATAGTCAGCAACAGTTTGCCGATATTCTGGCCAAAGGACATTCCGAAAGCCATACCTTCATTTTCAATGAAATAAAGGTAAAACCAGTTTCCGAGGACGGGAATATGTTCACCTAAAGCCATGTGTGTCTTGACCCAAATTTTCAGAATTTGGTCTAAGACGATGAATAGAACGACAATGCAGGTGGAGAGGAGGAAGAGTTTGGAACTTTTTTTCACGGAGAATTATTTATTCTGATTCATCTTTGCTTCATAGCTTAAGGTAGCATGAGGCACGATTTTGAGGCGTTCTTTCGGGATGAGTTTTCCCGTCACGCGGCAAATACCGTAAGTTTTGTTTTCAATACGGATGAGGGCTGCTTCGAGGTTCTTAATGTATTTTTCCAAGCGGGCTGCCAACTGTCCGTTTTCTTCTTTGGACAAAACCATGTTTCCTTCTTCCAGATTTTTGAAAGTGGGAGCGGTGTCCATTGTATCGTTTCCAGCATTGCTGTACGCTTCTAAATAGGAAGCCAGGTTTTCTTTGGCTTCAGCTATCTTGCCTTCAATCAATTCTTTAAATTCAGCCAATTCCTCATCTGAATATCTTACAATAGGTTTTCCTGACATAATCTTATTTATTTTAGGTGAATAATTTTCTGCAAAGATACAAAATTTTTCAATTAGAAAATTAGCAAATTAGCAAATGTGCTAATTTATAAATTCAACAAATTATGTATTTAACTCTTCAGTTAAAAAACAGTTTAATACATTTGCTAATTTACAAATTAACCAATTTGCTAATTCATTGGCACATTAGCACATTAACTAATTAGCACATTAATTATATTTCCGCTCCGTCGAAGCAGTAAGTGCAAAGACGGTCTTTGGGCAGTCCAATGGCTTTGGCGATAGTGCTCAACTTATTGAATTTCAAGGAATCTACACCCAGATGCTGGCGGATTTTCTCCACCATGTTAGCATATTGCGGAGTGGTGTCATCCATGTATAAATGCAGATTTTTTTTGCTGTCGCCTTCCAGTTCTTCAATCACACGGCGTGAAATCAATTCCATTTCGGACTTGGAAGCGGAGAAATTGATGAATTTGCAGCCGTACAACAGGGGCGGGCAGCTAATACGGATATGAACCTCCTTGGCACCGTATTCATAGAGTTTACGGACATTGTCGCGCAACTGGGTACCACGCACTATGGAGTCGTCGCAGAAAACAGCGCGTTTGCCTTTCAGAATAGCGGCGTTGGGCAACAGTTTCATCTTGGCGACATGCTCGCGTGTCTCTTGGTTTACTGGCATAAAGCTACGTGACCAGGTGGGCGTATATTTGACAATACCGCGCTGGTAGGGAATGCCTTTTCCTGTAGCATAACCCAGGGCCATACCAATGCCGGAGTCGGGAATAGCGGAAACGAAGTCGGCTTCCACGTCGTCTTCTTTTCCCATCTCATAACCACCTTGGTAACGCATTTGTTCAATGCTGATACCTTCGTAGGCAGATGACGGAAATCCGTAGTAAATCCACAAGAAAGAACAAATCTGCATTTGCGGATTCGGAGCCAGCAGCTGTTTGAAGCCGTCGGCGGTAACCTTCATAATTTCACCTGGACCGACATAATGTTCCACGTGATAGTCCAAATTGTCGAAGCTATGGCTGTCGAAAGCCACGGCATAACCTTCATGATTCTTGCCGATGATAGCAGGGGTGCGGCCCAGGAAGTCACGGGCAACAATCAGTCCATCGTCAGTCAGAATCAGCATTGTGCAGGAACCCTGTACTTTGTGGTAAACATTCTGAATACCATCTACAAAATCTTTGCCTCGTGTAATCAGTAATGCAACCAATTCAGTGGGGTTGGTGCTTCCGGAGCTTAGCTCGGTGAATTGTTGGTTTAGACTCAGACATTCTGCCTCCAGTTCCGCCAAATTGTTGATTTTGCCCACAGTGACAATGGCAAAGCGGCCCAAGTGTGAGTTCACCACAATGGGTTGGGCGTCCGTATCACTGATAACGCCGATACCATGCGTGCCCTTGAATTTCGGCAAGCTGTCGCTGAATTTTGTACGGAAATAAGTGTTTTCGATGTTGTGAATGGAGCGGAAGAAGTTTTCCCCTTCCATAGTGGCCATACCGGCACGTTTTGCTCCGAGGTGTGAATGGTAGTCTATACCATAAAATAAATCAGATGCGCATTCCTTGTGTGATGCGACACCAAAGAATCCTCCCATAATGAATTGAAAATTAAAAGGTTATCCATTCTGCTTCTACCCTGTTAGGAAGGTGCAAATTTACAAAAAAATTGTTTTTCATAATTATAAAATAGGATAATTTTGTATTTTTGCAGCTTCAATTTTGATAATGAAAAAGTTACCAGACAATTTAGCAATTCGGATAATCTTCAACGTTTTGGCGTATTTGTTGCTTATTCCTTTTGTTTTTGTAGCTTTTCGCTATATTCCCAATGCCCATTGGCCCTTGAATTTGGATAGGGTGCTGTTGTTTTTGGCTTTGGTGGCGTTGGTAACTTTTGTGCTGCGAAAACAAAAAATCATTATTACTGCACTTTGGTTGCTGGTTTTTGGTATTTTAACGGTGGGGTCACTGAGCAATGGCTATGGTTTCCGCTTGGCCTACAAGGACTATAAAGAAATGGTGTATGGCATTTTTACCGAGCCGGAACCTGACAGCACGCCTCGGGATTTACGTCCTTTTCCACATAAAACCAAGTATATCCAGGCGGTGGATTATTATAATCCAGAAGTGCGGAATTATGCGGTATCTTTGACGGCAGATGATAGTCTGAAAAAATATATTACCGATTATCATGAATATCGTCGCTTAATCCAGTGTTTTGCGGTGTTCCGTGACATTAATAAACGTTGGAATTATGTGAATGACCCTCTTGGCCAGGAGTATTTGGTGAAGGCCAGCGAGAATTTAGGCGTTTTTTCGGGCGACTGTGATGACCATTCTATCATGATGGCTGCCGCGGTCATGTCGATAGGGGGCACGATGCGCTTGGTGCACACCACGGAACATGTGTATCCGGAGATTTTGATTGGCGACCGTCAGAATCTGGAAGATGTCAATTACCTCATCAAACAAGTTATGTTTAAGGACGAGTCGGATGGGAAAAGACTTCATTATCATATAGATAATCAAAAGCAGATTTGGCTGAATCTAGACTACACCGCCCGGTATCCTGGTGGTGAATTTTTAGGGTCTGATGTTATTGCGATACTGAACCTGTAACAAATTAGCAAATTAGTAAATTAGTAAATGTGCTAATTAATTTGCTAATTAACGAATTTGCTAATTTGCTAATTACTTCACCAGTTTCTTGATGACGCAGCTGTTCTTGCTGTCGCTGATTTTCAGGATGTAAAAGCCTGATGCGTAAGGGAAATCAAATTCCAAATATTCGCCGCTGCCACTCACTCTTTGCTGGCTTCGCATGAGCAATTTGCCTTCCAAGGAATATAACTCTATCAGCATATCCTCTTCATTAGCAGGTAAAATATTGATTTGCAGATTATTTCTGATGGGATTGATAACTCTTACATCAAAATCGGCCAATGTTGGTATAGAAACCGGGCTGACATCGATGGACAAATCCATAATTACCGGCAGGTGGTCGGACATGTTGTATAAAGCATCGGCCACAGTGGATGGAACATCTTGATTGGCTGGATAATTGATACTTTTATTGAAATGATTGCCATCATTGCCCACTGCATGATAGGATTCAGGAATACAGCTTACTTTGCGACTCCCGTAAAATACTGGCGAAGAGACCAGAATGAAATCGAAACGGTCGTCCAAGCCACCTGCTGAGGCACAGTCATTGTCGTCGCTATGGGTGGACTGGGTGTGAACATTTCGATAGCTGTAATTGTTATTCCACTCTCCTTCCACATTAATGGGGTCATAGAATTTATATAGGCTATTGGGGTAATTAATCAAATACTGATAAGCGTCCTCGGAGGCTCCATAAAGGTTAAAATCGCCTGAAAGACAATAATTTCCATATTCGCCAATGCTTTCCAGTTTTGACATGAGTTGAACTACCTGGCTATATCGTTTTTGTTCGTTATCGCTGCCCGTTCCGGCTTTCAGGTGGGCTAACAGAAAAGTGGTGAAAATGGTATCCCCTTGCAACAGGTTCGGTGTGAGGTAGTACATCCTGTAGCCATTAATGTCACGGTTGACGGTTGCGATATAGAAGTGGCTGTGAAGGGCTAATTTAGCGGAATTATAGAACAGCATATTGGCGATGGAACCTCCTGAATAGTTTGTCAGCGGGCCATGCATGTAGCCATATCTTCCATTGGTATTCAGCACATTGTTGACGATACGGTTGGCATAGCTTACATTACTGCCAATTTCATTGACCATCAGCACATCGGGTTCCACGTAGTCGATAATAGTGCGCAGTGCGGCATCCTTGGTGTTCAGATTGTTTGTGGTTTGGTTACAGCCATATACTGTTTGTTCAGTGTAATACAGAAGATTATACTGCATTATACGGATAGTTTCCGTTTGGGCAAAGCCAAAAGGAAGCAGTGCCAATCCTAATACAATAACAAGCGTAAATTTTTTCATTTTTGTCAATTAGGGTGCAAAGGTACAGAAAAATCTTGTTGGTTCAAAAATAATATATACCTTTGCAAAATAAAATTGTTCATTATGGCAAATTCTGGAAAAACATCAAAACACCGCGTCCTGTGTGTCGCAGTGGCGCTTGGTTGCTCTTTGTTCGGCATTCTGCTGGGAATTTCACTGAACTTGAATTCACATGATGTGATAAGATCTTATCAGAATTCTCAGGCTACTCTCGTACAAAACAACGAGAAGCTGAAGGTTATGCGGGATGCAGAATGGCATCGGCTGGCCGATATTGCGCATGAGAATGAAGACTCAACCTTGTTTAGGACATTGTGCGGATTGTCGGATCAGAGTGTGATATATCAATATGTGGATTCTCTGCGGACAGCATTGATCATCTATGTGGATGGGGTACAGGGTGAACAACTCAGAAGACCTGATGCGGTGTCAGATCCCACTTTCTTTATGATTAATCAAGAAAATGCGAGAGAGTTGCGGGATAAGTTGCAACAATATCAGGATTTTCTGAACAGCTGTATCAGAAAAGGATATGGATATACCACTGTTGATTTTGAATTAAATGATCGATATCCCTTTGGGAGGAGAGTGAGTTGGGAGAGTTATCATTTTGAGAATGTAATGGCGATAGAGGCGGTGTGCCAGCTGGATATGATCAAACAGCAACTGATGATGGCCGATTTGACGGTGTTCAGGAGTCTCATCCATGCTTATGAAAAATCCAGAAATTGAAAACAATTAAAACTTTAAGATATGAAAAAGAGTATTTTCAGATTGGGTGCCACCACCATCACGATGTTAAGTTTGGCCTTATTATTCAAAATTCAGCACTGGGCAGGTGGCGGTATTTTATTGATTCTGACCCTCGCTGGCCTGGTGCCGATCACAGCATTTCTAACCGCCAACTACCTTGGCAAGGAAGAGGATGAGGAGCGATAGGTATGCATGGGACATTGTTAAGCAAGTAGTTTATCGAAAATAATCTCAATAGATGATGCTTGAAAAAATATCAGTGAAAATCATAGCTCTTTGGCTCTTTTTGCTGCCGTTGAATATGGTGGCGCAGAGCCTGGCGGGACAGCCGCTTCCCCCTGCCGAAAGCAAAGCCCGTTTGCAACAGTTGGGCGACTCTTTGCGGAAATATGACGACTTTTACTACTTTGATCGCGATGGTTTGGCTGTGGTGATGCGTTATACGAATACATCAACGGGTGGGAAGAAGAGAAAGTTTGGAATAATCAATGATAATGGCGAACTGGTATTGCCTTGCGAATATGACTGTATCAGGGAACAATATCATTCAAACTTGATTATGGTTAGCAAAGGAGAGTTGGCAGGTTTTGTGGATCCGCAGATGAATTGGGTGATACCAATGCATTATCAGGATATATATTGCGATCTTGAAACAGATGACTATTTTTGTTTCGGATTAGTAATGGCGGTGGACAGCACCAACCGAGTGGGAGTTATGGATAGCACTGGCCGGCAGATTTTGTCCCGCTTGTATGAGTGTGATTGGATTAATATTCTTACACCAAACCTATTCATTGTTGTCCGTGGCGAAGAGGCAGGTGTCGTGAACCGAAAAGGGGAAACCGTCATTCCGTTTAACTATACTTATTTATCGCCATGTGGTAATTACATAAGGGCAATGCAAAACAATAAACTGGGTTTATTAGACACATTGGGGAACGTGATTATACCTCTTCAGTTTGACAATGTTGGAGTAGAGTTTAACGGGAGTCTTTTTCTCGTGTGTAAAAATGACCGATGGGGGTTGATGGACACAACTGGCAAAATGGTGATTCCATGCACCTATGAAAAACCTTTGTATGAAGCTGCGCCTGGATTATGGATTTGTTTGAAATATGTTCAGGGAAGCCCCAAGGAAGGCGTAATCAATAGCCGTGGAGAAGTGGTGCTGCCCTGTGAAAATGAATTTGTTAGATTCAGCAGAACAGGAGACAGAATTCTTGCGTTTCGATTGGATTCTCGTGGCTATGAAAAATGCTATTTGTACAACCGGGAGGGTCATTTACTGGACACATTGGATGAATTTTCTTTTGATGGAATTGATGAAATCAATCATGTGTCTATGATACCCGTGAAACGTAATGGGAAATGGGGCTTCTTTAATCTTGATTTTCAGTTGGTTGTTCCTTTTCTTTACGATAAGGTAAAGGGTTCCGATGGATACGGGGAAGTCGCATTGCCCGACAATAAAATCGCCGTGCTGAACGAGCAAGGGGAAGTATTGATTACGCTACCGTTTCCTTACGACCACACTTATGTGATTCCTTCAATAAATGGCTGGTATTATGTACATTATGGGTCAAGATATCCAGTATATGATGATGTAGAATTCTTAGGTTTTATCGACACATACGGCAACAGTACATTCACAAAGGAAGAGTTGGAGAAAATGAAGGCACATTCCAAACAATAAAAGGATTCCTTCTTTATACTATTGGTCGAGTTACAGAACACTCATCATACTTGTTTTGCACATTTTTGCATTTGAATAATCCTATGAAAATATCAGAACTCAAAAAGAAACAGAAAACAAGTGGGTGTTATGTCGTATGTGATGGAAAGAATCACGAATGGTGGTGGAGCCCAGTTACCGAACAAAGATTTCAACTTCCAAGACACTCAACAGCAGATGTTGGCAAGGAATTAATGAGATATGTTAGGGAACAGTCGGGAATTAATGTGAAATAATCTAATTTGAATGAAAAATGGAAAACATCGAGGTGATCATAGAGCGTAACAATGATGGAAGTTACACAGCAGTACCCCAACACAAGCACAAAATCGGTTTTATCGGAATGGGGAAAACAGTAGAAGAAGCCATGGATGATTTAAGGAATTCATACACGGAGGCAAAAGAAATGTTTCCTACGTTGCCTGCAATGGAGTTTACATACAAGTTTGACACAGCCAGTTTTCTACAATACATTAATGGAAGACTTAATCTTGCTGATTTGCAAGCTATTACTGGGATAAATCGCCATCAACTCAGCCACTATGCCACAGGGAAAAGTCGTCCTTCCTCCAAGACAGTTCAGCGCATTCAGGAGGGAATTACACGATTTTCGGAAGAGTTGCAAAAGGTGTGTCTGATATAATATCCGATTAACGATCAATCACCAGCTTCTTGATAATGACTGTCTGGTTTTCGCTGTGGATTTTTAAGAGGTAGAGTCCGGCGGGAAGCTGCGAAACATTAATGGTGCAGTGGTTGTCCCATGCCTCGGTGTGCAACACTTCCCTTCCTGTGAGATCAAAAATGGCTATTTCATTGATTTCTACCGAATTGCTCTGAATGGTGAATTGTTCGTGGGCAGGGTTGGGATATACAGCCACCAGTGCAGGATCGATGAGGGCAACCGCACTGCCATAGTGGAAAACGTTGACCGAGTCGGCACCGAAAATTTCACCCACCAATTCAGGATAATCGATAAAGGGATTACGATTGTGCTGGATATTAAAGATAGCGTTGTTGCGGTCAATTTCTTTCTGACTGACAGGGTCTTCCTCATGCCAGCGAATCAGCATGGCCAAAGCCCAGGGGTTGAGATTGCCGTCGGTGAACATGGAAGGGGTGCTTATGTCGAAATCGCGGTTGTAGTAGCGTGTGCACATATATAGCAATGAACGGGCTATATCCCCTTTGTATGCGTCAATAGGTTCGAAAACAGTGCCTGAATAGCCAGGGGTAACGGAACTTCCTCGTTTTGAGCCATTGAGGCTGGTCCAATTGGCATTGCCCACTTCGCCAAAAGGAAGGTTGCCTCGCTGATTGTTCACTTGTCCATCGGTAGGATACATGTGAAACAAGTCTGTGTACATGGGAGTCTGACCATTGAACCAACTTTGGGGCACCACATGCTCCCGATTATAGCAATCCCCTTCGCTGTTATAAGTACCGCATTGGTCAGTGATGGGAGTATATTCGTAGGGAGGGGTACCACCAGGAATGTCGGAGTATATATCCCATATTTTACCATTGCTCTTGACATCCGTCTGTGTGAAAGCATTCCATAAACCGCTGTATGTCAATGAATTTGTATTGTTATTGATAATTTGTGCCAAGGCAATTCGTAATGCCCGTCCCTTTTTGCCGTCGGCGGCATTATAATAGCCAGCGGGTTCTTGGGCAGCGAGGGTGAAGGTCCAGAGGATAGCAGTTATCAGTAGTAGGTGTTTTTTCATATTGGTGTGTTTTATTTATCGTTTGCCTTCTGGCACATCTCCACCATCTTCACACATTCTTTGGCTTCCTTTACATCATGCACCCGGAGAATGTGGGCACCTTTCATCAAGGCGATGGTGTTCAGCACGGTGGTGCCATTCAAAGCTTGTTGGGCGTTAGTATTTAAAAGTTTGTATATCATTGATTTCCGTGAAATCCCCACTAAAATTGGCAAGCCAAAACTATCAAAGGCATTGAGGTTATTCATCAGGAAATAATTCTGTTCCAATGTTTTACCGAAGCCAAAGCCTGGGTCAAGAATGATGTCATTGGCTCCCAGCTCTTTCAGTTTGGCCACTTGGGTACCGAAGAAACGCATCATGTCGCCGATGAGGTTCTCGTATTGCGTATGCTGTTGCATCACATCGGGTTTGGCGGGGGTGTGCATCAGGCAGTAGGGCACTCTGGCCTTCGCCACGGTGGGTATCATGTTTTCGTCGAAGGTGCCGCCAGACACATCATTAATCATGGCCGCACCATGGTCCAAAGCCACTTGGGCAACCGATGCCCGCCAGGTATCTATAGAAAAAATAGCATCTGGGAAGTGCTGTAAAATAAGCGTTACAGCCTGTTGAATACGTTCTGTTTCGGTAGTTTCGTCAATGTCTGCGGCTCCGGGGCGGGTGGACATGGCACCAATGTCGATAATGTCCGCTCCTTCTTCCAGTAATTGGGCAGTGCGGTCAACAATTGCTTTTTCGGTGGTATATCGGCCTCCATCAAAAAAGGAATCTTCCGTATAATTCAAAATGCCCATTATCAAGGGATGGGACAAGTCACAGAGTTTTCCTTTGAAATTGAGCCACATGGTTTATTTTTTTACGGTTTTATTTTTCTGCCAGTTAATTTCTTTGTAAACAGGAATGTTGTCACGTTTGACAATGGAATAAATCAACAACACCAAACCGGCAAGGAGAATGGGAATACTCAATATTTGACCAATATCGAGGGTCATATCCATTTCTTTGCTGACTTGCACTTCCTTGAAGAATTCAATGATAAAGCGAGCAGTGAAAATCACAAAGAAAATCAAGCCAACAGTTCTTCCTGCAGGTACTTTTCCTTTGGCAAATTTGAAATAATAGATGACAAAGCACAAATACAGCAACAAATATACGCAAGCTTCATAAAGTTGTGCGGGGTGGCGGAAAGTGCCGGCAATGCCGGGACCGCCAAGGGTAAAGTCGAAAGCCCATGGTACAGTGGTGATGCTACCCACAATCTCGTGGTTCATCAGGTTGCCGATTCTGACCATACCTGCGGCAATGGGAATGACAATGGCCAAACGATCGCACAACCACAAGGCGTTCATCTTGTATTTCCAGGCAAAATAACAGAGAAAAGCTGTGATGGCAATGACCGCACCATGGCTGGCCAATCCCTGATAGCCTACAAACTGCCCGTCTTGGATGGGTAGAATAATTTCGGTAATACCCTTGAGACTGGTGAAATATTCGGGTTCGTAAAAGAGAAAATGTCCTAAACGCAGACCCACAATGGTCCATACAATGGTCCAAATGGATAGTTTGTCACATAACTGCTGGGAAATGTTTTCAGTTTTAAATATCTTGCTTAAAGTAAGATAGGAAAAGAAGAAACCGAAAGCGAGGAGCATTCCGTACCATCTGACTTCAATGGGACCAATGGAGAATGCGACAGGATTAACGGTCCAAGAGATGTAATTTAGGGTGAACATGGTTTTAATGTACTAATTAGTTAATGTGCCAATGTGCTAATGAAATTATGAACTAAGAATTAAAAGCTATGAATGTTGAATTGTTTAATTGTTGAAATGTTGAATTTTAATTCCCCATCTAGAAGGGGAATTAGAGCTCCCCTATAACTGTTAATTATCAATTGTTAACTATAAATTGTAACCTGATTACTGTTTCAACGCTTCTTGCAGCAGCTGGTTCAGCACGGTGGGGGAGATATCCCGGGTTATCTTGCCTTGCTCACACAGCGAAATTTGTCCCGTTTGTTCGGACACCACAATGGCCAATGCATCGGTGAACTGGGTGGCTCCGATGGCAGAACGGTGACGCAGGCCTAAGTCAGTAGGCAAATCCTCATCCTTGGACACAGGCAGTATGCAGCGTGCGGCAGCAATACGGTGATTCTTGATGATGACAGCACCATCGTGCAAAGGACTGTTTTTGAAGAAGATGTTTTCCAGCAGTTCACGGGAAATCAGGGAGTCGATTTTTTCGCCGGTTTGCAAATAGTCGTATAGTGGGGTAGCACGGGCCACAATGATGAGTGCTCCAGTTTTGGAACTGGCCATGCGCTTGCATGCGCGTACGATGGAGTCGATATCCTCGGCATAATCTTCCGAACTCAGATTTTTGTTTCGCCGTCTTTCAATGAATTTGGTGAAATGGGTGTTGCCTATGTATGTGAGAAATTTGCGGATTTCGGGCTGGTAAATGACAATCAGCGCGACCAAACCTACACTGAAAATCTTGCCCAGTATGTCGGCAAACATCGTTAAATGGAAGTAACGGGCAACGGTCCAAATGATGAAAACAATAAAGATACCGAAGAAAACTTTCACGGCGCCGGTACCCCGCAAGAGACGGTACAGCCAGTACATCAAAATGGCGACCAGCAGGATATCCACCGCATCGGAAATGCCGAATTTCAAAAAGCTTAGTGCGAATAAATTCATCTTCCAAATTTTTTGCAAAAATACAATTTAATTAGCAAATTAGCAAGTTGGTTAATGTGCTAATTAACAATGTGCTAATGTGCCAATTTAATTAACAAATTTGTTATTGGGAAAATTCGCAAATGAAACTAGCTTTTTGAAAGCACCGAATCGTATAATAAAATTTATTCGTTGGTATAGAATTCGAGAAATTTGTGTAACTTTGCAAGTTAGTTCTGAAAAAAATGGCAAAAGAAAAAAATATACCACAAGTCGCTATCAAAAACAGGAAAGCGGAGTTTGAGTATTACCTGCTCACATCCTTTTCCGCGGGATTGGTACTTTGTGGAACTGAAATAAAATCTATCCGGGCAGGCAAGGCTAATTTGACCGACAGCTACTGCTCTTTCATCAATGGTGAACTATGGGTGCACAACCTGCACATCAGCGAATATGCCCATGGCAGTTACAATAACCATGAGCCGAAGCGTGACCGTAAACTGTTGCTCAACAAAAAGGAACTGAAAAAACTGATGAGCAAACTCAATGACCGAGGCACCACCATCATTCCTACTTTGCTGTGGATTAATGAGAAAGGCTATGCCAAACTCGACATTTCATTGGCAAGAGGTAAGAAAATGTACGACAAACGCGAAAGTATCAAGGAAAAAGATAATCGCAGGGCCGCTGCCCGTGAGGAGGAATAGTTATGGAAACAGATATGGTGAACATGGATATCGAACGCTCGTATTTCAGCATTGGTGATACGGCTAAGATGTTTAATCTTACGCCTGCCACCTTGCGTTTTTGGGAGAAGGAATTTACTGAAATCAAGCCGTTTAAGAATAAAAAAGGGGAGCGATATTATACCCGCCAGGATATTGATATCATTAAAACTATTCATTATCTGACCAAGACCAAGGGCTATACCCTCAAAGGTGCCAAGGAGGCCATGAAAAGCAATTTCATGAAAGAGACCTGCAATGCCCATATTGCCGATACTTTGTTAAAGGTGAAACGGTTGCTTTTGGAAATAAAAGAAGGATTATAATTTGATTGCCATATAAAAAATTATATATTAACCATAAAATCATCAAAATATGACAAAGAAAATTTTATCTTGGAGCGCAGTTGCCTTAGTGGCACTGATCATTTTATCAGTGGCTGTGGTTTCATGCAAAAAAAGTGAAACTTCAAACGAAGACAACAACTCAGTTGTGGGCGTATGGTCTGGTACAGAGGGTAATACAGATTATAAACTTACTTTTTCGGATAACAAAACCGGATTGTATGAGGATTTTTATCATTCTTCCTCTGGCGGGGTAGAACATGTTTACATGCCATTTGACTATACAATGACTGATAGTCAAAGCGGAAGTCTCACCCTTCATGATGACGATGGTTCTTATTTGGCGGGAGATCCGGAAATTTTGTATTTTGAAATCATCAGTGGAAATATGGTTTTGTACCGTTACCACTATGGCAATAAGGAAACAATATGTCTGCTGCATAAAGAATAATGCAATTTGCAGATTCTTTTAAGTATCGGTGGCAATTTGGCTCACTGTTTTTTACCATCCTGACAGCCTGTCTGATTTGTACAAACAGGCTGTCGTGGCATATTCTTACCACTCCATTGCTCACGGCGTTTCTAATCAGTGCTCCGACATCTTTGTTGCCTGGAATTATACGTATAGTGGTGCAGATTGTTGTTGGAGAAATTGTGGTTGCAGTGTGTTTGGTAGATGCTTATTGTCAGATTTACCTTAAAGCATCAATATCTCCACACATTCTCAGCGTTATTTCGCAAACAAATCTTTCAGAGGCCAGCGAGTTCCTGTCTACTTTCATAGGTCCGAATGTTTTCTTCCAATGGCGTATCATCGGATTGTTGTTGGTGGGTATTTTGTTTCCATTGTCCTATATTCCTGCTGTAAATAATAAAATTGGAACCAGGTTACTCCGTTTTTTTCCTAGGGGACGACGTACTCGCATAGTGGTTGCTATACTGCTGATGGTCTGCTTGGTGGTTGAGTTACCAGCTTCAGTACGTTTCTTACAGTTTTTCAGGTCTGGTGCTAATCCTGATTTTGTGGAAAGCCTTATTTTCCGCAATTATCATCAAGATATGCCCACACCATTGCACCGGCTTGCATATTCATGGCAAACTACCAGCGTGTCCATGCGTGCTATGGGGATGTTGCGAGCCAATACTTACGGTGCCACTATCGACAAAACAAGCCATCGCTCTCCACATATTGTGCTTGTCATCGGTGAGAGTTTCAACAAACATCACTCCTCTCTATATGGTTACTCTCTTCCTACAACTCCATTGCAGCAACGACGTATGGAGAAGGGGGAATTGTTCCCTTTTACTGATGTGGTGACCCCATGGAATATCACGAGTAATGCTATTCTCCATCTTTTTGCTGTAGGTTCCGATGATTCTGATGGAACCTTAGCCAATCGCATACTCTTCCCAATACTATTTCGAAGGGCAGGCTACGAGGTGACCTTCTTTTCTAATCAATATAGGATAAAAGGATTCTTTTCTGGAGCTACCAGTGAAGCTGGAAATTTTTTTCTTTCCGATCGAGATATGAGCGATTCTCTCTTTTCCTATCGTAATAGTCGTTTCTCACAGAGAGATATGGGTATTGTACGCCAGTTGTCAGAGTATTATGCCAAGAAAACCGTTACTCCGTTCACTCTTGACATCATTCATCTCAAAGGGCAGCATTTTGATTATAGTCTTCGCTATCCAAGCGAGGAGTCTTTTTTCTCTGTTGAAGATTATGCCGACCGTGGTCTTGACAGACAGTCTGTGTTGACAGTAATGCATTATGACAATGCTACACGGTACAATGACCGTGTGCTTGACAGCCTTTTGTTATTCTATGAGAGCATGGAATCAATCGTTGTTTTCATTTCTGACCATGGTGAAGAAATTTATGACGATCTTCCTGTGCAAGGAAGGCTTTTTCAGAGGCCCGACAAGTTTCAGGCTCGCAACGAATACGAAGTCCCTATGTGGATATGGTGTTCGCAACGTTACTTTGAGGTTCACCCTGAGATCATAGCTTCAATTAAAGACGCGACAAGCCGACCACTAATGTCCGATAACATTCCACAGTTGTTGCTCTATCTTGCCGATATCAATAGCCGATGGGTGTTAGAAGAGCAGAATGTTTTGTCACCATCCTATCGGAAAAGCCGCCGAATTATTGGTGGTGAAGTCGATTATGATAACATTATTGAAAAGAACCATTGCAATTGAATGTAAAAAATAATTATATGCGTAAATATTTTATTATCATTGTTTTAGCTGTGTTATGTGTTTTGCATACACAAGCGCAGAATTATTTCATTGTTCCCCGTCAAACAGGTATAATCCCCACTCCCCAGCATGTGACTTTCCAAGAGGGGTATTATGGTCTGAAGGATTTTCAGCAACCTGTTGTTGAAACGCAGTTGATAAGTTCATTTCCCATTGATACCAATGCGGATCAGGCTTATATCTTGGATGTTAAAGTCGATAAAATTGTCATTCAGGCGCTCACAGAGTTGGGTTTGTTTTATGGGCAGCAGAGTGTGAAGCAACTGATGAGGTATTTCAAAAAGGAGTCGGGAGAAGTGAGCATTCCTTGCATGAGGATTGTGGACTATCCCAAGCTGAAATACCGTGGCTGGATGGACGATATCAGCCGGGGACCGATTCCGAACATGGAATTTCTGAAACGAGCTATTGCCACTTTGGCTGAGTATAAATTAAACTTTTTCAATCTTTATACAGAACATGTTTTTAAGCTGGATAAATATCCTGATATTGCGCCCACCGATGGCTTGACCGCTGCGGAAATCAAGGAGTTGGAGGATTATGCCGCTCAATTTCATATTGAATTTTTCGGTAACCAGCAGTGCTTTGCCCATGCGGAAGAAACTTTCAAGATCCCTTTCTACCAGAATATGGCGGATACCAAATTCAATTGGAATCCGGGAGAACCTAAGACATACGATTTTCTGCGTTATGAGCTGGAAACAGTAGCCAAGGCTTACCAGTCGCCGTTTTTCAATATCAACTGTGATGAAACGGAGGCCTTGGGAAGTGGCAGGGCCAAAGAGTATGTGGACTATGCGGGAGGTGCATCGCAGGTGTATGCCAAGCATATTCAGTGGGTGTATGATGTGCTGAAACCATTAGGCAAAAAAGTGATGATGTGGGGTGATATTGCTGCCAAAGACCCCGTGATTACGGCACAATTGCCCAAGGACATGCTGATGTTGGTGTGGAGTTATTCGCCCTCGGACAGCTATGTGGATATGATGGAACCTTTTGAAAAACAAGGTCTTGACTTTATGGTGGCACCCGGCATGAGCATGTGGGGCTCCGTCTTTCCGAGCGAGGAGACCTATACTAAGAATATCGCCAATTTGGTGCGCGACGGTTATCAGCATGGGGCAATTGGCATGATGAACACTGCTTGGGACGATTCGGGTGAGTCGCTGTTCAACAGCACCTGGCATGGTATGGCATGGGCCGCCGAGATGAGCTGGAATCCTATCCGACAAACCGAACCCGCCAAAGCCAACCAGGAGAGAGAAAAAAGACTGAGCACTTTCAACGAGGCTTTTGCCACTGCGTTTGTTGTGCCGGCAGATGGTTTTCAACTGATGAAAGATCTGGAACGTGTGGGAATTCAGAATTATTTCAACAGCTTGGGCTTGTATGAAAGTGTGTGGGATTTTTATCCTTCGAAAATCAGTGAGAAAACATGGCAACTACATAAACGGACTTTCCAAATAATTGAAAATCAGAAAAAACAATACGAGGTATCGGATGAGCAAAAAACAAAAGATCCGCAGTATCACGCTGCGATGAGAATTGCCCATTATGTATGTCTCCGACAGCAAACTGCCAATATGATTGGGATGTTGAGGTATGCTATCAGTCAGAAACTTCAGGATAATAAGCAATTTTCAAAAGCGGCCATCAAAAATGACATTCAAGCCACTTTGGAGCTTTTGCACGAGACCAAGTTGGCCTATATGAAACTGTGGGATGAGGAGTGCCGCCCTTATTGCCGGAATATTGTGGAAGAACGGTATGACAGGTTAGCACAGGAGCTGATGGATATTCCGTATCATGTTATCATTTCTTCCAGTCAAAATGAGAAAAACGAGGTGGAAGTTAGCCTTCGTACGCTTTTTAACGATCAGGAAATCTATTACACCTTAGATGGCCGTGAGCCGCAATTAGGAGAAAAATATGAAGCTCCCATCGTGCTTTCGCAATCTGCCACCATACATGCTATGACGATGAATCCTTTCAAAGAAAAGGTTTTATCAGAAAAATATATATTGATACACAAGGCTTTGCAGAAAATCAGCAAACTGAACACAGCTTATTCGGAGTATCGCCCGCAGTATGCTGCATCAGGAAAAATGGGACTGGCGGATGGTATTATCGGTAGCGAAAGTTACCTTGATGGCTGTTGGCAGGGCTATTGGGGCAATGATATAGATGTGGAGTTCGATTTCGGCAAAGCCACTATCATTCATGAGTTTAAGACCCGTTTTCTGCAAAATATCCACGACTGGATTATGTGTCCGCAGACAGTGGAGTTATATAGCTCAAAAGATGGAGTTAATTATCAGTTATACAAAGTTTTAACAGTACCAAATGTGGAATATACCGCGGAAAGAACAGGCGTTTTCACGCTTCAGGTTAATGATTTGAACATAAAATCACGCTATGTCCGTGTGGTGGTGAAGAACGGGGGTAATTTGCCTTCCTGGCATCAGGCTCCTGGCCAGCCGTCGTATATTTTCTGCGATGAAATGATTTTCAGATAAAAATAACAACATTTAGGTTATTCGGGAAAATTTCCGTACCTTTGCACCCCAATTTTAAAATATAAAAATAATGAGTTTTTTAGGCAAACTTTTCGGGACTAAGGCAGACCGAGACTTGAAAGAATTAAAACCTTATCTCGAAAAAACATTAGCAGCATACGAGACCATCAAGGAATTAACCAATGATGAACTTCGACATAAAACAGTTGAATTCAAGCAGCATATAGCGGAAACCATCAAGGAGGAAGAGGACAGAATAGCTGAAATCAAGGATTATCTTGACAAAAACTATGACATGCCTGTTCAGGAAAAGGAGGATTTCTACAAAGAATTAGAACAGTTGGAAAAACGCTCCTACAAGAAAACACAGGAGGTGCTGGATGAAATTCTGCCCCAGGCATTTGCTGTGATGAAGGAGACGGCCCGCCGTTTCAAAGAAAATGAAATCGTGGAAGTTACCGCAACCCAAATGGATAGGGACATTGCGGCTTACAGAAGCTGTATTGACATTGTGGATGACAAGGCCCGTTACCATAACACCTGGTCCGCAGGCGGCAATATGATTACCTGGGATATGTGCCACTATGATGTGCAGCTGATTGGTGGTACGGTATTGCATCAGGGTAAAATCGCTGAGATGGCGACAGGTGAAGGTAAAACCTTGGTGGCTACTTTGCCGGTGTATCTGAATGCGCTTCCAGGCAAGGGTGTGCATGTGGTAACCGTGAATGATTATCTGGCCAAGCGTGATGCCGAGTGGATGGGTCTGTTATACGAATTCCATGGTTTGACCGTGGATTGCATCGATAAGCACGAGCCAAACTCCGAAGCACGCCGTAAGGCCTACGCAGCAGATATTACTTACGGTACCAACAACGAATTCGGTTTCGACTATTTGCGTGACAACATGGCCCGAAATCTTACCGAGTTGGTGCAGCGTCCGCATAATTTCGCCATCGTCGATGAGGTTGACTCCGTGTTGATTGACGATGCCCGTACCCCGTTGATTATTTCAGGTCCCACTCCAAGAGGCGAGCAGCAGGAATTTGACCTGTATAAACCTGTGGTTGAAAAATTATACAATGCCCAGAAGGTTTATGTGGCTGAAATTTTGACCAAAGCCAAGAAATTGTTGGCAGAGAATCCCGATCCAAAACCGACGGATGAAGGAGCTATGCTGTTACTCCGTGCTCAGCGCGGTCTGCCGAAAAACAAGGCTTTGATTAAGTTCCTCAGTGAACAAGGTATCAAGCAGATCTTGCTGAAGACTGAAGGTTTCTTCATGCAGGAGCAAAACAGAAATATGCACCTTATCGATGATGAATTGTATTTTGTAATTGAAGAAAAACAGAATACGGTGGATATCATGGATAAGGGTATCGAGCTGATTTCCAAGGATGCTGAAGAAGCCAAGATGTTCATCATGCCGGATGTGGGTGCTGAAATCGCGGAACTGGAGAAAGAAAATCTCGACCCGAAAGAAAAACAGGAACGCAAGAATGAGATTTACCGCAATTTCTCTATCGCTTCCGAAAGAATCCATACCATCCATCAGTTGCTGAAAGCCTATACCATGTTCGAAAAGGATGTGGAATATGTGATCATTGACAACAAGGTGAAGATTGTGGATGAGCAGACCGGTCGTATCATGGAAGGCCGTCGTTATTCCGATGGTTTGCACCAGGCTATCGAGGCCAAGGAAAACGTGAAAGTGGAAGCCGCTACGCAGACATACGCTACCATCACTTTGCAGAACTATTTCAGAATGTACAAGAAACTGTCGGGTATGACAGGTACCGCTGAAACCGAAGCTGGTGAGTTCTGGAATATCTATAAACTGGATGTGGTGGTGATTCCGACGAACCGCCCCATCGCTCGTATTGATGCGGAAGATATGGTTTACAAAACCAAACGTGAGAAGTTGGCCGCGGTAGTGGATAAGATTCTGGAATTGCATGAAGAAGGCCGTCCTGTTTTGGTAGGTACTACTTCGGTGGAAGACTCTGAGTTGCTTTCCAATATTTTGACTCGCCGCCGCATTGTCCATAACGTGTTGAACGCAAAACTGCACAAGAAAGAGGCTGACATCGTGGCTGAGGCTGGTCAGGCAGGTACGGTGACCATTTCCACTAACATGGCAGGTCGTGGTACCGATATCAAGTTAGGACCCGGCATCAAGGAAAAGGGTGGTTTGGCTATTATTGGTACAGAACGTCACGATTCGCGTCGTGTGGACCGTCAGCTGCGTGGTCGTGCCGGTCGTCAGGGAGACCCCGGTAGCTCTCAGTTCTATGTGTCTCTGGAAGATAACCTGATGCGTCTGTTCGGTTCCGACCGTATCGCCAAGGTGATGGATACGCTGGGTTTGCAGGAAGGTGAGGTGATTCAGCACAGCATGATTACCAAGTCTATCGAGAGAGCCCAGAAGAAAGTGGAGGAAAACAACTTTGGTATTCGTAAACGTTTGCTGGAATACGACGACGTGATGAACCACCAGCGTAGCAATATCTATGACAAGCGTCGTAACGCTTTGTTTGGTGACCGTTTGGCTATCGATATTTCCGAGATGTTCTATGATGTATGCTCTATTGTGGTGGACAACAACTGGGGTGCCAAGGATTATGAGGGATTCTGTCAGGAAATGATTACCACCTTCGGTTGTGAGTCACCGTTTGATTCCAGCCGTTTCTTGCAGGAGCGTCCGCAGAAGCTGGCAGATGAGCTGTTCCCATTCATTTATGAGCATTATAAAAATAAAATACAGCAGTTGAGCAACATGGCCTACCCGATTATTGAAAGGGTATATCTGGAACAGGGCGACCGTTACCAGAATATTGCCATTCCTTTCACCGATGGATTCAAGAATATGACCATTGTGGCTCCGCTGAAAAAATCGTATGAAACCAAGGGACGTGAGGTAGGTTTGTCTATTGAAAAGAGTATCACGTTGTCGGTTATTGATAATGCTTGGAAAGAGCACCTCCGCGATTTGGATGACTTGAAACAATCCGTGCAAAATGCCTCTTACGAGCAGAAAGACCCGCTGTTGATATACAAACTTGAATCCGCCAACTTGTTCGAGCAGATGTTGGAACGTATCAGCACGGAAATCGTGTCATTCTTGACCAAGGGTACTATTCCAATTAGAGAAGATACCCAGGTGAAAGAGGCCAAATTGCCCGAATCGGATGCCAAGAAATTGCAAACCGGCCGCCAGGAAGTAGGTAGTGGCCGTCAAGTGGCTCCCGGCGGAAAAGGTAGTGCGCCTGTTCGCGTAGAGAAGAAGGTGGGACGAAATGATCCTTGTCCCTGCGGTAGCGGAAAGAAATATAAAAATTGCCATGGCAAAGACGAACAATAAAGTTGTTCTGTCCGTCACCAATGACCTCTATACAGACCCGCGTGTCGATAAAGTATGCAACTTTTTGACACGCAACGGGTTTGATGTTACCCTTGTGGGCCGTCGTTACAAAGACTCTGAAAAATTGGCGCCCCGAGCCTACAAAATGCATAGAATGTGTCTGTTATTCCGCAAAGGAGGACTATTTTATGCGGAATACAATATCAGGCTGTTTTTCTACCTGCTCTTTCATCATTTCGATTTATTTGTAGCCAATGATTTGGATACATTGTTGCCTAATTTTCTGATTAGCAAGCTGAAAAGAAAGAGAATAGTGTATGACAGCCATGAATATTTTTGTGGGGAACTGTCTATTGCCAATAGACCCGTTGTATGGCACATTTGGCATGGCATTGAAAAATTCTGTTTTCCCAAGTTGAAGGATGTCATTACAGTCAGCCAGTCTATAGTAGAGCAATATGAAAAGGAATACGGGGTTCGTCCGCATTTGGTACGAAATATTCCTCCGAAAGCCACTCCTCCCGTGACAGAGAACCGTAAATCATTACAACTTCCTGAGGATAAAACTATTCTGATTCTTCAAGGCAATGGCTTGATTGAAGGTAGAGGTGGTGTGGAGCTGATAGAGGCCATGCCGCTGGTTGACCAGAAGGCTATGCTGTTGGTGGTGGGAGCTGGTCCTGTCGTTCCTAAAATGAAGCAGAAAGTGCAGCAGCTGCAACAGGAAGAGCGTGTCATCTTTGTGCCCCGTGTTTCTCCAGAAAAGCTGTTCAACTACACTTATTTAGCTGACATTGGTATCAATTTAGACCAAGATGTATGCCTGAACGCCAAATTCAGTCTGCCTAACAAAATTTTTGAATACATTAAAGCTGAAACTCCGTTGGTGGCGTCAAATTTGGTGGAACGTGCTTGTATTATCCAGCAGTATCAGGTAGGTTTGATTGTGGAGGATGCCCAAGCTGAACACATTGCGGAGAAAATCAATACACTGGTGAATGACAAGCAGTTGTATGATAAGATGAAAGCCAATTGCAAAATTGCGGCGGAAGATTTGTGTTGGGAAAATGAGGAGAAGGTGCTGGAGGAGATATATTTGCGGGAGAGAGAATAAGGGGGAGTTTCGGGCTGTGCCCTCAAGGGGAGTGGACTTCGTCCAAAGGGGAGTCTCGCACTGCGTGCTCGAGGGGAGTTGCCCGAAGGGAGGGGGAGTGATTTTGAACTTTGAACTTTGAATTCTATGATTAAACAGCGAGTAATAGCTAACAGCAAAGAATTCTTTGATCCCATCAGGAAAAAATGGGTGCCCGCCACGCCAGAAGAGGAGGTGCGCCAGCAGTTTATCCAGTTTCTGCTGACGGTGAAGAATATTCCCGCTTCGCATCTGTCGGTGGAGCGCGAAATCACCGTGAACGGACTGTCACGCCGCTACGATCTAGTGGTGTTTGACGAGGAAGGTAAGCCCTGGATGGTGGTGGAGTGCAAGGCACCACATGTCAAGCTCACCCAGGAGGTGATGGAGCAGGCGGGTCGCTACAACAAAACTCTTCAGGCTCCGATTATCGGCATCACCAATGGGAAAGAAAACAAGTTTTTTAGAGTGGATTTTGAGACAGGAGAAATCTCAGGTTTGTAAAAAACTATTCCCAATATTTCATCCACTCTTTTTCCTTGTCAGTCAGTATGATAGAGTCGGAATTATACGCCGGATTAGGGATATACCAACTGGCTTTGGAGAAGTATTTTTGCAGCTTTTTATTTGTAAAAACATAGCCGTGATAAGCTAATGGGAACTGCTTCAAAATCTTTCTTTCCTTCTTTGAAAAAACGCTGTCTTTGTCCAAAACCTTCAGATTATTAAAAGCCACAGTATCCAGTTCAGTGTATTCCCATTGGAAGGCATTCATCCATTGGGAGCTTGTATGTTCAGCAGAATATATTTCTTGGTTCCAAAACCACCAAATCACCATAGGTTTCCGAATGGACAGCTCCCCTTCGGGATGGAAGTTCTGCTGGTGAAAACTGATGCCGCCATTTTGGATGTGGAAGAAACTCAATGACTGGTCGTTTCCATCCAAGGTGGTATAATTTTTCTTGCCCGTACCGGTGATTGTCCAGTCGTCATTGTCTTTGAAAAAGGTCGGTTCTATGGTGAATGATTCGCAGTCGCCCATATTGATATTCAATGTGAAATCGTCAATTTGATGGTTCGCCCATCGGTTGGCGGCAGTCAGGATATAGTCAAACCAGTACTCATCGCCAACACTCATGGAAAGTTCATACTTGTAAGTATGCTGGATGATATTGAGACCCTTGTTGAAATGTGCCTTGAAGTGATACACATAATTGAAGGGACAGGTCATTCCCTCCATGTTCTCAATGGTATCCTTGCACTGCTTTGGGGTCAGCGACTTGATTTTTCCGTGTTGGAAATAGTCGGGAGTGATGAAGCCATTGTTTTTTTGTTCCTGATTATCAGAAAAATAAAATCTTTCACCGTTTGCGGCAACGAGGTGATAGACATGGGCAATCTCGTAGGGGAGATTTTTCCCATTCATCACCACTTTGAAATCGTGCATATAGGGCTGTTCAGGAAAGTTTTTGAAGTATACTCCGTTGTAAGGTGCCGGCGCTTCAAAGCCTACCAGCAAGTCTTTTTCTCCTACAGGATTGAAGAATTCGTAGTAAACAGTCACCTCCAGCTGCTTGCCCACACGGTTGATGGTCAGGATTTCCTTCTGCACCCTGATGTCGGTTTCGTTAATCGGAATAAGTTGATTGCCAGCGGCATAGAATGCACAGTCGTTGGCAGCGAGCCGCCCCATCGCGGCACAAATCACTAAAAGTAACAGTATCTTTTTCATAATTGCAAAATTAACGAAAACAGCAGGAAAAAATTGTAGGTAACATAAAATTGTTGTACTTTTGCATCAGCAAAATCTTAAAATCAAAATATAGTATGAAAAAACTGTTCCTTTTTATCTTTTCCGCACTCTGCGTATTGGGTGTACAGGCCCAAAGCACCAATGGCGGCATCACTCCGGAAATGCTGTCCAAAATCAAATCGAGCTACCAGAATACGCCTGAAAACAAGGCCTTGCGTAATGCCATTGTCGCCAATGATATCAACAAGTTGGCCGCCAATGCCGACAATAGTACCGCCTTCGACGCCCATTTCTCCAACAAAGTGAATTCCAAGGCCATCACAGACCAGAAATCTTCAGGTCGTTGCTGGATGTTCACCGGCATGAATGTGATGCGCTCGAAAGCCATTGCCAAGCACAACCTGCCTGCTGATTTCCAATTCTCACAAGCTTATACTTTCTTCTGGGATCAGCTGGAGAAATCAAATCTGTTTTTGCAGGCTATTTTGGATCACAGAGCTAAGTCTATGGAAGACAAGTATGTAGAATGGCTGTTCAAGAATCCCATTGGTGATGGTGGACAGTTCACAGGTGTGGCCGACTTGGTGACCAAATACGGTCTTGTGCCGAAAGATGTTATGCCCGAAACTTTCAGTAGCAACAGTACCTCCAGAATGTCCAATATCCTGTCGCTGAAATTGCGTGAATACGGACTTGAGCTACGTGATATGGCCAATAACAAAAGCACTACGGAACAGATGCTGCAAGACCGTAAAACTGAGATGTTGAAGACCATCTACCGTATTTTGGTGATGACTATTGGTGAGCCTCCTACAGAATTCACTTGGACCCAGCGTGACGCTTCCGGCAAGGCTGTGTCCACCGATACTTACACTCCGCAGTCTTTCTTCAAAAAGTTTGTGGATGAAGACTTTTCGAAGTATTACATGATCATGAATGATCCTACCCGCGAGTATTATAAGGTGTATGAAATCGAGTATGACCGCCATGTATATGATGGCAAGAACTGGGTTTACCTGAACCTGCCGATGGACGAAATCGCACCTATCGCTATCGCTTCCATCAAAGACAGCACCATGATGTATTTCTCCTGCGATGTGGGCAAATTCCTGGATCGCGACAAAGGCTGGTTGGATGTCAACAACTATGATTATGCCTCTCTTTTCGGTACCAGTTTTAACATGACGAAGAAGCAAAGAGTGGCCACTTTTGCCAGTGGTTCTTCCCATGCTATGACCTTGTGTGCGGTAGATTTGGATGCCAACGGCAAACCTCTCAAGTGGATGGTAGAGAACAGCTGGGGCAGTTCTTACGGCCATAACGGTTTCCTCATTATGACCAACGAATGGTTCAATGAGTACATGTTCCGTGTGGTGGTCGAGGAAAAATATATTCCTGCCAAAATCAAGACTCTCACCAAGCAGAAACCCATCATGCTGCCGCCTTGGGATCCGATGTTTGCCCCGGAAGAGTAAAAAGGTAATATCGTACTGAAAGCGTGCAATCCTATTAACCCCGCATAAGCGTAGCGCAATGTGGGGTATGCTTTCCTTAACCCGCCATATTCCTCACCGCCATCTTTATCGAAGCAATAAAGAAGGGCATAAAAAAATCGTG